>TARA_R110002050_G_scaffold57442_1_pt1 | contig 90299 bp, 80 predicted proteins | sample TARA_R110002050 | Tara Oceans TARA_R110002050 (sample SAMEA4396988) | marine metagenome | biome: Polar Biome; feature: [DCM] deep chlorophyll maximum layer (ENVO:01000326); material: water (ENVO:00002006), including particulate matter (ENVO:01000060) such as... | depth 25 m
CCAGTGACCCCTACGATGTCAACGTAGTGCTCTCCCGCTGAGCTATACGCCCATTCAGAACTTTTTATATACGATATCATGTTAAAATTGCAAGAAAAATATGTATTTTGTAAAACAGGCGTTTTTGTGGTATTAAGGTTAATAATATTGAAAATGCGGAAAAAAATATCGGCGAATTAGGAATTAAAAGTATACTTAACCAATAAGGAGTTTACATGATAGGAAGAACAAAAACAGTTTTGGCAAGCACCATAGGGACCGCTCTTGAATTCTATGATTTTATGCTTTATGCCGTCTTTCTTGAAATTATTGGTGATACTTTCTTCCCAACACATGGTGATCACTTTTTATCCATTGCCTTTGGTTGGATGGGCTTTATCGCTGCCTTTATTATGCGTCCGTTTGGGGCAACAGTTTTTGGGTATATCGGGGACCAATACGGTCGTCGTATCGCCTTGATTTTATCCGTTACCCTTATGGGCATCCCCACATTTATTATCGGTGTTTTACCCGGATACGCATCATGGGGACTTGCCGCGCCAACAATTCTTATTCTCTGTCGTCTGTTACAAGGTCTTTGCACAGGGGGGGAATATAACGGATCTGCGATTTTTGCCTTGGAACATGCCGGGAAAAATAATCCTGGCTTGACTGGGGGTTTGATCACAGGGGCCAGTATCATTGGGGCCTTGGCTGCAAATATGGTTGGGAAATATCTAATTCAACCAGACATGCCTGACTGGAGCTGGCGTATTGCCTTTGGCATGGGGGCTGTTATCAGTTTGGTTGGTTTATATATCCGCCTTTATACATCTGAAAGCCCTGAATTTGAAAAACTTTCAAAAAATAAAAAAGTTGAAAAATCACCTTTAATGACAGCCATTCGCAACCACTGGCAATCCTCCCTAACCACTGTGATTATCGGGACAATGAATGGTTTATTATCTTATACCCTTTTAAAATTCTTAGATATTTACCTAAGTGAGTATTTTGATGTGTCAAAAAATGACACCATTCAATTCACAAATATTGGGTTAATTATTTATGTATTTGCCGCCCCTGCTCTTGGGCTTGTCTTGGATAAATTGGGGGGTGCCCAATATATGAAAAAAGCTTGCCTATTTGTTTTTATCGTTTCCATCCCCTTGTTTTACTTAATCCAAATGCCCGGATCTTTTTCAACTGTCGTTGCTGAGTTGATTTTGGGGCTTTGTGTGGCAAGTATTGCAGGGCCACAACATGCCTTTGTTCAAACATTATTCCCTGCAAAAGACCGTTACAGTGGGGTTGCCTTTAACTTTTGTATTGGGATGGCCATTGGTGGTGGAATCTTGCCAATCATCATGTTGTACATCGTTGAAAAAACAAGATTCATGTATACGCCAACAATTACATTTATGATTGTCAGTAGTATTTGTTTCTATGCCATTCATAAGATTCAAGATAAACGTCATGCCATTATGGCTGAAGACGAAGTATTAAAATCTGGGTCTTAAGATAAAAGGCTATCGTTGAACCAGTATTTATTTTAGTTAAATAGACTTAGAAAAAAGTGGCCACTCTTTAAACTTTCAAAGGGTGGTCACTTTTTTTATAGGGAATTTCTTGCTTACTTTATAGATAATGTTGGTTTGAAAATTTTATCTGCATCTATGGATTGGTGTATCTCTGTTGATGGGGCTGGAATTTTAATCAAAGACAGTCCCACAATTGCTGCGGCAACTAAGATCACCAAGCCTAAAAATAATTTTTGAATCATTGAATCCTCTTAATAGTCAATTTATTGTTTACTGTAAGAACAACCTAAAGTATTCTTGTATTATAATTAACAGAGGTCAACCCCTAAAAAATGATAAATAATGCTTGATTCAAAAAGACAACAATTAATCGAAAAACTTGATTTTTATAACAAAGAAATCAATCCATCCCCTGCCCAATCCCAAACTGTGGAAAGGCTTAAAGTTTTCATAAAAGAAAATATAAACTGTTTTGATCGTGAATGTTATAAAGGCCACGTGACAGGGTCAGCCTGGGTTGTGAATCATGCCATGACCAAGCATGCCTTGTTATTGCACAAAAAATTGGAAATATGGGTGCAACCTGGCGGACATTGTGATGGGGATCCCGACACATTAAGGACTGCAATAAAAGAAACCGAAGAAGAACTTGGTTTATACAATTTGACGCCTCTGATTGGCGGTGAAATTTTGGATGTAGAAATTCATCTTATTCCTGAAAAACAAGGTGTAGCGCCCCATTACCATTACGATGTGCGTTATCTATTGCAGGCGGCACACAGGGCAGATATATTCCGCAACAATGAATCGATTGAGGCCCGGTGGTTCACAGCCGAAGAAATTCGTAATCTTGAACCCAATACAGACCTTTCTGTCTTGCGTATGCTTGCCAAAGCGGATCAGATCATTGCCAATATAAAATAAACCGATACCAACCTACTGGTTCATAACCGAAGAAATGTCTCTGTCCAGAGGTTTATACAAATAGGTGCCATTTCCAATTCCCCTATTTTTATTCCAAAGGGTCAAAAACATCGCATTCACAATACAGGTAAAGAAGCTTTAGACTTTGTCGAAGTCCAAACAGGTTCTTATTTTGGGGAAGATGATATTGTTCAATATGAAGACGATTTCAATCGTACCTAATTTTATACCCTTGATTTTAAATTGACCCCTCCACATAAATATTACAGTATAAATTATAAAATATAATAAATCGGGGAAATTAGAATTATGAAAAAACTTGTCCTTTATACCTTATTATCCAGTGTTTCATCCGTTCCAATGAACAGCTTGGCAGCTGCAGTCGGTTATGAGCCTAAACCAAAAAGTCTTGCGGAAGTATACGAACGTGCAAAAATACATAGTTCCGGGTTGCTATCTATCGACGCTGCCTTAAAAGAGTTAAGGAAAAAATCAATAGTTTCTAAAGAAGAATACCTCCATGTAAAAGGAAGTTCAGCCAGTCAAGCAGCTTTGGTGAGAGATCTTCATAATATGGGTATTTTAGGAAAAGGGGTAACAATCTGGCTATTGGAAAACAGTGGCTTTAATGGCCATCCTGATGTGAAAAAATATATTAACCCTGCCTCTGATATGAAACCTGCTGAAGGTTTTACCCAAAAACAAGATCATGGGACAGCAATGGCAAGCCTAGCGCATCAATTGGCCCCAAAAGCAGATTTAGTTGTAAAGCATGCGACCTTATACCTTGAGCCTCTTTATGCTGCCGTAGGTACCGACCTTCAACCCCAAATTATCAATGCTTCTTTTACTCTTATTTATTATTTTTTTGATAAATTAACCATTCAAGAATACTTTGGGCCTATTTTTAAATTGGATAAAAGCTTTCGTCCTTTAGTTGTGAAATCTGCTGGGAATGATGCAAAAATATTAAGTCGCCTTCCCCTGTATCATGGGATTACAAAAGAAGTTTTAGATCACTTTATTCTTGTAGGGAATCTAAGACAAGATGGCCGACCTATGGCTTCTTCTGGGGTACCAGGGGATCGAAAAGAAATCCAAGATCATTTTTTATGGGTTATCGCCGATGATATGCTGGCTGCCGGCGACCCAACAGCTGAAAATGGCTATGCTTATATTACAGGAACATCTGGCGCAGCGGCTATTTTATCTGGCGCAGCTTCCCTTATTAAAAGTCGATATCCCCATTTTACGATGAAGGAAGTTGCTGAATGTTTGCTAGAGTCTGCCAACCGTGACTTGTTTGGATTATTTGGGAATGGGTATCTTGCCCTACATGTTGTTGAAGGACCTATTGAAACTTTACATGAGCCTTCTGCCGGCGCAGCAGCTGCTGCTGCATCCAGTGCCCCAGCAGGTCCTATACAAATAAAAACAATCCAATACAATCCTGCCCAATGGGGGAAAGGTGTTTTAAATATGAAAAATGCCCTGCTTTATGCAGATTTAAAAGCCCGAAGCCCCCGCGCAAAACCTGAAATCTTACGGCGGCGGATGCTGTATATAGTTGCTGAAGAACAAAAAGATGCAGCAACACTTATTCAACAATGGTGGAAAAAAAACAAGCGTGCCATTCCAGATCATAAAAAACCATTACCACTATTTGCGAATTCAGCTGGTCCTGACCGTCAATATACTATTCCAGAGCCCACCCCCGCTGAAGCGGCCCATAAAGAAGGTATACACATTACTGGTGATGCAAGTAAAAAAAGCCCTGCAGAAATCAGCGTCAAACGCCGACGGGAAAAAGATGCCCGCAAAAGTGCTGTAGATCATTTAAAAACAGGAACTAAAACTTTAAACGACGTTTTTTCTGAAATAAAAGTTTTTTCTTTTGCTGAATTTATGGATTGGGTGAAAAAAAATCCCGGTATTTTAGAGTATCAAATCAAAGGAGAATCTTTTCTACATAAATTCCTGTCTACATATGATTATGCTGACACTGATCCTAAGATATTCACTGGATTATTTTCTCCTTTCAAAGAAGAATATCGCAACTTCACTGTTCAATTAATTCAAACTATTAGTGATGCTCCATATCTTCCTATAGGTGAGAAGGTTATGCAAAATTTTGTTCTTAATGTATTCAAATATGAAGATGAACTCCACCTCCCTGAAGGGCTTTCAATGAAATTCCTAAAGAGATTAATAAAAAGTTATGGGAACGAAAGTTTTGTTTATTTTGATATATATCGTGATAAAGGCTTTCCTCCTACAGCGGAAATTTTAATAAAATTATCAAGTGGTTCGAAGGATTATTTTGATACAGCGATAGAGCACTATGAAGCTGCGGGCTATGATGTTCCTGCGTTATTAAACACACCTAATGACATAGGAATCACCCCATTTGGGGCTTATATAAAGCATATAAATGTTCAACCCTCAGAAGAGATTGAATCTGCTGTTAAAAAATATCTTAGTCAAGGAGCCGAATTAAAAGATGGCATATTTCCAGGCTCTCGGTCAGTGCCTGGTGCTTTTATTTACACAAGATATGTGGAACCAAAAAGATACAAAGATGAATATGGGTATAAAGATATAGATTCTATCCGTGAATCTTTTTTTGGGTTAAAGAAGAATGCCTTTATATTTGATATCCCAGGATTTGATAAGTCTTTTGCTACGATTGAGTCAACTCTCTTTTATACTCCAGAAATCGTTATTCAATATATTCGTGATTCTTACAATTCAACGACTATTTCCGCAGATCAGTGGTCTGGTTTAGTTGATGCGGCGTGGGGTGTTTATGAAAAATTCTTAGAAGACAATAGCGGTGCTACTTATAAAAAATTTGTAAGCAGGGATTATAGTGCGGGTGTTTCTGTTAGCAAATATGCGGAGCAGCCTGTCAGGGTTGTAGGTGACGATGGTACCGTTTTTTATCATACCCAATACAGTGAATGGGAATTACCAAGTTAATCTTGAATAAAAAAATTTAGGGGGGATTAAGTTCTTCCCTTTTCATATACCTAATTTTATACCCTTGATTTTTTATACAATTCATACTAAATTACTATGGATTAAATGGTAAGGGCAAAATGTTTATACAAACCGAAGTAACACCAAATCCAAATACATTAAAATTCATTCCCGGGCAAATTTTGCTTGATAAGGGAAGTTATGATTTTGAAAACGCTGAAGCGGCAGATCGTTCGCCTCTTGCCTTGCGTATGTTCAATATTGAAGGCATTAAAGGTGTCTTTATTGGTGAAGATTTTATCAGCATAACAAAAGAAAATGACAAAGATTGGGATACCCTAAAGCCCCATATTTTAAGTGATCTGATGGATCATTTGGTGGCCAATAAACCGATTATTCTTGAAGGAAGATCCGCCCAAGAAGAAGCCAATCTTGCAGAAGAAAAAGTTGATTACAGTGACGAAGAACAAAAAATCGTCCAAGAAATAAAAGAATTATTGGATAGTCGCGTCCGCCCGGCTGTTGCTGTGGATGGCGGCGATATTATTTTTAATAAGTTTGTTAATGGGGTGGTTTATCTTAAGATGCGCGGGGCCTGTTCTGGTTGCCCAAGTTCAGCCGTAACCCTGAAAAATGGCATAGAAAACATGCTTCGTTATTATGTGCCTGAAGTTATCGAAGTTAAACAGGTTGATTGATCTGTAAAAATACTTAACACTGTTAATGCTGGTACATAATACTGGTACAGCATCATTGTTTTGAACTTAATGCGTATTACCAAGCATCGTCGCCCCCTTCAATATTAACCGTTACGTTACAGTTATTTTTTTGAAGGATAGCCACTTCGCTTTCAACTGTATTTAGGCGATCCCGAAGCCCTGCAATAAATCGATCATCTTGGACAGTCACTTCCAAAGTTTTAACAATAAAGACAAACATTTCAACAAAATTATCCAAAACTTTATTCATTACCTTATTCGGATTTTTTCTTCTGGTACGTTTAAATTCAGCCAAAACAGCCTCAACAACTTGAAAATCGTTAGATAACTCAAGAATGAAGTTTGCCAAATCCACCTCTGTATACGTATCAATATTTTTAACAAGTTTTTTAAATTTCTGATCATAATCTTTGGCATAAACGATATAGTTGGCAATATCGCCCTCAAATTCTTTTTGTGTTCTTTTGTCATAATCAGTGAATTTGGTGGCGGCATTAATTTCCAAGAAAGCTAAAAGAGCCTGAAACGTTTCTTTTGACCCAGGTTTAAACCCGGCCTTTTCTTTGGCAGAAATATCATTATCAAATTGGGCTGACGCGGCTGGGCTTATAATTAAAATCCCGGCAATTAAAAATAAATTAAGAAATAAGGCTTTAACTTTCATGAAACTCTCCTGTTGCATATTACTATAAAACAAAGACAGGGGGTTGGTCAAAGACTAAGTCGTGAACGGGGGAAATAAATGATGGCGTCTCCAACGGGATTCGAACCCGTGTTGCCGCCTTGAAAGGGCAGTGTCCTAGGCCTCTAGACGATGGAGACGATCACCCTTATTAAATAACGATTGTTGACAATAAAATCAAGCATAAAATTGCCTTTTTTCAAAATTAATTTTTTTTAGAACGATACATTATTATAACTGCCTCCCTGTCCCCGGATCTATATCCAGAATTATCACAAATAAGGGGGTCAATATTCCAAGGATATTGTGCCAAAGGGAACTTTAAACAAGCTACGCCTTGCAAAGCTCTCTGCTTTTTCTTGGTCATAGCCTTTTGAAACCCAATAAGTGGTTATTTTCTTTTTGGCGATAAGGTACTTTTGTTTAATGTGTCTGAAAATTTTCTTGTTATATTTACTTTTTTCTGCCCAATCTTCGTAGGGAAACTTATATCTTGAAGGAATTGGCGTAAATAACCATGGTGCCCAAATAGCAGAAGCATAAGTTTTCACATATTCCTTCATAATTGCAAATGATATTGTCCCCCCGTCAGGTCCCATTCTGCTTTTTAGGTAATCTCTGTCTGCCAAAGTCGTCGCCATAACGTATTTTTTAAATTCGTTTATTGGGAAAGATGTTTTACATTTAACGCCGGTAATTTGATAATCTCTGAACTTAAAGACATCCAGTCTTGGAAGGTGATTATCTTTACTGCTTCCGTGCAAAGATGTTGTTGCCAAAATTAAACTTGGCGTTTTTTCTATGACTTCACAAGTTAACTTAACCGTCGTAAATTGGCTGACCCACACCAAAATATCTGCAAATCTTTCGTCTGTACCGTTGTAAGTAGGGATACCAGAGTATATAGGATGCTTGCAATATCCAGCATCCTGTGGCCACAATTGTATTTCTTTCATGATGTCCAAAATTTTAGGGATAATTAAGGGATCGTCTTTTTGTTCCAAGTGCAGTTGAATTAATTCTTTAACTTTCTTTTCTTTCATAGAAAGGGGGTGGGAACTGACATTAGGTGAAATTAAGATGTTTATAATAAAAACAAAGAAAATAAGGACTTTTTTCATAATTTATACCTTTTTTAAATAATGCTTAGTCTTAAAGCAGTTTATCCTTAATCCAAAAATCGGCCAGTTTTTCCTGGACACTATTTTGCCCCAGACGACTGGATAACATATCAAAATCAACCGTCGTCATATCTTGATCTTGATTCATACAGGAAAAAATATAAAATTCTTTTCCCGTATCCGGATCAACATGTCGTTGAATACACTGGCCGCAAATTTCTTTCATCATGCATTGCATCGGGGAATTGATACTGGCAATGGCTTTCAACCCAGGGTTCAAGGTATCTTTTAAAACTGTATGACGCGCATGGTTAACGGCAGCCATCATCCGGTCAGATCCAATACTTATCAGACGGTCTGCCTTGGTCAATAAATCTTTATGATGAACCATGGCGGCCACAATGTTTCCTTTAAAGGAAAGGTCTTGGGACCTTTTTGTTGACAGATCTTGCTCATCACAACACCAAATAACAGTGTCAGCCGCCGATTCAATACGATCAATCATAAAACAGTCTTCTGGTTTTTTATAAGCCGCGAAATAAATGACCTTACAGCCTTTTTGACGCATGGCTTGTCCGATAGAAAACAGAACAGCATTGCCAAGACCGCCGCCTGCCAAAACGACCGTTTCTTTTTCTGGAATATCTGTCGGCGATCCTGTGGGCCCCATCAAGACAACAGGCTCGCCTGGTTTTAATAAGGCACATAGTCGACTGGAGGCCCCCATTTCCAAAACAACTGTGGAAAGAAGACCTTGATCAGGGTCGGCCCAAGCACCTGTCAAAGCCAGACCTTCCATCGTCAGCTTTTTTCCATTAATTACAGGGGCAAAGGATTCATAGTTTTGTAGACGAAAGAACTGTCCGGGTTTGAATTGCTTGGCTGCCCACGGAGCCTTGATAATAATTTCAACAATATTGGGGGTTAAACGATTAATTTTATAAATATGCGCTTTGAATAGTGAATCAATTTTATCAAAAAAGTTTGAATCCGGATGGGGTTTTATCTTTGCTAACTCTTTTGAAATCAGGGGATATCCGCGTTTAGCACTGGCCATGGCCTTGACAACACTGCCATTAAAGGATGGGTGCATATCACCAAAGAAACTGACAGATTGATTATCATGATTCTTATGCGTAAAAATGGCCACTTGATTTGGTTTAGCTGTTTTTTCAGGTATACAGGGGGCCCAGTTTTCATCGAAGGCTTGGAAATATTTTCCCTGCTGTTTTATATCATCGACTTCCCTGGCCAAAACTGTATTCGGTTGCGTCCCTGCCGCAATCAATATCGTTTTTGCTGACAAAGACTGCCCCTCATCAAAGGTAATTTCTGTTGCATATCCATGGGCATCAATATTAATTGCCTTGGGCGATAGGTTGGGATTAATTTTAATGCCTTCTTCCAATGCTTTTGCCACTTCTTCGTGGTTCAGGCGGTAACTGGGGGCATCAGTAATATCTTTACGGTACGCAATGGTTGCCCCACCCCATTGTTCAATTAATTCCCTTGGGGTATTCGTCTTTTCCAAAGCTTGGGCATGAGTGATAAACTCTGTGGCAATTTCTTTGTCTTCTGCTGTCCAGACTGATTCCACAGATTCTTTTCCATGTTTTGAAACCAAATCTTTATAGGTTTCATAGAACTTTTGAACTTGACGAGGGTAATAGGCCAATGCCTCTGTTGCTGTATCTACTGCCGTTAATCCACCACCAATAACAACAATAGGTAAACGTACGGTTAAGTTGGATAGACTGTCTTTCTTATAAGACCCCGTCAGCTGAAGCGCCATTAAAAAATCTGATGCCTGACGGACCCCTTTTGCCATTGCATTCTTTATGGATAAAATGCGGGGTTTTCCCGCCCCCATGCACAAAGCCACATGATCAAACCCTAAAGAAAAGGCATCTTCTGGCGTAAAAGAATTTCCCAGCCGCACCCCACCAAGTAACTTAAAGTTGCAATTTTGTTCTATTAATATACGTATTAAGTTTAACTTTTGTTTGTTCCATCGAATCGTAATGCCGTATTCAGACACGCCGCCAAATCCACCGATAACACGACCTTCTGTTGATTGATTAAGATCTTGCCATGATAATGGGGTGCCTACTTGATTAGGTTCAATTTTAAGACCATCAATACCAACAACTGTATGTCCCTCTTGCAGTAAATGATGGACCAAAGTAAAGCCCGCAGGCCCCATCCCCACAACCAGAATTCTTTTATGTGTTGGTTCTTTTGGATAAGGCCTTTTGATATTTAAAGGATTCCATCGGGTCAAAAGACTATATATTTCAGGGCCGTAAAGGTTTTTTTCCAGTACATTTTGCAGAATCGTTGATTCAATAGACGGGATATCCACGGGATCTTGCTTTTGAAAAATACAGGCTTTGCTACATTCATTACAGATACGATCCCCTGTCGCGGCCACTGTTGGATTGTCTATGGTAATGGCGGCCAGTGGCGCAAATAAATATCCATTGGCATGCAATTCATTCATTTCTGAAATCTTTTGTTCCAGCGGGCATCCGATCAACGTATTATTTAAAACATTCTTTTGAAACTGACCTGTATCCTTGTCTTTCAGCCCTTTTGAACAGGAATCCTTATCACGATGATGGCACAGCAAGCAATAATTTGCCTGCCCCATGGACCAATCATTTCTGTCATTGGCATGATGATGAAAACCATTCCGGTTATGTTCTGGCCTATTATCAAAATCGATCAAGTTTTCTGGATCAAGCTTTAAGGGAACCCTAAAAATATCTTTTAAATTCTGCGGCGCATCTTTTGAATATAACACCCACGCTGCATAGTGTTCCGCCTTGCCTAATTCATCTGCATGGTTTTCGGCATCTTTCAACCATTCCATAACTTTGGCAACAAATGTCTTTGGAAAATCAGCGGCCTTATCATCAAACCCTAAGATTTTAAGATCTGTTTTCCCGGGGGACGCCTTATGTAGACGCATTACCCGGCGTTGCATAAACTGTTTGGTGAATTTCGAAAACAAGTCTTTATGGGTTGTGGCCAGTTTTTTTTGTGATGTCAGAGCCGTCGAATCCACTTGAAATAAATCGGCGATAAATTGATCCAGATAAGGCCCAACCCCCATAATCATTTTGGAAATTTCTGCATCTGATGACTTGTCAGAACACTGATTATAAAATTGATAAACGTCTTTGTTTGTCTGTTCTAAAAACTGTAAGAACCGTTGATGCAAGCGCACCAAGCCTTTTTGATCGTACAGATCAGCATATTTAAATCCAAAATTCAGCAGGAATTTCTTAGTCATGCCTGGGTTTCCCGTAAGGATCTTTGGGAATTTCCCCAGTGTATTTAAAGAATGTATAAGATAGGGTGATTGTATCCACATCCTTTAAGGCAGGATCTTTATCAATATCTGGATCAATAAAGAATAATAACGGCATGTCCAAAGATTGCTTGGCCTTCATTTGCTGTTCTAAAAAGCAAAAGCATTCAATCTTGTTAAAATATTGCCCAGCCTTATCGGGGGTTACATTGTATGTCGCCATCCCAATCGTGGGATGATCCAGTTTGTTACGCACATGATAAACAGCAAAGGCTTGTTCACCTGCCCTGACTTTTATTTCCTTTTGTAAAGGTTCAAATGTCCAGGGAATTTTTGGGTCAACATTGGCATTAAATCGTACCGTAATAACACGATCAGATATACGTTTTGGTAAAAATGTCGCCACCTGCGTTGTGCCACCAAAGCCTGTCCTCTGGCAGAAAATTCGGTACAAGGGTACAGAGGCAAAGGCCAACCCCAGCATAAATAAAACAATAGAAATCAGGATAATCGTCAGGTGCTTTTTCTGTTTCTCCACTTAGATCAAACCTCTTTTAACCAAAAAAAGTAAGTAAAATAAAAAACTAAAAAGGATGATTGCCACCAATATGGCGCAGTTTTTCTGTCGAAGCTTTTTTGAATACCGTTTTTTCATTATTTTTCCTTGTATCACAGTTGGCTAAATTATATGATTGCATCATTAATATAGTGTAATTTAACATCATCAGACACCAGGTTACAATGACTTTAAAATATGAAAAAATGGCCCACGCAATTCGTTTCTTAAGCATGGACGCCGTCCAAAAATCAAATTCAGGGCACCCTGGAATGCCCATGGGCATGGCGGATGTTGCCACAGTTCTTTTTGCGGACTTTTTAAAATTTAATCCAAAAGAGTCAAAATGGGCGGATCGCGATCGCTTTGTTTTATCAGCCGGACATGGATCTATGCTGCTTTACAGCCTTCTTTATTTAACAGGTTACAAAGACATGACGTTGGATCAAATCAAAAACTTCCGTCAGCTAGGCAGCAAAACAGCTGGTCACCCAGAATTTGATCATGCCGAAGGCATTGAAACGACAACTGGTCCTTTAGGGCAAGGTTTGGGAAATGTCGTTGGAATGGCCTTGGCAGAAAGCATTCAAGCCGCCCGTTTTGGAAAAGACTTGGTTGATCACTACACCTATACAATCGTTGGGGATGGTTGTCTGATGGAAGGTATTTCGCAAGAATCCATTTCTTTTGCTGGGCATCAAAAATTAAATAAATTAATCGTTTTGTTTGATGATAATAAAATCACGATTGATGGGGCGACAGACCTATCAACATCCGAAGATCATAGGAAACGCTTCGAAGCCTGTGGCTGGGACGTTCAAAAGATTAACGGCCACAGTGCCGATGAAATTCGGGCAGCAATTAAAAAAGCAAAAGCATCAGATAAACCAAGCCTGATTGCCTGTGAAACAACCATTGGATATGGATCGCCCAACAAAGCCGGCACATCCAAAACCCATGGGTCCCCTTTAGGCGACGAAGAAATTGCGGCCACGCGCGAAGCTTTAAACTGGCCTTATAAACCCTTTGATATCCCGGCTGATATTCTTTCTGAATGGCGGTCATTAGGCGAAAAAAATCAACGATCCTATGACGACTGGTCAACCCGATTGAAAAATTCAGACAAGCGCAAGGAATTCACGCGATTATTAAATGACACACTTCCAGAAAACTGGGATAAAAGTTTGCAAGACTTGTGTCATAAAATATCAGAAGAAAAACCCAAAATTGCCACCCGTAAAAGTTCTGAAATGGTGTTAGATGCCTTGTCTGTTTCCATCCCTGAATTATTGGGGGGGTCTGCAGATCTGACAGGATCAAATAATACCAAAGCCAAAACTATGCAGCCCATTACGCCTGATAATAAGCAAGGGGATTACATTTATTATGGTATTCGTGAACATGCCATGGCAGCAATAATGAACGGAATGGCTTTGCACAAAGGCGTTATTCCGTATGGTGGCACATTCATGTGCTTTTCAGATTATTGCCGTCCCAGTATTCGCCTGTCTGCCCTTATGCAGCAACGGGTGATTTATATTATGACACATGACTCCATTGGTCTTGGCGAAGACGGCCCAACGCACCAACCCATTGAACATTTGGCAAGCTTACGGGCAATGCCAAACTTAACAGTTTTCCGCCCAGCTGATACAATTGAAACAGCTGAAGCCTGGGAACATGCCCTTAAAAATCAAAAGGGCCCTTCTTTACTGGCTTTAAGCCGCCAAGGTTTGCCAACAGTCCGTCGTTACTTAGGCGAAAATGAATCAAGCAAAGGCGGATATATCCTGCGTGATGCTGAAAATGCCCAAGTTACTTTGATTGCGACAGGGTCAGAAATATCCTTGGCCATAGATATTCAAGAAGACTTAAAAACAAAGAGTATTAAAGCCAAAGTTGTATCGATGCCTTCAACCGATTTATTTGACCAGCAATCTGCGGCTTATAAAAAAGCAGTTCTGGGGGATGGATTGCGCGTTTCGATTGAGGCCGCATCGACATACGGTTGGCATAAATACGTGGGTGACAATGGGTTAAGTTTTGGTATTGATGGATTTGGTGCCTCGGCCCCTGCCCCAGACTTGTACAAACATTTTGGCCTAACAGTTGAAAATATTTCCACAAAAATTTTAGAAAAGTTATAGGAGCATCGCAATGACAATTAAAGTAGGAATTAACGGATTTGGGCGAATTGGCCGCATGATTTTCAGGGCCTGGTTAGAATCTGGTCGTAAAGACATTGAAATTGTTGCCATCAATGATTTGGCAGATATGGAAACAAGTTTGCACCTTTTGAAATATGATTCTGTGCATGGCATTTTAAAGCAAACTATTAATCATCAAGGTGACAAGGTTCTGATTGATAATAAGGAAGTTGCTTTGACTTCTGAATCCAACCCAGAAAATCTGAATTGGAAAAAGCATAATGCAGATATCGTTTTTGAATGCACTGGCCGATTTACATCCAAAGAAACAGCCAGCATTCACCTGAAAGCAGGGGCAAAGAAAGTCTTGATTTCAGCCCCAGGCAATAATGTGGATAAAACAGTCGTTTATGGTGTGAACCACGAAAGCCTGAAAGCCAGTGACACAATTGTTTCCAATGCGTCTTGCACAACAAATTGCCTGGCCCCTGTTGCCATGGTATTGAATGAATTCTTTGGTCTTGAAAATGGGTTTATGACAACAATTCATGCCTATACTGGGGATCAACGTTTGGTGGATACAGATCACAAAGATTTACGGCGCGCACGTGCCGCGGCGCTTTCAATGATTCCGGCATCAACTGGGGCTGCCAAAGCCGTGGGCCTTGTCTTGCCAGAATTGGCGGGTAAATTGGATGGCACAGCCGTTCGGGTGCCTATTCCCAATGTTTCCATGGTTGATTTGGTCTTTAATTCAAAAAAACCAATGACAGTATCTGAAATTAACAATGCAATTTCTGGCGCTGCTGATGGAAAGTTAAAGGGTATTTTGTACGCAGAATCTGCGCCCCTTGTATCCACAGATTTTAACCATAATCCCCACAGTTCCATTTTTGACTTAACACAAACCTGTGTTACAGGCAAAACATTGGGGCGCATTGTTGCTTGGTACGACAATGAATGGGGCTTTTCCAATCGTATGATGGACACCGCTGTTTATATGATGGAACTTTAATCAATAGATCATTAGACTAACTAAACAGATAACTTAGCTTTGGAACTTTTGGTCCTTCCTTAGGGTTTTTCTTCATAGAAATTTTTGTTATTTCTATCGATTTAAAATGGGATAGGTTATCCACATGCGTTCCACCACAAGGAACAGGCGGCAATGTCTGAATGTGTGTGATACGACACGGTTTACCTTTTGGCACTTCGTACCCTTCGGGCAGAATTAAGTTTTCCAAAACATCTGGATCTGCATATATTGTATCAATGGGCATCTTGTCTTGAATCAGTTGCGAAAGCCGTTGATTAACTTGATGAATTAACGCGTCATTGGATGAAAATGGAAGGTCTTGTTGATAGACTTCCTGTAAACCATTTTGGTTATTTGCATCGTATGTAAATAAAACACTATATTGGTTGGGCATGTGATTTCCCACTGTCGCAATCAAATGATTTTGGGAAGCTTCCTGCACAACAGATCCAATTAAATGTCCCGCGGTATGGGCTTTGGCGTTAAGCAAACGGTACTTTGAATCAACTTTAAATGTTGCCATGGCGCCAGGCTCCGCGGTAATTTCATGATCTAGATAGTGAATGACCTGACTGGTTTGTGAATCAAACTCCACATGAATAACTTGGTAAATTTCATCCTTTATATGAATGGTCCCCTTGTCAGCAGGTTGCCCCCCACCCTGTGGATAAAAAATTGTTTGGTCAAAAACGCCACAAGGAAGCATTTGCCCTTTAAGCTCCCTTGCTTTGCAGTCAACAAGATTTCCTTCAGCCTGACAAAGAAAAGTATCCTTCATATACAGGCAAACTGTTGGGTTTTGATTCATAAGACATCTCCTTTGTATCCAAAGGGATTATAAAAGATTTCTTATTCTTTTACAAATAAAACGATATCTTTCTTCTGCGAGGCCTTAGAAAACATGCGGGTCTTAGTTTCAATTTCAAGGTTATACACGCGCTTTAAAGTATTTTCACGGGTAAATCCATCAGGGGTTGGCAAAGATTTTTCTGAATTCATTCCCTTTTTCAAGATAACCATCAGGGTTGATCCTGGTTTCATCATCGATGAAAACTCCATCAGTTTTTCTTTAGATTCTTTTTTTCCGTCATAGTAAATAACAACAAGACTTGATTCTGCCGCATTATCTATTCTTTCAACAGTTTGGGCGGCTTTTGCTTCCGGTAAAACGCCTTTATCGGCCAATAATCGTACAAGCCCGTTGAAAGAGGGGTCCGCAGCTTTTTGAACATATACTTTCCCTAGGTTTTTTTGAATCAAATCAGCAAGCGATCCCTCCTCACTTGATTTATCCATTAAAACAGGCGATACACTCGATTCTGAACCCCTGCTGGCTGCTGCCATTGAAACAGGCGATACACTCGATTCTGAACCACTGCTGGCTGCTGCCATTGAAATATTAGGTAAAGTAATTGCCGTCAATAGAAATAAGTATTTATTCATAATAGTTCTCCCTTACATTAAGTAAAGTGTAATACATTATTTAATAAATAAGCAAGAAACTTAAATAAATATTATTAATAGAAGGCCCAAAAGATTAGGCAGATCTTTAATCAAATTCTTCTTCGTCCATTTTATCAAGATAGATTTCAGCCTTTTTGAAAAAGTCTTTCGTATCGTTTTTCAGTGATTGGGACAGAACGCTTACTTTGTTTCCAGCCTTGGAAAACATTTTCGCCATTTTATCACTTTCTTCGTTATTCTTTGTCATGCTATTAATCCGACGCCCAAGAGTTTGGGCCTCTATTGCGGCCTTGTGGGCGGCATCCACAATACTTTTTAATTCTTTTTGTAATTTATCAATGTCACTTCGACGAATGTTTTTGCGATCGTCTTTTTCAAATTTTTTGTAAAGGGCTTGCAATGTATCTTCCATCGTGCTAGATGCCGTCACAATATCGCGAAAGTCTTTTCTTGCTTTGTCATTTGCCTCGTGAATCATTTTAATTTTAGTATCATAAGTTTCCGCTAACTTAGAAATACTGATGGATGCTTTTGATAATTCCTCTGCAGTGGTTGATACCATATCCAATTGATATTCTATAGAGTCGTCTATCTTATAAATATCATCCTTAATACGTTTGACCATAGAATCTGAAAAAAGTTTCATAGATAAAATTAATTTCCCAATTTCATGATGTCGGTTGGGAACCAAGGGAAAAGCCGATGGTTTCTGGGCGGCCAAGTCATCCAATGTTTTGGATAAATCAACCAATGGCTGGCGAACTGTGCGTAAAAACTGCACAAGAAAAATGATGAATAGCCCCAATAAAACCAAAGAAAAGATGATGTTTGAAAACTTTGTTTCCCGAACTTCTCCTGCATGTTGTAACAAAGAAGTCTTTTGATCTTCTTTAATACCATCCCTAAGATTGTTCGAAAACTGCGTCAAAATGGATATTGTTCCTTTGATTTCTTTATCAGTTAAGTACGTCAAAGATTGAACGGCCCCTTTTAATTCATTCACTTTAGAAAAATAATCGATAATCATCCCTTGCAATTTTTGAACAGCTTGGTGTTTTTCTGGTACAGGCTTGGTGATTTGCAATAATTTATTAAGGTCTGATGCCGTATCTGACATTTGGTTTTCTATGGCTTCGCCAAAGTGATGAACATCAATTTTATGAGTGACCGCAAAATCTTTAATACTTCGGCGAACATTCACAAAATCTTGGTAAACCTCTTCTGCAATAGACTGGTTCTTTAAAGACAATGTTTTTTTCAAAGACAGTGCAGAAATTTCAATAGAGTCAGGAAAACTTCCCATTAAGTCTTTTAATAATTCCCTGCGACGGTTTAATTGATCGGCTGTTTTTCCCGCGGCACTAAATAAAACGCGATGCAGATCAATCATTTTGACAGAGGCGGCTTGCCAGTCATCGTTATACGATTGGGTTTTTATTTTATCTAAGTATTGACCAACATTTTCAATATAGGTTTCCAACCTTTTGAGGGATGCTTTGGCCTCTTTTTCATGCAAATCAAGGGGGGTTAAGGAATTTTTATTTAGGAAGTCAGCCAGTTCATTAATATTAATTTCTTGTGCCTGTGATTTCGTATACGTTTTGGAAACCTTTTCCAAAAAAGAAGCATTCCTTAAATTAACATAAAGCTGTGTTCCAACAATAAGTAAGGCAAGCATGCCATACGCCAAAATCTGCCCTTTTAAAGAAATGTGTCGCAACGTAAAGTTTTTAAATTTCATTAAATTCACCCTAAGATCGGTATGTTTATTAATTTCTTCCCATTTTATACATTGTTTATATCATAAATATGAATTAGTATGTGAGGGTAATCATAAAGTTAGGATACCACTGTGCTTACTAAGCGGCAATATGAACTACTACGTTTTTTGAAGGATTATAAAAAAACAAATCACATCTTCCCATCTTACGATGAGATGTGCCATGCCTTGGGGCTAAACTCTAAATCACATGCACGATCTTTACTTGATGGAATTGAACAACGGGGCTTCATCAAAAGAATTCCCCACAAAGCCCGGGCCATTGAAATCCTTAAGTATCCTGATAGCCTAAACCCACAACAACGTATTTCAGAACCTGAATCAGCGACTTATAGCCCCCCCCAACCCCAACCAAACGGCAACGCTGATTATATGAAGGTTCCTTTTTATGGGTCTATATCATCAACAATTCCCATTGAAAGCTTTTTAAAACCAAAAAGCCAAATGACCGTCCCGTATTCCTGTATTTCTGAAGCCCTGGAACATAGTGAATCTGATTATATGGCGTTGGAAATTTCTGGGGAAACAATGAAGGAAAATGCCATTCTGGGGGGGGATACGATTATTCTTCGCACTATGAATGACGCGGAACCTGGGTCAATTGTACTGGCCATTATTGATGAAAAAGATGTGGTCCTTAGACGCTGGAGTATTGAAGGCGATAAAATATTACTGACCTCTGGAAACAAATACCTTATGCCACAAGTTTACGATAAAAGCCAAGTAACCATTCGTGGAAAAGTTGTTGGCTTGCTGCGCAAGTTTTAATCACCCTTTTACTTAGAAAAAGACAAAAGCCGTTAATAAGAATAAGGGTATTAATATCACGAATGACCAGGCCATATACCCAAAAAAGCTGGGCATTTTTATGCCATGACGTTCTGATATTGATTTAATCATAAAGTTTGGGGCATTCCCAATATAAGTCACAGCCCCCATAAAAACAGCTCCGGTTGAAATGGCCGTTAATGTCGTAGAAAGTGTTGTTGTCAATTCAGTCACATTCCCCCCGGCCATGTAAAAGAAGACATAATAGGTAGGCGCGTTATCCAAAAAGCTTGAAAATACGCCTGTCAGCCAGAAATAAGCGGGATTATAAGGGGCCCCATCTTTTGTAACCATTTCCATAAAATGACTTAAAGCCCCATCATGACCGGCTTTTAATATGGCAATTACGGGACTTACTGTAATAAAAATCCCAAAAAATATTTTCATGACTTCCAATAATGGATCCCAAGAAAAGTGATTGCTTTCACGGGTCTTACTGTTGGTTGTCACCAATGACATCAATGACATTAATAATAAAATGGCATCCCGCACCAAGTTTTCAATTTGAATTTCCACACCAAAAAAATCAAAACTTATACCTGGGTGCCAAAACCCACTTAATAAAACGCCCCCGATAACCCCACCAAGGAAATAAAAATTACGGCGTCCTTGGAACCGTATTCCACCCGTTGTTTGACTTGATTTATAGGGCGATTCCTCTGTTTCTTTTCTATAAAAATAATAATCCAGGCCATAATACACAGCCAAAATACAAACACTTAATAACAGCATCGGCAAAAACATATTGGCCGCTGGCCAGAAAAAAGGAACACCTTCTAAGAATCCCAAAAATAAAGGTGGGTCACCCAAAGGCGTTAAACTGCCGCCTATATTGGCGACCAAGAAAATAAAAATAATAATTGTGTGAACTGTATGTTTACGCCAGGCATTGGCACGAATTAAAGGCCGAATCAGTAACATACTGGCCCCTGTTGTTCCAATAATACTTGCAATAAATGTACCCGTTAAAAGAATCAACGTATTGCTTTTTGGTGTTCCAAACCAATTGGCCGTCAAATGAATGCCCCCCGTTGTGATAAACAAGCTGGCGATTAATATGGTAAACGGCATGTATTCAGATAACATGACATGCAAAATTTCATGGCTTACAACATCCATTCCAAAAGATGATGCCCCTGGAATAATGTATAAAAGGCAGTATCCAATAATTAACTTTCCATAATGCCGGTGCCATAGTTTAGGAAAAAGTAACGGCATTACGGCCAAAGATAATAAAATGGCTGCAAATGGCGCACACCAAATTAACCCCATTGATTCTGCGGGTAATCCATGGTCAGCGACAGCAAGACTTGACGTCATTAAAAGGCAACATGTAAGAATGTAGAACATGAAAACAACATACTTGATTGCCCTGATTAATTCAAGACAGCCGTTGTCGCTTATGTAAAAAAGATGTGTTAAGATAAAGGATATTGACAGACTTCCCATACTATGTAAATTTGTATGGCATATACAATGGATCTATAATGTTGAAATTACTTACTTTTATTTGCGGATTTTTATTAATCACAGCCTGCAGCCCCAGCGAACATGTTCGGGGAACCGTTATTGACATCAAACAAGTCCAAAAAATTGTCCCGCATGTGACAACATTAACAGATGTTCATTCATTGCTTGGGCCACCATCAAGCATCACCTTGTTTGGAAAAAAGGCATGGATGTATATTGGTGAAGAAACAACAACAGTTTCATTCTTTGACCCCGTTGTGGAAGATAGGAAAACATTAATTATCACTTTTAATGATGATAGCACTGTTGAAAGTTATAAATTCAAAGAATTTCATCATGGTCACGAAATTGAACCAGACAAAAACACAACCCAAACATATGGGAATGACCCAAGTTTGTTAAGCGAGCTTTTTGGTAATATTGGTAAGTATGATCCACCAGGTCGTGGCGGCAAAAAATAAGCCTGATTTTCCAAAAGTGTAGGTAAAACAAAGCCTTAAAACCTTTCCACAAAATATGTGGATAAGTCTGCGGGTAACTTCATACCCTATAGTATTACTGTCCCATTCACTACCCCTGATTAAATAACAGTCAATCTTTGAAATACTTAATATCACCCTCAATTTAAAGACCAGTATAAGTATTATAAAGTATTTAAAACTAAATAAAATGATATACATTTTTCACATAAATAGATGAAGTGAAATTATTGTGGAAAAAGGGGGCATAGAAAGGGTTCTGTATAAAAAAAAGAGGATAAGCTAGGCCTATCCCCTTCATTCCCTTTACAGCGAGTGTGTGTACAGGGAGGCTATAAAATAGCCAACACTGTAAAGGTAACCTTTAAAAGGCTACCTTTGGATTATGTTAAAAATGAAGAAATGTCAATTATTATTTAAAAAAATTACGTCAGAATGTATGAAGCATTATTAATACTGGGTAAAATTTACAATAAAGAAGGAAACAGTACGAAGGCCAACGAAATTTTCAAATAAATCCTTAGTTTTTATAAAAATACGTATGAAAATCATCCGATCGTTGCAGAGATGCCGGTTCTGTCCCACAAAATTGGCCCTAAGGCCTCTTGCGGAAGCTTGGAATAATGCCCCCTACCATCAGTAAATACTGGCTTTCTAAATGAGAATATACCACCCCGTTTTTTGACTACCCCAAGGATATCCGCAGGGCCATTCACACCATCAATGTAATCGAACCCTTGAATGGGATTGTTGCACGATGAAGATTTTCAATTCAAAGAGCTCCAAGGGGCAATCTGCCCCTAATCTTACTAAACCCCTCTTAGTAGTCTGCTGAGGAAGCAGCCGCCGCTGCTGCTGCACCAGCACCAGATCTTGTAATTTCAGAACCTGAACTTTCTACTACTCCCCAATATTCTGGTGTACTACCAATTTCTCTAAACTTCTTTCGCAACCTTTCGGCGGAAGGAACAGCGACCCATTTTTTTCCATCATGAGGTAGATGAAAAGCACTCAAGTCAAAATAAACAGCTTCTCCTTCTGCCCTGGCTGCACCATCTTCTACTGAAATAAAATAGACCTTATAAACCCCATTTTTACCTTTTTGCAAACTAACTCCTTCATGGAGCTTTATGAAATTTTCTATTTCTCGTATCGATACACGTCGTTGGAAAAAAGCATCGGCTATGCCCTGAACTCTTGGTGATGGAGTGGGTAGAGGTAATGGCCATTTTCCGTTGTATTCTCCCTCTGAATCTGAATCTGAATCTGAATCCTCTTCCCCTTTTTCCGAATGTTCTTCTTTCCAAGCAGCTTGAAGTGCAAGTCTTTCTTCTTTTCTTTCAATCCAGGCACGTCTATTTTGTTCCAGAATTCTTTTTTGAATTTCTTCTTCCCTACGTTCTTCTTCTATAATACGCATTACTTCTGCTTCTTGATGTACCCTCTCCTCTGCAAGGCGCTCTTCTTCTCTCCTTCTTTCTTCACCCTCATCACCAGTCTTTTCTGATTCTGCTTCAGAAGCCTCACGCTCTATTCTCTCTTTTCTTTTTATTTCTCTTTCTCTTTCCATTGTTAATCTTACTTCTTCAAGTTCTAACCGTTTTACGTTTCTTGCTTCCGCCTTTGCTTTTGCTTCTTGATAGCTTCGACGGCATTCCTCCTCTTCTTGTACTAAAAATTGGTAAATTTTTTCTTCTTCAGTACTTCCAAACATAGATTTGAATACCCTTTTATAAGTTTCATCACGTTCTCCTCGCGGAGACAAAGAGGATGCCTCAGTAAGTCGTCTCAGGTTATTTATGTCGCCAAGTAGACATTTTCTGTATCTGTTTGCAACTAAATCCCAAATAGCTTTTTCCGCAGAACCTAGAATAGGAAATTTTACAGGCTTCCCACCCCTTTTTTTGCCGGGCTTGCTTTTTCTTGTTTTCTTATGTTGACCTTTATAAAAATCATCCAAGATCTTTCTAATACGGATTATTGGTATACCTTTATCCATTTCATCCAATGTTCTTAAATATGCTTCAATATCTTCTGAACCAGAAGCTTCAAGCACCATAGAAAAAAGAACAGCTTCATTGGTCCTATGCCACGTTTTCGGAGTGTCTTTATCAAAACCAATGCCATCTCTATGCATTACTTTCAGAGGATTTTCCCCTTCAAGGGCATCAACAGCTATAGGACGCAGATAGGTCCTTAACTTCGTTATTATTTCCTCATTTCTTTTAGCAATAGTTGAGTTTCTACGCCAACCATCAGGAGCATACACAGCACATGTAAAAATATCTTCTTCCACGATTGTAAGAAAAGATTTCACAGGCTCGAGCAAATAAGCTAGTGTGAAAGCCACACCACCCTCAAATCTTTCTTTTAAATTTTCAGGCAATTCTAACCTGCCTAACAAACCTTTTAATGTAGTGCTTTTACTTTTCATATACCAATTAAAAACATCCAACATATTTAAAAGTTCATCTCTAGATATATTTGAACATTCCATAAGTTTCCATAGAAAATTTTTTTCTGAACAATCAAGTGCATTGTTTAAGTTTAAGGTAATTAAACCAAGTTGTTTTTCTCGGGATTCATCACACATTGATCTGGCTCCTAAAGCAGCACTTTCTTGGGAAAGTCCTCTTAATTCAACAAGCGTACTATCATACCATTCATCAGTTTCTCTAAAGAAAATCTGCCTAAGAACCTCTGCCGCTTGGTTTAGTTGTTTTTGTTGACTATTTTGTGGGTTACTATAATAAATAAAGCCCTTAGAGAGAGTGGATGCCATTTCGGCCCAATTTTCAACAAGAACCCCTTCCGGCGTACAAATCTGTATTACTTCACTTAAAGCAACACCTCCTCTGGGATCAGATTCTTTTAAGTATTCAACGGCAGCCCTAGCCCTTCCTGTGACCTCAGAAGCCTTAGATACATCTTCACGACGCCACTTAGGAATTAAACTAAAGACTTTGCTGTCAGGAAGAGCCTCCTCACAGATTGGTGGTTCTGTTGCTGCTGCTGCAGCAAAAACTTGTTTCCCACATCCAACTTTAAACAATAAAAAACCAATGAAAAATAATATTTTAGAGCTTTGTTTCATTTTTTAATCCCATACTTATTACGAATATAGGAATTAAAAAAAATTAGACAAGTGTAAAATACATTAGGAATTTTAAAACAAGTTTAAGCAGGGGCTTTCTTTATAAAGCCTTTAGCAATTTTAATGCCCCGCATATCAATACTGTGGGCAAGGTTGTCTAGTAAATTCAAATCAGATCTGAACCCCTGATCTTGAAAAAATTCATGTGATTTGACTGAGGCATCCGAAGATACAGCATCATCATCTTCCCCATGAATTAAGCTTATTTTCAAAGATTTATCAGCTTTAATATCAGCAGAATCCATATAAACGCCGCCAGAAAAACCAATCACACCCCGACATAAATTATGTTCCGCCAAAGCACTGTACAACACCATCATGGCCCCCTGGGAAAAACCAATTAAGAATGTTTCCTGGTACCCTACTCCATGCTTGATTTGTAAGTTCCGTATCAATTCCACCACATTAGGGGAAACTCTTTGACAAGATGTCTTTAAATAGCCTTCAGACATACTTTCAATAGGGAACCACTGATACCCCCCACGGTTATCCGGCATAGGCTCTAAAGCATTTGGGGATTCAATTATAACGTCTTGTGCCAAATCTTTAAAGAAAGCCCCCAATGATGCCAGGTCTTTTCCGTTTGCGCCGTAACCATGTAAAAATATTAATAAAATCTTGCTCATAAATCTTTTCTTTTTTAATTAATTGAAGTAAGTTTCTTAGCATGACAAAAAAACCAGAAAATATCAAAGTAGAAAAAGGCCAAACATACTTTTTATGTACCTGTTCCTTAAGTGAAAAATATCCCTTTTGCGATGGCACCCATCGTAATGCCAGCACAGACTTAAAATCTATGCATTACACCGCCCAAGAAACTTGTACTATGGCATACCGTCCTGGGGAAGCGCCTAAAAAAATATAAATTAATTAAAATTTGTCGTTTTTCCACCCTATCTATTTAGTAAAACGAAGTATATCTGTGGCTTTCAGCTATACACTCCCCTATTTTACTTTGCTTTCTTCCCTAAATTTAAGAATAATCTATTGATTATTTTACGTATTGTCTTTATAAAAGGCACATACATGGAGAGTATATAAATATGAAAGAAGCTAATGACCAAATATTAGAGTTAACCTCTAATATCGTGGCAGCACATCTGTCTAATAATGAAGTGCCTGCAGAAAAAGTCTCAGACCTGATTGAGCAAGTCTATGGAAAACTGTCACAAGTAAAACATGATTCCAAGATTTCTATTAACCGTCCAAAGCCAGCTGTATCAATTGAAGAATCTATACAGCCAGACTATATTGTTTGTCTTGAAGATGGAAAAAAACTTAAAATGTTAAAACGTCATTTAAAGGCTGTCTATGGCATGTCTTTGCATGAATATCGTGAACGCTGGGGATTGCCGGCTGATTATCCAGCTGTGGCGCCTAATTACGCCAAAGAACGTAGTCGCCTTGCCAAAGAAATTGGCTTAGGTATTGTTGGCCGCAGCATTGCAGTTAACAGCTAAAGACCACACTTACCTTTTATAGTAAACCCTTCCCGGCCCACGTGCCGGGATTTTTTTGATAAGACATCAAATAATTGATCTATTATGGGGTTGTTTCACGATGATATTTTTAAGGCGAGCAAAAGAATTAATAGCGTGAAAAAGCGAAATTGGTGACGCGCAGCGTACCCAAAGCACGTAAATCATCAAAAATAATATTTTCTGATAAAATCATCCAACAAGCTTGTTTTGCAACGATCTCCTTATATTAATGAATGACAAAATATATAACATTAGGGACTGTTCTATGTAATGAACCTTTTTGTAATGCCCCCTAACTTGATCGAGAAATCCGGAATAGTGCTGCTATCTGCCCCCTTCGTCGCCCTGTGCTTGACACAGGCCCCAGACCAGAGGTTACCTGACACAAACCGCCTGCCTTTTAGTTAATGCCCCCAAACCTCGTCGCCCCGCACTTGACACCCTTTCACCTTCCTCACCCCGCACTTGATGCGGGGTCCAGACCTATTCTTCACCAGGTTTCCCGTTAAAATCGCCCGGAATCTGGACATATTGACGCAGGTATGGTTAACCTCAGCCAATGGTTTTTTTCGCTTTGCTTGATAGTTGCATTAAAGTGCCTAAAAAATAGGCATGAAAAACCGCGAAAAATAATTTTTTTATCAAAAAAGTGCCTGCGTGCGCATGGCTTGGGCAAAATACGCACAACCAATTAATGCGGGTTACAGGACGATAAAAAACATAACAAACTGAAATAACTGACTTATTTATCCATGCGTAAATCGCATGTCATTTCCCGTTAATTTTATCCAGTCCCTCTTTTTTTGTCATGAGGCGATTAAAAGGCAGGCGGGTTGTATACGGTGAACACCGCTCTGGGGCCTGGTGCTACCCCCTACCGCGCGTTCCGTAGCACCCCGCCTCGACGGACTTATGGACTTTGGTATGGCACTACATGGCAATCCAGAGAGGGACGAATATAAATTTGTTTTGACTCCTGAACCGGTCATTTTTATTATTTAAAATGAACCGGTTCTATTCTTACTACAGTCTGAAATATCCTTCTATACACCCATTAACTATTTTAAGAAAATGGAAGAATTGGGTTTTCTATAAGGGCATTAACAGCAGCTTCAGCAAGGCGTGGTCCTTCATCTAGTTTTTTTCGTAAAAATTTTATAAGTATTTCTTTTGTTATCCACGGCTCTGGAAAACCTAATTTCTCAGTCAGTTTATTTGCCAGTTCTGTAGCACCTCTATTTCGAGTTTGAGGCGGCCTATCATATGTTCCTTTCATATCTCCTTCATGATCTTTTTTTAATAGATTTAATAGATAAAGAAAATCACTCCACACCCATTCCCTCGAAATCATTATATCGAAACCTGCCCCATTTGCAGAGGGAACTATAAACCCCGAACCATCTGAAGCAAGGGCTCTGGAATCTGCAATATCTGTGGCTTCTGTTCTTATTATTCTTTGCCTATAATGTTGTTTTCTCCTTTCATCATAAATATATTTGTTTTTTTGGAGCGCACTTCTATCATAAAGACCATATATAAAATTAATTAACTCTTCTTTCATAGAAAAGTTAAAGGCATTAAAACCACGTTTGCCAACAATTCCCCAATTTGTTTCTGGGTGCAATCCTAATCTCCGGACAACTTCACGGGCATCTTCAAAATCCCTGATAATATCTTCTGGAATTTCTGCCCTACCTCCAGCACCAGAGGCAGCAGCCGCACCTGCACCAGAAGATGCCGTTGTTGCATTGTTCCTTTTTTCCACAATCTTATTAAGACGATTTAGCGCAGTTAACAAAGGGGATTGGTTATTCTTATCGGTCACATTTGGATCGAAACCTTTTTCCAACAAATAAGCCACAATTTCTGGGGATCCTTCTTTTGCAGCCATTCTTAGTAAAGTAAGTCCTTTATCTATTGCATAAGTTAAAAGCCACCCGTATTGCTCTTGTTCAAGAAAAGCTTTTATAATACGAATATTTCCTTCTTTCACAGCTTTTACGGCCTTATTAAAAATAACTCTCTTTTCTTCTATGCTAAGTGCTCTGGTTTCTCTTTCAAATCCTGCTCCAGCGGCGGCAGCTCCAGCAGCGGCGGCTCCTGCTCCAGCGGCGGCAGCTCCAGCTCCAGAAGCAGCGGCGGCTCCAGCTCCAACTCGAATGATATTGCCTCTAGCCAAAAAAATTCTGTCAAAATCCCCAGCTCTATCTGCAGGGACTAGCTTAGGGGGAACATAGTGGTAAAAATATCCATACTCTGAATAATCAGTAAGTAGACGTATTACTCTATAGTATCTTTGATCTGCTTCTGACATGGTTTTTTGATCTTCTTTAAATAATCCTTTAGACATCTCCTCTTCTATCTGTTTCTTGACAAGGTCTACCACTTCTTCCCTTTTTTCAGGCGCAATAGCTTCAATAGCAATTAAAACTTTAGGAATATTTTCTTTTTTAACACTATCAATCAATGCAAGTAAGAGCCCAAGAACTTGTTCAGAGTAAGAATTATGAATTTCAGGGGCTCTTCTGTAAGGATTTATTTCTCTAGTCAGAAGATTTCTTGCTTTGGCAATTCTTTGAAAGTTCGATAAAATATTACGGCGGGCATATTCAGGATATTTTGCCAAATAATAAATAAGGTCTGAAAAATCTTTTTCTTGGCCAGGAAAAAATTCTGTAATTAACCTTGTTGTTTCCTTTACGTCATCCCTTGTACTTTCATCATTAGTTTTATAAAAGCCTGTTAATACAGAACTTAGTTCTGTAAGAGAAAGATTTCCTGCTTTGGCAATTTTTTTAAGGTTCGATAAAATCCCACGGTGGGTATCTTTAGGATATCTTTCCAAATAATTAATAAGATATGAAAAATCTTTTTCTTGGTCAGGAAAAAATTCTGTAATTAACCTTAATGTTTCCTCTCTGTCATCGCTTGGAATTTTATTAAGTGCATACATAAAAAAAGACACTTCTGCCCCAGTAAGTCCAAGCAGTGCTGCTTTATCAAATAAAGCCGCGCGATCAGAATCTGCAGTATTTGCGACAGCATACATTACATAAAATAATCTATCTGCCTTAGAAGGTATATAATCCGGCTTGATTCTTTCGGAAATAGGCGCATCAGGATCAAAAATTTGTTTTACAATTTCTATGATTTCTGCTTTTTGTGCGTCAGGAATTTCAGCCACAAGAGTAATAACTTCGTCATTTGGATCAACGATAGCGCTTGGGAGCTTACTATTAAGCAACTCGTGTATCTCTTTTGATTTTGCACTATCCCTATCTAATCGGCCATAAGTCCTCTTTATTTCCTGAATTTCTGATTCTACGGCCGCTTTTGCTTGTCCTACATATAGACATAATAATATCAGTGGTAATATTTTTTTATCATTTTAGATCCTGCTTGTTTATTATAAATTATTTTGATGCTTATTAAAAATATCTAATTTTATAAAAGCTTACTAAGATTTCTACTTATTAGCAAGCGTAAAACATCTGCCCCATATCACCCATAAAAGGCAGCATTTAAAAGGTCTTTCGTATAAGTATTTTGGGGGTTGTCAAAAATGGTTTCTGTCGTCCCCTGTTCAACAATTTCCCCATCCTTCATCACCATAACGCGGTGACTGATTGTTCGGATCACCCGCAGATCATGACTAATGAAAATGAACGATGTACGATAATGGTTTTGAAGTTTCTTTAATATGCCCAAGATATGGGATTGAACTGTTAAATCCAACGCCGATGTTGGCTCGTCCAAAATAATAAGACGGGGTTTTAAGATTAAGGCCCGGGCAATCGCGATACGTTGACGTTCGCCGCCTGATAACTTATCTGGGTAACGGTCCAAATAATCTTCGGATAAATGCACATCTTTTAAGGCCCGTTTTATACGACGCAATTGATCTTCTTTCGTTGGGGAAAGGTTGTGAACGCAAAGCCCCTCGCCTACAATTTCTTCAACAGTCAAACGGGGGTTCAAAGACCCATAAGGATCTTGAAAGACAATCTGAATATCTTTGCGGTAACGAATTAAATCTTTTTGCCTTAAGGTATTTAAATCAATGCCTTGATACATAATCGTTCCAGAACAATCCAACAGGCGCATAATCGAAAAGGCCAATGTTGATTTTCCAGACCCACTTTCGCCAACAATACCCAAAGTTTCCCCTTGCTTGATGGATAAATTCGCATTTTTTACCGCTGCATATAAATAAGGCGCCTGCCAGAAACCTTTGCGTTTTTTCTTATAATCAACCGAAATACCTTGCGCCTGAATAACTTCAAGATCATTCATGATGCTTTTGGGGTTTGCCCGACCTTCTGGAATGGAATTAATAAGTTTTTTTGTATAATCATCTTGGGGGGATTCAAATATTTCTTTAACACTTCCTTGTTCGATAACTTTTCCGTGGCGCATAACAACCACATCTTTGGAAATGGATCGCACCAAATGTAAATCATGGCTGATAAGAATTAAGGTCATCCCAAACTTTTCTTGCAAAGATTTAAGCAAGTCAAAAATTTGGGATTGAATCGTAACATCCAAAGCAGTCGTGGGTTCATCCGCAATTAATAAATCTGGTTTATTGGCAATTGCCATGGCAATCATCACCCGTTGGCGTTCGCCACCTGATAATTCATGCGGGTAAGATTTCTTTTTTTCTTTCGGGTTTTTTAATTTCACCAATTCCAAAAGTTCAGTAATTTCCCCAGGCTTTCTATCTCTGTGAATATCGATGATTTCTTTTATGTGACTTTCAACTGTCTTTGTTGGATTCAACGATGTCATGGGTTCTTGGAAAATCATACTGATCCGATTACCACGTAGCTTACGCAAGTCATTTCCAGGGATTCTTAAAATATCTTTCCCATCATATATAATTTCCCCATTTGGGTGATAGGCTTCAGGATATTGTAACAATCTTAAAATAGACAAAGCTGTTAAAGATTTTCCTGACCCACTTTCCCCCACGATGGCAAGGTTCTGGCCTTTTTTGACATTAAAATTAATTTTATCAACCACAATTTCTGGAGCCTGTGGATTAAATCCAATACTTAGATTTTTAATTGAAAGAATATTTGTCATAGTAAATCAAGCCCCCCCTTCTTTGGGTTCAGGGCATCCCGCACCCCTTCGCCAATAAAAACAAGAATACTTAATACAATGGAAATACTTAGAAAGCCTGAAATTCCAATCCATGGGGCATAAAGATTACTTTTCCCCTGGTTCAATATTTCCCCCAAAGAGGGGGACCCAGGAGGCAAACCAAACCCCAAAAAATCCAACGTTGCCAACAAGGAAATGGATGTTGTTAAAATAAAAGGAATCACTGTTAAAGGCATGGAAATAACGTTTGGTAATATATGTCGCCACATAATGGCAAAATTGCTGACCCCCATTGCCTTGGCGGCGCGAACATAATCATAATTCTTTGCCCGCAAAAATTCCGCCCGTACAACCGGCACGATCATCATCCATTTAAAAAAGGAAAACATCAGCAATAGCCACCAAAAATTGGGGGTAACAAAACTACTAAGAATAATCATTAAAAAGATAATGGGTAACCCCGACCATATTTCCATAAATCGTTGGAATAATAAATCAACCTTTCCGCCAAAATAACCCTGGATTGCCCCGGCCGTCACCCCCAGAACCAAACTTATTCCTGTTAACAGCAATCCAAAAACCAAAGAAAACCGAATACTGTAAAGCAGCCGGGCCAATAAATCCCGTCCTTGATCGTCTGTCCCCAACCAGTTTTCTGATGAGGGGGGGGCTGGGGCTGGACGGTCTAGTTTAAAATTAATGGTGTCATAACTATAAGGAATAAGGGGCCATAGCATCCAGCCATCTTTGTTTATAATGTCTGAAATATACTGATCCTTGTAACTTGTTTCCGTTTCAAAATCCCCATCAAAGGTTGTTTCAGCGTAATTTTTAAAGACAGGAAAATAATAAGACCCTTTATATTGCACCATTAATGGCTTGTCATTTGCGATAAATTCACTGAACATTGTGACGGTCAAAAGCACCATAAATATCCATAAAGAATACCAACTGCGGCGATTCTTTTTGAACTTTTCAAAACGCTGGCGGGCAATAGGACTTAACATTAATCTTGTCCTTTATTTAAATTAATTCGGGGGTCAATAACCATGTACAAAAGATCCCCGATTAAATGCATGACCAAAGAAATCAATGTATAAACAAACAATACCCCAAACATTACAGGATAGTCACGACTTAAGGAAGCTTCGAATCCCAAAAGTCCCAACCCGTCCAAAGAAAAGATGATTTCTATTAACAAGTTACTGGAAAAGAAAATAGTACAAAACGCACCGGGCAGTTTGGCAATCAAAGGTAAAACAGCATTTCGAAAAACATGTTTTCTTAAAACTTGCTGACGCCCAAGACCAATGGAACGTGCTGTAATAACGTACTGTTTATGAATTTCTTCAACAAATGAGTTTTTGCACAACATCGTCAAACTGGCAAATCCACCAAGAATAATTGCGGCTAAAGGTAATATAAGATGATGAAAATAATCCAGAACTTTTTGCCCCAAGCTTAGGCAGTCCCATTCGTCAGATGTCAGCCCCCGTAAAGGAAAAATGTGAAAGAAAGACCCCCCTGCGAATAGAATTATCAACATTAATCCAATTAAAAAACTGGGAATAGCGTACAAAAAAACCATAAATAAACTGGTGCCAATATCAAATCGGCTACCGTCCCTGACGGCCTTGCGCATCCCCAAAGGAATGGCAATAAGGTAGATCAATATAATTGACCAGAACCCTAAAGATATAGAGACAGGTAGCTTTTCAATAATTAAAGAACTGACTTTTTTATCGCGGAAATAACTTTTCCCCAAATCAAATGTTGCATAATTTTTAATTAATAAAAGGAAACGTTTCCAGGCAGGTTGATCAAATCCGTACTGTTTTTCCAATTGTTTTATAAATTCAGGGGGTAATCCGCGCCCCCCTTCATAACTTAATTCTCCAGAGGTTATGTCTATATCACTTTGGCCATCGGCTGCCTCTGAAACAGTATCAAAGGCACCCCGGGCTTTGGCAACCATGAATTCCACCGGTCCGCCAGGTGAAATTTGTATGATTAAAAAGTTAATCAAGATAACGCCCAGTAGGGTGGGTATAATTAACCCAAGTCTTTTTAAAATATACTGTAACATGTTTTTTTATTCTTTTGACCACCACGCATTAATGCTATAGCCATTTTCGTCTCTGTCAATATACCTAAATTTATCCCTGTAGGCTACATAGATTTCATCCCTGTACCAAGCTGGAATATAATAATATTTTTGGCGAATGATACGATCCAATAGTGACGCATACAACTTTACATTTTTAAGGTTTTTTGCCGTTATAATTTTATTAATAATTTGATCAACTTTCGAATCCTTAACACCAGATAAATTATAACTTCCTTTAATATCCGCGGCCTTACTTCCCCATATATTTTCCAGTGATTTTCCAGGAACATACGTTACCGGCATATAAAATAATACTAAATCATAATCAAAATTACAGAGACGGTTTTCAAATTGTACAAGATCAACCGCTTTTGTAGATGCTTTAATACCAACTTTATTAAGGGTATTTATATAGTTTTCCAGGAATCGTATCATACTTGTCGATGGCAATAAGATTTCAAATGAAAATTTTCCATAAATTTTGTGGGTTAAAACACCGCCCTTTAAAGACCACCCTGCTTCGGCCAGCAATCTTATGGCGTGATCCATATTTTCTCGGCTAATGCCGTCTGAATTATTTTCCTTTAAGGGATTAAGTGTTTCATATAAATGAATATTTTTCAGGCCAATTTCTTGCAGAATTCTTTTTTCTTGATCAGAAAGATTGCCTTGGGCGTTATAATCTTTTGAATTAAATATCCCTTCACTTCGTTTATATCGATTATTAAAAAGCGTCTTATTTATCCAGTTAAAATTAAACAAAAGATTTAAGGCTTTGCGAACACGCGAGTCGCAAAGATGTGGGCGTCGTGTATTGAAAAAGAAAGCATTCAAGCCATGGGGAACGGGCTTGGCAAATTCCCGTTTTATAATTCTTTCTTTTTCACAGGTGTTTGAATCATATTTATTTTCCCACCTTGAAACTTTTAATTCAATATTATGATCAACTTCACCCCGCTTTAGTCCATCAACAATGGTATCGTAATTATAATAATGCACAAATTTTATTGTATCAAAATTATACAAGCCTTTTACGATGGGAAGGTCGCTTGCCCACCAATCTTTAATGCGTTCATATATTATGTACTTTCCATTTTCAAAATTCTTAATTTTGTAAGGGCCCGACCCAACTGGTGGTATTAAGTTTGTTTTATCAAACGCTGTATTTGTGTAGAATTTTTTTGAAAGAACCCGCATTTTTGCCAACAGAAAAGGTAAAGTTAAATCTGTTTTTTTGAAATTAAATCGGATCGTATCAGACGACAAGCAATCAACTGAGGCAATATTATCATACCAAATTCTGTAATTCGGCCGCCCCTTTTCCTTTAGCGTTTTATATGAAAATTCAACATCTTTTGCTGTGATGACAGATCCATCGCTGAATCGTGCCTTGTCTTGCAAGATAAATGTGACAGATTTATAGTCAGGGGCGATAATAATTTCCTTGGCAACATAGGGATAAGCAACCATCTGGTCGTCAAGTGGTACCTTCATTAGGCTGGCGTGTAAATAACCCAATCCACTGGCTTCGATTCCTTGGACGATAAAAGGATTAAAGGAATTAAATGTACTTTTTTTCACGGGAAGGTTTAAAGTCCCTTTTTTAGGTGCCTTAGGATTTACATAGCCAATATGTTGGAAGTTTTTAGGGTGCTTTGCTGTGATTCCCTTTCGCATGACCACATGGTAATCAGCTTTAGAGGTAACAGAAACTGTGAAAAGAAACAGAGGGATAATATAATATTTAATGAATGGCATTCTCCTTTATTTTAGGGGTATAGGATTATCGCTTAACGTTCTTAAGTAGGCAATCAAATTGGCCCGGTCTTTTGGTTTTTTCAAACCAATAAATGACATTTTGGTTCCAGGCATAAACTTTCTTGGGTTTTCTAAATAGTCATATAAATGTTTAAAACTCCAGACTTCTTCCATTTTTTCAGCTGCTTTTGAAAAGTTAAACCCAGGGTGTTCCCCGCCTGTTCTGCCAACCACACCCCATAGGTTTGGTCCAATACGATTCGGACCTCCCTTTTCAAGACTATGACACTGAACACATTTTTTAACAATGGCTTTCCCTTTTTCAGGATCTGCCGTGTCAAGTAAGGTCATAATATCTTGCTTGACCTCCGGTTCCGATAGGACATCCTTTGAAAGTGTTTCGGCAATATTCACAACATACACATTTTTTTTCAGGTACTTTGGTTGAATCATATGACCTGCGATTAAGCTAGAGATAAGCCCCAACAACAAAGCAATTAAAATGGCTGCAAAAATTTTATTCTTATTTAAGTCGTTATTCATTTATGTTTAAGTTGCTATAGATGATATTAAAACTATTTGATATAAGTATACACATTACATAAAAAATAACCAGTCCAGGATTAAAAAAATGAAACCAGTTATCGTAATTCCGGCGCGCATGGCCGCCACAAGATTTCCAGGAAAACCTTTGGCTGATATTCATGGAAAACCCATGATTCAACATGTTGTTGAGCGTGCTTTGGCATCCGGCCTTGGTGATGTGGTCGTCGCCGCTGGCGACCAAGTTATTATTGAGGCTATTCAAGGCTTGGATTGCAAAGCGGTTTTAACCGACCCTAACCTGCCATCAGGCAGTGATCGTATTCATGCCGCCTTGGAAAAGATTGATCCTGGGCATATATATACCCATGTATTAAACCTTCAAGGGGATTTGCCCCATCTTGACTCTGGTTTATTGACAATCTTATTAAACCTTTTAAAGACATCAGATTTTGACATTTCAACTTTGTGTTATCAAATCACGGATGACACGGAATTAAAAGATCCCGGCTGCGTTAAAATTGCCGTGACAGAGCTTGATAAGAATATATTTAAGGCCCTTTATTTCAGTCGATCTGTCATTCCCTACGGCGATGGTCCCCATTATCACCACATTGGACTTTATGGGTATTTAAGGAATTCTTTGGATAAATTTGTTAACCTACCCCCGTCCCCTTTGGAAAAGAGAGAGAAATTAGAGCAACTGCGTGCCTTAGAAAATAATATGAAAATTGGGGTGCAATGCGTTAATAGCAATCCATTTGGCATTGATACAAAGCAAGATCTGGAAAAATTAAAAGCAACTTTATAAAATTTTTTAGGTCTAAGCTGAAAGAATACGTTCAAGAATATGGATGTCTTCATTAAGATCTGGATCGGTTCCTTTAAGTTCTGTCACTTTTTTGCAGGCGTGCATCACAGTCGAATGATCCCGTCCACCAAATTCTTCGCCAATGGCGGCCCAAGATTTACTTGTAAAATTTTTACACATATACATAGCCACCTGACGGGGACGCGCAACAGCACGCAACCGCTTTGATGATTTCATATCACTGATCCGGATATTAAAATGTTCTGCCACTTGACGTTGGATTTCGTCAACGGTTAATAAACGTTCATTTGCCCTTAAAAGATCTTTTAAGGCCTCGCGCGTTCCCTCCAAAGTGATCGGCCCACCAATCAACATGGATCTGGCCCGAATTTTGTTCAAAGCCCCTTCAAGTTCACGAACGTTTGATGTAATTTTATGGGCCAAGAATTCTATGACATCTTGGGGAATTTTGACATCAAGGTTTTCAGCCTTTGCCTGCAGAATCCCCAAACGCAATTCATACGTTGTGGGATGTATATCAACCACAAGGCCCCAGCCAAAACGGGAACGCATCCGTTCTTCGATGCCAGTTAAGTCAGACGGGGATTGATCGGCCGACAGAATAATCTGTTTCTTTTGATCAATCAGGGCATTAAAGGTATGAAAAAATTCTTCTTGGGTAGAGTTCTTTCCACTCATAAACTGGATATCGTCCACCATTAAAACATCTACATTGCGGAACATATCCCTGAAATCAATCATTGTTTTGTGACGAAGGGATCGAATGTAATAATCCATAAATTGTTCGGCCGAAAGATAGATAACTTTTCTTTTGGGATGCATATTATGTAAATGCCACGCAATTGAATGCATTAAGTGCGTTTTACCAAGCCCCACGCCTCCATATAAAAACAAAGGATTAAAGTTAACTGTATCCGATTCAGCCACGCGCAAGGCCGCGGCATAAGCAAGTTCATTAGGCTTTCCAACCACAAAATTATCAAAATTAAAGCGAGGATCAAGGCCATCCGTATTGCCAGATAAGGTATCTAAAGATAATTTAGATGATGTCTTTGGGGGGTTTTCAAGGTTGTCTTGTCTTGCTTCTTCATTTTTTTCCACGACAATAATATCAACGACTTTGACTTCTTCGTTGGCTTGGCCCCATAAATCGGTGATTCCTTCTAAGTATTTTGATTTGATCAAATCACGGATAAAGGCTGTGGGAACAGATAAAATAACCTTTGCACCAGCATCTTCTTCGAATTTTAAAAAGCGTAACCAGCCTCTGTAAGCATGATCCCCAAACACATCTTGAAGTTGTGAGGATATATGCGTCCAAAGCTGTTCTTTATTTTCTATTTCTATTTTCATATCATGGATTATTTGAAGATTTAACTATGACAATCTAACCTATTTCTTTGGGGCACTCAACACATCTTATGATAAAAAAAATTGTATTCAGACAATAGATTGAAATCTATGGATTTATTTTTTTCTTTTTCTGGTTTTATCAAACGCAACCAGATAGGCAGAGGCCGAAATAATCATCACCCCGCCCAAGACTGTTGAAAAACCAGGAACTTCAGAGAAAAATAAGAGTCCAGCCAAAATATTCATGGGAAACCGGATGTATTTAAAAGAGGAAATAAAGGATGCCTCTGCATACGTATACGCCTGAATAAGACATAATTGGGATAGGGCAAAAAACACCCCTATTATACAAAGCGTCAGTATTTCCGCATAACTTAGGGTTACCCAGTTAATAACCGTTGCAGGGATACTAAAAAGGCTCATAAACAATAAAAGGTAAAACAAAGTTGTTCTGGATGAATCATTTTTGGCCAGTCTTTTAATTGTCAGGGACGATGCTGAAAAAGCAAAAGCTGAGGCAAGCGGGAACAGTGTGTAAATGGTAAACAAATCACCATTCAAGTTTATAATAATTAATGTCCCAATAAAACCTGTAAACAAACACCATAAAACTGTTTTCTTAAAAGGTTCTTTGAAAATAAGCCACCCCCCCAATGCGGTGAACAAAGCACTTGTCATGGAAAGCCCTGACGCTGTGGCAATTGGAATATGTCGCAAAGCAACCACCCACATGATATTGCCCAGCATTCCCATCAACCCCTTAAAGGCGTGCCATTGAATAATATTTGTCTTGTAAAGCTTGTTCAAGGTTCGAATATTCAAAAACACCAAGATAAACAAACCCACAATGCTTTTGAAAAAAACAACCTGCATAGTGTTTATATCTTTAGGCAACCCATGTGTTATTGAATTATTCAAAGCTGTTAAGGCTGAGACCAAAACAATCATCAGCGCGCCATATATATTTGGCTTAGACTGTGGGTGTTTCATCTGGATCTTCGGGATTAATAAGGATTTTACGTTGCCGGTCATTTAAAATGGAAACCCCAACGATAATAATGGCCACAAAAGAAATCATCAAAGTTGCCAACGCATTCACCTGTGGTGTTAATCCAAATCGAATGCTGGAAAAAATAACCATGGGTAAGGTTGACGAATCAGGACCTGAAACAAAACTGGCCACAACAACATCATCAAAAGAAAGAATAAAAGATAACAACCAACCCGACAGCAAGGACGGATAAATCAACGGCAATGTAATCACGAAAAAGGCCTTGGCTGGATGCGCGCCTAAATCTTGGGCGGCTTCAAGCAGCATGGGATCAACATTGGAAAGCCTTGTTGTCACAACAGCTGTCACATAGGCAATTGAAATGGTTGCATGGGCAATTGTGATGGTATCAACCCCCCCTTTTGGCCAGCCGATTAATTTTTCCAAATTTACAAATACCAATAATAAAGCCAACCCAATAATGACTTCGGGGATTAACATGGGCGCTGCCACAAGGGTTTTAAAGAAAGTCATGGATTTGAAACGGTTAAATTTAACAATGACCACAGATGCCAATGTACCAATAATAATTGCAATAGAGGCAGAGAAAGTGGCGACTTTTAAACTGACCCAGGCCGCTGATAACAAGGCTTCGTTTTCAAACAAGGCCCCATACCATTTTGTCGAAAATCCCCCCCACAGAGTAACTTGCTTTGATGCATTAAAAGAATACACAACAAGGGTTACCAAAGGGATATACAAAAAGGCATATCCAAAAATCAAAACTGAATAAGTGAATTTATGCTTTTGCATTATTTTAACGCCCTTTTTTGCAAAGCCACCACTGGCACAATAAACGCCAACAACATGATAACCGCAATTGATGAAGCAACTGGCCAATCACGGTTTGAAAAGAATTCAATCCAAATTAACTTTCCAAGCATCATGGTTTTATTGCCCCCTAAAAGTTCTGGAATAACAAATTCCCCCATGGCCGGAACAAAGACCAAAACACACCCAGATATAATACCCGTTTTTGTCAAAGGAAGGGTCACCCGTAAAAAGCTTTTAATGGGACGCGCCCCTAAATCAGCAGCAGCTTCAAGTAATTGCGTGTCGAATTTTGCCAAAGCGGAAAATAAAGGTAAAATCATAAAGGGAAGATAGCAATAAACCATCCCCACCAATACACCAAAGTTGTTGTACAACATTGGTAATGGATCTGATATCAATCCAATCTTAATTAAAAAATTATTGATAAATCCTTTGGGACTAAGGATTCCTATCCAGGCGTAAACGCGTAATAAAAAGGAGGTCCAAAAAGGTAAAATAACCAACATTAAAAAGTGGGTCTGACGACGTTCTTCCTGCTGGGCAATATAATACGCCATGGGATACCCAAGGAACAAGCATATCAATGTTGCCCCGCCAGCTATGAAAATTGAATTAATCAGGCTGTATCTGTATATCGCATCAGAAAAAAGCAGGGCATAATTTTCCAAGGATAAACGTAGTTGAATAACATGGTTTTCAAGAACATCCAATATTGGGGCATAAGGCGGCATCCCAGCATAAGGTTCAGAAAAACTGATTTTAAAGATATTCAAAAATGGCAGAAATATAAAAGAAAGCAGCCATAGCATGGGAATGGCAATAATCAGTCGTTGCCCCCATTGCATCCAATCTATTTTGGTTTTTGAAAACATTACCTACCCAATTAAAGTTACAATATTATCAGGATCCCAAGAAATATATACTTCGTCTTCCCATGTAATTTCAGGGGACGACAGGCGCATCAAATTTGGTAACATTGCTTCCACAGTAATTTCGGTTTCATCAAGTTCAATTATATAAATGGAAACGTCCCCTAAATACGCAATATCTTCAACAATGCCTTTTGCATAATTATACTGGCCAGAGGGTTTTTTCTTACTGATATGTATTTTTTCTGGACGAATCGCAATTGATACATTCGCCCCGCAAGCAACACTGGCAGAATGACTTATATAAATATCTGTTTTTATCTCATCAGGGCGAATAATTGTATGGTTGGGGGCCTCTTCTAAAACAACCCCTGTAAATATATTCATCGTCCCAATAAAATCAGCCACATAAACACTGTTGGGAAATTCATATATTTCATTTGGGGTGCCGACTTGGCGTATTTTACCCTCTTCCATAATGCCCATACGGGATGACATTGTCATGGCTTCTTCTTGGTCATGCGTTACCATGATAAAGGTTAAGCCTAGTTCTTCTTGAATATTCACAAGTTCAAACTGTGTATGCTCACGCAACTTACGATCCAATGCCGCCAAGGGTTCATCCAACAAAACAATCTTTGGCTTTTTAATCAAGCACCTGGCCAAAGCACAGCGTTGGCGTTGCCCCCCAGAAAGTTGTTGGGGTTTCCGCTTGGCATATTTTTCCATTTGCACAAGGCTTAAAGATTTATGAACGCGGTCTTTTATTTCAGCGTTTGGCACCCCTTCTTGGATCAAACCAAAGGCAACGTTTTGCTCTACTGTCATGTGGGGAAACAAGGCATATGACTGAAACATCATATTGACTGGGCGTTCGTGGGCCGGAACATGGGTCATATCAACACCATCAATCAAAAGCTTTCCTTCATCCGGTGTCTCTAGCCCCGCCAAGATTCGAAGCAATGTTGTCTTACCGCACCCTGACGGACCCAACAATGAAAAGAATTCACCTTTATATATGTCCAAGGATATTTGATTAACAACAGCTGCCCCATCAAAATTTTTTGAAATATTTTGAATTTCAACATATGGCTTAGCATCCGGTTTTTGCCAAGCTTCCAATTTCTTTAGATTTAACTTAGGGCGTTTTGCCATTTTTATCCTCTATAAATTCTGCGCAATCAAATAGGTAATACGCTATTTAAGCGTTAATGGCAATGGCGGAGACCACGCCGGGTCCGAAGCCTCTTTCGGTGTCTTTAGAACCCTTTCATTTCGACCAGTAATATCAATTACAACCAATTCTGCCTTTTCTTGCCTTCCATCATCAAAGGATTTTCCCTGACGCCAAAACATTATTGTGCGACCATTCGGCGCCCATGTGGGACCTTCGACCATATACCCCGATGAAATAAGACGTTCATCTGCCCCATCTGCTTTCATCACCCCGATATAAAACTTGCCCCCCTCCATCTTATTAAAGGCAATCAAATCCCCCCGTGGCGACCAAACTGGTGTCGCATAAATCCCACTTCCAAAGCTGATACGCTTAATTCTTTGACCATCTGCATCCATTATATAAAGCTGTTTACGCCCACTGCGGTCAGAGTTAAAAGTAATTTTTGAACCATCTGGAGAATAACAGGGGGATGTATCAATAAAACGTCCCTTTGTTAAACGCCTAACGCGTTTGGTTTCCAGATTCATAAGATAAAGGGATGAACTGCCTTCAAATGCCTGACTTAGAATAACGCTTTTGCCATCCGGAGAAAACCGCGGCGCATAAGTCAACCCAGGGAACTGACCAACCAATTTCTGTCTACCTGTTTCCAAATCCAGTGTGAAGACTTTGGGAATCTTATTTTCATAAGTCATATACGTAATGGTTTGCATCGTAGGTGAAAATCTTGGCGTAATAACTGTATTTTCGCCATTTGTTAAAAATTTATGATTTGCACTGTCTTGGTCCATAATGGCCAATCGGCGTTTCCGTTTCAGCTGACTGCCTGTTTCAGATACATAAACAATACGCGTATCAAAATATCCTTGCTCCCCCGTGATTCTTTTATAAATAGCATCTGCCACCAAGTGGGCTGTCCGGCGCCAATATTTTTTATCTGTCTTAAAGGCAGAATGCGTCATGGCCTGTGATGAATAAACATCCCACAAACGGAAACCCGTTGAAATTTTATTTTCCCCCATCATTTTAATACGACCATTTACCAAGGCATTTGCCTTTATTAAGCGCCAGTCTGAAAAGCGCGGTGTCATGTCGAAATCAACCGATTGCTGCACAAAACTGGATTTTGAAATAATGTCAAATAAACCCGTACCTTTTAAATCATTTTTAATGATCTGGGTCATTTGGCGCGCAATCTTTTTTTCTTCAGCTGTTTCGCCTTCGAATTCGATAATGGCGATGGGTAAAGGTTTTGCATGACCTTGGTTAACCTTAAGGTTTAAGTCAGCTTTCCCGTCAAAGCAAACCAGGCAGAACAAGATAAGTAACTGTTTCACTATAGAACCTCCTTTGGATTAAACGTGATGGTAAAATTCTTCCATTCTTCGTATTTACCTGTTGGTAATTTCAAGGGCGTACAATCTGGAGCATACATCGCCCGCCTTGCACTTTCAGCCACTGTTCTAAAGAAACTATCACTCAGCATCAAGGCTTTGTTTTTTATGCGCGCCTCCTCTACTGTTGAATCTTCGTTCATAATAACATCAATTTCCACGATCATATCTTCAAGGTTACGCGCGCCGGCTGGTATATTCCAACATTTTTGAATTTGTTGCCTTAACGCATCCAGCTCTGAAATCGTTAATTTGTCAGAAATATGATCTGATTTAAAGGCCTTTTCCTGACCCTCATCCGGCTGTTCTTTCCTTAATTCTTGGACCGCCCGTAAGACAGAAGTAAAATCATCATTCTTTTCTTTTTTGTTTTTTTCTTCGTTAATTTCTTGGTTATTTTTCTTTGGTTTTAAATCCGATTCTTGCTTTTTCTCTGTCTTTACTGGTTTCTTTTTTGTTTTAATTGGCTTTAACGCCACTTTTTCTATGACGTCTTTTGTGACATTTTTGACCTCTTGCTTAAGGGCCGGGGTTGGCATTTGTTCTTTCCGGGTTCTGGTATGAACAATCTTCTTTGTGCGGGCTGCCTTTGGCAGGTTTCTCTGCTTTTTCAAGGGCGACTGCGTTAACTGATCAATTGTTACAATTTCTATGGGGACTATGGGGGGGGGTGTTAAGGACATAGATCGCATAAAAGGTAGGTTCACAAAAAACAACACAACCACTAATAAGTGAAGGACTGCAGATAATATATAGGCCCGTGAATCCTTCATCTAAAATGATTACCTTTTATTGTGTCCTGGCATATTGGCAACCAAAGCAACCTTGGAATAACCTGCCTGGTTAATGCGTCCCATAATCTTCATAATATCGCCATAGTTTAATTTATGGTCGCCCCGAATATAAATACGTGCTTGCTTGTTGCGTTTTGTGACAGCGATCAGTCTTGGAATAAAAGTTTTATCACTGACTTTTGTTTCTTGAACATAAATATCCCCATTGGCCTTAATCGTAATGATCATTGGTTCCAATTTATCGTCCAAGGCGGCTGCCTTTGTTTCTGGTAAATCAACCGGCACCCCGACATTCAATAAAGGGGCTGTTACCATAAAAACAATCAGCAATACCAACATCACGTCCACAAAGGGGGTGACATTGATTTCACTTATGGGTTCATAACTCCGTTTAAACTTTTTGCGCGGTTGAAGACTTGCCCCCATTATTTACCTCCGTGTAATTTTCTGGACATAATGGTGCTGATATCGCCCGCCAAATTTTCCAAACGCATGGCGTAACGGGTAATCCGTGCTGAAATTTTGTTATAGGCAATGACTGCCGGAATGGCGGCAACCAATCCCAGTGCGGTGGCAAATAAAGCTTCTGCAATTCCTGGGGCCACAACGGCTAAGCTTGTGTTATTTGACGCTGCAATAGATTGGAAACTGTGCATAATCCCCCAAACTGTCCCCAGCAAACCAACGAAAGGCGCAGATGACCCAACTGTTGCCAAAAATCCTGTGTGACGTTCAATGTCTGCCAATTCTTGGCGTAACGAAGAATCCATAACCTGTTCCACGCGTTGCAGTAAGCCAGCTTTCATCCCCTCTGCAATAGAAGATTTTGAAGGTACTTCCCCCCACTCGTGCATGGCACCCAAAAATAATCGAGACATAGGATCCGCAGGGCTGGTTCCCTTTGCAATTTCATCCAATGGTTGCCCCGACCAAAAGCCTTTTTCAAAAGAATCTGCCAATTTATTTAAGGTATTTAATTCACGGTATTTGCCAAAAATAACTGTCCAACACCAAAAAGAGGCCGCCAACAATAACAACATAATCAACTGAACAAAAATATCAGCATGAATAAACAAGCCCCACAATGAAATATCACGGGATGCGATATCTACGGTGTTTGCTACGACTTGACCTGAACTTGTGTCTACCATCTAAATGCCTCTTAATTAATTATTAAAATTAATAAGATCGTAGCATATTAAAGAATATGATTCATTTACTTTTTCAGTTTCTTCACGAGTTATTTCTAAGACAAGAACAAGGGGCCCTAACTTACCAGGATCAAGGGGGGTTAGTGTATTATTTGCCATCATAGCGCCAGAAAAAAAGGAGCAGATCTAGTTTCACAGATCAGGCCACAGGCAAGTTTTGCTGGACAAACATATAACAAAGCTTACATTAAATCATCATCAAAAAGGATGATAATAAAAGCAGCTTAATAACATATTAATAACTTACCAGACTTATCCTATGGGATTGTTTCTCTCTGGTCTGAACAACCCATCTTACGCTTTCCAAATAAAATAGTCATTCTGGCTTGCTGAAAGTTCTTTGATTCCTTTATACTATGCAGATGAAATTTATTAAGGACTTGTTGAATGATAATATTTTTGAGGTGCGTTTTAGGAAAAGTGAAGTTGAAAAGCACCGTGTACCTGGCGTATATGAACATCACAAATAATATTTTACGTAAAGCCAATCAAGTTAATTTTGACACAAGGCATAAGCGCGGACGCCTACATTTTCTAAATGCCAAGCACAAGAACGATGTGACAAAGGTTAAATCGATTGGCGCGAATCGCCCAAAAAGCGCATTTTACAACAGTCCGATTATTTACTTAGTTTTATTAAGCCTGCCGTTTGTGACTCTGGCAAAAAAGCCCCAGCGACTGTGTAAAGTCAAAAGTTGGGCTGTGTATAAAGAAGCCAAAGGCAAAAAGAAAAATCAGTTTTATATTGTCAGCAAACCTTACCGAACCGATGGCAAGGTGATGCGTGCCTTTAAACCCTATGTGATGGTTAGTCGCGATCCTTTGACGAAAAATCCCATTGTCAGTGTTTATACAGCCACACCCCACAAAGATTGGTCAGAAATAAAGATCTGCCCTGGCAAAAAATGTTTTACCCTGCATGCCAAAAATAATCGGGCGTGGACCGCCAGCACCCAAGATGATAAGCGTATTATCCAGGCCATGAAAAACTGGAAATACCTGCAGGTGATGTATACCTATAAAGGCAAACCCATCAAGGATCGATATTCCTTAATGGGCTTCAGTAAATCATACCGCAAAGTTTTCGGGCGTTAACTTATGCGTCAACACTTGCTGACAAAGCAGCAGCTGATGCTTCTGCTGGCTCAGGAATAAAAGGGGCAGATGAGGTAATATACCATTTTCTATCAGCATCCTCTGGGAGCTTTGGAACTTCCATAGATAAATAATTTGCATCTTTATTTAAGAAAGTTCTTGTACTTCCATCTGGCGAAACAATAGATGTTTGTGCATAGTATTTTTCTCCGGTTGGTGATTCTATCCCTTCTGTTGGCACTTCCCCTTTTTCTAACATAATATTCCATTCTTCTAACACAGGATTGACTAGTGCATCTTTTGCCTCCCCCGAAATAAAATAATGAACAGGAGATCCAAACACACCGGGAAAAGCAGAAACTATTGTTTGAGAATACCCCAAATCAATCAATGTTTTTCCAAGTGCAATTTCATCCACACCAAACCTTTGAACCTGTATTAAAATAGAAATATATTCAGGTAAAGAGTCACCTTGAATTTCTTTTAAAACTTTATTGAAATCACCTATAGTGGATCCGTCAATATAATCATTAATTAATCCTAGCATAGACGTTTTTGTATTTAGTATACGCACTAAACTTCCACCTGTAGCAACGAATCCTTCATCTGGAGCAGCGCCAACAACAGCAGTTTTCGCAGGAATAGTTAAAGATTTTTCATAGGATGCCCCTTCAATGCCTGACAGCACATTGATATCATCTGTAAAATGAATAAAAGGGTACTCTGCTCTAACTATCTCAAAAATATCTGGAGAAACTTTTAAGGATCTTGAAGGTGTTGGCAATACCTCTTCATATCTTTTTAAATGTATATATTCGTGACTTTCGCCTTCAACTTCTTCTGATAGAACAGTGGCCACCTCACCAGGAAATGCGGAAAGATCTGCAGCCATTGGTTCTTTTGCCTTGCTCCCCCATATAATATATTGAGTTTCCCCATATTCCCCAACAATCTTAATAGCTCTGTCAGTACCCTGGAAAGCACGCCTTTCCTGGCTTATTTTAGACCTAGCATCTTCATCATGCCCATAGACTAAATCTATAGCTTTCAATACTTGAGATTTAAATACAGTTTCCTTAATCGCACCATCTTCCCCAGCAGCTGCAGCAGCTGCAGCGTGAGTTTGTGAGCCACACAAAACCAACATTAATAATGTTAATATTTTCAAACTTAATTTTTTCATTTTTATTCCTACACACCTTAATTTATAATTATTATTTCTAAACCTATGTTTTTATATTTACAACTTTTTTCCCAAATATTTCCCATAAAAAAACCCGGCGGGTGGCCGGGTTTTTGATTCGGTTTCAAAAAAAACTATTTAATGTTTTTAACAGCTTTTGAAAGTCTGGACGTTTTTCTTGACGCCATTTCTTTGCCGATCGTTCTTTTTTGGGCTGCGCGCGCAATAACGGATTCAGCATCTTTCAAAGCAATTTTTGCTTTTTCTTTGTCTTTTCCTTTGATTGCCTCTTCAACTTTCTTAATGAAAGTTTTCACTTTGGACAAACGTGATTTATTGCGTTCTGTGCGAACTTCAATTTGCCTAATCTTTTTTTCTGCTGACTTATGCGTTGCCATATCTAAACCTTTTTAAATTCTGTATAAAAATTTCACGATAAACATATACTACATATTTCACAAAAGTCAACTATATAGACGATAATTTATCGATTTTTTGTTCCACTTACCAAAGAAAATTCCACGAATGAAATCATATTTCGATATTTCTTAATTTTAACAGTTAATGTTTCCCCCTCACGGAGATATTTTCCTTGATCTTTTTTCTGCCAACCCAAATTGGGTAACGTCCCATCATAATAGGCAAATATTTCATTCGGGGAAACCGTTCCATGCATAACAGTTGAAAGAATTTTTCCTTGCGGAGACGCAAACGTTGCCTGCGCACTGGTATCACTTTCTTGCAAGCGTGGCATCAACGGAATATCTTCAGTTCCACTGATGAATTTTGTTTCGGCGCCAGCCCCGAAAGACCCGACTAACAGTATAATTAAGATTACTTTAATCATTTTCCCACCCTATCTTATTTTTGACACTTTGGACAATAAAAAGTTGACCTTCCTGCCTGGGTTATCCGTACAATTTTGGCAGCGCATTTTTTACACCCCTGGCCAGCTTGGTCATACACATTAAATTGATATTGAAAGTACCCCAGACTGCCATCTGATTTACGATAATCTTTCAAGGTGGATCCCCCCGCCTTAATGGCATTTGCCAAAACTTTCTTTATGGAAAGGCAAAGGGTGTCTGCCTTGGATTTTGTTATTTCATGGCCGGGGCAATTTGGATTAATTTTTGCATCAAACAAGGCCTCGCACGCATAAATATTGCCAACCCCAACAACCAGACGTTGATCCATAATAAGATTTTTGATGGGGGCTTTCTTATTCGCCACTGCCACCTTAATAAGTTGCCCCTTAAAATCAGAGCTTAACGGTTCGCACCCCAGATGCCCCAACAAGGCATTCTTTATAAAGTCATGATTATCGACCAATTGAATGGTGCCAAACCGCCTGGGGTCAAAATAACGTACCCATGTGCCGTCATCCAATATTATTTGGACATGATCATGTTTTTCATAGATTGGGGGTTTGGATGACTGTTCAGATATCTTAACGCGCCCGGACATACCCAAATGCCACAACATGCCATTTTCGGTATCTGTTTCAATTAAGATATATTTCGCCCGCCTTGTTATATTTTTAATCAAGGCCCCTTGCATGGCTTGTTCAAAGTTTTTTGGAATTGGCCAGCGCAAATCATAACGACGCACATGAACGGATTGAATACGTTTATTGACCAATTTCCGGGCCATTTCTTTGGTGACTGTTTCGACTTCGGGTAATTCGGGCATTTTCTTGCTGACATTCCTTTAATGATTCATTATTATCTTTGCAAGAGGGTTGCTATGCAAGATAAAAAAACAGACTTTGGATTTAAAAACGTTTCAATTTCAGACAAAACTGATTTGGTTAAACGTGTCTTTAATAATGTTGCCAGCCGGTATGATTTAATGAATGACTTAATGAGTGGCGGCCTACACCGTCTGTGGAAAAAACAATTTATCAGTCATATTCCGCGCAATCCTGGTACCAAATTATTGGATGTTGCTGGCGGGACGGGTGATATAACCCTGGCCTATATGGACAGTACCAAAGATTTAAAAACCAAAGCCACCGTGTATGATATTAACGAAGCCATGTTAGAAGAAGGCCGTATCAAAGCCTTTGACAAAAACAATTTTAAAAATATTTCATGGGAATGTGGGCCTGCTGAAAAATTACCTTTTAAGGATAATTCATTTGATGTGTATACGGTTTCTTTTGGGTTGCGAAATATCACAGAAAAAGAAGCAGCCCTGGCCGAGGGTTATCGCGTCTTAAAGCCTGGCGGAACACTTTTGTGCCTTGAATTTAGCCAAGTGGATAGTCACACCTTGCAAAAAATATATGACTTTTATTCTTTAAAAGTTATTCCCCTGATGGGCAAAGTTGTGGCAAACGATGGAGATTCTTATAAATACTTGGTGGAAAGTATCCGCCGCTTTCCTGATCAAGAAACCTTAAAAGGCATGATTGAAACAGCTGGCTTTACCAATGTTGTGTATAAAAACCTAAATAAAGGTATCGTCGCCATTCATCAAGGCTGGAAAGTATAGTCACGGCAGCCTTAACAGCACTAAGAAAATCCGTTTTCCCAAACCATAAATCATAAATTTGCAAAAAGAAATATAGGCTGACTGACGGTTACCTTCCTTACAGAAACCACACTGCCCTCTCTTTAGTTGATTATCCGTTCTTGATGCGAGGCACAAGTGGGGACAGCCAAACTAATCCAATTGCTCTTCGGTCAGTGATTTGATAAAAGAGGAAAGACCTATCTGGCGACTGCGTTTTAAACGTTCTGCATTTATAATGGATTGCATCGCGACAAGGCTTTCTTCGAAATCTTTATTAACAATCACATAATCATACTCTGCCCAGTGGCTTATTTCGCTGGCGGCCTGGGCCATTCGATACTTAATCACCCCTTCTGAATCCCCTGCCCGTTTTTGTAGGCGGCGTTCCAATTCATTAATGGATGGGGGCAAGATAAAGATAGAAACCACCCGTTCTTCCATATTTTGTGATATCTGTTGTGTCCCCTGCCAATCAATATCAAACATAACATCTTGGGCATTTTCTAAAGACTGTGTCACAGGTTTTTTAAGCGTTCCATAATAATTACCAAAAACTTTGGCCCACTCCAAAAGATCCCCTGATTCGCGCAGGCTTTCAAATTTATCTTCTGTAATGAAATGATAATCTTTTCCATCAACTTCGTTCGGGCGCGGCGTTCGTGTTGTTACGGAAATGGATAAGGCCATCTTATGATTTCGTTGCAAAATTTCTTTTGCCAAAGAAGATTTTCCAGCCCCAGAAGGGGAAGAAAGAACAACCATCATGCCCCTTCTGTGTAAATATTTTATTGGATCGATGACATTTGACATTTAATTCTCCGGGGGTTGTAAGGAAATAACAGATATTTGAACCCCAAAGGAGTTTTCTTTTAAGTGGGTGGCCCTGCGGCAGCTAAAAAATAAATCCGGGGATTCATATGTATCGTACGGCAAACGTTCCACTTTGCTGATGCCTGTTGCGATAATATGGTCCTCTACAAACCCAGGTAAGTCAAAGTAAAGACCTTCAGGAGAGGCCTGTTCTATAAAATAGCCGTCATAGCTTTCATTCTTTTTCATAAAATCATCATAGAAATCTTTGCTGACTTCGTAATTTTCTTGAGTAATACATGGCCCCATTACGGCCACGATGTTTTCTGGCTTTGCCCCCAGTTTTTTCATCTCTGCAACTGTGTTGTGAATAATTCCGGCAAAGGCACCTTTCCAACCAGAATGAGCGGCCCCTATGGTCTTTGACACAGGATCGTGGAATAAAATGGGTACACAGTCAGCCGTTAATATGCCTAAAAGGCAATCAGGATTTTGGGTAACCATGGCATCTGCCTCGGGCGGATTTTCAAGATCCCAAGAATCTTTGACAACAATAACCTTGGATTTATGAACTTGCTTTACAAGCAACAGGGGAAATTTTGAAAGTTTAAGCGTTTCTTTAATAATGTCACGATTTTTGGCAATATTTTTGGCATCATCTTGATCTTTCTTGCCACAATTTAAGGAATCAAACACACCCTGGCTTACGCCCCCTTCGCGCGTGAAAAACCCATGGTTAACTGAAGGTAACCGATGACTGTGAATAACTGGAACGTTATTGTGTGCTTTTTTCATATTTTTTTACGACCATAACTTTAAACAAATATCCCATTTTATTAATCAGTCGGTCAAGCCCTTCGCGTATAATTTTTTCTTTTTCTGGAAACTGTTTGCATAAAACTTGACACCTTAGATCAACCCCCATCATTTTCAGAAAATCTGCCTGGGTATATAACTGTACTTGCAAACCTTTTGATTCAGCCTGATCAACGTAATACGCAAAATTAACATGACTTGTTAAATCGGCCTGCCCCTGAAAATTCAGAGGGGAAACGGGTTGATGCTTCCTTAATGCTTGGAACGTATCCCCATAAATATAACGACCATAACCATAATCCACAAACAACAAAGCCCCCCCTTGTTCTTTTATATAGTCCGTCAAAGTATTCATAAGCGTGTCCTGATCTTTTGAATATTCAAGGATATCACCTTCAATCGGTGGCTTGTATTTATCCAATAATATGGCCAGGGGGGTATCGACAAGAATATCTTTATAAACAAAGTTATCTTGGTTATCCAATACCACATGCCGTTTATGCCACTGGTTTTGTGTAAAAACATACTGATCAATGGGAAGGGCATCCAATAATTCGTTCGCAATAAACAGGCAAGGCCTTGTGGATAGATGGGGTTGTAATTCATTTAAGTCATGACCCCAAATGCAATTCAACCCTTTCAGTTTATCTTTTTGTAGAGTTGTTAATTTTGGACTTGTTTCTATACAGAAATAGTTAAAAAGGTCGTATTTTTCTGAAATACGCGAGATATCGGATAAAAGCGTCCCCTTCCCTGGGCCAAATTCAATAAGGTTATGCGGCTTTCCTTGGGTTTGATCCAAAGCCCACACAGCCATCATCTCACCAAATAACTGGGATATTTCTGGCGCTGTTGTGAAATCCCCTGCTGTCCCGATTGGTATCTTTGTTGTGTAATAGCCAGCCTTTGGATCGTACAAACACATCGCCATATAATCAGATAATGGCATCGGCGTTTTTTGAAGTTTTGTTTTTAAACGATTTTGTAAGGTCATGCCTTTTTAGATTGATTAAGAAGATAATACCCCACACCAAGAAGGGGGATACTAATTAATTGCCCCATGCTGACAAGGCCAAATAGGTATCCTATGTGGGCATCGGGTTCACGGAAAAATTCAACAAAAATACGAAAACTGCCGTACCAAAGTAAAAACAAACCTGATGCATATCCATGGGCTGCCAACCTGTTTTTTCTTAGGGCCATAAAATTAACAAGGGCAAACAAGACTATTCCTTCTAAAAACGCCTCGTATAATTGGCTTGGATGCCGGGGTAAATACCCCCCTGCCGGAAACAAAACAGCCCAGGAAACATCTGTCACACGGCCAAATATTTCCCCATTAATAAAGTTGGCAATTCTGCCAAGGCCCAACCCTATGGGGGCTGTTAAGGCCATTAAATCTGCGACTTGCAGAAAGGGAATCTTGCGGCTTTTGGCAAAGAAATAACAGGCCAAAATCACCCCGATCAAGCCACCATGAAAGGACATTCCCCCTTCCCAAACTTTAAAAACACTGATTGGGTCGTTTAAATAGCGCCATAAATCATAGAAAAGGATATGCCCAATGCGTCCCCCCAAGACGACACCCACAACAATCCACGCAACCATGTCATCCAAATGTGTTAAGGAAAACTTGCCAGAATTATATTTTTTGATAATAAATTTGATGTAAAACCAGCCAAGAATAATCCCCATGATGTAGGCCAAGGAATACCACCTTAATGCCAACGGGCCATAGATGTGAAATATGACTTGGTCAAAATTGGGAAATTCAATGTATTTTGATGTATCCATGCTTATGCTATATTTTATAAAGATATATATAGATTACATAAAAGGAAAACAATGTCAAAACATAGAGTTCTTGTCATAGGATGCGGCGCCATGGGCGGATCTTTGGTACGTGGATGGGTCAATACCGGCGCCCAAGATTTTGATTTTGAAATCGTTACACCAACACCCCGGACAGATTTTCATTTGCTGCAACATCAATCTGTTTCAACATACAAGGGTCACCCAGACATTATAATTTTTGCCGTCAAACCCCAAATACTGGACAAAATTATTAAAGATTATATGCCCGTGATATCCCCTGATACAACTATCGTCAGTGTTGCAGCAGGGAAAACCATTGACTTTTTCACCAAACATTTCCCAAAAAATAAAATTGTTCGGGCGATGCCTAATCTGCCGGTTTCTGTTAACCAAGGGGTTACCCTTTTAACCATGGCTGGAAATACTGCCCGGCATTCTGTTGTTGAAACCCTGTTTTCACAGGTAGGATCTTGCTTTTGGGTGTCTGAAAAATCCTTTGACAGCCTGACGGCTTTAACAGGATCTGGCCCAGCTTATATCTATTTACTGACGGAAATTCTTGGCAAGATAATAACAATGCAAGACATTGATAAAACCGAAGCCATAGATATGGCGAAGGCTTTGGTATCTGGCAGTGCTGAATTAATGCGGCACAGCATAAAGTCTCCCGAAGAATTACGCCAAGCAGTCACAAGCCCAAAAGGCGTGACAGCCGCAGCCTTAAGTGTTTTAATGCCCGACATGCAAAAGCTGTTTGACAAAGCCATAAGTGACGCTGCAAAACGATCCAAGGAACTATCGAAATGAATGAAATCCCCTTAAGCTGTAAAATCATTAAACTTGTGGGGACCCACGGTTGGCGAAGTTTATCTTTTGATAAAATTGCATCAGATTTAAGGATGAATTTGTCAGACCTGCGTCAAAAATACACCCAGAAAGAAGATATATTGATCGACTTTAATAAAGAAATGGATAAAAAAATTCTGTCAGAAATTTCCAAGGAAGACCTTGCTGGGGCCGCCCCCCGGGATCAAATTCAAGAGTTGTTCTTGTACCGCTTTGAAATTTTAGAACCTTATAAACAGGCCTTAAAAATTATCTATAAAGATATGCTGTGCCACCCTACTGATCTGGTGCCGAATATGATTGATAACCTGTCCAGTTTAAATTGGCTATTGTCTTTAAGTGATGCAGATTTAAACGGTTTTCTGGGCTTTGCCAAATCACAAGGGTTAAAAGTTATTTATATCGTTGCCTTTAAAAAGTGGCTGGACGATGATTCAAAAAACCAAGAAAAAACCATGGCCTTTCTTGATAAGTCCTTACGCTTTGGTGAACGCATTATCGATAATTACAGATAAACAGTAAGTTACCTGGAAAAATAAATAATTTACCCCGTTTTATCATTGACAAAATGCGTTATGGCCGTTAGATAATGTTATGAGCTTATTCCCACGGAGAGGTGGCTGAGTGGCTGAAGGCGACGGTTTGCTAAACCGTTATACGGGGTTAACCTGTATCGAGGGTTCGAATCCCTCTCTCTCCACCACTTTATTCTGATTATCCCGTTAAGTAAGACATCTTCAAGTCATTTGCGAAATGCAAATTATAGTGCTATTATAGGCATAAGATATCCACAAAGAAAGAGAATGAATATGAGTCAATTACCCCCCTGCCCAAAATGTCAATCAGCCTATGTATACGAAGATGGGAACCTATTGATATGTCCTGAATGCGCCCATGAATGGATGCCTTCTGAAGATACAAATACAGACACCAAAACTGTGCGCGACGCCAATGGGACAGACCTTCAAGATGGGGATACCGTAAGTGTTATCAAGGATTTAAAGGTCAAGGGATCTTCTGGTGTCGTCAAGGTTGGGACCAAAGTCAAAAATATTCGTCTTGTGGACGGCGATCATGATATTGATTGTAAAATTCCTGGCGTGGGCCAAATGGGTCTGAAATCAGAATTTGTCAAAAAAGTTACGGATTAATATATATAATTCCCCAGATTTTCTTATGGAGTAAATTTCGCTTGTCCCTATAGAAAGTGCAGGGTTTTCCGTAGATTTTCCTTTATATCATTCCAACAGAAATTGTGATTGACGCCTGGAATCATAACTATATCCGGCTTGTTATTTTCTGGAAATTCTGCAGCATACGCCTTTAAAATCGTCAGGGGAACAACTTTATCTTCTGTCCCAACATAGTGGGTTTGATGAATGTTTTTTAATTCATCAGAAAAATCAGCGGGATTTAAAGATCCGGTTAAAGGTGAAATCTTGTGGTGTCGCGCCCAGACTTTGTGATTCATATTACCTGCAATTGTAATAATCTTTTTAACGTCATTACGCTGACTGGCCACCAAAGCAGCGACTGCGCCGCCACCTGAATATCCAACAAGTATGATATTTTCTTTATTCAATCTGTTTTTTATTTGTGTAATGGCCTTATCTGTTGAATCTATTACCTCATGTGAAAACCTATGGCTAGTCCAATACTTTTTTTGACAGTTTTTTTGTGACTTAAGATCGACAAACTGACACGGCCTTGCAAGATACACAGCGTCCATTACAGATACTGCAGAATGGTTAAGGGCAAGGCCAAGTGCAACAGGGTCTACGGGCGTAGGATTGGAAGAAATTTTTGACCGCCCAATCCATGACAACCCATCCCCCCCAATATACATGACCAAAGTTTTACCGTTGGAAAATGTTTGCGGCAGAAAAGCCGCCAGATCAAAATAACTGTCTGTTTTTATAATCTCCATCTGCCAGTTTTTATCACGCGCCAGCCCCATGGCTTTTGCGACTCGTCCGTCATAATCCAAAACTGGACCATAACATCCTGCAAAAAGAAAAGCAGATAAAAAAATACCCGCAAAAGAATTAAAGAATCTGAAAATAACCATATATTATTTTATTCAAAACCCCCTATCTTTTACAAGAAGTTTTAACAAAATAATCCGTCCATCTTATTGCAATTGACACGTTACAGATAGATAAGTATGATCTGTTACTATAATAAAAAATAACAGGAAACTTATCTATGAATAACATACACTATCCCCTTAGGAATATTGTCTTGATTTTTGCTGTGTACATATCAAGCATTTTTTATAATATGCCACAGGCACAGGGATCAGGCATAGCCGCTGGTCGATATGGGGTTAACCAGGTATTTGATGTACAGAGAACTCCCCCCTCCCCTCCAGGTGGGGGCGGTGATTTTACTCTAAGTAGTTTTGCACAACCCTTTACAGATAGCCGTAATAACTATGACATTGGGACAGGCCATATTCGGTTTTTTCTTACAACAAACCCTGACCTTCCTTCTGTCCATGTGGGGATAAGCCTGTATGATACATCAGATAATTTTGTGCAAGATATTTCAGCCGGTGGAACGATTTATGGCTTGGAGGCAGAAGGATTTTTGTACGTATCAACTGCAGGCAATTTGGGAACTTTCATTTCAAACAACGAAGGATTTGCCTATGGAAGCTCCCTAACCTATGCAACCTCTAGTTCAGATCCCGCAACTTTAGCACAATTACAAGCATATGCGGCCACCACAAGTGTACTTGGGGCGGGTGAAGTGGCATCTTCTGGAGGAAGCCCTACATTCGCAACATCCATTCAAAACACAAATAATACTACGGGGGCTGGGGCAGCACGTGCCTTGGACAGTTTTGTATCAAGCGGGGCTGATGCTGGATTGAAAACGGCTTTTGATAATCTGACGACAGATGCTCAGCGCTCTGGGGCTGTAACGCAAACACTTCCCGTAATGACCGGTGGCACAACTGCAACACTAAGTAACGTGGGCAGCTTGACCCGAATTGTAGAAGCACGCAGTAGTTCCAATATTGGATTATCATCAGGAAATGGGTTTATAACCGAAGAAAACATGTGGTTTAAACCATTCTATACATATAGTGATCAAAACAATAAAAATGGGGTTACTGGGTTTAATACAGAGGGATATGGAAGTGTTGTCGGTATAGATGCCGCCACTGGAAAAGATTGGCGTGTTGGCTTGGCTGCCTCATATGCCTATGCCAAAGTTGGTGGTAATAATTCAAAAAACAAAGTAAATATCAATAGCTACGGCATTACAAGCTATGCAAGTTATGTCTTAGATCAAAAGACAGAAATGAATTTTCAAATTGGGGTTGGGTATAACAAAAATGATTCAAAACGTATCATAAGCTTTGGCGGATTGAATCGTGTTGCAAGGGCAGATTACAACAGCTGGAATACACAAGTAAGCGTGGGTATCGGACATGTAATTGATTTAGCAAAAAATACAACTTTTGCCCCTTCGTTACGTCTTGATTATGTGCTTCTTAAAAATGAAAAATATACCGAAACTGGTGCAGACGGGCTTAATTTAAAAGTAGATTCCCAAACAGTAAATCAATTCATTCCTGAACTTGGGGGGAAAATTCGCCAAAGAACAGATGAAAATCTTTACATTGAAGGATATGGTCGCATTGGGTATGATCTTTTGACAGAAAGGGCAACAGTCTCTTCTAACTTTGTAGGAGGTGGGGCAGAATTTCAAACGCGCGGCTTAAAACCCTCTGTATGGCGCGTCCGAAGTGGGGCAGAACTTGGCTATAACTTCAATGATCAAATTGATTTCTCTGTAAATTATGATCGTGAAGATCGCGGTTCTGACTTTAAAAGTCAAACAGCCTCCATGAAAATAACCATAGCTCTTTAAAATATATAAAGGGATTGTTTGCACGATGAGATTTTAAATGCAAACCAAAGAGTTAATAACGTGACAAAGTTAAATCGATTCACGTAAATCGTCCGAAAAGCGCATCTGCAATATTCTTTTTTATAGACTTGAAATCTGACAAACCACACCCAATATGTGTATTAAGCAAATACTTGGTTTACTTTTAGATATATATCAGGTATTAAGAAGCTAGAGTTAGTCAATAGGTGGCTACCTCAGAAGCCTTAGCGAACCCTTCATAAGTTGTCGTTTTCCAAAATGGAAAGTCCTTCAATATTTTAAGCGTTTACTCTTAAGGCTTAAAATTTTAATTAAAGGCGATAACGCCTTAGAAGGATATAAAATGAAAAATTTTAACGACCCCCGTATACCCGAAGCATTATTTCATCGTTTACAACAGATGGAATTTATTACCCCCACCCCAATTCAAGCAGAAGCTTTACCAAAAGCCCTTGATGGCCAAGACATTCTTGGGTCTGCCCAAACAGGAACCGGGAAAACTGGTGCCTTTGGTATTCCATTGGTAACCCATTTAATGAACAACAGCCGTGGTACCGCCTTGGTTTTACTTCCAACGCGTGAACTTGCTGTTCAGGTGCTTCAGACTTTAAAGAAATTTATTGGCAGCAGCAAACTTAATTCAGCCCTTTTAATTGGGGGTGAGCCCATGCCACCACAAATTCGCCAGCTACGTGCAAAACCAAGATTAATTATTGGAACACCTGGGCGTATTAATGACCACCTGACGCGTGGAAATTTGATGTTGCATGAAACAAACTTCCTTGTACTTGACGAAGTTGATCGTATGTTGGATATGGGATTTGGTGTTCAGTTGGACGCTATTGCCCGCTTTTTGACATCTAAAAGACAAACATTGATGTTTTCAGCAACAATGCCGAAAAATATCGAAGGGTTGGCAAACAAATATTTAACAAACCCTATTCGTATTTCAATGGGGGCCGTTCATACACCTGCTGCAAACGTAACGCAAGAAAACATCAAAGTATCAGAGTCAGATAAAGGTCAACGTCTTGTGGACGAGTTGACCAAACTTGAAGGTTCAATTGTTGTTTTCATCAAGACAAAGCATGCAGCTGACCGCATGGCACTGAAATTAAAAAAATTGGGCCATGAAGTTGAAGCATTACATGGTGACTTACGCCAAAACAAAAGAACACGCGTTATTGAAGGCTTTAGAAAAAATAAATACCGTATTTTGGTGGCAACAGATGTGGCAGCCCGTGGATTAGATATTCCGCATATTAAATATGTTATTAACTATGACTTGCCTCAAAGCCCTGAAGATTACATTCACCGTATTGGTCGTACTGCCCGTGCAGGTGCCAAGGGAACGGCCATTAACTTTTTGACAAGTGCAGATAACCGTAAATGGCGTGCCATTCACCAACTATTGAACCCAGGTGAAAAATTCACTGATTCTTTAGGCGGTGGCGAAGGACGGGAAAGAAGAAATTCTTCTGATCGTCGTAAAAGCTTTGGCAACAAACCTGATTTTAATAGAAGCCCAAGACCTGCTGGATCAAGAGATGGCGAGAAACGTGACTTCAGAAGAAGAGACGATCGCCCTGCTGGATCAAGAGATGGTGGAAAACCTGATTTCAAAAGAAGAGATGACAGACCTGCAGGATCAAGAGACGGCGAAAAGCGTGATTTCAAAAGAAGAGACGATCGCCCAGCTGGATCAAGAGACGGTGGAAAACCTGATTTCAAAAGAAGAGACGATCGCCCTGCTGCTAAAAAACCAACGGCAACAGCAAAGCCTTTCACAGGTCCAAAGAAAAAACCAGCCTCAGCAAAAGGGAAAACTTTCAGTCGAAAGAAAGTAGACGCCTAAGCTTAAGGGTTTATGAAACGAATATTTTGAAAAGGGCCGAAAGGCCCTTTTCTTTTGGACAAAACTTTCCCAGGATTTCTTTTTGGGATAACTTTACCAATATTTTAAAGACCACGTGTATGCTTATTCCTGAAATCATACAGGGTAATAATCTTATTCTAGGCCAACAAATCTCCATTGCTGCTTAGAAATAATATGAGTATTGAAACTGGTGAAAGTTTTATTAAAAGTTTTTTACCAATTCTTCGATATCTTCTGGTGTTGCAATGGGTGTACACATAATTTCAGGGGCGGTTTTTTTAAACAGGCCTGTCAAAACCTTACCGTTGCCAACTTCATAAACCCTTTCAATACCTTGTTGTTGAAAGTATTCAATAGTTTCCCGCCAACGTACTTGGCCTGTGACTTGCCTAACCAACAACCCCTTCATTTCTTGACCATCAGTAACAGGAGAAACGGTTGTGTTATCCACAACAGGAATACTGGGGTTTAAAAGTTCCGTTGTTATCAATGCTTTTTCCATTGCTTCCGCAGCCGGCTGCATCAAATTACAATGAAAAGGGGCACTTACAGGCAAAGAAATACATCGTTTCACCCCATGGGCTTTGGCGATTTCAGCCACTTTATCAATGGCAACTTTTTCCCCGCTTAAGACAACTTGGCCAGGACAATTATCATTCGCAATAGTACAAATTCCATGGTTCGAAGCTTCGTCAGCCACTTTTTTTACCGTTTCCATATCGGCCCCCAACACAGCAACCATTGCCCCTTTCCCAACAGCGACTGCTTTTTGCATTGATTCGCCCCGGATTTTTAAAAGACGGGCTGCCTGTGCCACTGACAAAGAATTTGCAGCCGCCAAGGCGGAATATTGCCCAAGGGAATGTCCTGCCGTTAAAGAAAACTTTGAAATATCAATCTTAGCCTGGGATTCCAACACACGCATAATAGCCAAACTGACTGCCATTAATGCCGGTTGTGTATTCTGGGTTAAGGTTAGATCTTCCTGCGGTCCTTCAAAAATTATCCGGCTAAGTTTATAATCCAACGCATCGTCAACTTCTTGAAAAATATGTTGGGCTTCAGGGAAAGCTTTGGCAAGCTGTTGCCCCATTCCGACTGATTGGGAACCTTGTCCCGGGAATACAATACCAATTGTCATGTTTGATCCTTTTATTAATAATCCATAGTATTCATAAAAACGTCAATATTTTCAAGAGTAATCTAAATGACACTGCATAGTTCTTAATTTAACCTAAGAATATTGAAAAATTTCAGCCCACAAAAAACCCGGGAAAACCCGGGTTTTTGGAAAATTTGTAAAACGTTTAACGTTTTGAGAATTGGAAGCTACGGCGGGCTTTTGCACGACCATACTTTTTACGCTCAACAGTACGGCTGTCACGTGTTAAGAACCCACCTGATTTTAATACTGGACGTAATTCTGGTTCGAACTTTGTCAAGGCACGACTGATTCCGTGGCGCAAAGCACCCGCTTGACCAGAAAGTCCCCCACCAACAACTGTACAAAAGATGTCATATCCACCTGCGCGGCTTGCCACAACAAATGGTTGGTTAACGATCATGCGTAACGTTGGACGACCAAAATAATCTTCCATTTTACGGCCATTGATTTCAAAATTGCCTTTACCTGGTTTAATCCAAACACGGGCAATGGAATCTTTACGACGACCTGTTGCATAAACACGACCTAGTTCATCCAATTTTGGCTTTTCATTTACTTTTGGCGCATCAGTTTTTGCAGTTGGTTTTTCAACTTTTTGTTCAACAACTGTTGTTGCTTTTTTCAAATCTTTTAATTCAACTTTATCTGCCATGATTTACGTCCTTTTGTTCTTTGGGTTTTTAGCAGCGATATCTAACACTTTTGGCTGTTGACCAGCATGCGGATGTTCTGATCCAGTGTACACATAAAGGTTGCTGAACTGTTGACGCCCAAGTGAATTACGTGAAATCATACGACGGACAGCATTTTGTACAACAACTTCTGGTTTGTTTCCTTCCATAAGTTGGCCAATTGTACGTTCTTTGATTCCGCCAGGGTGACCTGTATGCCAATAAAACTTTTTGTCTGCCAATTTGTTCCCTGTCATGTGAACTTTTTCAGCGTTAATAATGACAACGTTATCCCCACAATCCATGTGTGGCGTATATTCTGGTTTTGTTTTTCCGCGTAATATTTTGGATACTTCAGCCGCCAAACGACCAAGAACCACACCTTCGGCGTCAATCAAAATCCAGTTCTTTTGAATTTCTGATGCTTTTATGGAAAATGTTTTCATGTTTTCTTCCGTTCTTAATTAATCTATTACATTGTATATAAGGGCTTTTTTTTGACAGGTCAAGTCCTAAAACGCAGAATATACAACATTTTCAAAGGTGGTATTATGGTACCTATATACTAAATTAACCATCTTGTTTTGCTAGCTTGGACCTTCTGAAGCTAAAACTAAGTCTTGATGCCATCATGATTATCTTTTCGTTTGCCTCTTCAGTGTTTTGTTTTATCAATTCTACAAGTTCATCATAAACAGACTCACTACCCTCTTCTGCTGACGGGATACCTTTAATCTTTGCAACTCGATCAGCAACATCCTCACACACTCCAAAAATCAGGTTAACACAAATTCCACTCTTTTGATCTTCACCATATGTTGGGCTTATAAAACTTAGTCCAGAATCAAGACTTTTGCGTGATGCCCAGTTATTAACATTAACAATAAAAACAGGTCCAACATAAATGCCATCCAAGCAAGGCCTTAAAAAATCTGACTTTGACTTTTCGAAACTAAAACCATGAAGTATGCGCCCTAAACCTTTTCCCCTATATTCTGGATCAAGCACACGCATAGAACTTGATGTATATGCAGGTCCTTCTTTTAAACGTAATGGATAGATAAAACATGGATATAATTCTTCTAAAAGAGTCGGCCTTCCAAAATGTTGGGTGCCTATAATTTTAAATTCTGAACCTTCTTGTATTTCCATGACATAATATTGTAATACAGTCCTTGGAACTGTATGAGTTGAATGCAAATCTGCGCACCCTCTTAAAAAATCAGCGCTGCATCCCTTAAAAATTAAAAATTCTGAAGATACCTGATTAGATGCCTTATGAATTTCGTTCATACGGTCAATATCACCTTCTGTTGCGATACGAAAGCGCAGTGTTTGTCCATCATATTCTTTAGTTAAAACATCCCCCGCACCAGACGATGCAGCAGCAGCGGCGGCGTGAACTTCTGAAAAAGTGAATAGCAATAATAGTGTAAATATAAGTTTCATGATTATCCTTATTGTTTATGATGTATATAAGGGCTTTTTTTGACAGGTCAAGCCCTTATATACATCAGAATATATAAAATTTTCAAAGATGGTATTGTAATACCTGCATCTGTTTACCTGCTTATTATGACCCCGTGCCTTACACCAGAACTTCTTTATGATTGAAGAAAAGCCTTTACTTGATTTAACAAGTCTAAAGCTCAACAAAAGGAAATCTTGCCCTAAGAAGGGCTTCACTTTCATCACCAATACGGTTACAATCTAAACACAACATGGCTAATCTGGTTAAATCGATTGGCTTAAATCATCCAAAAATCACGGCTACGCAACAGCCCCTTTATCCTTTTTCAGTTTTTGGGGGTTCGACCACGCGAATATGAACCTCTTGTAAATGAGATTTATCAACATACCCAGGCGCACCCATCAACAAATCTTGCGCTTGTTGGTTCATTGGGAAGGCCACAACTTCACGAATATTGGGTTCATCCGCCAGCAACATTACCATACGATCGACGCCTGGTGCACACCCTCCATGCGGTGGGGCGCCAAATTTCAAGGCACGCAACATGCCTCCAAATTCAGCCTCTAGATCTTTCTTAGAGAACCCTGCAATACCAAAAGCTTTGTACATAATTTCTGGCAAGTGGTTTCGAATGGCCCCACTGCACAGTTCAATTCCATTACAGACAATATCATATTGATACGCCAAAATGGATAAGGGATCATGGGTTTCAAGAACACTCATCCCGCCTTGTGGCATGGAAAATGGATTGTGACTGAACTGAATTTTTCCTGTTTTTTCATCCATTTCATACATTGGATAATCCACCACCCAACAAAAACGGAACGCATTTTTTTCAATCAGATCCAGATCCTCCCCAACCTTTGTCCGGGCTTTGCCAGCCAAATGTTCCGCCCCTTTTACTTTATCACAAGCAAAGAAAACAGCATCCCCATCCTGAACACCTGTTAATGATTTCAACATATCCAGACGGTCAGCGTTCAAAAATTTGGCAATCGGCCCTTTGGCTTCGCCATTTGCAAAAATGATATAGCCAAGGCCTGGGGCCCCTTCTCCGCGGGCCCAATCATTCATTTTATCAAAGAAACTGCGGGGACGGTCAGCAGACCCTGGGGCCGGAATGGCCCGAACCACAGACCCGTTATTAATGTTTTTCGCAAAAATTGAAAAATCAGATCCCCGAAAAACATCTGTCACATCACTGATTAAAATGGGGTTACGCAAATCTGGTTTGTCTGACCCATATTTCAACATGGCGTCTACATAAGGAATACGAGGGAATGGGGCTGGTGTTACTGTACGGCCAGCGCTAAATTCTTCGAAAATACCGTGTAGAACAGGTTCAATTGCATTAAAGACATCTTCTTGGGTCACGAAAGACATTTCCATATCTAGTTGATAAAACTCCCCTGGGGAACGGTCTGCGCGGGCATCTTCATCCCGAAAACACGGGGCAATTTGGAAATACTTATCAAATCCAGACATCATCAATAGTTGTTTGAATTGTTGCGGAGCCTGCGGCAAAGCATAAAACTGCCCCGGATGCAAACGGCTGGGCACCAAAAAGTCACGCGCGCCTTCGGGGGAGCTGGCTGTTAAAATAGGTGTTTGAAATTCCATAAACCCAGCGTCAGTCATGCGACGACGGATACTGGAAATTACATTATTACGCAAAACGATATTGCTGTGGATTTTTTCACGGCGTAAGTCCAAAAAGCGGTATTTTAAACGTGTTTCTTCAGGGAACTCCCGGTCAACGTTAACTTGTAAAGGCAAAACATCTGCGGGTGATTCCACATGAATGCCTGTAATTTGCACTTCGACTTCACCTGTTGGAAGCGTCTGATTAATGGTTGATGACTCACGGTCCACAACCTGCCCCGTTACTGTAATAACACTTTCAACACGGGCTTCTTCAGCGAATTTAAACAACGGATTATCAGAATCGATTACACATTGACTCATCCCGTAATGATCCCGCAGATCGATGAAAAGTAAATTTCCATGATCACGTTTGCGATGAATCCACCCAGATAGGCGGATAATGGTTCCGGTATCACTTTTACGTATTTGGCCACATGTATGTGTTCTGTAGGGATGCATAATAATCCTTTTTATATTATACCCATTTTAAGGGCACCTTTATTCAGTTTAATCTGATTTAATTTCACGTTCTTTTTCTTTATCATCCTGGTGCTTGACACCCGGACCCTGGACAGATCTTACTAAGAAATAATCCTCTTGCCTTTTATAGTGTTTTCTGGATCCTGGTGTCAAGCATTGGGCGACAATGTAATGGACATATAATGCATGACCCCACATCAAGACAAGGATTTATTGAAAGAATTATGGTGAAATTGTCTAATCTCGTAAACTTTATGGCCAAAATTTTGACTTTTTTATTATGTATGTTCTTTCTTGATGATATAGTTCATGCATGAAACGTTTATTAAATATTTTACTTTTTATATCATTTGTATCGCCTGTTTATAGTTTAAAAACATTCAGTGCGGCAGCCTTCCCTGAAGAGTCAGGGGAAGATATAGATCGCACATCACCCCTTAGCCACATACAAGAAACTGATCCAAGAAAAATATCATTATTAATTGGCAAATCAACTGATAAAGATCAAGAACATTTAATAAGCATAATAAGAAGCATTGCGGATGATAAACGTTGGAAATTTGTAAAGCAGGCCAAAAGCTTAATGCATATGTCAATAGACTATAAAGGCAGGGTTAAAATAGCAATTTCCTTAGGGGAAATTCCAGAAGATGACAGAGATATTTTAACACATGCGTTAAATAGAGTTTTAAGATCAAACAATAATGCTTCTGAAATTATAAAACTTATGCAAACCCTGCATGCAACAACCAGGGACCATATAAGTAGTATAGTTGATGAAATTGTAAAAATACTTGTTGCAGGTAGGATTACTCCCTCTATTCTTATAGAATCCATTAATACTTATTCAAATACCAGAAGTGCGTATCGTCCCATATTATCAGGCTTAGCCTTAGAAATGGTAAATGATTCCCATGGAAGCGATGAAAGACTTAAATTAGTAAATATCATAGGCTCAGTTACAGAAGATAAACAAAAAGATACCCGCCTAACATTATCTAACTTATCAACACCTGCAGTGACTCCAGATAACATGAAAGATATGGTGTCTATAGTTAAGCGCATGTCCATAGACACACAATCAAAAGTTAGAATACACGTACCCAGATTATATATTCCAGGATTTTTTACCCCCCGAAATCTTTATACTTTATTAGAAAATTTAACAAAAGTTAATGCAGGTACAATAGAAGATATCGTTACAAAAACTTTATCATTAAAATCTGAAACTACAGATGAACGCCTTAAACTTGGTATTATCGTCTCAGACATTACAGAAAGATCCTTGTCAGATGTCACATACTGGGCCTCTATGTTATATAGAAATCCACTCTCTTTTGACCTCCGAGAATCTTTTTTAAGAAAAATTTCTGAAATAGAAAAAGAAGGGCTAATTACCATCGTTCCAAGAATGATATACAGAATAAATGCAGAAATAAATACAGGGATAATTGTACTAGGGGGATGGCCAGCATCAAGAAGAATTAGTGAGATTTTTGAAGATCGATCAGAGGGTCCAATACCTTTTACACCTGGCGCAACTGCTCAACAAATAAAAGATATCCAAAAACATGAAGCAGAGCAAAGTGAGTTACATGATTGGGACAGACGCAAGCATATTTTTTTATGGAGAGCTGTAGCACGTCCGGCATATTTATCAAAGATCCTAAAAACTTATGAACAGTAAGTTGTTACATCCCAAATTGTTTTGCCAACCAACCATATATAGTTTCTTGCTCAGCTGCAGTTTGGGATTTTGGGGCGGGGCGCCTTCTTAACACAGGGGCACTTTCTTCATGCGGATAAGGATACAAATAAAGGCCAAAAACTACGGCCATTTGGGGAAGTATTTTTAAAGTTTTTGAAAAACTTGTCTCAATTGCTGTTCTTGTGATGGGGGGTAATTTGGCAACAGGTGCTTTTGTTACAGGAAAAACACTTTCTTCAGCTGCAGCATATGAATCTGATACTGAAAATATAAATAATAAAAGATACAAAAATTTTGTGTGAAAGTTTCTCATTCCAACCCCTTAATTTTTATTTATAAATTAAGGCTATCACAGAATATGGGGATCATCAATTAAATCCAAAAACCCGCCAACTGGCGGGTTTTGTTTATAGGGGGATACATAAAACCACTAACTAAGTCGTATTTCAGCCCTGCCCCGGTGGAGCATCCAAGCTCTTACAAAATCCCAGTATTGTTGCGGGACACCATCAACGGTAAGTTGTGATGGATGAAGACGTCCAATCATCTTTATCGACCCGCCGCTACCTTTCATCTTCATTAAATGTCCAATGCGAATGAAATGGTTCAAAAAATATGCATCTCTTTTGGATTCAATCATTAAAGATGCATCGTCGATTTCTATGGCTCCAGAAATGACAAGATCTTCGGATGATTTAATAGAGTAGTATTTTGTCAATTTGAGAGGCTTCTTAGCATAAATCCCACTTCCAACAAAACCATCATCGGCTCTACAGTTGATACATAGAATAGATTGGCCCAATTCAGGATATGCACTTAAAAGATCACCCATTTCTTCTCTTGACGGAGCCATGTGAAAAAGAAGCCCCTCTGAATCGATATAATCCCCTTGGGTTTTCGTGTAACTGTCTCCAGAAGAAATAACCAAAACCTCAGGACAACGATCCATTAAGGAAGGATATAAATGAGGATACTCCGCACGGTGTCTTACTCTTTCATCTAATAGTGCCCCAGCACTTGCAGTCCTGGCATGAAAAAGGGCTCTATCAAACTCATCTAGCGTATCTGCAAGCTCATGACCATTGACATATTCTGATAACTCGCCAGTCGACATCCCCCTTCTTATATTTGCCTCAAGACCATCAGTATTCGAACCTCTGGGCAGGGAAAGGGAAATTGGCAAATCAAGCGTTCCTATCATTACAAGAGGATCATCTGATTCATAACGGAAGAACCATTCTGATTTTGTTACATTACCATCATCAGCTTGAAATTCTTCACCATCTTTGACTTCAGCATCATAAACGTAATAAATATTATCAGAAACAGATACTTGAGAGAATTCTGTAGCGATTCTTCGCAGATGTGCTGTGTCTCTAAAATGTATCTCAACACTTGAACCCTTAATTTTTTTATTCCTCGATAGTCGCAAAGCTTTAGGTGCTGGTGTTACCTCAGTTCCTTCAAACAATCCTTCTACTGTAGGATCCTTAAATGTCAAAAAATCAACCTTAGAAAGCACCTCTCCAGTCGCATGATAGTTTCTTTGTGACGTCCCTGCAAAAACAGCCATGGAAGAAACTGGCAAGAAAGATATAACATTTCTTAATATCTCTGGAGGCAAAAATACATTGAGGAGATCCAGTTTTTCTAAGTTTCTTTTAGAAGGGGCAAAACCTTGAGAAGCTGCCTCTTTAAACCAAAAATAAGCTTTTTGCTGATTTCCCATGCGATGGTAACAGCTACCAAGATTATGCATAGATTTTTGCTGAAGGGAAGAATCTCCACTCTCTAACAGAGGTTCAAAAAGCTTAATAGCCTCATCTAAATCCCCATTTTTTCGGCATTCCACGGCTTTGGCATATCTTGCAGTTGGGCATAACCCATCTTCATACGGTTCGGCAGCTGCAGCGTTTGCTTGATTACTTATTGATAATAAAAATAGGCTTAACACCCATACACTTAATTTTCTCATCTCTATGCTTTCTTCTCTATTAAATCCATACACATTTTGTGTAATACTTTTCCCCATTCAATTCAAGTAAAAGATGGAAACATAAAAACCTGATGGAAGTACATAAAACTGGGCAAATTAAGCCAAGTATAAATGTTCCCTTTATTTTATATAAAATATTAAAGGAAATAATAATTGTATAGGTTTGATTTCCCCAAAAAACATGATAAGTTATGGCTATCAAATGACATTAAATACTGTCCCGCAATTGATGTGGGATCCAGTAAAATTAGAGGTCCACAACATGAGTTCAGAAAAAAACAAAGCCTTAGACGCCGCCCTTAAACAGATCGAACGATCCTTTGGAAAGGGCGCCATTATGACATTGGGTCAAAATGACAATCCTGTCCAAGTTGACGCTGTATCAACGGGGTCCATTGGGTTGGATATGGCCCTTGGTATTGGCGGATTACCGCGCGGGCGTATCATCGAAATTTACGGACCTGAAAGCTCTGGGAAAACAACATTGACCTTACATGTCATTGCCGAAGCCCAAAAGAAAAAAGGCACCTGCGGGTTTATTGACGCCGAACATGCGTTAGATCCTGTTTATGCCCGCAAGTTAGGTGTCAACACAGATAACTTGATCATTTCCCAGCCAGACACGGGCGAACAAGCTTTGGAAATCGCAGACACATTGGTGCGATCTGGTGCCCTTGATGTATTGGTTATTGACAGTGTTGCTGCCTTGGTTCCCAAAGCCGAAATCGAAGGCGAAATGGGTGATTCCCACATGGGTCTGCAAGCAAGGTTGATGAGTCAAGCTTTACGTAAACTAACGGCTTCGATTTCAAAATCACGCACTATGGTTATCTTTATCAACCAGATTCGGCAAAAAATCGGCATTATGTTTGGCAACCCTGAAACCACAACGGGTGGGAATGCTTTGAAATTCTATGCCTCTGTTCGTATTGATATTCGTCGGATTGGCGCGATTAAAGATAAAGACGAGGTTGTCGGAAACCTAACCCGTGTGAAAGTTGTGAAAAACAAAGTGGCGCCCCCGTTCAAAGTGGTTGAATTTGATATTATGTACGGCCAAGGAATTTCCAAAACTGGGGAGTTAATTGATTTGGGCGTGAAGGCTGATTTAATTGAAAAGGCCGGATCTTGGTATTCCTATAATGGCAATCAAATTGGCCAAGGTAAGGAATCGGCCCGCCGTTTCTTAAAGGCAAACCCCAACGTTGCCGATGAAATTGAAAGTAAATTGCGTGAACAAAGTGGTATTATCGATAACTTGGCAGACGCCGAAGTTGCCAAAGCTGACGCGTAATTTAGATCTTATTATTTACTACCAAACTGGGGGGGCTTTGCCCCTCTTTTTTTATGCGTATCTGATTTTATGCATCTATTAAGCGAATTTATCTTTTGTATATATACATAGCTTTGTAATGCCCCCGGTTAATCAAGCGGCAAATAAGAGAGTATTTTGGGTAAATTGGGTAGGAGTTTTAAGGTGCCCGATGCACGGCATAGCCTTTTGCAAGAAGTATTTTTAGGGCCAAAGATTCATACCCGCCGGTGGTTTCCAACACCGTCAAAGAATCAGAGAGAATGTCTTTATAATTTTTGATAAAGGTTTTGATTCCTTGGGAAGTATTGTCAAAGATTTTGGTGGCTTTTTGGCCATTAACATTGACAACGAAAGTATATTTTCCAATATCAATGCCGATAAAGTTTTGGTAAAGTGTCATAGTAACCTCGATATTTTGGGTGAATCCACTGTTTCGGATTGTAAACGGGCGCAGAGCAATCTGGCCCCAGCAACTATCCAAACGTATCGAGAGAGGAGCGAATGACCTTGATGACAACGGTTATCATAAGAACCGATTCTGAAACGGTCGCTTCCGCCCGTAAGACCGCTCTTGCTTGATAATAGCAGAGCGGTCTCTTCTCTCTTACTTAACTTTATATCATACCCACAACTTACAATTCTGAATTTAGTTCAGAATCCACGTGTTAATGGCAATCAAATTCTTTGTGATGAGCAGTGTTGTGGATCCCGGATCAAGCCCGGGATGACGGCAGAATAAGAAGTATCCTTACCCAACCCCTTATTCCGTCATCGCGAGTACCCACAGGGTGCGTGATGATCCAGGAATCCTATTAAACATGCCTCCGATGCTGAGTGACCGGTGAATGACGCATGTCGCCCGTGCATTCTACGGGTTTTCGCGGTGACGGGAGTGTGAAAGATCAAAAGAAAAGGAATTGTTTATTATTTAATCAATGTCTTATATAGGTCAACTGTCTGTTTCGTAATAATGGCAGTTGAAAATTCTTGTTCAGATTTTCGGCGGCTGATGGCCCCCATTTTATTGCGCAATGGCTTGAAATCAATTAATATCTCCAAGCGATCCGCCATAATCTTGTGATCTTTCAACGGAACCAAGAAACCATTTGCATCGTTTTCTACAACCTCTCGGCAGCCAGGAACATCAGTTGTAACGATGGGTAATCCACAGGCAGCTGCCTCAAGCAAAGATTTGGGTAACCCTTCCCGATAAGACGGCAATAAGGCAATATCTGATTCCTGATAAACCTTGGCGATATCTTTTGTGTGGGGTGTCCACTTACATAAACCTTCTTTTTGCCAACGCTTTAGTTGACTTTCTGAAATTGATTTTGGGTTTTCTGGATCAGGATCCCCATACAAATATAAATCTGCCTTTATATTTTTCTGTTTCAAAATTTGTATTGCATCAATAGCTTCTTGAATACCTTTATCCCATAACATACGGGCAACCAAAGCAATTTTAATTGTGGGCATTTTTTTTGTTTCAAGGGGCTTAAAGTGATTGATATCAACCCCCGACCCTCTTATTATTTCCACTTTGGCTTTAGGCATTCTTGCCTTAAAGAAATTCAAATCATCTTTGTTTTGTAGCAACAGGCAAAACTGTTTTTTTGAAAAAAGATATTTAAACACAGTCATAACAAAATATCTGATGATACGTGCCTTTGATGACTGGGAAATAAATAAGTACCCAAGACCAGTCAAGGCATTAATAACGGCAGGCACCTTAGATATCCATGCGGCAATACTGCCATACAAGACGGGTTTCATTGCAACATGGTGAACCAGATCTGGCTGAATCCGACGGTAGATAGCCATAATTTCCTGCAAGGCTGATAAGTCTTTAAAAGGATTAAGCCCGCCCCTTTCTAGCTTGGTCAATGGAATGAACTGAAAACCATACTTTGTAATTTCTTTTTGATTGCCAGTATCTTTGGCCGCAACAATAATTTTATAGCCTTGCTTTTTTGCAGCAAGCGCAACTGGTAAACGATGACTTAGAAAATAGGCATCGTTTGCAACCAGATACAAAATCTTTTTCATGAATTAACGCTTTGAATGGCGTTCGAAGGAAAGCTCACTTTTCGGATCGAATAAGTGACAATCATTAGGTTCCACACAAAGGGTCAAATGATCCCCAATTTTAACAATGGATTCCCCATTTAATCGAACAAGAACTTGCTGGCCCCAACCAATTTTTACATAAGCAAGAATTTCGCTACCTAAGTGTTCAACCATTTGAACATCACCTGTGAACAAAGCTTTCTTAGAGTCGCATGTTGTAATATGTTCAGGCCGAAGCCCAATATCAACCGTATTTCCAGCTTCTAACTTAATACCCTGAGGAAGCGACACAGGTAAAATAATATTTTTATCGTGCGGCAGATCCAGTGTAACTTCTTCCCCAACAATTTTGGAAATTCGGGCCTCAATAAAATTCATTTTTGGCGACCCAATAAAACTGGCCACAAATTTATTACGGGGATGATGATAAAGCTCTAGAGGTTTCCCAACTTGTTCAATATTACCATCTTTTAAGACAACAATTTTATCCGCCAAAGTCATGGCTTCTGTCTGATCGTGTGTAACATAGATCATTGTTGTTTTTAATTCTTCTTTTAACTTTGCAATTTGCATACGCATTTGCACACGCAAAGATGCATCCAAATTTGACAAGGGCTCATCAAACAGGAAGACATGCGGATCACGAATAATGGCCCGCCCAATGGCCACACGTTGGCGCTGTCCCCCAGACAATTGTTTGGGTTGGCGATCCAGCAAATGATTCAGTTGTAATATTTCCGCAGCATGCATCACACGACGATGGATTTCATCTTTGCGGTATTTTGTAATTCTTAAGCCAAAAGCAATGTTTTCATAAACTGTCATATGCGGATATAATGCATAAGATTGAAACACCATGGCAATCTTACGTTTAGCCGGCTGTAATTTTGTTACATCCTGGTCACCAATAAAAATTTGGCCGCTGGTAACATCTTCAAGGCCCGATAATAATCGTAGCATCGTTGATTTTCCACACCCTGAAGGACCCACAAAGACTGTAAATTCATTATCTTCAATTTCCAAACTGGCATTATGGATAACTTCAACTTTTCCAAATGATTTTTTTACGTCTTTAAAAATTACTTTCGCCATTTTTTATCCTTTTACGGCCCCAGCCGTTAATCCTGATACAATTCGTCTTTGGAATATTAATACTAAGGTGATCAAAGGTAAAGTCACAACCACGGATGCGGCCATAATTTTTCCCCACGGAAGTTCATATTCCGATGCCCCGGTCATCAACGCAATGGCCACGGGAACTGTTCGTGCTTTTTCTTCAATAGTAAATGTTAGGGCAAATAAAAATTCATTCCAAGCAGCAATAAAGGCCAATAATCCTGTTGTCACCAAGGCTGGCCATAATAACGGAAGAAATATTTTTGTACATATTTCCCAAGTATTGGCCCCATCAATAATGGCGGCTTCTTCAATTTCTTTGGGTAATTGTTTCATAAATGTTGTCATAATCCATACAGTAAAGGGCAAAGTAATAATCATGTACGAAAGAATTAACCCCAACAAGTTATTATAAAGACCCATCGCACGGATTAATTCAAACATCCCTGATAAAACAGCGACCTGGGGAAACATAGAAACAGCCAAGATCGTCACCAACAAAGCTGTGCGCCCCCGAAAAGCCACACGCCCCAAAGCATATGAAGCTGTCACAGCCAGAAACAATGCCAAAGAAACGGTGCCAACTGCCACAACAACAGAGTTGAAAATATTGCGTCCGAAAGGTTGTTCTTTAAATATTTCAAGATAATTTCGCCAAGCTGGATTTCCTGGAATGAATTCCACTTTAAACAGATCTGTTCCAGACTTCAACGATGAAACAACTGCCCAATAAAAAGGGAAAACACACACAATAATGATGACAAGGGAAAGGCTGTAAATTAATACTTTTTGTTTTACATTTCGCATTATTTGATTTTATCCCCTTTGATCCCGCCAAACAGTAAGAATATAATGGTGAACAATCCAATCATTAAGAATAACAAGGTTGATGCAGCTGACCCAACCCCAACATTTTGGAAGTCAAACAACTGTTGTCTTGCATAAACAGACATGGACATCGTTTCGGAACTGCCTCCGGTTAAAACATAAATCAAGTCAAAGACCCGCATGGCATCAAGACTACGGAAAATAACAGCCACAATAATGGCTGGCTTAAGCAAGGGAAGTGTCACCCGCCAGAAAACACGAATTGGATGAATGCCATCAACGCGCGCGGCCTCAAAACATTCTTGGGGCATAAGCTGAAGGCCCGCCAACAAAAGTAAGGCCATAAACGGTGTTGTTTTCCAAACATCCACCAAGATAACAGAAATCATGGCCAGTTTTGGATCTGCTGCCCAAGCAATTGGTTGCTGAATAAAGCCAACCCAAATCAACATGTCATTGATTACCCCATAAACATCATGCAACATCCAGCCCCACATTTTGGCTGAAACGATGGTTGGAATCGCCCAAGGAATAAGAACGGCTGTGCGAAGCAACCCCTTCCCTTTGATTTGGCTATTTAAAACAAGGGCGATGACAAGCCCCAAAACGGTTTCCAATGCAACGGAAATAACAGCAAAATAAAGGGTGTTTTTTACAGCTGTTCCCCATGAACTATCTTTAAACAAAAATTCAAAATTTTCAAAGGCTGTAAACTGTGCAGCTGACATATTGCTTAAAGAAGCATCTGTAAAAGAAAACCATATGGTTCTTAATAAAGGCCATCCCGCAACAAAGCTGATAACCAATAAAGTTGGCAGCATGAAAACCCATGCAGCCCTTGTTCTTTCTTTTGTTAAATCTGATTTGAATTTAGAAGCCACAGCAAAAAACCTTTAATACCACTTTGTTCCGTTCTTACTTAAAGAATTAAGTTTTTCAGCTGCAGTTGCAAAATTTTCTTCAGCTGTTCCATTCTTACTTAAAGTTTTATGAACGGAATTCCAGAATACAGAGCTAACCTGACTGTATTTTGATCCAGTTTGCCCACCTGGTCTTGCCGTTATTGTCTTAAGAACTTTTTTCATAATTTTCATCAAAGGATTTGCGGCAATAATGTCTTTGTCATTATAAAGTGATTCAATAGTTGGGAAATACCCACCAACAATCGCTCGCCTTCTAAGTTCTTCTTTGCCCGTTAGGAATCGAATAAGATCAGCCGCATCTTCTTTCCGCTTTGAATATTTTGACAAGGCCAAATTCCATCCCCCTAAAACACCTGTATGGTGACCATCTTTTCCACCTTTAGGCAAAGGCGCAATGCCTATCTTACCCTTAACAGGGCTATCTTTTGAATTTAATAAAGGCCAAGCATAGGGCCAATTGCGCATGAATACCGCTTTTCCAGATTGGAAAATACCCCGACAGTCCTCTTGTTCATAGTTCAAGACACCTTCTGGTGCAATAGTGCCTATCCATCTTGATAAACGGTTAATAACCCCAGCTGCCTGTGAATTATTTAAAGTAATCTTTCCTTTGTGATCGATGATTGTCCCCCCGTCTTTTGTGGAATTCACCATTTCTAAGGCGTTACAAGTCAGCCCTTCATAGGCCTTTCCTTGAAAAACATACCCCCAAATATTATTTCCGGTTTTCTTTTCGCCTTCCATAATTATTTTGGCGGTTTCTTCCATTTCTTCCCATGTTTGGGGAACAGGCCGATTATACTTTTCAAGCAAATCTTTTCTATAATACATAAAGCCAACTTGGATAAACCAAGGCATCGCAACCAGCCTACCGTTGACTGTATTGTTTTCTATTAAGGTTGGGATATATGTATCCAATTCTTCTTGGGGAATATATTTTTTCAAGTCTTCTAAATGATTTTCCAACAACCCAGGCCAAACAACGTCCACTTGATAAATATCAATGCTGGCATCCCCGGCGGCCAAATATTGTTGGAAGATGGTTAAACGTTCATTGGATCCATTTGGAGCGGGTAAAATTTTTGCTTTTTTGCCAGTTTTCTTTTCCCACAAAGCCACGCCTTCTTTACAGGTTTTGTGTTCCAAACCAACCATTCCACACGTAATTGTTACAGCATCGTTATCAGAATTATCTTCACCGTCTGCAAAATAAAAATACCCCCCTACGATTAAACCTAGGAAAAGCAATCCAACTAATAACTTTTTCATCATATCTCCAAGTCTTGATTGATTTATTGATCAAACGAATTTATATTGTCCAAAATCAACTTGATAATTAAGTACACCATAGCGTCATCAATGAGATAAAATCAAGAGACAATGTTAATGAAAATAAAAAACACCCCACCAAGAAAACGCATCTATGAAGATTTCTATAGGTATCTTGAGGATAAAGCCATCTCTATTTTATTAGAAAGCTTTAAAACTACGGACCCAATGGATAAAAATATCGATGCTGTCGGGAAAGAATTGGTGCAATCCATCAAAGACACAACCTTAAGTTCTTTTGATGCTTTAATGAAAAAATATGACCTTGGGTCAGACCAAGGCCGTGCGTTAATGAGTTTGGCCGAAGCCCTTCTTAGAGTCCCAGACAACAGTACAGCCAGTCTTTTGATCCAAGACAAGCTTGAACAAGCCATGAAAGAACCTGTTGACAGTAAAGATGACGGTTTGTTTTTAAAGTTTATCGATTATGGCCTAAGTCTTTCCGATAAAATATTTGACTCTGCTGGCAAAAAACCCAAGAACTGGGCAGATAAAATGCAAAGCCTTATTGCCAAATCAACCGAACCTGTCGCCCGCGAAGGATTTAAATCCTTTATGAAAATATTGGGGCGGCATTTTATTTTGGAAACCAGTATTCAAAGTGCTGTGAAAGAGGCCCGAAAACAGGAAAAAAAAGGATACACTTATTCGTATGATATGCTGGGTGAAGCCGCCCGCACCCAATCAGATGCCGATCTATACTTTGATCATTATGCAACAGCCATTCATGAAATGGGAAAATCCGCCACAGGGGAATTTTTAAAAGAACGCCCTGGAATTTCTGTAAAATTATCAGCATTACATCCCCGTTATCATTATTTCCACCGGACCCAGGTTGCCAAAGATTTAACCCCAAAAGTCTTGGATCTTTGCTTGCTTGCCAAAAAATATAATATACATTTAACCATTGATGCAGAAGAAGCAGATCGTCTGGAGTTATCTTACGATATTATTGAACAAGTTTTCTTGGATAAAAAGTTAGATGGCTGGGAAGGTTTCGGCCTGGCGCTTCAGGCATATCAAAAGCGGGCTTTTACCGCCATTGACTGGCTGATTGATTTGGCAAAACAAGCCAATCGAAAATTAATGATTCGTTTGGTTAAAGGGGCCTATTGGGATACAGAAATTAAGCTGGCCCAAGTTGAAGGTCTGGGCTATCCTGTTTTTACACGAAAATGTAACACAGATGTATCCTATATTGCTTGCGCCCAAAAACTTTTGAACCATCAAGACCATATATACCCTATGTTTGCCACCCATAACGCCCAAACGGTTGCAACAATTTTAACTTTAGGAAAAGGTAAAAAATTTGAATTTCAACGTCTGCATGGCATGGGCGATTCCCTGTATGATAAAATCATCACAGACGGCCCCTATAAATCACCTTGTCGCATTTATGCCCCCGTCGGAAGCCACAAGGATTTATTGGCTTACTTAGTCCGTCGTTTATTGGAAAATGGGGCGAACAGTTCTTTTGTACATCAGTTAACATCTGACACCATTACAGTTGATGAAATTTTGGAAAATCCTTTTCATAAAGTAAAAAAGTTAAAAACTATTCAACATTCAAAAATTCCAAATCCCACAGATTTGTACAAAGGCTATCGCAATAACTCGCTTGGAATTGACCTAAGCAACCAAACAACCTTAACCAGTTTGCAACTGCATATTGAAGGGTTCTGCAAAACACTTCCCTTACAGCAAGGGCCCACGTCTTTCCTTGCGAAATCAAAGGAAACAATGGCGGTTACCAATCCCAATAATCACGCTGAAGTCGTTGGAAATATTGGCAAAGCCAGTAAAGAAGACTTAACCCAAGCCATCAATAACTCGCAAAAAGCCTTTGAAAATTGGGCCCAGACCCCTGTCAGTCAGCGGGCAGATATTATTGAAAAAGCTGGCGACTTAATGCAGCAACAAGAAAATGATCTGATTGCCTTGTGTGTGAAAGAAGCTGGAAAAACCCTACCGGATGCCGTGGCAGAAGTTCGCGAAGCCATCGATTTTTGTTATTATTACGCCGCGCGCGCCAGGGAACTTTTTCAATACCCAGAAACATTTCCCAGCCCAACAGGTGAATTAAACCAGCTTACATTGTACGGCCGGGGGACATTTTTATGTATCAGCCCCTGGAATTTCCCCTTGGCCATTTTTGTTGGACAAGTGACTGCCGCCTTGGTTTCTGGCAATTGCGTTATTGCAAAACCAGCGCAAACCACCCCATTTATTGCGGCCCGCGCTGTGGATATTCTTCACAAAGCCGGCATTCCGAAAGATGTTTTGAATTATGTAAATACCAGTGGAAAAATAATTTCAGAAATCGCCCTTTCCCACCCTGCCATCAAAGGGGTGGCTTTCACAGGATCCGTCCCTACGGCGCAAGCAATTAACCGGACATTGGCCCAGCGCCCCACAGATATTATTCCCTTCATTGCGGAAACAGGGGGGTTAAATTCAATGATTGTTGATTCAACCTGTCTACCAGAACGGGCGGTTGATGATATTATCATGTCGTCCTTTCGCAGTGCAGGCCAGCGCTGTTCAGCCTTACGTCTTTTATATGTTCAAGATGATATATATGATGACTTTATCCAGATGCTTAAGGGGGCCATGAATGAACTGAGTATTGGGGACCCTATCAATCTTGAAACAGATGTCAGTCCTGTCATTGATTTCAAGGCCCAAAAAAATCTGGGCAACCATATTGATCATATGATCAAAGATAAAAAAGCAAATCTTCTTCACAAGATATCGATGCCTGATAATTTGGCAAAGGGAAGTTTCATTGCCCCTCACCTTCTTGAGTTAAAACAAGCAAGTGACTTAACTGACGAAGCTTTCGGCCCAATATTGCATGTTGTTAAATACAAAGCAAAAGATCTGGATAAAACCTTGGATCAAATTAATGGATCTGGGTTTGGTTTGACTTTTGGTCTTCACACCCGTATTCACAGCCGCATGCAACATATCCGCCACCGTATTCATGTGGGAAATATGTATGTGAATCGCAATATGATTGGTGCCGTTGTGGGTGTGCAACCCTTTGGCGGGGAAGGTCTTTCAGGGACAGGCCCCAAAGCTGGGGGTCCCCATTACTTGCTGCGTTTTGTTTATGAGCGCACCTATACAGAGGACACTACAGCCTCTGGCGGGAATACTGGGTTGTTAAGTTTGGAGGAATAATAATAATTCTGATTTATCAAAACATCCCGCAGACAACTGATGATCGTGACATCTTTTTAAGATATCCGTAAATTCTTTGCCTGGTGTTATCCCCTGATTAATCAAGTCTTTTCCTTGGATAATGGGCATCATTTTCAAAGGATTATCTAAATCATAATCTTTCACAGCTTGGTTAAGCTTTGTAAGCATGGCATCTTCCATTAATAAATTAACAAGTGCTTTGATAGTATCAAATGATGCGTATCCTTTATGGATATTGTGCGCCCAACGACGCCAACCATAGGCACCATCTAAAGTGGCCAAGTCATGCAGGGCATCATCCCCCTGCGTTACTTCTTTATAAGTATGGTTGGACACCTTTAAATATCTTAAAAAGGCTTCAACAGATTCTTTTGCAGGTATAAACCAGGAAACAAGCGTTAACATAAAACTGAATTCCGCAAAATCTTCATCCGGGTGGTTGACACCAAGATCCAGTTTTTCCAGCAATCTTTTCCAACTTGAACCCTTAACATCCTTTAGGCCATCAATGTATTTCAGCAATCCTGTCTCTTTTAAAAACATCAACCCCCATGAAGGTTTTTGCCCTTTTGTTAACAGTTTTCGAAACTCTTCCAAGATTCGTTCGCCCGGCAATTCTGATAAGTCTTGCTGAGAGCAAAGCTTTACCAATTCATCATTAGGCTTCATCAAGAATCTTGCAGATAATTGCATGACACGTAATGCCCGCAAGGGATCTTCCCCAAAGACTTTGGAATCTGTTGCTTTTAAAACTTTGTCTGCCATGTCTTTCTGGCCATCCCATGGATCCAACAATTCATTCGTGATGGGGTCATATCCCATGCTGTTCATTGTTAAATCGCGCCGTCTTGACGCCTCTGGAAAACTTAGAAAAGGATCGGCAGAAATTTTAAACCCACGATGGCCTGTCGCAACTTTCTGATCTTTACGGGGAATTGAAATTTCTAAGTCACGATGATGCAGATGATAAACCCCGAAACTTTGTCCAGCAAAAGATACAGGGCCACTATCTTTTAAGATATTTTCTAAATTTTCAGGGGATAGTCCATATACCTCAGCATCATAATCTTTAATTGCCACACCCAGCAGGGCATCACGAACACATCCCCCAATAAATATAAATCGACCCCCAGCATGGGTTACAGACTGGATAATATCCTTGTAAGAATCTTTTAATTTTTTAAGGTTGTTTACTTCCATCCCCTATTATGGGGCTATTCATAATACGAAATCAACCAAATCCCTTTATTATTATTCACAAAAAGGCTATGATAAAACTGTTGTTTATTAAGGGCTTGTTGAACGATGAGATTTTTGGGGGGCGTTTAGAAAAAGCGCATCTTGTAACAGTCCGATTAACTATGCGAACAGAGGATTCAATGGATAAAAAACCTTACGTAATTGTACTTGGAAATGAAAAAGGTGGCACGGGAAAATCAACCACTGCCATGCATTTGGTCACAGCCTTACTTCGACTTGGCTATCAAGTTGGAACTGTTGATATTGATGCACGTCAGGGAACTTTATCCAGATATATTGATAACCGCAGACATTACACTGAAACAAACAAAGTAAACCTTCAGTTGCCGCAACATTATCGTCTGACACGATCTGCCGAAGATTCAACCAAAACTGCCCAAGAACAAGACAAGGCAACTTTTGAAAAAATTTACCAAGAACTGGGGGACAAAGATTTTATCGTCATTGATACGCCAGGACATGATCTTTATCTATCCCGTTTGGCGCATTCCTATGCAGATACCTTGATTACCCCTTTGAACGACAGCTTTGTTGATTTGGATGTTTTGGTTCACCTAAAACACGGTTCCATGGAAATGGAAAAACCAAGTATTTATGCAGACTGGGTGTGGGAACAAAAAAAACACCGTGCCATGCGTGACAGGGGTTCCATCGACTGGATTGTTTTAAGAAATCGTTTATCCAACATTCATGCAAATAACAAACAAAAAATGGAAGATGTTCTTAACAAAATGTCAAAACGCCTTGCCTTTCGTATGGTCCCAGGCTTTAGTGAACGTGTTATTTTCAAAGAACTGTTTCTGCAAGGATTAACCTTGTTAGATTTAACCGATATTGGCCAGCCTTTGAAGTTATCTCATGTGGCTGCACGCCAAGAATTACGCGACTTAATGAATGCCATCAACCTACCGCCTTTGCAAAAAAAGGTTGCAGAAGCCTTTAAATAATGGTTTCTTGAGACACACTTGATTAAGAGGATTTTGTGAAGCAAACAATTAAAAAAGCCATCTTTCCTGTTGCGGGCCTTGGAACACGTTTTCTACCGGCCACAAAATCTATGCCCAAAGAAATGTTAACAGTTATTGATCGGCCTTTAATTCAGTATGCTGTCGAAGAGGCAAAAGCCGCCGGAATTGAAGAATTCATTTTTGTCACTGGCCGGGGGAAAACCGCCATCGAAGACTTTTTTGATTATTCATTTGAATTAAACCACACCCTTGAATTACGTGGAAAAACAGAAGATCTTAAAAAAGTAAACGATGTTGTGTTGGATGCTGGAAAAGTTATTTACACACGCCAGCAAGAACCCCTTGGTCTTGGACATGCCATATGGTGTGCACGTCATCTTGTTGGCAATGAACCTTTTGCCGTTCTTTTGGCGGATGATATGATTTTATCCAAACAACCCTGTCTTCAGCAAATGATGGACCATTATGATGGCGGGAATATGGCAGCCGTTATGCAGGTCCCCAATGACAAGACAAATCAATATGGTATTCTTGATTGTGGATCCGAAGATGATTACAAAATTGTTGCAAAGGGCTTAGTTGAAAAACCAAATCCGGCAAAGGCCCCGTCCAATCATGCCATTATTGGGCGTTATATTTTAACCCCTGAAATATTTGATGTGTTGGAACAAAGGAATTCTGGCGCTGGGGGTGAAATTCAATTGACGGACGCCCTCCAGAAACTTATTGGGGAAATCCCCTTCCATGGATTTAAGTTTGATGGCAAACGATTTGATTGTGGATCAAGACGGGGGTTTCTTGAGGCCAGTATCAATTTTGCCCTGGATCGTGAAGATTTGCGTGAAAGCATTAAAAGTATTATTTTAGAATTAAGTCAAAAGCTAAAGGATTAAGTATGAAAGTATCAATGATTGGAACAGGTTATGTCGGGCTTGTCACGGGGACTTGTTTTTCAGAATTTGGATTCAATGTCACGTGTGTTGATAGAATCAAGGAAAAAATAGACCTTTTAAACAAAGGAAATGTTCCCATCTATGAACCTGGTTTAGGAAGCTTAATTGAAACAAATGTAAAGGCCGGGCGCTTAAAATTCACAACTGATTTCGCTGAATCTGTTAAAGAATCAGATATTGTTTTTATTGCAGTTGGCACCCCAACGCGTGAAGAAGATGGTCACGCTGACTTAACATACGTATTTGATGCCGCAGAACAAATTGCAAAAGCAATGCAGGGTTATACTGTCATTGTCACAAAATCAACGGTTCCTGTTGATACGGCGAAAAAGATTGAAACACTTGTCAAAAAGGTTAATCCAAAAGCAGACTTTGATGTTGTTTCCAACCCAGAGTTTTTAAGGGAAGGTTCTGCCATTGAAGATTTCATGCGACCCGACCGTGTTGTCGTCGGGGCAAGAACAGAAAAGGCACGTGAAGTCATGCGGAAATTATACCGCCCCTTGTTCTTGATTGAAACCCCCATTGTTTTCACAACACCTGAATCATCTGAACTAATTAAATATGCTTCAAACAGTTTTCTTGCAACAAAGGTTGCCTTTATTAACCAAATTGCTGACCTATGTGAAAAATGTGGCGCCGACATACAAGATGTTTCAAAGGGTATTGGTCTGGACGATCGAATTGGTAAAAAATTCCTTCACACTGGTCCTGGGTATGGTGGATCATGCTTTCCAAAAGATACACTTGCCTTGGCCAAAACCGCCCAGAAATATAACTGTCCAACAACAATTATAGAATCTGTGATTGATGCAAATGATCGGCGCAAAAAGGATATGGCGCATAAAGTTATTGAGGCTTGTGGCGGCGATATCCATGGTAAAACAATTGGGGTTCTTGGCGTGACATTCAAACCAGATACAGATGATATGCGTGACAGTCCCAGCCTGGATATTATCCCAATTCTTCAGCAAAATGGGGCAAAAATAAAGGCTTATGATCCGGCAGGAATGGAAGAAGCCAAAGCTTTTTTCAATGACATTGAATGGAAAACCAACGCCTATGACGCCATTCAAGATTCGGATTGCATGCTTATTTTAACAGAGTGGAATGAATTTAGATCCCTTGATAAAGATCACTATAAAAAGCTGGCCAAAAAGCCTTTGATTGTTGATTTAAGAAATATTTATCCTTTGAAAGAAATGAAAGATGCCGGCATTGAATATGTATCTTTGGGGCGTAAACATATAAAATAGTATGAATCATAATTTTAACCCAGTCATCTTAAGAAAATACGATATTCGAGGCGTCTATGATAAGGATTTTAACGCAACGGATGGGTATTATATTGGTCGCTGTTTTGCCGAAATTGTCAAAGAAAACAAGGGAACAACTGTTGTTGTTGGTTATGACGGGCGGTTAAGTTCCCCTACCCTTGAAAAATCAATCACCCAAGGGCTTTGTGATTCAGGCCTTGATGTTATTCAAATTGGGTTGGTCCCCACCCCCGTTTTATATTTTTCAATTAAAACTTTGAAAGCTGCGGGGGGAATGATGATCACAGGTTCCCATAATGCTGGCCATTACAACGGCGTAAAGATGGCTTTGTATGACCGACCTGTGTGGGGCAAAGACATTGAAGCCTTTCCGGAAATGGTTCCCAATTTTTGTGAAAGCCCCACCAAAGGATCTGTTGAAAAGTTTGATGCCATCACGCCTTTCATTGAAAAAATGACAAACCTGGCCCAGTTTAAAAATTCTGCAAAAATTGTGTGGGATATTTCAAATGGCGCCGCTGGCGCGGTCATGCCAGATTTAATAACCAAATTACCTGGTACGCATATTCTGTTAAATGAAAAAATTGATGGTACCTTCCCCAACCATGATCCAGACCCAACCAAGCTGGAAAACTTGGGCCAATTAATTTCGTCTATCAAAAAAAACAAGGCGGACTTGGGCATTGCCTTTGATGGGGATGGAGACCGAATTTGTGCCGTAACCAATGATGGGAAACAAGTTCTGGGGGATCTTTTATTAATCTTTTTTGCCCATGATATTTTACAAGAAAATCCAGGCGCGCCCATTATTGCGGATATTAAAGCTTCCCAAGTTTTTATTGACCAAATTATTAAAATGGGGGGGAAACCCATGTTGCTTCCCACGGGGCATTCCAATATCAAAGCCGCCATGAAAGAATATAACTGTCCATTGGCCGGGGAATTAAGTGGCCATATCTTTTTCGCCGAAAACCATGGTTATGATGATGCGATTTATGCATCCATTAAATTATTAAATATTTTGGCAGAAAAAAAATACGGTTTTTCAGAACTTGTTAACGCCCTGCCAAAAACATATACAACACCTGAAATAAGAATTGAGTGCCCCGAATCCCTTAAATTTGGCATCATTGAATCCATTCAAAAAGATGTTATGAAAATTAAAAATGTGGACGTCACCACAATTGATGGGGTTCGTGTTCAAACCGATCATGGTTGGTGGCTGGCCCGCGCCTCCAATACAGAAAACTGTATTATTATTCGTGCCGAAAGCATAACCCCTGAAGGGTTAAAAGATCTTGTTCATACCCTGAAAGAATTTTTGGGGCGTTATAATTTAAGTTTTGAAAATTGCAAATAAAGATGACGGAGTCATATGAATGCAATAACGCTGTGCAAGTGTTCAGTATTTTTGTTATAAAACAGATAACTCTTTTAAAAACTTGTTAATTCCTTGCAATTTTTCTTGGGGGGTTTTCCATGATCTGATCAGAACCATTTTTTGATCAGGGCGCAATTTAACCGTGCCATACTGGCGGGCAACAAACTGTAACAACTTATCAACATAGGGCACCTGATTTTTATAGAAACTAATTAGGATTCCTTTGGCCCCAGCATCAATACTTTGAATATTCAGTGTGATGCATAATCTTTTGATTTCTATTGTATCGATTAAATTTTTAACTTCTTCTGGTAATGCCCCAAATCGGTCGGTCATTTCTGCTGTGAATTCATTAATATTTTCATCACAGTCCAGCTTACTGATACGTCGATACAGACTAAGACGCAGATTCAAATCAGGCACATATGTATTTGGAATTAAAATATCCAGACCCAGATTAATATTGGGCGTCCAGTCTTCTTTCACCGTATGCTTGTGATCCCCACTTTTAACCTTATGCAAGGCCTCTTCCAACATATGGTTATATAGGCCAATACCAACCTCTTTAATTTGGCCCGATTGCTGTTGCCCTATTAAATTTCCTGGGCCACGAATATCCATATCATGGCTGGCCAGCGTAAACCCTGCGCCCAATCCTTGAACAGATTTAATAACCTCTAGCCTTTTTTCTGCGGTGCCTTTTAGTATTTTATTGGGTGGTAGGGTTAAGTAGGCATACCCCCGTACCTTTGAACGTCCCACACGCCCACGCAATTGGTGTAATTGTGACAGGCCAAACATATCAGAACGGTAAACAATCAAGGTATTGGCATTGGGAATATCCAACCCTGATTCAATAATATTGGTGGAAATCAATACATCAAATTGACGGTTTTCAAAGGCCTTCATAATGTCAGCCATTTCATCTGGCGGCATTTGACCATGGCCAATTTTTATTTTAACTTCGGGAACAATTTTTAACAAACGTTCTTGCAGATCTTCAATGTCATTAATCCGGGGACAGACGCAAAATACCTGCCCGCCTCTTTGATATTCACGTAAAATAACTTCTCGGATAGTGACAGAATCAAATGGCATCACAAACGTATGCACAGACAGACGGTCCACTGGCGGTGTCGCGATAATACTCAGTTCCCGTATGCCAGAAACAGCCATCTGCAATGTTCTTGGGATTGGGGTGGCACTCATCGACAGGACATGTACATTCTCTGCCAAATTCTTTAGATGTTCTTTTTGTTTGACGCCAAAATGTTGTTCTTCGTCCAAAACAACCAATCCCAAATGGGAAAACTTGATTGATTTGGATAATAATGTATGGGTCCCAATAACAATTTGAATTTCGCCTTTTTCCAACTGTTCTTTTATTCTTTTGGCTTCTGCTTGCTTTTGCAACCTGGACAAGAAAGCAATATTAATCCCAAACCCTTTAAAGCGTTGGACAAAGTTTTCATAATGCTGATGACATAGGATCGTCGTGGGGGCCACAATTGCCACTTGAAAACCCGACATGGCGGCAACAAAGGCGGCACGCATGGCAACCTCTGTTTTTCCAAACCCAACGTCCCCGCACAGCAGGCGATCCATCGGCTTGTTTTTGCCCATATCCTGGATGATATCGCCAATGGCATCCAGTTGGTCTTCTGTCTCTATGTATGGGAACTTTTGACAAAACTCACTATATATACCTGTATCAAAAGGAATCGGTTCCGCAATCAATTTTTGACGTTTTGCTGCCAGGTTGATGAGTCCTTCGGCAATTTCAAATATACGTTCTTGGACCCTTTTCTTCCTATTTTGCCAGCCGACACCCCCAAGTTTATCCAAAACGGCATCTTCTGATGCCCCGTAAATACTTAAATCATCAATATTTTCAACAGGGATAAATAATTTATCGCCCCCTGCGTATTCTAATTCCAGGCAATCATGTGATGCTTCATTAATTGAAATATTTTGCAAGTCTATATAACGTCCCAAACCATGGGTTTTATGAACCAGCAAATCACCTGACTTAAAGTTTTCAAGCTCTAAACTAAGTTTCTTTTTGCCAGATCGTTTTTTCTGACGAATAATTTGATCCCCCAGAATATCTTGTTCTGTCAGAACTTCGAAATCTTTTCCTTGAAATCCACTATCAAATGGGGCCGAAACAACAGCTGTTTTTGGGGGTTTTGTAAAAGAAAACCCTTTAACATCTTTGAAAAAATCAACCTCTGTTGCCTTGAAAAAAGCCGCCGTTAAGGTTGATTTTGCCCCTTGTGTTTTGGCAGTAACCAAAATCTTTTTCTTTGATTCAGACAGATAATCTGTAACAGATTGATAAATCGTTTCTTGTTTGTTTTGGCGTTCTGCAATAAAGTTCTTTGAATTTCTTATCCCAATATCATGGCCATTCTTGTCATCAAAATTGGTAATCTTAACTGTCTTTAATGCTGCCAATTCTTTCAAAACTTTTTCTTCTGAAAGGAATAAACATTCTGGATTCAGGGGTCGATAGGCAACATCTTCCTTACCCATATATTCTTTTGAATCACTTCGTGCTTGGTAATGATCCAAAACTTGGGTATGAAAATTTTTCAATGTTTCTTCGGATTTAATATCCATAAACACATGGTCAGGATTATATGCATCCATAAAGGACGTTAGTTTTGGATAGAATAAAGGCAACCAATGTTCATACCCCATGAACTGTCTTTTTTCTGAAATTGCTTCGTACAAAGGATCCTTACAAGCCTCAATCCCAAACAGGCTTCTATATTTTTCACGAAATAAATCGATGGCAGAATTTGTTAAGAAAACTTCTGTTAATGTGGATAAATGAATTTTTTCAACACTGTTTTGGGATCTTTGGGTTTCAACATCAAAAGTTTTAATGCTTTCTACCTCGTCCCCAAAAAAGTCCAATCTATAAGGAAGATCTTCGCCTGTTGGGAATAAATCAAAGACACTGCCACGCACGGCATATTCGCCAATATTATAAACAATGTCCACACGTTCATAACCGTTCTTTTCACAATAGGTTATTAAGTCATCTAACTTGCTTGAACGCCCTGATTTAACATCAATAGAATTCTGCACAAATTGTCCCAGCGTTGGTATTTTCTGAGCCAAAGCCCCCATGGTTGTAATAATACAGGTATTCCTTGGTTTCTTGGCGATATGTGAAAAAGTCTTAATACGCTCTGACAAACAATCTTTACTGGGGGACACCCTATCATAGGGCAAACAATCCCATTCAGGAAAAACAAAAATATCGAACTTGGGTGCAAAGAAATCCAGTTCTGCTTTGACTTGTCGCATCTTTGAATCATTTTGGGCGATAATCAAAACATTATCATGTTCTAACTTTTCTAAGAATTGAAAATAAGCATAGCCATGCGCCGCATCTGGCAAATTGGATAGGCAGACCGATTTATTATCAATATATTCTTTAAAAATTTTAGAAAAAGTCATACCCTAAAAAAGCTTATATAGATTTAAATATCAAGCTTAAAATAAAAACACCCCCTATATTTAATAAGGGTTCATTGTAAGATGATATTTTTTGCAGGGGAGCTTTAGGAAAAGTGAAGTTTTTGAATCGATTGACTTAAAAAAAAGGCCGGATAAATCCGGCCAGTCTAACAGGGAGGCTTTTATTACGTCTGGCGACGTAACGTGGAGGCTTGCTCCACTCTCCAAGAATTGCTCTTGGAAACTTTTTGTAAGAACTTTTACTTCGTTGCCTACACCTGTAATATATAAATAATAATAAAAATTACCACCATTTTCTTTACCTTGTAGCCATGCTTTTTTCGCATAGTAATTAAGTTATTGTTTTAACTGGTTTTTTTTGGACAGTTGTTTTGAAAAAAAATATTTTTCTATTATTTCAAACCTTTTGAGCCTTATAATGAATAAATATAGGATTTTAGTTAAATGAAAGCATTTCCAACCCCTTCAATGAACTTTGATGACAGAGATCACTCGGTCGATATGCTTATTCTGCATTACACAGATATGCTAAGTGCAACCGCGGCCTTGGATCGCTTAAAAGATCCGACGGCAAAAGTCAGCGCCCATTACTTAATTTCTGTGGACGGCCTGATATATAACCTGGTATCCGAAGAAAAAAGGGCCTGGCATGCCGGTTTAAGCCAGTGGAAAGATCGGAAAAATATTAACCACCATTCCATTGGTATCGAATTGGATAATCCGGGACATTCCAATGGATACCAGCCCTTTCCTCCTGTGCAAATGAATGCTTTGGTTGATTTGATAAAAGATATCCGAACAAGATGGGAAATTCCAGATCATCACATTCTTGGGCATTCTGATATTGCTGTCGACAGGAAAAAAGATCCCGGAGAATTATTTGATTGGAAATTTTTGGCAGATAATAATATTGGATTGTGGCCCAAAGATACCGGACAAAAAAAGATATCAGACACTGAATCCATCCAATACTTAAAAGCCATCGGTTATCATTTTGACAATAAAAATACAGACAAAGCCATCTTGGCCTTTCAGCGCCATTTCTTGCCACAGAACCTTTCTGGCAAACCAGATGACTTAACAAAACAAAGAATTCAGTCTGTTCATGCATGTTTCTGTGAAAATCTATAAAAAACCCCTTGAAATTGCGGGCCAAGTCTTATATGTATAGTAAAGAATTTAAATTTAAGGTATTAAGACAATGAAAAAAGGCATTCACCCTGACTATCATGAAATTAAAGTTGTTATGACTGATGGAACAGAATACACAACACGTTCAACCCTTGGTAAGCCTGGGGCAGTTCTAAAACTTGAAGTTGATCCAAAGACGCATCCTGCATGGACAGGTGTACATCGTCTTCTTGGAAGTGGTGGTCAATTAAGCAAATTCCAAAGCCGTTTCAAAGGCCTTGGTGGCAAACAATAGTTTTACTTGTTACAAGTCAAAAAGCCGGTTATACCGGCTTTTTTTGTATCTTTTTTCCGCCTCTGCCAAACTGCCACTGACCTGAGGCCTCATTGACCCAGGTCGGCAGTCACCGTATACAATTTTTATCATTCTGAATTTA
>TARA_R110002050_G_scaffold74772_4_pt1 | contig 87888 bp, 79 predicted proteins | sample TARA_R110002050 | Tara Oceans TARA_R110002050 (sample SAMEA4396988) | marine metagenome | biome: Polar Biome; feature: [DCM] deep chlorophyll maximum layer (ENVO:01000326); material: water (ENVO:00002006), including particulate matter (ENVO:01000060) such as... | depth 25 m
CAACTGGCTTTTATTTCGTCCGTTTAATTTTTGGTGGATTTTGTCGAGTATCAAAAACGTCAGCCATTTTTATAAATCCGTTTTTCGTATCCACTGAATAAATCAGTTTGTAGTTTTTGAATACTAAATACCGATAATGAATATCTCTTTGTTTAAGAAGAGCTCTTCTTCTTGTCCAATTAATGGTGATTGTATTAATTTTTTTGGTTCATTAATAATTTCTTTTAGAAGTTTTTTAGCAATTCGAGAACTTGCTTTTCGTAATACTCGTAAATTTCGTCAAGTTGAGTTTCAGCAAATTCAGACCGAATAATTTTCAAAGTCATTATTTGTATTTGGCTAAAAGTTCAGAACTGCTTTTAAATCGATTGTTTCGGAAATCAGATTCCGATTTGTCAATTCTCTTATTTAGTTCATCTTGAGTCATAGGTTCAAATATTCGCTCGTTAGAAGCATTTTTTTCTTTTCTCAAAATTTTTTCAAGGCGAGAAACAGCTTCTTCACTTTGAAGTTTTAAAAATTCTTGTACAAATTCTATTTTTCGAGCTTCTAAATCCATTTTATTCAGCTTTTTATCAAAAAAAAAATCATCAATTTAATCCTCTGTTTTTCTTGAATTGACGAATTTCACAGCTTGTTGCCAGCGTTTATCTTTAATTTATCTCCATATAAAAGTAGTTATTACTTTTAGATACTTCTTTGTTGTATGCAGTCTTTATTCAATTATCCTTTTTTTAAAATTAATTCTATTGAGGTCAATGTAGTCCAACTGAAAACAATTCCAAATACTAATCGATGAGCTATCGGCATTGACCAAAGTCCAAGCATAAACCCCATCATGGAAAGGACAAGAATTACAGCAGTCAAATTTGCACGAATTTTTACTTTTCTTTTTAATTGTTTATTATATCCAAGTCTTGAAAGACCGAATAACCAAAAAGCTAATCCAAGACAAATTGCAACTATATGAGCTTTAGAAACAGGTGTTCTGGATAATTCCATATCCATCGGTATTGCAGTAAAAGCAAATCCTAAACCGAATAACGATAATAAAATTGACAATAGTTTGTCATTTAGCAAATTCCCATAAGTCAGACCAAATACAAAAAGTAATATTCCGACAGTTATAAAACCGAATAGATTAAACCATAAAGCATTCGGTTCTCCTTTTGCCCCAAGTTTGCTTATAAAATCATTTACAAAACTAAATTCAGAGTTTAAGAAACCAAATATTAATAAAGCTGTTATCAAAATCATAACAGATAAAAGTCCTAAAATTCCAACGCTTTTTTCTTTTATTATCATTTTACCTTTCGGTCTTTCAAATTCTGGGTAACGGCAGTTTGTCTAAAAACTATCGCATCTTTATTTTTTTAATTTAAAACTAAGTAAAAATAGCGGGTTTAAGCTAGAATATAATATTTTTTGTGGTAAATATTTTGGTTTAGGCAATTGATATAGCGTTGGCAAAAGCCTTTAAAAACAGTCCGCCCAAGGATTTGAATTCGTATTATTCACGGCTTTTCTATACAAGGCACGTATGCTAGCGGTGCTATATTTGCAACCTGTTTGTCCTTCAAATAACCAATAGGATGGTTTATAAGCTTTATAATAAGCTCTTAATAATACTAATAACTCTTCTGGTAAAATAGTCTTTCTGTCTTTTTTACCTTTACTATCTTTTATAAATAGATAGCCCTCATTAGAATGAACATCTGCTATTTGTAAATTCAGAAGTTCCGGAATCATTATTTATAGTAGAAGAGAATTACAGGAGCTAAAGAACGAATTTAGCAACCTCTTAATGAGTTATCGTATATTAAAAATACGCTTTGTAAAAGTTACTATAAGCTAGACATTTCGAAAGAAAAAATAAAGGCAAAACTTTTCTAATATGTTTACTTAATTTCATTCTTTGAATATAGCTACCGCATTCGATTTTGGCTCGTTTGATTCATTTTTAAAGCGATAGATTGCTAAAATCAGTTATCTATCATTTTAAAAAAATCTGATAGTTTAATTCCCCTAGCATCACAGATTTTTATTAGAGTTTCAACAGGTATTCTATATTCTGTTTTACTTTTTATTTTTCGGACAGTACTTTCATCAATATTATGCCTTATAGCAAAAGCGTTTTGAGACTTTTTTTCTTTGAACCAAGGGTGTAACCACTCTTTCGTTATAAAGCTACATATTTCAATATTAATGTTTGTCATAGTAACAAAGAAAATGTAAGAAGTATAAAATATTTCGGGTGAACGACCGTATTTTAAATAATTTTATTATATTAGCCACTGATTTAGTAATTTTGTGATTCTTCATATCAAAAATATTTGAAGCAATCGCTTTGAATCTCGTTTTCAAAAACTGGTAATTTTTAAATGCACGAGATGATAAGTAGATTGGCTCACGAACCTAGGCGTGGGCTCTCTTATCATTTGCAAGGTATACCAGTACCCATAATGTGATGAGTTGAGTTCCGCGCCTTTTTGTTTCCACTCATTAAGGTCTTAATGGAGTGCTACCTTATTTTTAAGGAAACTTCAATTTTGTAGAACATTTTAAAATGAGTATTTTTAACTTTAAATAGTTATGTACTGTTTTTTATTTAAAGTGGACTTGTGATAAGCAATCACAAGGATAAAGGAAAATTTAAAAAACCGAATCCATGGAAAAAACCAACGTTAATGATTCACGAGAAATTTTGATTTTAGCACACAATGCACTTTTAAATTCCCTAACACTTTTAATTAACCAAACATCTCTTAAAGATGATGTAAAAAAGCATTGTAGACTGGGGTTAAGAGTTATTGGAATTATTTTAGCCGATTTAAAATACGATACAGGAACTCATTTGTTAATGAAAAAAGAATTTGATCCATTTTTTGCTTCCTTTCCAGCAGAATACTACAACAAAAGAAAAGAGAATAGAAAATTGGTTTGTATTTATACTGTAGCAAAAAACATAGAATCTTGCATTAGAAATCATTCCCTTGTAGGTCATCCAGAAGGTAAAGCTGAAAATGCCTTAACTTAAAATGATGAGAAGGGACAAAAAGGAATTCACGCTTATGAGTTATAAAACAGCTCTTTAAAAGCATGTATCCGCAACTTTGTGTGGAGCCCAAACAGGTCACTCAGCCTTTAACGTAACGATTAACTAAGGGGTTTTTATAGCAGCATAGATTGGTTTATTGCTATGTCGTTATAAAAAATGAATATTTTTTGAAGAGTTTGCATAACGTCTATTAATTAGGCTAGCGGGGTAGTAGAGGAGCTTATAAAACCAACAACCCATTCTTCCTTAAAACTAGCATGGGTTTAGAAAACCAAAACAATTCAAAATCTTCAAACTGTGTTTCAAAATTTGTTTTTAATTGTGAAAACGATTGTAGTTTATCATTATACGGGCTTAATGATGTTTCTAAATGATTTAAAAACCAGTTGCCTTTATCTTTATCGGTAACAATGCTAAAGCTGTTGTTAGTGTTATGAAAGGTTAATTCTAAAAGTTGTTTCGTTTTTTTAGAAAACTCGTTAATCAAAGGCATATTACCCAACCAAACTATTTTAGCGTTTGGTTTTATATTAAAAGTAACAGGCGTTTCTAAGCTATCATAAATAAAATCTGGATGAATACTGGTATCTGGTATTTTAAAATCAAACCAATCTTGCAGTGGTAAATCGAAACCAATACCGTGCATATAATTAAAAAGCGATTTTTTTAACCCGAAACTAAATTGATTGTGGTCTATACCTGTGGTATCGGTGAAATCGATATCGTTATTCGCAAATTTAATATCCTTGTAATTCGGGATGATATTATAATCTTCAGGTTTTAATCCAACAGGGCTGTGTGCCGTTAGTGCAAATTGATGCCAGAAGCCCGATTGTAAAACACCAACCTCGAAAAGTTGACGTACCATTTCTAAACTATCAATGGTTTCTTTAACCGTTTGTGTTGGGTAGCCATACATTAAATAGGCGTGCACCATAATATTGGCTTCGGTAAAATTACGGGTTACTTGCGCGACTTGCTCTACGGTAACACCTTTATCTATCAGTTTTAATAAGCGATCTGAAGCTACTTCCAATCCACCAGAAACTGCAATACAACCCGATGCTTTTAGTAGTAAGCATAAATCTTGGGTAAAGTTTTTTTCAAACCGAATGTTTGTCCACCAAGTTACCGTTAGTCTTCGTTTTATAATTTCAAGCGCCAAGGCTTTCATTAAAGAAGGAGGCGCTGCTTCGTCTACAAAATGAAATCCGGTTTCTTGGGTTTGTTCAATAAGTTGCTCCATACGGTCTACCAAAAGTTTGGCAGCAATGGGTTCGTAAATTTTTATGTAGTCTAAAGAAATATCGCAGAAGGTACATTTTCCCCAATAGCAACCGTGTGCCATAGTGAGTTTATTCCATCTGCCATCGCTCCAAAGGCTATGCATGGGGTTTGCTATTTCTATAACCGAAATGTATTGGTCTAATAATAAATCGGAATAATCGGGTGTACCAATAGCAGCTTGTTTGTAATCTGGTTTGGTGCTGTTGTTTTTATAAACGACTTCGTTGTTTTCTAAAAGAAAGGTGCGTTTAAATTCACTAGACTCACTTCGACTGCCCTCAGTGTGACATACATGGTTGTACAGTAATTCGATAGGTAATTCGCCATCATCAAGTGTTATAAAATCGAAAAATTCAAACACACGCACATCGGAAACCGAACGCAATTCGGTATTAGGAAATCCGCCACCCATAGCAATTTGTATGTTCGGGTAGTTGGTTTTTATATGTTGCGCACAACGAAACGCACTGTATAAATTACCAGGGAACGGCACCGAAAAGCAAACCAGTTTGGGTTGTACTGTTTGTAGAGTGTTGTCTAAAATGTTTAAAGTAATGTTGTCTATATAAGTCGTTTGTTCTTGAAGATTGGCATACAATTCATCAAACGAGTTGGCGCTTAATCCTAAACGTTCTGCATAACGGCTAAAGCCAAAATTAGAGTCGATACATTCAATAATAAAATCGGATAAATCTTCAAGATATAAGGTGGCTAAATGTTTCGCTTTGTCTTGTAAACCCATAGAACCGAAAGCCCAATCTAAATCGTCTAATTGTTCAAATCGAGAGGCTTGTGGTAAGAAGTTATCCGAACAAATTTGTCTGGCGAAACTTGGTTTTTTGCCTTGTAAAAAGGCTATAATATCATCTAAAGGTTGTAAATAATTATCTTTTAATGTGTAGATTCTTTGTGTGTTTTCAGTTTTAATTTGATCGGTATCAAACGCTAAATCAAAAAGTGCTGAAAATGTTTTTTTTGAAAATAAATTTAGAATCACTTCAATACCCAAATCCATTTGAAAAGATTCAATGTTTTTGGTGTTTAAAAAACCTTTTAAATAGGTGGTTCCCGGATACGGTGTGTTTAATTGTGTAAACGGTGGTATTATGAGTAAAAGGTCTTTCTTCAAAATTTTAATAATCTATAGAGAACAAAGATAGTTGAAAAGATGAAGTGTGTAAGTTAATCTTATTGTGTTTGCTGTCGTTTTATGATTTGTTAATTAAAAGAGGCTCTGAAATTGGATGGCGACGTATTTGTTTTAGATTTAAATAATTTACTAAACGATTGGGAATGCTCAAAACCTAATTCGAAAGCAATCTCACTTACCGATAAAGAGGTTGTTGAAAGTTTTTCTTTTGCTTTTTCAATGAGCTTTTCGTGAATGTGTTGTTGCGTATTTTGTCCAGTTAAGTTTTTAAGTAAACCGCTTAAATAATTAGACGATAAATTTAAGGTGTCTGCAACTTGCTGAACCGTTGGTAAACCGGTTTCTATTAAATTTTTTTTATTAAAATAGGTGTTTAAGGTATCTTCGAGTTGATCTAAAATCTCATGATTGTTCTTTTTTCTGGTAATAAATTGACGTTGGTAAAATCGTTCGGCATAATTGAGTAATAATTCGATTTGAGCAATAATTATATTCTGACTAAAAGTATCAATGTTGTTTTCAATTTCTTGTTTAATATTTTGAAAAATAGCTTCAATAATATCTTCTTCGTTTTTAGACATAAATAAAGCTTCGTTTATGGCATAATCAAAGAAATCATATTTTTTTAAATTTTTTACAAGTGAGGTATTCCAAATAAAATCTGGATGAATAAGAAGTAGCCAGCCTGAAGGTTTTAAGTGGGATTTTGTATTGGGTTCTATACTTAATAATTGACCAGGAGCAATGAAGGACATGAGTCCTTCATTAAAATCATATTTTTTTTGACCGTATCTAAGTGTGCCAACATTGCGTTTAACTCCAATGGAGTAAAAATTGAAATGCCATTGTTCTCCCAAGTATTCTGGTAATATTTTGGTGCTTCCGTAATCAACTAAACTAACCAAAGGGTGTAGGGGACTGGATAGTCCCCGTATTTTATGAAAATCACTAATAGTTTCAATGTTACGAATCTTATTTTTCATGGTCTTCGTTTGTAATTATAATAGCATGCCACCAGAAACCTCTATACGTTGCCCGTTAACCCAACGCGCTTCATTTGTACAAAGAAAAGCGACAACACCTCCAATGTCTTCGGCTTCTCCTACATTTCCTAAAGCTGTCATATTAGATATTATTAGTCTTTTTTCTTGACTATCTCTGTTCGATCCTCCTCCAAAATCTGTAGCAATAGCTCCAGGAGCCACGACGTTAGATGTGATTTTTCTAGATCCTAATTCTTTAGCCAAATATCGAGAAAATACTTCAATAGCTCCTTTCATACACGCATAAGCAGACATACCAGGGAAAGAAAACCGCGTTAAACCTGATGAAATGTTTACAATGCTACCCTGATTATTTATAAATGGCAACGCTTTTTGAGTTAGAAAATAAACGCCTTTAAAATGAATGTTTAACATGGTGTCAAACTGTTCTTCACTGGTGTCTGTAATGGATTGATTAATGCCTGTTCCAGCATTGTTTATTAAAAAGTCGAAATTCGGGTTTCCGTATTCGTTGTTTAGGAAAGTTGATAATTGATTAAAAAAATCTTCAAATCCTTTTGTATTACCAACGTCTAATTGAAATGCTTTGGCTTTTTGTCCGCTTTCTTGAATGGTAGCAACGACTTCATTTGCCAATTGTTCGTTAGAAAGGTAAGTGATAATAACATCGATTCCTTTTTTTGCGAGCTTAAGAGCCATGTCTTTACCTAAACCTCGACTTCCACCAGTAATTAATGCAATTTTTTTTGTATTCATCTTACTAATTTTTTGTTTATACAAATGTCTTTAAAAACAAAAAGACTAGCGTAGTCAAATCTATGGTTGTTGTAGTCTAAATGAGTTTGTGCGCTATTTTTTAGAAGGTTTATAGTTTTTTATGAATACTAAAAAAGAGTAATTTAAAAATATAGGTTATTGTTGACTGTGTTTATTTATTCCAATTTTGAAGACGGTCTAGGTATAAATAGCTTTCAACATATTTTCTATGTTCAGAACTCGTCATTTTTTCTAATAAATTTAATGCCGAAATATAACTTGCCAAATTTCCGTTAGAAGAGCTAAACTTACCATCTTCAACAAAAGTGACTAAACTATCGTTTTGAACTTTTAAATTCGGATAATCTTTTTGTAATTGTTTACCACCACCAATCCAGGTAACAATTTTGTGTCCGCCTGCAATTCCAGATTTGCCAATTAGTTGTGCACCAGCACAATTACTTACGGTGAATTTAGTTTCGTTATTCTTCTCTTTAATAAAATTAACAATTTTGTTATTGTGTACCTGAGCGTACATATCGTAAGCACTTGGTACAAAAAGAGCGGTTAATTTAGGGCCATTCTCAAAAGTGTAATCAGGAAGAATTCTAATTCCTTCTTCGGTTGTAATAGGGGTTTTAGTTTCTGCCAATGTAATGACATTAAAAAGTTGTTTTCCGTCTTCGTTTGGTTTTGCAAAAACGTCGGATGTTGCAATAACTTCACTTTGTAAAACGCCATTATACATTAAAAGACCAATTGTTGGCAATTCAGCTTTGAATGGTTTTAAGTGTTTTGTTAGTGTATCTGTTTTATTTTCGGTGAGATTAATGTTTTCGGTTTTTGTTTTATCCGAGTTACAACTAATTATAAAAGTAGTAAAAATTAGTGTTGTTATAATGCTAAGTTTTGTCATTAGTTTTGGTTTTTCTTGTCTTGTTCCAAATGGAAAGTTCCGTTTCAATAAGCTTTAGTACTTGTTAAGCGAAGATCGTTATTTTTTGATAAAAATAAGTTGCCATTCAAACAAAAAACCACCTTGTTTTTACAAAGTGGTTTTAATACATAATATGAGATTCCTGCCTTCGCAGGAATGAACTTATTTTATCATTTCGTAACTACGTTTAATGAAGTTTGTTAATTCTTCACCTTTTAAAAGGCCTTGAGATAAACGTGCTAAATCTAAACTTTGAGTTATTAAACGCTCTTGTTTCTTTTTGGTTTTAGTATTTAAAATGTCTCCAACCAATTCAGAATTTGTGTTTACAACAAGATTGAACATTTCTGGCATACTACCAAACATATTCATGCCGCCACCGCCACCAGTAGCTTGCATTTCTTTCATACGACGCATAAATTCTGGTTGCGTTATAGTAAAAGGCGATTCGTTGCTATCCATAGGTTCTAATTGTACCATGAATTTTTCAGAAGGAATTACTTCTTTCAATAATTCTTCTAAAACTTTAGTTTGATCTTCATCTAATTTAGAAATTGTAGTTTCATCTTTCTTAATTAAATTATTGATGTGATCGCCATCAACACGAGCAAACGTAATGTTTTCTTTAGAGCTTTCTAATTTCTGAATTAAATGCGATACAATTGGAGAGTCTAATAATAAAACCTCGTAACCTTTAGCTTTTGCAGATTCAATGTAACTGTGTTGTGTGTCTTTATTTGAAGCATATAAAACAACAAGCTTACCATCTTTATCTGTTTGGTTTGCTTTTATTTTATTGAATAATTCTTCGTAAGTAAAGTAAGTGTCATCTACAGTAGGGTATAATGCGAAAGCATCTGCTTTTTCAAAGAATTTGTCTTCTGATAGCATACCATATTCAATAACGATTTTAATATCGTTCCATTTCGCTTCAAAATCCTCACGGTTTGCATTGAATAACGATTTTAATTTATCGGCAACTTTACGAGTTATGTAAGATGAAATCTTCTTTACAGCACCATCAGCTTGTAAATAAGAACGTGATACGTTTAATGGAATATCCGGAGAATCAATAACACCACGAAGCATGGTTAAAAATTCTGGTACAATACCTTCAACATTATCGGTTACATAAACTTGATTTTGATACAGTTGAATTTTATCCTTTTGCATGTTCATGTCGCTATTCGACATTTTAGGGAAATACAAAATCCCTGTTAAATTGAACGGATAATCTACATTTAAGTGAATGTTGAATAACGGCTCTTCAAATTGCATTGGATACAATTCGCGGTAAAAGCTACCATAATCTTCATCTTTTAAATCTGCTGGTTGTTTGGTCCAAGCTGGATTCGGATTATTGATGATGTTATCAACTGTGATTTTACGTTGAGCTTCTTTAGTTTCTTTTCCGTCTTTATCGGTAATAGTTGCAGGTTCATGCTCAGGATCGTTTACTTCCTTAGTTCCAAATTTAATTGGAATAGGCATAAACTTATTGTATTTGTTTAATAACTCACTAATTCTACTTTCTTCTAAAAATTCTGTAGAATCTTCCGCAATATGAAGGATGATTTCTGTGCCTCTATCAGTTTTATCAGAAGCCTCTAATGTAAATTCTGGAGATCCGTCGCATGTCCAATGTGCAGCAGGCGCATCGGTATGCGATTTAGTAATAAGCTCTACTTTTTCGGCTACCATAAATGCAGAATAGAAACCTAAACCAAAATGGCCTATAATTCCTGAATCTTTAGCTGAATCTTTATATTTATCTAAAAATTCTTCAGCACCAGAAAAAGCGACTTGGTTAATGTATTTTTCAACTTCGTCTGAAGTCATACCTAAACCTTGATCGATAATATGAAGTTTTTTACCTTCTTTATCAATTTTAACTTCTATTTGTGGGTTACCGTATTCAGATTTAGATTCACCAATACTAGTAAGATGTTTTAATTTTAAAGTTGCATCTGTACCGTTACTAATAAGTTCACGTAAAAATATTTCGTGATCGCTATACAAGAATTTTTTAATGAGTGGAAAAATATTTTCTACAGAAACATTAATACTTCCTTTTGCCATAATAAATAATTTATTTGTCATTCCTACGAAGGCAGGAATCTGATTAATTTTTAGTTTTCATTTACTTAAATGTTAAAAGGCAACAAAAATGCCAATTCGTAAAATGTGACAAACTGACATTAAAAAAAGGCCATTCTGATACAAAATGACCTTTCTTGTTTATATATGTGTGATATTAATCTTTTATGGTTTCTTTGGTTGGTTTTATGACTTGTTCTCCTTTTAAATGTTTTTCAAACCATTGGTCTTGTTCCCAAAGCATATGCATTATTGATTCTTTTGCAGCATAACCATGACTTTCTTTTGGTAGCATTACTAATCTTACAGGAGCTCCTAGTCCTTTTAATGCGTTAAAATATCGCTCACTTTGTAAAGGGTATGTTCCGGAATTATTATCGGCTTGTCCATGAATTAATAGTAATGGTGTTTTCATGGTATCGGCATGCATAAAAGGGGACATATTGTAGTAGATTTCTGGAGCTTCCCAGTAGTTACGTTCTTCACTTTGGAAACCAAAAGGGGTTAGTGTTCTATTATAAGCACCACTTCTTGCAACACCTGCAGCAAATAAATTTGAGTGTGATAATAAATTGGCGGTCATAAAAGCTCCATACGAATGTCCACCCACAGCAACTTTTTTACGGTTTATATAGCCCATTTCATCTACAGCGTCTATGGCTGCTTTTGCATTGGATACTAATTGTTTAATAAAGGTGTCGTTAGGTTCTTCATCGCCTTCGCCAACAATTGGAAAAGAGGCGTCATCTAAAACCACATAACCTTTAGTAACCCAATAAATTGGTGAACCGTACCAAGGATAAGTAAATTCATTTGAATTTTTTGTGTTTTGCCCTGCGCTGCTTTTATCTTTAAACTCTTCAGGGTAAGCCCACATAATCATGGGGTACTTTTTACCTGTTTCATAATTAGTTGGTAAGTATAGTGTTCCAGAAAGTTCTAAACCATCATCACGTTTGTATTTAATAATTTTTTTAGACACATTTTGAATGCTTCTAAAAGGATTTTCAAATTGAGTTAAAGGTAAAGGAGCAATTCTCTTTTTAATATTTCGAATGTAATAATTAGGATATTCGTTTTTAGATTCGACTCTAACTAATATTTCACCTTTACTCATATCTAAAGCCATTGAAATATCTTCAATTTTATTAGTTAGGGTTGATTGATATAGTCTGGTGGTTTTTTGTGTTTTTAAGTTAATTTTATCAACAAAAGGGAATTTACCTTTTTTGCTATAGCCGTCACCAATTAAATAGGCATTTCCTTTAATAATATCAATGGTGTATCTGCCAAATTCATTCTTCTTGGTAACAAAATTACCAGGATCGCTATATTTATCTTGATAGTTTCTATCATAAATAATTACAGGTTCAGGTTTAGTATTTGATGGGTTAATTAAATAAGTTTTAGTGTTTCGTGTATTCCACCAATAATCGTAAATTATCGCAGTTGTTTCATTGCCCCATTCGATGCCACCAAAACGATTAATTGTTTTAAAAATAGAATGAGCTTTTTCCTTAAATGGCGCATCTATTTCAAAAATTTCATCTCGATGCGGTACTTCCTTTTCTGCATCTCCTTCATCTAAAGCTTCAGCCCAAGTTAATGTAGCGGGTTTGTCTTCTCTCCAAGAAAGACTACGTTTCCCTTTTCTAACAGACATAAAACCTTTTGGTAAGTCTTCAATTAAAGGTACTTCTAGCATCGTTTTTACTAAACTCCCATTAGTGTCGTAAACATTACTTTTAGACGGAAACCTAGAATAGGGTACGAGATAAGAAAATGGTTTTTCAATAGTGGTTATCATGATGTAATTTCCGTCTGGAGAAAAAGAGACGCTTCTATACATATCACTTTTCATCCAAGGTGATTGATTTCCATTTAAATCTACCTTTTGTAATTCAGAAAGCACTAATTGTTCAAAATTATGTTCGTCTGTTTTGTTTTTTAATAAATCTTGATAGGTTCTGTTTTGAGCTTTCTTTCCAGCTTCACTTATAGAAATTGTAGGGCCTGTTGGTACAGCCGTTTTAGTATCAATTAACTCTTTTTTGTCTTTTGATAATGTTTTAATTAGTAAAGATTTATTGTCTTTAAACCAATAAAAAGGTTTGCCTGTATTAGCATTAAGATTATCGTTAGTTATCTTTTTTGCTGATTTAGTTTCAATATTCAATACCCAAAGTTCAACACCTTTAATGGTAGTGTTTGTAAAAGCCATCATTTTTTGGTTGGGAGACCAAGTGAAGTTTGCAAAACGTCCGTTTTTTGGTAAATTTTCTACTCGTGCTTCTTGCCCTTTTCTTCCCAAACGAACTTTTATATTGTTGTTGTAGCGTTGTCTGCTGTTTATATTTGTTTTTGGGTTAATTCTTAGTCCCCCAAGACGCATTTCTTTTTCAGAAAGTGTTTCAATACTTTTGAAGCTATTTCGGTATAAGAAAATCATATTTTCACCTTTACTATCAATTCTAATTGAAGGAGCAAGAGGGGCTTCTGCTAGTTCTAGAATTTCTTTAGATGGTTTTTGATAGCTTAGGTTTTCTTGTGAAGAAAGCCACATTCCAGTTAAAAGAAAACAAATAATAAGAAGATTTTTCATTTTTGATTGATTTTAATTTGTTGTTAAAATTAGTTAAATCAATGTCAAAAAAGTACTAAAATAACGTTAAACTCCTGATTTTGTTAGTTAAGTTTGTGCAAATATTTGACTAATTTTTAGTTTTTAAAATGAATTAGTAATTAAAATTAGTAATTATGATTATATTGTAATGAGAATAAAAATAAATTGTTGACTATGTATAATTCTAAAATAATTGGTTTAGGGAAATATGTTCCAGATAATGTGGTGACAAATGATGATTTGTCTAAAATGATGGATACAAATGATGCGTGGATTCAAGAACGTACAGGAATAAAAGAGCGCCGATGGATAAAAAAAGGAACTGGTGATACGTCAGCAACTATGGGAGCAAAGGCAGCTAGAATAGCCATTGAACGTGCTGGTTTAACTAAAGATGATATTGATTTTATTGTATTCGCAACTTTAAGTCCTGATTATTATTTCCCAGGTTGTGGTGTGCAAATTCAAGATTTGTTAGATATGAAAACCGTTGGTGCTCTAGATGTTAGAAACCAATGTTCTGGTTTTATATATGCTATTTCTGTGGCAGACCAGTTTATAAAAACAGGGATGTATAAAAATATTTTGGTTATTGGAGCCGAGTATCATAGTAATGGGTTGGATAAATCTACTCGTGGACGTGGAGTAACCGTGATTTTTGGTGATGGAGCAGGGGCATGTGTACTTTCTAGAGAAGAAGATACCACTAAAGGTATTTTGTCAACGCATTTGCATAGTGAAGGTAAATATGCCGATAAGTTAATTGTTGCATCACCAAGCATTGGGCATTGGGTGCCAGAAATTATAGAATCTGAAGAAGAAGATTTATCATATTTCCCATATATGGATGGCACGTTTGTGTTTAAACATGCAGTGGTGCGTTTTAGTGAGGTGATTATAGAAGGTTTAATGAAAAACGGTTTGCAAAAAGAAGATATCGATATGTTAATTCCGCATCAAGCAAACTTACGTATCGCTCAATTTATTCAGAAAAAATTTGGATTACAAGACAATCAAGTTTTTAATAATATTATGAAGTATGGTAATACTACTGCTGCTTCTGTAATAATTGCACTTACTGAAGCATGGGAAGAAGGTAAAATTAAAGAAGGAAATAATGTGGTATTAGCTGCTTTTGGTAGTGGTTTTACTTGGGGAAGCGTTATAATTAAATGGTAGCTAATAAAAGTATATAATTGGTATAAAAGCGAAAAACCCGAAACTTTACAGTTTCGGGTTTTTCTAGCTATTAACCAACCTCAACTAACACTAAAGTGAATAGTCTTATACTTTAAACGTATAAGTTTCTATAATCTTGCAGAGATTTTAATATTTAACTTTTTTTAACATTTAAAAAGAATAGAACTCGGAATAAAATATTCCGAGTTCTAGGAAATAATACATACCATATTTTACGAATTTTAAATTTTGAAGGTGACTAACTCTTAAATAATTACATTTCGTTTTTGTAGATAGTATATTTATATTGTATGTAACGTAAAGTGTTGCTTGTTATTATGTTAAATATAATATTTAACACTTTTAACATATAAACAAACCCCAAAAGCAATTTGTTTTTGGGGTTTGTTTAATAACCTAACATGAACACTAACCATCAACTATTATGTTGGCTATTAAATATTTTTTACATAAATCCGCCTTCAGATTCTGTGTTGTCATCGCGTTTTTTGCGTTTTTTAGCGCTGTATTTTCCGCCTCCAAATCTATATGATAACCCAACATTCCAAGTATTGCTTTCCCATCTAAATTCGCCGTTTTGAACAAATGGTTTAGTGCCATTAAAAGCAAATTTCATAGTGTCAAAAACATCATTGTAATTAAAACTGAATGTACCTTTTCCTTTAGAAAATCCAACTCTAGCACCTAAATTAACAAAATACATAGGGTCTCTGTCTAATTGCAACGATCTGTTTTTGCCTCTGTAAAAACCAAAGGCAGTAAACGAAACAGTTTTATTTAATTTAAAGTTATTAAACATTCTAAAATTCCATGCAACATTGTCAACTTCACTAACTGTTGTTTCAATATCGTTAATAGTTGCTGTTTCAATAGGAACTGTTAAGTTTTCGGCAATACCTTTGCTGACTTGAGAATACACATCGAAACTTGAGTTGATGCTCCACCAATTAGTAGGTCTGTAATTTGAAGATAATTCAAGCCCATAAGCATCCGTATTACCAAAATTATCGTGTGTTAGTATCACACGACCAGAATTAACGTCACTTCGGTCTATGAATAAAGCTCTATTAATATCATCATTTATTATTCTATAAAATAGCCCCCCAGTTACTGTTCCTTTGTTGTTATTTAATGTTCGTGTATAGTTAGCTTCAATTGAATTGGTAAATTGAGGTGTTAAATTGATATTTCCGTAGGAAGAAATTAAAGGTGTACTCCATTCTTTAATGGGATTTACTTGATCTATGCCTGGGCGATCTACACGACGACTGTAGCTTAATTGATACGAGTTTTTTTCTGATGGAGAGTAAGTTATAAATACTGAAGGGTATAATTCAAAATAATCGTTTTTAAAAGCTTCAGTGCTTGCTGCCTCAGATGATAATGCTAAAGCATCTTCCTGTACATTTTCTGCACGTATTCCTATTTGAGAGGTCCATTTCTCATACTTCTTGCTAAATGTTGCATAAGCAGAATAAATATCTCTTGTGTAATCAAAATCTGTACTCGGTGTTGGTCTTAAAACCCCTTCATTATTTAGGGTTTCACCAGTTGATGCATAGGTTATGTCTGAATTAAATAAACGTGCTTGAACGCCTAATTCTAATTTTGTGCTTTCTGATATAGGATTTACATAGTCTAAGTTTATAGTGGTGCTTTTTCTGTCTGTATTATTAAAATCTATATAGTCTTCATTGGAGCCTAATTGATATTTAAAATCAACGGGACTTTCTTCGTTAAAGATGTTGTAATCTACTTCTAATTCAATATTGTGTCCGTCTTTTGTGAAATCATGTTTATAATCAAAATTATATTGTGATGAGGTATTAGTGCTATTTGCTAAAAATACTTGACTTTGGTTAAATGAAGCATTATCATAAAAGAAAACATATGATTCACCATTAGTGCTATTCTCAGAATTGTTTTGAGTAGTAAATACAGAGATGGTATTTTTGTCATTTAAATAATAATCCAAACCTATTTTATATAGGTTAGAATTTCTTTTATCTAGAAATTTTAAAAATTGTTCAGAGTTATTTTCAGGTCTAAAAATATCTCCATGGTTTCTATTTTTGGAAATATTATTACTATAGCTTCCGTATAAATTAAATTTACCATTACGATAATTTAAATCTAAAGAACTATTAAATTTAGCCTCTTTTTCGTGAGTTAATCCAATATTAATGTTACCATTAAAACCAATCATGGTATTTTTATGTAAAACAATATTAATAATACCGCTCATGCCTTCAGGATTATATTTAGCTGAAGGATTTGTAATTAATTCTATAGATTTAATAGCTGTTGACGGAATTTGTTTTAATAATTGAGCTGTAGGGATATTTGATAATTTACCATCTACCATAACACGAACATTTTGGTTTCCACGTAGGCTAATATCTCCAGTTTGAGCATCTACACTAACAGATGGAATACCAATCATTAATTCTGAAGCAGTATCAGTGGCAGCTAAGTCTTTGCCAATTGTAATAACCTTTCGGTCTACTTTTTGTTGAATTGTAGAAACTTCAGCAATTACAGTCACTTCATCTAAACCTTCGGCTTCTTCTTCTAGGAAAATATTACCAAGATTTACCTTGTAATTGCCTTTACCAATAGCTATGCTTTTTACAATAGATTTATAGCCAATGTATTGAATGCTTAAAATAATTTCACCTTCTGCTATTTTTTCAATTTCAAAAGTGCCATCTTCAAGCGTTATACTGCCAGTAAGAATATCTCCACTAGAGTTTTTAATAATAATATTAACGTATGGTAAGGGATCCTTTAATGTTGCGTCTAATACTTTGCCAGTAATGGTTCCAGTTTTATCAGCGTTTGTCTCGGGGTCTGTATGTGCATTTGTAGATATTGCGAACAATATGAAGCACATGAAAATTAGTTTTTTCATTTTTAATTGATTATTTTTTGATTGATGAATGATTATTAAATAGACGTTTGATATTTAACTCTGTTACTTTACTTTTGTTTATTAACATTTTTTTAACATTATGAGTAAAAAAACATTGGTGCTTGGGGCATCATTAAAATCGAATAGGTATTCAAATTATGCGGTGCAAAGATTAGTTGCTAATAATTATGAAGTTGTTGCTTTTGGAATTAAAAAAGGAACTATTGAAGGCGTGGATATTGATACTAAATTATTGCCTTATAAAAATATTCATACCGTTACGTTGTATCTTAATGCAAAGCGACAAAAGGATTATTATGACTATGTTGTGTCGTTAAACCCAAAGCGCGTTATTTTTAATCCAGGTACTGAAAATCCTGAGTTTTATAATATTTTAAAAGAAAATAAGATACCTTTTGAAGCGGCTTGTACTTTAGTTTTACTTACTACGAATCAATATTAAGCCTAAGAATGTTAATACGCCATTAACTATTAATATTTCAAAACCAATTTGGTATCCATTTAATAATTCTACTGAGTATGCATTTATTAAATAAGAGATTAAAGGTGCTATAATGGCAATTATCCAAACGTATTTATCTTTTAGTTGTGATTTTGTAAATATTCCGAAAGCGAATAAACCTAATAAAGGACCATAGGTATAGCCTGCAGCTTTAAATAATTCCCAAATAACAGATACATCTTTAAAAATAGCATCAAATAATACGATAACAATAATAAGTATAATACTAATTAAAATATGAGTTTGTTTTCTAACGTTCTTCTGAATATTTTTTGGTTTTTTGTCTAATTCAATAATATCAATACAAAAAGAAGTTGTTAGTGATGTTAGGGCAGAATCGGCACTAGAATAAGCGGCAGCTATTAATCCTAATAAAAAGAAAGCCGATGTAATAACCCCTATTTCTGGCAACATGGCAATAGTAGGAAACAGATTGTCTTTTTTAGCAGTTATACCATGTTGGTAGGCGTATTGAGTAAGTAATAATCCTAAAATAAGAAATAAAATATTCACAAAAACTAAAATGACACTAAACGAAACCATATTTTTCTGAGCCTCTTTTAGGTTTTTGCAGGTTAGGTTTTTTTGCATCATATCTTGATCTAAACCTGTCATAGTAATGGTTATAAACATACCCGCTAAAAAGCTTTTAATGAAATATTGAGCATTGTTAACATCATCAAAGAAAAACACTTTACTCATAGCATTCTCTTTTATGTTCGTATAAACTTCTGAAACACTATGTAAGTCTAGCGCAGATGCTAAAAAAACAATAGTTACAACTACTGAAATAAGCATAAATAGCGTTTGCAAGGTATCCGTAAATATGATGGTTTTTATTCCTCCTTTAAAAGTGTAAAGCCAGATTAAAGCTATGGTGATAACTACAGTAATAACAAATGGAATATGATATTGATCAAATATTAATAACTGTAACACTTTTGCTACTAAAAATAGTCTGAAAGCTGCTCCAACTGTTCTGGAAATTAAAAAAGCAATAGAGCCAGTTTTGTAACTTGTGTTTCCTAATCGATCTTTTAAATATGTGTAAATAGAAGTAAGGTTTAATTTGTAGTAAATAGGAAGCAACACGTAAGCTATAACTAAATAACCAAAAAAGTAACCAAAGACTACCTGAAGATATCCAAATTGTTTAGTCTCCACAGCACCAGGAACCGATATAAATGTTACCCCAGATAATGATGCCCCTATCATACCAAAAGCAACTAAATACCAAGGAGCCGATTTATTCGCTTTAAAAAAAGCTTCGTTAGAATCTTCTTTACCTGTGAAATAGGAAATTAAAATTAAAACGCAAAAATATGCAGCTATTAATAAAAGAATTTGTGTTGCAGTCATAAACTAATTTTCATGTGTTTATAATTATTGTTTTTTATCGGTCTCATGTAACATTTATTTAATTATTTTCTTGAGTATCGAAATTTTAGTTATAAATGTTTCAAGTTTTCAAATTACAAATATTAAAATTCAAAATCCAAACTCATTTGCTGTTATTTAAAAGAGTTTGTTAAATTAGTTAAATTGAAGTCTAAATATTAATTTCGCAGCCATGGAATTTTCGTCAAAATTATTAGAGCGGGCTGTAAACGAAATGTCTCAATTACCAGGAATTGGTAAGCGTACAGCATTGCGTTTGGTGTTACATATGCTTAGGCAGCCAAAAGAGCAAACCTTTGCTTTGACAGAAGCATTACAAACCATGCGTAATGATGTTAAATTTTGTAAATCTTGCTATAATATTAGCGATACAGAACTTTGTGAAATCTGTTCTAGCCCAAATAGAAAAGAAGATATTATTTGCGTAGTTGAAGATGTTAGAGATGTTATGGCTATTGAAAATACAAGCTCATTTAAGGGGTTGTATCATGTGTTAGGAGGTAAAATTTCACCTATGGATGGCATAGGTCCGCATGATTTGAATATAGAGTCTTTGGTTAATAAAGTTAAGGACGGTAAAATAAAGGAGTTGGTTTTTGCGTTAAGCTCAACTATGGAAGGGGACACCACCAATTTTTATATTTATAAACAAATTCAAGATTATACTGTTTTTATATCAACTATTGCCAGAGGGATTTCGGTTGGAGATGAATTAGAATATGCCGATGAAATAACTTTAGGAAGAAGTATATTAAATAGAATTCCGTTTGAATCTTCTTTAAAATTGTAAATGGAAGTTATTACTTTAAATAAAAATACTTTAAATAAAAAGTGTTTAGAATTAATTTCTAAAGTAGATTTTCAGCCAGATGCAATTGTTAGTGTTTTAAATGGGGGAGGTTTTGTAGTTGATGTTATTAAAAGAGAAATAGATTGTGAATCTATTTTATTTATGAATGTTAAGCTACAAAGAAGAAGGCCACTTATAAAAAAAATACTTGTATTTTGGGTTTTGGTAAAGCTCTTTAATTATAAAATATTAGATTGGTTTAGAAGACAAGAGTCAATAAGTGTTAGAAAATCAATAAAATGGTTCGATTTAAATGAATTATCTAATATTAAAGTTAATTTGGAATTGAATTCAAATTCAAAAGTAAAAAACATTTTAATTATTGATGATGCTATAGATACAGGAAGAACCATTTTCGTAGTTTTAAATAATTTAAAAAGGCAATTTCCAGAGGCAAATATAAAAATGGCTGTAATAGCTTGGACTATAGAAGACTCAATTGTTAAACCAGATTATTTTATCTTTAAAAATGATTTAATAAGATTTCCATGGTCTAAAGATTATAAAGGAAAAGATTTTGAAAAAAGTTCTCGTAGTTGATTTAGATGGCAGCCTGTATTCAATAAATACATTTCATTTTTTTATTACCTATCTCATACGTCACAGTATTAGACGAATAGATGTTTCGTTATTTTGTTTGTTGGTATATGTCATAGGGCTTAGAGGGCTTAAAATAATATCACATTCTAAAATGAAGTATATTATTTTAAATTCAATAAAAAATAAGAAACAAATAGATTACAAAAAGTTTGTAAACAGTATTTCAAAATACAAAAGACAAATTGAAGTTATAAAAAGTGATTTTGATTTGAAAATATTAGCAACTGCAGCTCCATCATGTTATGCAAGTGTTATAGCTAAAAATGAAGAATTTGATACCTGTTTAGGAACAAATTTTCCTGACAAAAGTTTTCATGATAAATTTGAAAACATAAAAAAAGTAAAAAAAGAAACTGTTATGAACTATTTAGTTAATGAAAATATAACTAAAATAGACACGTTCATTACAGATCATTTAGATGATTTACCACTTATAAAATTAGCAAATAGAAATATAATTGTATCTCCAAGTCAAGATTTTATGTTTATATTAAAACAAAATCTAATTTCGTTTGATGTAATAATGTAAAGGTCTTAACTTTGCGGAAAACACAGAAAAACAAGCGTAAAATTTTATTTAATGAAGATAGTTAATCAAAACATGTCTTTTTTTGTTAATTTTGCAAAATAAAATTAAAAAACAAGCATAACCTTATTGATATGGCAAAATTCGAACTTAAATTACCTAAAATGGGGGAAAGTGTAGCGGAAGCAACGATTACTTCTTGGTTGAAAGAAGTAGGAGACACTATAGAGTTGGATGAAGCAGTTTTAGAAATTGCTACAGATAAAGTTGATAGTGAAGTACCTAGTGAAGTTGATGGTGTTTTAGTTGAAAAATTTTTTAATATTGATGATGTTGTGCAAGTAGGCCAAGTTTTGGCAATTATAGAAACTGAAAGTGATGATGAGGTTGCTCAGATTAAAGAAGAAATTGAAGAAGAAACAGTTGTTGAAGCTGTTGAACAAACAATAAATATTGCAAAAGCAACAGTCGCTCCGGTAGTTTCTAACGATAATCGTTTTTATTCACCTCTGGTAAAAAATATAGTAAAACAAGAAGGGGTTTCTCAGCAAGAATTAGACGCTATAAAAGGAACAGGAAAAGAAGGACGTGTTACTAAAAATGATATTTTATCTTTTATTAAAAACAGAGGAGACAATCAAAACACTGTAATTCAAAAAGTTGAAATTTCAGAAACCATTCAGAAATCAATTTCAGAAAAACCAAAAGAAATTTCTAAACCAGTTGCAGTTAGTAGTGGAGAAGATGAAATTATAGAAATGACCAGAATGGGCAAGCTTGTTGCACATCATATGTTAGAATCTCAAAAAACATCAGCTCATGTACAAAGCTTTATTGAAGCCGATGTTACTAATGTTTGGAACTGGAGAAAGAAGAACAAAGATGTTTTTATGAAACGTGAAGGTGAGAATTTAACCTTTACACCCATATTTATGGAAGCTATTGCTAAAGCGCTTCGCGATTACCCTATGATGAATATTTCGCTACAAGGCGATACTATTGTTAAAAAGAAAAACATCAATATAGGAATGGCAGCTGCTTTACCAGATGGTAATTTAATTGTACCAGTTATAAAAAATGCAGATCAGCTTAATTTAGTTGGTATGACTAAGCAGGTAAATGATTTAGCTAATCGCGCACGCTTAAATCAATTAAAACCAGACGATGTACAAGGAGGCACCTATACAGTTACTAATGTAGGAACATTTGGAAGTATTATGGGGACGCCAATTATTAATCAACCACAGGTAGGTATTTTAGCTTTAGGAGCTATTAGAAAAGTACCAGCGGTTATTGAAACCCCAGAAGGCGATTTTATAGGCATTCGTTATAAAATGTTTTTGTCTCATTCTTATGATCATCGTGTTGTAAACGGTGCATTAGGAGGCATGTTTGTTAAAGCTGTAAAAGATTATTTAGAAGCTTGGGATAGCAATAGAGAGATATAAGTATCTCAATTTAATATATATAAATCCAGCCATAAAACGGTTGGATTTTTTGTTTTCTACACTTTTGTAATTTAGTATCTTTACACTTATTAAAAAGAATATAAATGCAGTTAAACCTTACAAAGCCTATTTGTTTTTTCGATTTAGAAACAACAGGAGTTAATATATCTAAAGACCGAGTTGTTGAAATATCAATTCTTAAAGTATTTCCTAACGGAAATAAAGAGAGTAAAACATGGTTGGTTAACCCAGAGATGGAAATACCCAAAGAGGTTATTGAAATTCACGGAATTACTAACGAAAAAGTGGCAAATGAACCAACTTTTAAAGAACTTGCAAAAGAAATTCATAACATGATTAAAGATTCCGATTTAGGAGGTTTTAATTCTAATCGATTTGATATTCCGCTTTTAGCTGAAGAAATGCTGAGAGCAGATATAGATTTCGATATGAAAAATTGTTTAGCAGTTGATGTGCAAACTATTTTTCATAAAATGGAACAACGTACTTTAAGCGCTGCTTATAGATTTTATTGTGATAAAGAATTGGAAGGTGCGCATGGTGCAGAAGCTGATACTAATGCAACTTACGAGGTGCTTAAAGCTCAAATAGCGAAGTACGACGACTTAGAAAACGATACTAAGTTTTTGGCAGAATTTAGTTCTAGAAAACAATTTGCAGATTTTGCAGGTTTTATAGCTTATAACAAAAAAAAAGAAGAGTGTTTTTCTTTTGGAAAGCATAAAGGGAAATTAGTAACTGATGTTTTAGATAAAGAACCTGGTTATTTTGGTTGGTTATTGAATGCCGATTTTCCGTTATATACAAAAAAGGTATTAACAGCTATTAAACTAAGGAGCTTTAATAACAAATTAGAGTAATCTTGTCATTCCTGCAAAGGCAGGAATCTATAAAAAAACTAGAATTAAATAATAAAATAAATTTCTGTATTCATAGGAATAACAAAGTATGAAACTCATTTGCATCGGTAGAAATTACACCGAACATATTAAAGAATTAGAAAACGAAAAACCAACAGAGCCTGTAGTTTTCTTAAAACCTGATACGGCAATTCTTCTGAAAAAACAACCTTTTTTTATTCCAGACTTTTCAGATGATGTGCATTATGAAGTAGAAGTTTTGGTTAAAATAAATAGAGTAGGCAAACATATCGATAAAAAATTTGCTCATAAATATTATAATGAGATTGGTTTAGGTATAGACTTTACAGCGCGCGATTTACAAAGTCAATTAAAAGCAAAAGGCTTGCCTTGGGAAAAAGCAAAATCTTTTGATGGAGCAGCGGTAATTGGCAATTGGTTGTCAGTTAGTGAAATAGATAGTGTTGACGCTATTAATTTTTCTTTAAAAAAGAACAATAATATTGTTCAAAAAGGAAATACAAGCCATATGTTATGGAAAATTGATGAATTAATAGAATATGTGTCAAAATATTTTACTTTAAAGATTGGAGATATTATATTTACAGGCACACCTGCTGGAGTTGGCAGAGTCATTGCAAATGATAAATTAAAAGGATTTATAGAAGACAAAGAAATGTTTTCAATAACAGTAAAATAAATGGAACAACATTACAAATTATTTAGAGTACGTGAATTAGCGGATAACGATGAAGAGTTTATTGCAACTTTGGCAGAAGCATTTTTAGAAGAAGTACCCGAAGATGCAGAGAGGCTAAAAAAAGCAGTTGCAGAGAATGATTATCAAGAAGCATATCAAGCGGCACATAAAATGAAACCTACAGTAGATTTGTTTGAACTAGGGGTACTTGATACTTTAATAGAAGTGCAAGACTGGGGAAAGTTTACGAAAACAGATTTAGATATAACAGCTCAACTAGAAACCTTAATTTCGGCAGTTGATAAGGCTGTAGCTGAAATGAGATCAGACTTTAATTTATAATGTTAGCTGAAATAATCACCATAGGAGACGAGCTTCTTATTGGTCAAGTTATTGATACCAATTCTTCATATATAGCAAAGCAATTAAATAAAATAGGGATTTCAGTTTATCAAATTACTTCTATACAGGATGATAAACAGCATATATTAAATGCATTTAAAGATGCAGAAAGTAGAGTTGATGTTATTATAATAACAGGAGGATTAGGTCCAACCAAAGACGATATTACAAAAAAAACAATAGCCGAATATTTTAATGACACCTTAGTTTTAGATACTTCTGTATTAGATAATATAGAAGCTATTTGGAAACAATATGTGAGGCAAACGATTTTGCAAGTTAATAAAGATCAGGCTTTAGTGCCTTCTAAAGCTATAGTTTTAATGAACAAACTAGGAACAGCTCCTGGTATGTGGTTAGAAAAAAATGAGAAAGTTTTTATTTCGCTTCCAGGCGTGCCTTTTGAAATGCAGGGTTTAATTGATGATGCTGTTATTCCTAAATTAAAAGATAAATTTCAATGCCCGTTTATATTACATAGAACGCTATTAATTCATGGTTTAGGAGAGAGTACGTTAGCAGCTAGAATAGAGGCTTGGGAAGATGCATTACCAAAACACATTAAGTTAGCTTATTTACCTAGTTTAGGTAATATGAGGCTACGTTTATCTACAAAAGGTTTTGATGAACAAAAAATTAAAGAAGACGTGCAAAAACAAATTGACGATGTCATTCCTTTAATTAAAGATGAATTTTTAGGGTTTGAGGATGAAGATGGTTCTATAGAAGCTATTATAGGAAAACAATTAACTAAAATGGGGAAAACGGTAGCAACAGCAGAAAGTTGTACAGGAGGAAAAATAGCAGAACGTTTTACAACAAATTCTGGAGCATCTGCATATTTTAAAGGCAGTGTTGTTAGTTATGCAACCGATTCAAAAGTTGATGTTTTAGGCGTTTCAAAAGATGCAATTAACAAGTATTCTGTTGTTAGCAGAGAAGTAGCTGAGTCTATGGCAAAACATGTTTTGCAATTATTCAAAACAGATTATGCTATTGCAACAACAGGAAATGCGGGGCCAACAAAAGGTGAATCCGATGAAGAAGTCGGTACTGTTTTTATTGCAATAGCAACAAAAACAGGGGTTTACTCGGAAAAATTCATGCTAGGTAATCATCGCACAAAAGTGATAAATAAAGGGGCAAATAAAGCCTTTGAAATGTTGTTAAAAGAAATTTTTAAAAATTGATAAAATTTAGATTGTCATAACATAAAGATTTTATATATTTGCACCTCGATTTTAAGCAACAAAAATTTAAAGTTATAAATAATGTCAAGAGTTTGTGAACTTACAGGAAAGAAGGCAATGGTTGGAAACAACGTGTCTCATGCAATGAACAGAACTAAACGCAAGTTTAATGCGAATTTAGTAAAGAAACGTTTTTACATTCCAGAAGAAGACAGCTGGATAACTTTAAAAGTTTCTACATCTGCTTTAAAAACAATCAACAAAATAGGTATTTCTGCAGCAATTAAAGATGCAAAATCTAAAGGATTTTTAAAATAATAGCTGTATTTAAATAAGTAAAGAAATGGCAAAGAGAGGTAACAGAATACAAGTAATATTAGAATGTACTGAGCATAAGGAGTCTGGACAACCAGGAACTTCAAGATACATTACTACTAAAAACAAAAAGAATACGCCAGATAGAATGGAGATTAAGAAATTTAATCCAATTCTTAAACGTATGACAGTTCATAAAGAAATCAAGTAAAAAAATAGATCATGGCAAAGAAATCAGTAGCATCATTACAAACAGGATCTAAAAGATTAACAAAAGCAATAAAAATGGTTAAGTCTCCAAAAACAGGAGCTTACATGTTTGTTGAATCTATAATGAATCCAGAACAAGTAAACGACTTTTTAGCTAAAAAGTAAGTTTTTGTTTTTTAAGATACTCAAAAGCAGCTTTCTGTAAAGAAAGCTGCTTTTTTATATTTATATTTGAAAGAATCAAAATGTTTCCTGCCATAATAGCAGTAAAATAAAAATGGTAAGGAAATTGACAATAGTAATTTGGGCGTTACCACAAGGGTCGGGCTTTTCGCTATATCTTTTTTAATACGTCATTGCAAGAACAATTATCGAGGCAATTTGCCCAATTTTAGTTCTTCCAATGTTTAACTTTAATTAGTTTAAAAAAGGATGTCGCAGCAATCCCTAACGCAGATTAGATTTTTATATAAACAACCAACCCAGAATTAAAAATGAGTTTTTTTAAAAAAATATTTTCTTCAGAAAAAAAAGAGACATTAGATAAAGGTTTAGAAAAAACTAAATCTAGTTTTCTTGGTAAATTAAGTAAAGCGGTAGCAGGGAAATCTAAAGTAGATGATGAGGTTTTAGATAGCTTGGAAGAAGTTTTAGTGTCTAGTGATGTAGGTGTAAATACAACCCTTAAAGTTATTGAGCGTATTGAAGATCGTGTGTCAAAAGATAAATACTTGGGAACTGATGAATTAAATAAAATTCTTCGAGAAGAAATAGCAGGTTTATTGAGTGAAACCAATTCTGGTGAAGAAACCGAATACACGATTCCTAACTTACCAAAACAAGCAGATGGAACTAAAACACCATATGTGTTAATGGTAGTAGGAGTTAATGGAGTAGGTAAAACAACCACTATAGGGAAATTAGCATATCAATTTAAAAAACAAGGACTGAAAGTTGTTTTAGGTGCCGCTGATACATTTAGAGCTGCAGCCATAGATCAATTACAAGTTTGGGCAGATCGTGTAGATGTGCCAATGGTTAGACAAGATATGGGTAGTGACCCTGCATCTGTAGCCTTTGACGCATTAGAATCTGGAGTAAAACAAAATGCAGATGTTATTATTATAGATACCGCAGGACGTTTACATAATAAAGTAAACTTAATGAACGAGCTTACTAAAGTAAAACGCGTCATGCAAAAAGTAGTTAGCGATGCGCCACATGATGTATTATTGGTTTTAGATGGCTCAACAGGTCAAAATGCTTTTGAGCAAGCAAAACAGTTTACAGCAGCTACAGAGGTAACGTCATTAGCCGTTACAAAACTTGATGGTACAGCAAAAGGTGGCGTAGTAATAGGTATTTCAGATCAGTTTAAAATTCCTGTAAAATATATTGGAGTAGGCGAAGGGATTGAAGATTTACAAGTATTCAATAAATTTGAATTTGTAGATTCTTTTTTCAAATAAACGCTTTGTCATTCACGAGGCGGGGGAATAAAAAATTAATCAATCAAAGCATTAATCTTCTCCCATAAATCATTATCAAAGTTAGATAAAGCAAAATTATCACCATCGGCAGCTTCTCCCATTCTAATGATAACTAATTTTTTACTAGGTACTATATAAATTTTTTGATCATTCTTACCCAAAGCAGCATACATATCGTTAGGTGCATTTGGTATGAGTTCTCCATTAAATTTTAACTGGCTTTGTGGTAAATGATAACTAGATTTTCCATTTATCCACCATAAATAACCATACGATTGATTAATGTTTTGAGACGTATTGATTGCTTCATTTAAAAAGTCTTCAGAAATAATTTGAGTATCATCCCATTTTCCATTTGCAGAAATTAATAAACCAAAGCGTGCCATACTTCTTGTATTACTCCAATAAACACTTAGATTATTTAAATTAGTCCATAGTCCGGACATGCCAATTTTATCTTTCAATTTAGTATTAAAATAGCTGTTCCATGTTTGATTACTAGCTTCAGCAACAATATCTTGCATTTTTACATAAACATTATGGTATGCCCATCTACTTCCTGCGTCTGCTACATAATGTAAATTGCTAGGTGACACATCATCTCCTAAACTATCATCAAGTCCAGAATTCATCGATAATAGATGTTTACAAGTAATTAAGTTTTCTTTTTCTAAAGTTGCGTTAGTCCATCCTTCGCCTAAATAGTCAGACACTTTATTGTTTATATTTATTAAACCTTCATCCTGTATAATTCCAGAAACAGTTGATGTTAGTGTTTTTCCAGCACTAGCCCAATACCAATTTGCATTTTGATTGTGATTATTAAAATAATGCTCCATAACAATTCTTCCGTTATACAGAATTATAAAACTTTTGGTATGTTTTTCTTCTAAATAAGTTAGTAGAGGTTGCTTCTCATCTTCATTCCAATTTAAATCTGTTATAGATTTTGTCTCCCATGTGTCAGAATTAATAGGAGGAAAGTATAACGCATCGGTAATAGGATCTTGCGTTTCATTTTCATTATCAGATGAACAGCCTAAAACAAAAAAGAGAATTAGTATTGAAAGATAAAGTGGTTTCATGTGTTTATATTATTGTTCTTTATCGGACACATATAACATTCATTTAATCATTTTCTTGGCTATCGAAAATTTAGTTATGAATGTTTCATAATGTAGGTTTTTGCAATTTGGACTCTCAAATATAAAAAAGGTTTAGCAATAATTAAAAAACCTAGTTGGTTAATCGTTAATCAGCATTCGTTAATCCACAATCATTGTGTATCTTTGCGCCCTGATTTATAGAAAGTATGCGCACAAAAACTCTTAAGAAAAACAAAATTAATGTAGTAACACTTGGTTGTAGTAAAAATGTTTACGACAGCGAAGTGTTAATGGGGCAGTTAAAAGCCAGTGGAAAAGATGTAGTACATGAAGAGGAAGGTAATATCGTGGTTATTAATACCTGTGGGTTTATTAATAATGCAAAAGAAGAGAGTGTCAATACGATTCTAGAATATGTTCAGAAAAAACAAGATGGAGATGTAGATAAGGTCTTTGTTACAGGTTGTTTAAGCGAACGTTATAAGCCAGATTTGGTAAAAGAAATACCAAATGTAGATGAGTATTTTGGAACCACAGAATTACCAGGTTTATTAAAAGCTTTAGGAGCCGATTATAAACATGAGTTAATAGGGGAGCGTTTAACAACAACGCCTAAAAACTATGCCTATTTAAAAATAGCGGAAGGTTGTGACAGACCCTGTTCGTTTTGTGCGATTCCTATTATGCGGGGAAAACACAAAAGTACACCTATTGAAAACTTGGTTATTGAAGCTGAAAAATTAGCAGCCAATGGTGTTAAAGAACTTATTTTAATCGCTCAAGATTTAACTTACTACGGTCTCGATATCTATAAAAAACGCAACCTAGCCGAATTACTTGAGGCTTTAGTGAAAGTAGAGGGTGTGGAATGGATCCGTTTGCATTATGCATTCCCAACAGGGTTTCCTTTGGATGTTTTAGATGTTATGAATCGTGAGCCTAAAATTTGTAATTATTTAGATATTCCGTTACAACATATTTCAGATACTGTTTTAAAGAGTATGCGTCGTGGTACTAATAAAGAGAAAACGACAAAGCTTCTTCATCAGTTTAGAGAAGCGGTTCCTAATATGACTATTAGAACCACGCTCATTGTCGGTTATCCAGGAGAAACAGAAGAGAATTTTCAAGAATTGAAGCAATGGGTTACAGAGATGCGTTTTGAACGTTTAGGCTGTTTTACGTATAGTCATGAAGAAAACACCCATGCTTATAACTTAGAAGATGATGTTCCGGAAGATGTGAAAATGGAGAGAGCAAATCAAATCATGGAAATTCAATCGCAAATTTCTTGGGAATTGAATCAACAAAAAATAGGACAAACCTTTAAAGTCGTTGTTGATAGAAAAGAAGGTAACTATTTTGTAGGTCGTACTGAATTTGATTCTCCAGATGTAGATAACGAAGTACTTATTGACGCTTCTAAAACCTATTTAAAAACAGGGGAATTTGCGACTATAAAAATTATTGAAGCAGAAGATTTTGACCTTTATGGTGAAGTTGTAAGCTAAATTTTTGTTATTCCTGCGCAGGCAGGAATCCACTCGATAAAATGTTTTTAATATATGAAAAGATAGCTATTTATAAAATAACGTTATGGTAGCTATCAGTCAGAAATTTGCTGCAATAATTATCGCTGCTCCTTTTTTAATCCATAAGTATTCTGCCCAATAAAATCTGTTGGGAATGTATCATCACCTTTAAAACCTATTTTTATAGTGCCACTATCTTCGGGTATATAATTTGTTTTAAAAAGATAATCCCAAAGACTTAAACTTATTCCATAATTAACACCATTTTTTCCTTTAGGTAATACATATGCATGATGATATAAATGCATCACAGGATTGTTAAAAATGTACTTTAAGGGTCCCCAAGTAATTTTAATGTTTGAGTGGTTAAAGTGACCAATGGCTATGGTAATGAAATGAATAATATACGCTTGGTTGGGTTCAAATCCACCAATAATCATAACTCCAAACGTTTTTAAAGGTTTGTATAATATGTTTTCCATCCAATGATATCTTAAATGCGCTGCAAACCCCATTTCTTTCACGCTATGATGTACTTTATGAAATTTCCATAAGAACGGGTATTTATGTAATAATACATGCGTAAACCATTGTACAAAGTCAAGTATAATAAAGAAAATTAATAATTGTAACCAAGGAGTCCATTCAGAAATATCAAATAAAGCAAGGCTTTTAGCTGTGATGTTAATGTCTTCAAAAGCGATTCCTAAAACCTTATAAACACCGCTAATTATAATAGAAAAGATAAAAAAATTAAAGAACATGTAAAAGGCATCTAGCCAAAAGTCGCGCCTAAAAATAGATTGTTGTTTTCTCCATGGAAATATAATTTCTAAAACCCAAACAAAAAGTGAAATGGCAATAAGTCCCCAAAAATAGTTTGTGTACCACGGCACTTCAAAAATTATCGATTTCCATGTCCAATTTACAGTACCTTGAAACGTATTAATAAATGCTTCTAAATATTTTTTCACTTTCTATATCTGTTAAAACTTCACAATTACTTATTAGTTGATGATAATTAAATAACTTACTATTACGTCTTTAAATATAAGAAAAGCCTTTGGAAAAAGCATTTACCTGTAGTTTTTATATACATGGGGAATTAACTTCATTCCAAGGACTTTTAAGTTTCTCTGTTTTCTTGTCAGTTTGGTTTTAGAGTAGACAATTCATTTTATCAATGTTCTTCATTTCCAAAAGGTTTAATGATAATACCTGCACTAAAAATAAACCCATCAGTTGGAGCATATATTTCAGGAAAAACAGGGTTGTCGTGTGGAGGTAAAACCAAAGGAGAAAACCTGCTTTGTCTTCTATCTGTAAAATTTTCGAAATTGATAAATGCACTTCCTAATTTGAAGTTTTTCATAATTAATAAACCCATAGTAACAAAATCTGTTGTCTCTGTTCCGTTAGATAAAACTTGTTGTCCTGTATAATACGTTTCGTAGCCAATACGCCATTTATCAGATTCGTACATAAGTATACTTCCTGCATTGTGTTTAGAGGTTAACGGTTTTTGAGGATTGCCAGGTAAATAGTTCAGCTTTGTATCTATAAGGGCATAATTTAAGAACCATTTAAAATCTTTGTATGTAAACTTAATGTTGGTTTCAGCACCCTTACTTAAAATGTTACCAGTTGCATTTTCAAAAGCAAATAAATCATCATTTGTACTATTCAATAACAATCCGTTTTTAATTGCTGTAACGTAAAATAATTGATTTACAGAAAAGCCTACGGTTTCAAATAGGCGTGTTTTATAGTTGATGTCATAATTAAAACCATAGGAACGTTCCGCTTTTAATGACGATTTATCTATAGCAAGTACATTCTCAAAATTGATATATTCTGCCTCTTCAGTAAAAATATCAGGAATTTTGTAGCCTAGTCCACCACCAATTCTAGTTGAAAACCCACTATCATTTTTGTATAGAATAGATACTCTAGGAAGCGCGAAAAAACCAAAATCATTGTTATAGTCTGTTCTTAATCCAGTTTCTAAAATCCAATGATCTGAAATATCATAAATACTATTAGCAAATAGTCCCGTAGTAAGATCTTTTTGGTCACGCTGAAGTGGTGCCATATCATTTTCATCAAAATTTGATGAATATAAATTGGCACCAAAAATCCAGTCTATTTTTGAAGTTTCTCTTTGATATGAAACCTCAGTGAACGTATTCGTTTGTTTTCCGTCAAAACTAAAATTTGGAACGGTTAATTTTCTATCGAAAAATGAGACACTATTTTTAATATTCAAAGTGCTTACTGAATCTAACTGAGTTTGATATACAGCTTGACTGCTTATTCTTTTTGAAATGTTTTCTTCAGTATATTGATGTATGCCGTTTTCACCATTTTTAATTTTTGTCATGTCTCCACCAATTCTTTCATCATAAGTTCCGTTAAGGCCAACCCAAAATGTGGTTTTTTCTGAAGGATAATAAAAGAATTTTGGATTAAATGAAACAGATTTCGTTTTTGGTAAATTACTAAACCCATCATCTTCTGGATCATACGTCTTTTGTAAATGACCAGAACCGTATAATGAAACGCCATATTTTTCGTTTCTTTTGCTATAAAACACATTTGCAGTACTTCCTGAGGCATGTGTTTGGGTTAGCATAATATCTAAAGCTGGATCATAATCTGGGGTTTTAGATACCATATTTACTAAGCCAGCAATAGCTCCACCACCATAAAGTGTTGAAGAACTCCCTTTAACAATTTCAAATTGTTGTAAATCTAAAGGTGGAATTTGTAAAATACTCAAACCACTAGAGAAACCTCCATATAAAGGAAAACCATCTCTTAAAAGTTGAGTATAACGTCCATCAAGACCTTGAATTCTAATATTGGTACTTCCGCTACTTAAAGAAGTTTGTTGCATTTGTATCCCTGTACTTTCACGTAGTACCATGGAGATATTTGTTGGGTTCATAATAGCTTTTTCTCCCAATTCTTCTACGCCAATAAACTCAATTCTGGTTGGAATTTTTCTAACCGTTCTTGTTGTTCTTGACGATTGTACTACAATCTCGTCCAATTCATTACCACCACTTTTTAATTTAAAAATTAAGGCCGTGTTACTTGGTATTTGAATACTTGCTTTTAGGGTTTCAAAACCTAAATAAGAAATGATTATTTGATGTTGTCCATCTGGAATTCCTGTAAAATTTGAAATACCGTCAAAATCGGTTATCGCTCCTTTTTCTAAAGTATCAAAATAGACTGTTGCTCCCATTAAGGGATCCTGTTCGGTTTTTGAAATTACTTTTATTTGTATATCAGATGTTTGTGCTTTCAAAGAAAAGCACGTTATAACGATGAGCATGACGCTCAATATGTGTTTATGCATTGTGAATTTTAAATTTGATTAACTAAATAATTATGACTGTAAGTCAGTCGGTTTTTAACTAATCAACTGTGGCGGTTGCCAAATATTAGATTGAAAATCAAATCTATAATTTGATTTATAAGAAGAAAACAATGTTGTTGAAATTTTAGTAATAAATTCCAATTTAAATATTTGAATAGGTTCGTAAGTAATTGTCATTCCACAACAGTTACAGCTACAGGTAATAGGACAAGAATCATCGCTATCGCTTTGATGATCGTGATTTACACCTATTTCGTCTAGGTGTTTGTCTTCAGCGTTATTACCGTCAGAACAAGGTGTTATTGACAGCGTAAGTATTATAAGTGATAATATGATTGTTATACCTTTCATAAGCTAAGTACAAAGTTAATAAAATATAATCTGTGTGCTATTTAAATATTGAGTTTGTTTATAGTATTATTAGTGGAGTATGAGTATTGTTTTATCTGTTTTAGAAAATAATGAAACCCTTGTGTCTTTTCTCTTTTTTTTAAGCAGATTAAGGGAACCATCTTTATTATGGATTTAATTCTTAATAAAAGGCAATAATAGTTTTAAGTTTGCAAACTATTATTTTAAATATGACACACGCTTTAGAAGCATTAAAATCAGGGGAACTAATTGGTTTAAAAACATTAAAATTAACTTGCGGTTTAACAGAGTTTCCAGAAGACATATTATCTCTAGCGGAGACCTTGGAAATTTTAGATTTATCCGACAATCAATTAACTGAATTACCTGATAGTATATCTCAACTGAAAAAATTAAGAATCTTATTCTTTGCACGTAATAACTTTACCGAGTTTCCTGTAATATTAAGAAAATGTCCTGCTTTGAGTATGATTGGTTTCAAATCTAATCAAATTGATACTGTACCAGAAAATGCATTTCCTCCTTTGCTTAACTGGTTGATTTTAACTGATAATAAGATTAAAGAACTACCAAAAAGTATTGGAGATAGTCGCTTACTTCAAAAATGTGCATTAGCAGGTAACCTAATTGAAGAATTACCTTCAGAAATGGTAAACTGTATAAATTTAGAACTTCTTAGGGTTTCGGCTAACAACTTGAAGTCTATTCCAGAATGGTTATTTGAGTTGCCTAAGTTATCTTGGGTGGCATTTGGCGGTAATCCTGCCACACATCAAATTCAATTAAACACAGATATAGAATCGTTTCATTGGAACGATTTTACCATTAAAGAGTTATTAGGAGAAGGTGCTTCTGGATTAATTTCGAAAGCACATTGGAATTCTAAAAAAGAGGACATAGCCATAAAGGTTTTTAAAGGCGATGTTACTAGTGATGGATTACCAGAAGATGAAATGAATATATCTATTGCAGCTGGTTTTCATGAGAGTTTAATTCAAGTTTTAGGAAAAATAAAAAATCATCCAGAAGCAAAAAGTGGCTTGTTAATGACTCTTATATCTCCTGCTTATATCAATTTAGGAAATCCTCCAAGTTTAGAAACTTGCACGCGAGATACATTTGATGAAACATCTATTTTTAACAGCGAGGAGTTATTGAAGGTAGCAAAAAGCATGGCTTCAGTTTGTGCTCAGTTACACAGTAAAGGTATTTGTCATGGCGATTTATATGCTCATAATATATTAGTGAATAAAACGGCAGAATCTATTTTGGGCGATTTTGGTGCGGCTTCTTTTTATGATGTAAACTCCGTTCTCGCTCATAATATTGAACGTGTAGAAGTGCGGGCATATGGGTGTTTGTTAGAAGATGTACTAAGCCTTGTTAGTGAAAACGAAGTTAATAATGAGCTACGTAATAAATGGCAAAAATTAATAAAAGATTGCACGATCTCTGACGTTAAACTTCGTCTTAGTTTTTTTGAAGTTTTAGAGGAATTGAATGAGTTTTAAAGGTTCGTTTCTTTTAGAGTTTATGTAAATGAAAGTAGGGCAGAAGTAAGCTATTTTATTTCGGTTTAGCTACCAGCCATATTTTTAATTTCTTTTTTATCTTTTCCGTAATATTTTTTTCGTAACCAAAAAGAAACTCGAACTAATAAAATCAAGGCAGGAACTTCAACTAATGGACCAATAACCCCTGCAAACGCTTGTCCTGAATTCAGTCCAAAAACAGCTATTGCAACTGCAATAGCTAATTCAAAATTATTTCCTGCTGCTGTAAATGCTACTGAAGCTGTTTTGTCATATTCTGCTCCTGATGCTTTGGTAAAGAAAAATCCTATAATAAACATTAAAGTAAAATAAATAAGCAAAGGAATTGCAATAATTAGAACGTCCATTGGAATTTTTACAATCAATTCTCCTTTTAGCGAGAACATAACTACAATTGTAAATAAAAGTGCAATTAAGGTTATTGGAGAAATTGTCGGAATAAATTTATTTGTGTACCAATCATTGCCTTTTAATTTTACCAATATTAATCTACTTAAAATTCCCATTACAAACGGAATACCTAAATAAATAGCAACACTTTCTGCAATTGTTGAAATTGAAATATCTACAATAGCTCCTTCAAATCCAAAATAAGGTGGAAGAACTGTTATAAAAAGCCACGCATAGAAACTGTATGCAAAGACTTGAAAAATGCTATTTAATGCAACTAAACCTGCTCCATATTCGCTACTACCTTCTGCAAGGTCGTTCCAAACCAAAACCATTGCAATACAACGAGCTAAACCAATTAAAATTAATCCGACCATATATTCGGGATAATCTCGTAAAAATGTAATTGCCAAAACAAACATTAAAACAGGACCAATTATCCAATTAAGAATAAGTGAAATAGAAAGGATTTTTGTGTTTCTAAACACTTTTGGTAACAATGAATAATTGACTTTTGCCAAAGGTGGATACATCATTAAAATTAAACCGATTGCAATCGGAATATTTGTTGTTCCGCTATTAAATGAGTTTATAATATTTGGAAATGTTGGTATAAAATATCCAAGTCCAACTCCAAAGACCATTGCTACAAATATCCACAACGTTAGATTTTTGTCAAGAAAACTTAATTTTTTTGAAGCCATTTTTTATGAATTTATTTGAGAGAAAACGTGAAATAATTCAGTTGCAATTTGCATACTTCTTTCATTGTATTTTTCTGCTTGTTGAGGTGTGCTATCAAATATTTTTGGATCTTCAAAAGTTATTGGAATACGTTTTTCTGCACCTGCAATAAAAGGACAGCCACCATCAGCTTGTGAGCATGTCATAATTGCTGCAAATTCAGATTTTGGGTTAAATTCGTCATCTAATTTTTTTGAAAATCCTATTATTGGATGCTCGTTATTAGAATATTTAATGCTGTAAACAGGATTCTCGTTCTTTGAAATTGTGTTTATCTGAAAACCAGAATTTTGCAAAGTTTCAGCAACCATAGGAAAAAGTGCTGTTGCCTCTGTTCCACCCGAATAACAGAACACGTTTTTAATATTGAAGTAATTTGCCATTGTTTGGGCCCAAACTTGTGATAAATGACTTCTTCGTGAATTGTGAGTACAGATAAAATTGATCCTTATTTCTTGATTTTTTGAAACTTTTGTCTGAATAAAATCTGTTAGTGGTTGTAAAACGGCTTTACGTTCTTCCGAAATAGTTTGAGAATTGAATGTTTTAATTAAATTTTCTATTTCTGAAAATAAGATTGGTTTTGTTGTTGTCATTTTCTTGAAGTTTATTTATTTAGCAACAGGTTCCGCCACAATCAATAAAATGGTTTGGTACTAATTCTCCATTTGGTAATTGAAACCCTATAGTTTCTAATTTTTTTAATACTGATTCTACTTGTGATAATTTCATAGTTGAATTTGTTTATTGCGATTATACGATTAATGAATTCAAATTTTTTAACAGCAATCTTGGTTTTTAGTTAAATCTTGATTAAGAAATTCAGACATTACAGTTTTCATTGCAGTCCAATTTTCTTTATGGATGCAGTAGCAAACACTTGTTCCTTCTACATTTCCTTTAATCAAACCTAAATGTTTCAGTTCTTTTAGATGTTGTGAAATTGTAGGTTGAGCCAAACCAATTTCATTGACTAAATCTCCGCAAACACAAGAGTCAATTTTAAACAAATGTTGTAAAATAGAAACTCTAGCAGGGTGTCCGAAAACTTTAGCGAAAAGGGAGATTTCATTTTGTTGGTCTGTAAACATTTCGGTTTTAGCTAATCCCATTTTTGTTATTTATTTGTTTATTGCAATATTACGATTAATATTTAAGTACTCAAAAATTTTTTCGTTCGTTTGTGAAAAAAATGAATGCGTTTTTTATGTGGTGGGGTTTAAGATTGTGGTCAATAAGTTAATATAAACAGTTTTAATCTTCCATTTATGAAAAAATCAAGTTAGTATTAGGTCTAAAAAAAAATCCTGATAGTTTTCTATCAGGATTTTAAATTTATTATAAGATTCCTGCCTTCTCAGGAATACAGGTTAATCTTCAACTAAAACCCATTCACCTTTAGCAATTAAAGGTTCTGCTTGTTTGTACTTTAATGTTTTGTTTTCACCATTCATTACATGTTTTATGGTAACACGATCATTACGTCCCACTTTTGGTTTGTCGCGTACAATTGTTTCAACTACTTCTTGTTGGCGTTGTGTATTTCCTGCAGCTCTGTTTTGAGCAGAACGTTCATCTAGGTTAGGAATTTCGTCTTTTTGTATATTCAGATTTTCCTGTTTACGTGTTCTCGCTTCTTGTATGGTGCTTTGAGTTTCTTGTGGTAATTCCCCTTTAAATAAGAATGAAATAACATCTTTATTAACCTGGTCTATCATAGCTTTAAACAATTCGAAAGCTTCAAACTTATAAATAAGTAAAGGGTCTTTTTGCTCGTGTACAGCCAATTGTACCGATTGTTTTAACTCATCCATTTTGCGTAAATGGGTTTTCCAAGCATCATCAATAATGGCAAGTGTAATATTTTTTTCAAAATCGGTAATTAATTGTTTACCGTTTGTTTCGTAAGCTTTTTCAAGATCGGTAACAACATTTAATGTTTTAATACCGTCTGTAAAAGGCACCACGATACGTTTAAATTTATCGCGTTGTGTTTCGTATACATTTTTAATAACAGGGAATGCGATTTCTGCATTACGCTCCATTTTTGCTTTATAATGCTCAAAAGCACCTTTGTATATTTTTGATGTAACCTCTTGTGCTGAAAGTTTACCAAATTCAGCTTCAGATACTGGTGAACTCATAGAGAAATAACGAATTAATTCAAACTCGAAATTTTTAAAATCGCTAGCACCTTTGTTCGTTTCTGAAATACCTTCCGACGTATCAAAAATCATATTTGCTAAATCTACACGTAAACGTTCCCCGTGTAATGCATGACGACGACGTTTGTAAACCACTTCACGTTGGGCATTCATAACATCATCATATTCTAATAAACGCTTACGAACACCAAAGTTATTCTCTTCTACTTTTTTCTGAGCACGCTCAATAGATTTTGAAATCATAGAATGTTGGATAACTTCGCCTTCTTGCAAGCCCATTTTATCCATCATTTTCGCAATACGCTCACTACCAAATAAACGCATTAAGTTATCTTCAAGCGATACATAAAACTGAGAACTTCCTGGATCTCCTTGACGACCAGCACGACCACGTAACTGTCTGTCGACACGACGCGAATCGTGGCGCTCTGTACCTACAATGGCTAAACCTCCAGCAGCCTTAACTTCGTCGCTTAATTTTATATCGGTACCACGACCTGCCATATTGGTTGCAATGGTTACTTGACCTGTTTTACCTGCTTGATCTACAATTTCGGCTTCTTTTTTATGTTGTTTCGCATTTAATACATTGTGAGGTATTTTACGAATGCTAAGCATTTTACCAAGTAGTTCACTTATTTCTACCGATGTTGTACCAATTAAAACCGGACGACCAGCTTGTGATAGTTTTGTAACATCATCAATAACGGCGTTGTATTTTTCACGTTTTGTTTTATAAACTAAATCTTCTTTATCATCTCTAGCAATAGGACGGTTGGTTGGAATCTCTACAACATCTAATTTGTATATTTCCCAGAACTCCCCAGCTTCTGTAACCGCAGTACCCGTCATACCAGACAGTTTTCGGTACATTCTAAAGTAATTTTGAAGCGTTACCGTTGCAAAAGTTTGCGTAGCATCTTCAATTTTTACATTTTCTTTAGCTTCAATCGCTTGGTGTAGTCCATCGCTATAACGACGTCCGTCCATAATACGACCTGTTTGCTCATCAACAATCATTACTTTATTTTCCATCACCACATATTGGGTGTCTTTTTCAAATAAAGCGTAGGCTTTTAAAAGTTGATTAAGGGTATGAATACGTTCAGACTTAACTCCAAATTCTTTAAATAACTCTTCTTTAAGATTTGCTTCTTTTTCAGAAGAAAGACCTTGAGCTTCAATTTTGGCAACTTCAATACCTATTTCTGGTAAGATGAAAAAATCTGGATTGTCTTTTCCAGAGATGTACTCAATACCTTTATCTGATAATTCAACTTGATTATTTTTTTCTTCAATAACATAGTATAATTCAGCATCAACCTTTGGCATTTCGCGGTTGTTGTCTTGCATATAAAAGTTTTCTGTTTTTTGAAGTAGTTGTTTGATACCTTCTTCAGATAAAAACTTAATTAAGGCTTTGTTTTTAGGAATACCACGGTAAGCACGAAGCAGTTGAAAACCACCTTCTTTAGTGTCTCCAGCTGCAATAAGTTTTTTAGCTTCTGCTAAAACGCCTGTTAGGTACTTGCGTTGTACAGAAACAATATCGTCTACCTTAGGTTTTAATTCTGTAAATTCATGATGTTCTCCTCTAGGGATTGGACCTGAAATAATTAATGGCGTACGCGCATCATCAACCAATACAGAATCGACCTCATCTACAATTGCAAAATGATGTGGACGTTGCACTAAATCTTCTGGCGCATGCGACATATTATCACGTAAGTAGTCAAAACCAAACTCGTTATTGGTTCCGTAAATGATATCAGAATTATAGGCCTTAATACGTTCAGGAGAATTAGGTTTGTAGTAATCTATACAATCTACGGTTAAGCCATGAAATTGAAAAATTGGCGCCATCCACGCGCTATCACGTTTTGCTAAGTAATCATTCACCGTTACTAAATGAACCCCTTGTCCAGATAATGCATTTAAATACATGGGTAAGGTTGCAACTAAGGTTTTACCCTCACCTGTTTGCATTTCGGCAATTTTACCTTGATGCATGGCAATACCACCAATAAGTTGTACATCGTAATGTATCATATCCCAAGTAATGGGCTTTCCTGCAGCATCCCAAGAGTTTGCCCATGTGGCATTGTCGCCATCAAGGGTTACATAATCTTTCTCTCCAGATAATTCTCTATCATAAGTACTCGCAGAAACCGTAATTGAGGTGTTGTTTGTAAAACGTTTAGCAGTTTCTTTTATAACCGCAAAAGCTTCAGGTAAAATATCGTTTAATACTTCTTCAGTTTTAGTATAAGCATCGTCTTTTAGTTTATCAACAGTTTCATAGATATCTTCACGTTTATCAATGTCTTCTGTGTTTTCAGCTTCTTCAAGAAGTTTTGTTATCTCGTCGTTTATAGGCTTAATGGCTTCTGCAATAGTTGCTTTAAACTCGATTGTTTTTGCCCTAAGCTGGTCGTGAGACAAACTGCCTATAGCAGATTCTACAGTTTTTATTTGTTCAAGAATAGGGGTTATGGCTTTGACATCTTGTTTCGATTTATCGCCAACAAATACTTTAAGTACAGAATTTAAAAAACTCATGTGTGTCTATTTATTTATATTAAGCTAGGATTTTACCCTAGTTGTGTTTATTTTAATTTTTTATTTTGAATGCATCCAAAGATACATTTGTTTACAGTTTAGGACAAAAAAAAAGCCTCAATTCGAGACTTTTTAACTATTCTTTATGCTTTACTAATATTCATCTTCATTCCAGAGATAATCTTCATCGGTCGGATAATCTGACCAGATTTCTTCAATAGAGTCATAAGAATCACCTTCATCCTCAATTGACTGTAAATTTTCAACAACTTCTAACGGTGCGCCAGTTCTAATTGCGTAATCTATCAATTCGTCTTTTGTTGCCGGCCAAGGTGCATCACTTAAATAAGATGCTAATTCTAATGTCCAATACATTTCTTTGTGTTTAATTTTTTGCAAAAATAAATTTTTAGTTTAAACACACAAGGAAAAAATGAATTATTTAATCATTATTTTTAAGAACGTACTCTTTTGTTATCTAAACAGTTGAAATTTATTGTTGCTTTGTTACTAATTGAGAACTTATTTAATTTGGGCATTTCCCTATCGGGGCGGGCTTTCCACTATATTTTTTAAAACGTTATTATGAAGACGAAGTATTTGGCAATCTGTCAAATATTAAAGTAGTCACAATTTTTTGTTTCATTCAAGTTTTAAAAAGGATGCTGTTATAATCCCTAACGCAAAACAAGTTCAATTTATAAGCCAAAGTTTAATAAGTTTACTTCTTCAAAGAATGACTTCTTCTTAGATGTTTTAAAATTTCTTTGAAGAATTAATACTTCTCAGGAATCCACTTAATTTCATTTGCTTGTAAATCATAAGACAACTTTCGTGCCAATACAAAAAGGTAGTCAGAAAGACGGTTTAGGTACATTAAAGCATGAGGGTTTATAGATTCAATGTCACTAAGCGCAGAAGTTAAACGTTCTGCTCTACGGCAAACACAACGCGCTATGTGACAGAATGACACCGTTTGATGACCTCCAGGTAACACAAAATGAGTCATAGGTGGTAAGGCCTCGTTCATAGTATCCATTTCCTGTTCTAGACGTTCTATGTTTTCATCAGAAATAGTAGGAATGTTTAAGCGTTCTTTTCCGTTTTTTAAGACAGCTTTTTCTGGGTCTGTTGCTAAAATAGCGCCCACTGTAAAAAGTCTATCTTGAATATGAATTAATATGTCTTTGTAATGCTGATTAATATCTTGGTCGCGAATTAAGCCTAAATGTGAGTTTAATTCATCAACGGTTCCATAGCTATCAATACGAATATGATGTTTTGGTACACGCGTACCTCCAAATAAAGCCGTAGTACCTTTATCTCCTGTTTTGGTGTAAATCTTCATGTTACGAAGTTAAAAGTTAAAAGTTAAAAATTAAAAGTTTTTACTACGAATTTCAGAATACTTTTGTCATTCCTAAAGAGATAGGGATTTATAATGGAAACAAGAGGTAGATTTCTGTCTTTGGAGGAATGATCGTTAAACTCTAATAGTAAAATGTTCTTTAAGTTGTTCTTTTCTAAAAAAAACAAATCCCCAGAAAAAGGTATCGATAGTAACAGTAATTTTTTGGTGGTTTTTAATAGTTTCCCATGCATCAGTCATGTTTTTGCTCCAATAAATATCATCAAAAATAAAAACAGAATCATTGTGAGCTGTTTCTAAAAGCGTTTCAAAATAATTTAAAGTAGCTTCTTTTTGGTGATTGCCATCAAAGAAAATGAGGTCGTATTTATTTGAAGAGCATTTTTTTATTTCAGTATTAAAATCTCCTGTAATAAGGTTCACATTTTTTACTTGTAACGTTTTTAAGTTTTCTTTTGAAAACTGAGATATATTGGGGCAACCTTCAATAGTTGTAATATTAGCTTTGGTGCTGCCTAGGCTTATAGCATGGGTTGCAATACCTAAAGACGTACCTAATTCTAATACGTTTTCTGGTTTAAAGTAATTACTAATGCGGTATAAAAGTTTAGCTCGTTTATTAGTGGTGCCAGCATTTTTTGCAATTTCAGAAACAGTGCGTTTTTGTTGTTTCATGACTTGAGAGCCTGCTCCCAAATCGGTTACTTTTAATTTGCTCCTGTTTTTTAGAAGTGATTTCTTATAGTTAAGAATGTCTTTATATGAACTATATTTTGATTTATCATAAAAGCATTTAGTTATCAAATTATATACAAAAGGGGAATGTACACCATGTTGGTTATTAGACTTTAAAAGAAATTTTATGTATTGAATAATTTGATACATATATTATAAATCGTATCGAGAAGTTAAATAGTTACTATTTTTTTTGACTGTAAGCAGAGATTGCATACTGCTTTATTCCTCAAGTTTTGATGATAACTCAAACCAGCGTTCTTCTTTAGTTTCAATTGTATTAATAATTTTTTGTAATTCTTCTGATAGTTTATTTATTTTATCTTGTGATAATTCTGGATTATTGAATTTGTTTTCTAATTCTTTTTTATCAAAAGTTAAGGATTTTAGTTTGCTTTCAATGTTTTTAAGTTCCTTTTCTTCGTTATAAGTTAGTTTGTTATCATCAACTTTTTTCCAAGCTTTTTTGTCTTTTTTATCTTCAGAAGCCGTGTTAGAAATTACAGGTTGGCTATCTTCATAAACTCTGTAATCTGTATAGTTTCCGGGGAAATCTTCAACAATACCATCGCCTTTAAAAACTAATAGGTGGTCTACTACTTTATCCATAAAATAGCGATCGTGAGATACTACAATTACACAACCAGGGAAATCTAAAAGAAAGCTTTCAAGTACGTTTAGGGTTACAATATCTAAATCGTTTGTAGGTTCATCTAGAATTAAAAAATTAGGGTTCTGAATTAGAACAGTACACAGGTATAAACGTTTACGCTCTCCACCACTTAGTTTTTCAACAAAATCATATTGTTTTTTTCTGCTGAATAAAAAACGTTCTAAAAGTTGTTGCGCACTTATTTGTTTTCCTTTTTTTAATGGAATATAATCGCCAAATTCTTTTATAACATCAATAACCTTTTGCTCTGGTTTTATGGTGATGCCGTTTTGTGTATAATAGCCATATTTAACGGTGTCTCCTTTGATTACTTTTCCTGAATCTGGTTTAGAGGTTTCTGTTAATATATTTAAAAAAGTGGTTTTACCTGTGCCATTTTTACCAATAACACCAACACGTTCTCCTTTTTGAAACATGTAGTTAAAGCCGTCGAGAATCGTTTTGTCTTTAAATGCTTTTGATACTTTATGGAATTCTAGAATTTTGCTTCCTAGGCGTTCCATGTTTAATTCTAATTGAACTTCATGATCGTTTCTACGTTGGTGCGCCCGATGTTTTATGTCGGCAAAATCATTAATTCTAGATTTAGATTTTGTGGTTCTAGCCTTTGGTTGACGACGCATCCATGTTAATTCTTTCTTGAAAAGTTGTTTGGCTTTACCAGTTTCTGTAGCTTCTAACTCTATTCTAGCCTCTCGTTTTTCAAGGTAGTATGAGTAGTTGCCTTTGTAGTTGTATAGCTGTCCTTCGTCTAATTCTATAATTTCATTACAAACACGTTCTAGAAAGTAGCGGTCGTGCGTTACCATAAAAAGCGTCATGTTTTCTTTGGCAAAAAAAGATTCAAGCCATTCAATCATTTCTAAATCTAAATGGTTTGTTGGCTCATCAAGAATTAATAAATCGGGTTTGTTTATTAAGGCATTTGCTAAAGCAAGGCGCTTTTTTTGTCCACCCGATAGCACGCCTACTTTTTGACTTAAATCTTCTAGTTTTAGTTTAAAAAGTATTTGTTTGTATAGTGTTTCAAAGTCCCATGCTTGGTGTTGTTCCATGGCTTCAAAAGCTTGTTGATATGCATCAGAGTCATTCGGATTTAAAAGTGCTTTTTCGTAATTTGAAATGACTTTTAAAATAGGATTGTCACTAGCAAAAATAGTTTCTTCAATGGTTAAATTGCTGTCAAATTGAGGGTCTTGGGATAAGACAGAAACAGCAATACCTTTTCTAAAGGTTACATTCCCAGAATCCGATTCATCATCACCAGAGAGAATATTTAAAATAGATGTTTTTCCTGTACCGTTTTTAGCTACAAAAGCAATTTTCTGATCTTTATGAACACTAAATGAAATGTTTTCGAAAAGGGTTAATTCTCCGTAAGACTTTGATATATTTTCGACTGTTAAGTAATTCAAGTGATATGTTTTTTTGCAAATAACGGATAAAAAAGCAAAAAAAGGACTATAAGTTTCATTGTTCAAGGCGAAAACTTATATTTGTGATAAATCGAATCTCTCTATGGTAAAAAAGTTTTTCTTAGTTATTTGCTTGGTAATTAGTATCCTGATTTCTTCATGTATAACTAACAAAGATGTTGTTTATCTACAAGATAAAGGAACTGTAGTTAATGATTCTATTTCTATTAAGGGATTATCAAAACCATACAGAGTTCAAATTAACGATATTTTAAGTATTAATGTTAAGGCGTTAGATAATGAACTAACAGCCATTTTTAACCCCATAGAAACTACAGGGGCTAATACAACACAAGGTCAAGCACAGCTTTATTTTAATGGGTTTACAGTAGATTTACATGGCAATATAAAGTTTCCCATTTTAGGCGATATTAATGTTCTTGGATTTACTATTGAAGAGATTGAGAATAAAGTAAAAAGCGAATTGTTAACTCAATATTTTAAAGACACAGCAGAGCTTTTTGTAACTGTTAAATTAGCAGGACTTCGTTATACCGTAACTGGCGAAGTTGGAGGAACTGGAGTTTATACATTGTTTCAAGATCGTGTTAATATTATTGAAGCATTGGCTAATGCAGGCGATATAAAAATTACAGGAGATAGAACAGATGTATTAGTTATTAGGCAATATCCACAAGGGCAAAAAATACACCACATAGATTTAACTGATATTATCGCTATGCAATCCCCGTTTTATTATATTCAACCCAATGATATGATTTTGGTAAAGCCATTAAAACGTAAAGCTATTGGAGCAGGAGAAACGGCTACACAAACATTAACAACGATTGCTTCCATATTTTCGGTATTAGTGACTACTTATTTTTTAACTAGAAATCTTTAAAGTTTGAATTTATGATTGAAGAATTTGAAGATTCAGAATCAAATGCCAGTGGTTTCGACATAAAGAAGTTTTTATTTAGGGCTTTAAGCTATTGGAAGTTTTTTTTGCTGTTATTAGCATTAGGTGTTTTTTATGTATATCAAAAAAACATTAGAGAAGAGTTTTCATACCGCTTGGGAACTAAAATTTCTATTGAAGATGATAGTAACCCGTTGTTTACATCAAACGCCAGTTTAACATTTAATTGGGGAGGCGTTACATCTAAAATACAAACCATGATTGTAACGCTTAAATCGCGTTCGCATCATGAAAAAGTAGTTGATAGAACAGAGTTTTATAAAAGTTATTTAAAACAAGGGCGCTTTAGAAAACAAGATATATATAAAGCAGCTCCTTTTAGGTTTAATCATGATTATAATTTTCCGCAATTAATCAATACTCCTATAAAAGTCACTTTTTTAGACGCTAATTCTTTTGAGTTAGAAATAGATTTTCAAAGCGCAGTTGCTACAACTCAGAATTATATTACCAAAGAATTGTCTAGGGTTGATGTGCCTGTTGGTGTTTTTAAAAAGCAATTTAAATTTGAAGAACCTATAAATCTTCCATTTTTAAAAGGCGTTATAAAACTTGTAGAAAACAGAAGTGCTATTTCTGGAGAAGAGTATTTTATTCAATTTGGCAGTTTTGATAGTGTTGTAGCAAGTTATCAAGGTAGAACCTCAATAGGTAACTCTAATAGTTCTCCAATTTTAGATATTGCTCTAATGGATAAAAATACAGAGAAAATAGTTGATTATTTAAACATGCTTGTTACTGTTTTAAGTGAAGATCAATTAAATAGAAAAAACCAATATGCTACAAATGCTATTGATTTTATAGACGAACAAATATCAAGGGTAAAAGGGGAGCTGTCTGATAATGCTGAAGCATTAAATAATTATAGAAAGAAAAATAAAATATTTAGTCTTGATGAAGAAAGTGTTTTGTTAAATGATAAACTGACTAAGTTAGATGCAGAAAAAGATGAAATAAATAGGCAATTAAATTACTATTCAAATCTTAAGAATTATTTATTAACCAGTAACTCTTTTACAGATGTACCTGCGCCTTCAATAGCAGGAATTAAAGATGCTAACATTTTGAATAATGTTTCGAAAATTAATGAGCTATCTGTGCAAAAATCAAAACTGCAATATTCAGTTAGAAGTGAGACTTCTGTTTTTAATGATTTAAATAGACAAATAGAAGGACTTAAAAATGTACTTATAGAAAATATAAGTGCGGCCTCTAATGGTTTGAATAGAGAGTTAAAAAATATAAATGGCAATTTAAGTAAGGTAGAAAATCAATTTAGTAAATTACCTGAAGATCAGCAACAGCTTATAACTATTGAACGTCAGTATACCTTAAGTGAACAAACATATAATGTATTTTTAGCTAAACGAGGAGAGGCAGAAATAATAAAGGCGTCTAATGTTTCAGATATACTTATAATTGATTCAGCAAAAAATACAGGTGCTCAGGTTTTGGGAAGAAATTTAAATGTTCGTTATGTTTTTGCTTTTTTTGCGGCTTTGTTAATTCCTTTATTAATAGCATTTGTTTTAACCTTTTTAGATAATAATATTCATAGTCCTATGGATGTTGAGCAATTGTCTTCTATTCCAATTTTAGGGGTTGTAGGTAAAAATGTTTTAGATAATAATTTAGTAGTTCATAGAAAACCAAAGTCTGCAGTAGCTGAAGCCTTTCGTGCTATTCGGTCTAATTTACAGTATTTTTATAAATCTCAAGATTTAAAAGGAGCAAAAACATTATTAGTAACATCTTCTGTAAGTGGTGAAGGAAAAACATTTTGTTCTATCAATGTAGCAACAGTTTTCGCCTTGAGTGGTAAGAAAACAATTTTGTTAGGTTTAGATCTTAGAAAACCGAAGATTTTCGGCGATTTTGATATTAAAAATGATATTGGTGTTGTTAATTATTTAATTGGTCAAGAATCATTAGAATCTGTAATTCAGAGCACTAGAATAAAAAACTTAGATGTTATTACATCAGGTCCTATTCCGCCTAACCCCTCAGAATTGTTAATTAATGAAAAATTAAGTGAGTTAATAGGTATTCTGAAAACTCGATATGATTATATTATTCTAGATACACCTCCGGTTGGCTTAGTGGCTGATGCATTAGAATTGTTAGAGTATGTCGATGCATCTTTATATGTTGTAAGGCAGGATTACACCAAGAAAGGCATGCTTAATTTTATTAATGAAAAATATAAATCTAAACAGATAAAAAATATTAGTTTGATTTATAATGGTTATGATCAAAAAGCTAAGTATGGTTACGGTTATGGCTACGGCTATGGTTACGGCTATGGTTATGGCAATTATGCCAATGGGTATCATGATGATGTTAAGCCTAACTTAGGTTTGTTCTCAAGAATTAAATCTATTTTCAAAAAATAAAAGGATACTAACTTTTAAAGACTACAGTTTTTGAATAAGGAAGAAATAAGCGAAGCATGGCTTTATACAATCTCGTCTAAAAAACGAGTTTTAAACCTGAATTTTAAAGAAATTTGGCAGTATAGAGATTTATTATTTTTGTTTGTTAAACGAGATGTTATAACGCTTTATAAACAGACTGTTTTAGGGCCTTTATGGTATTTTATTCAGCCTCTTTTTACATCGATCATATTTACACTTGTTTTTAATAATATAGCTGATATACAAACTGGTGATGGAGTTCCATCGTTTTTGTTTAATTTAGCAGGTATAAGTGCTTGGAATTATTTTAGCGCCTGTCTTAATGGAACTAGTGATACTTTTAAAAAAAACCAAGGTATTTTTGGTAAAGTTTACTTTCCAAGAGTTATTATGCCTATATCAACAGTGTTGTCAAACCTTATTAAGTTTGGAATACAATTACTTGTCTTTATTTGTTTTTATGGATATTTTGTTTTTTTTACAGAAAGCGCTTATAATACCTCATTGAATAACACAATAATTGTACTTCCATTACTTGTTTTAATAATGGGGTTTTTAGGCTTGGGTTTTGGTATGGTAATTTCTTCTATGACTACCAAATACCGTGATTTAAGCTTTTTGGTCGCATTTGGAGTTCAATTGCTCATGTATGGATCTGCAGTCATGTATCCTTTAGCATTAATACATGACAAAGTAAATAAAGGGATATTGCCTTATTGGGTAGGAGCTTTAATAGAATACAATCCAATGACAACAGTTATAGAATTGTTTAGATATATGATTTTAGGTGTTGGTGATTTTTCCTTTATAAAGTTACTGTATGCAGCCATAGTTAGCTTGGTTGTTTTTTTATTAGGATTAATTGTTTTTAATAGAACCGAAAAACAATTTATTGATACGGTATAGTTATGAGTGATATTATATTAAAAGCTAAAAATATAAGCAAGCAATACCGCCTAGGGTTGGTTGGTACGGGCACCATTAGTCATGATTTAAACCGTTGGTGGTATAGAGTACGTGGTAAAGAGGATCCTTATTTAAAGATAGGTGAAAGTAATGATAGAGCGACTAAAGGAAGCTCCGATTATGTGTGGGCATTACAGGACATTAACTTTGAAGTAAAGCGAGGAGAAGTACTCGGGATTATAGGCAAAAATGGAGCAGGAAAATCGACACTTCTAAAAATTTTATCAAAAGTAACGAGTCCAACTACAGGTGAAATAAAAACCAAAGGAAGAATTGCATCATTACTAGAGGTCGGTACTGGCTTTCATAGTGAAATGACAGGGCGAGAAAATATTTATTTAAATGGCGCTATTTTAGGAATGACTAAAAAAGAAATTTCTTTAAAAATAGATGAAATTATTGAATTTTCTGGTTGCGAGCGGTATATTGATACGCCTGTAAAACGGTATTCCTCTGGAATGACTGTGCGCTTAGCCTTTGCTGTTGCTGCTTTTTTAGAACCCGATATTTTAGTAATAGATGAGGTATTGGCGGTTGGTGATGCCGAGTTTCAAAAAAAGGCTATAGGAAAAATGCAGGATATTAGTAAGGGAGAAGGACGAACTGTTTTGTTTGTGAGTCATAATATGGGGGCTGTAAAAAATTTGTGTACCCGTGGTATTTTATTAGAAAATGGGATAATTAAATCAGAAGGAGTAATAGGTTTAGTTTTAGATGTTTATCAGGAATCAAATAAAAACTTATCTAATTATTATATCGAAAAATCTAATAAAGAAATATACTTTAAAACTATAAAAATAATAGGAGAATCTAATAACTTTTATAGTAGTGATAATATTAAATTTTTAATAAAAATTGAGCATAAATTAAAAGATTTAAATAATATCTTATTATTGATTCAGGTATTGGACGATTTTGAAAACGTGTTATTTGCTTGTGAATCATCACTTAGATTAAATAAAAAGGATTATAAATTAACTATTCCTAAAGATACTTTGGTGAAAGGATATTATAAATTAAATTGCATCATATATCAACCTGGAGTGAGTCAATATGATTGTGTTAATGAAATATGTAGTTTTGATGTATTAAATAACACAGCTTATTTTGCGCATTTAGAAAATTTCGATATAGGTAATGTTTATGTTCCTCAAAATTGGATTGTATGAAATATTTAAAAAAAATATTAAAAAAAATAGGCATTATTTCTGTTGAGGCTTCAAAAACAGAAAAGCCATTTTTTACAAAAGATATTTTTAAAAACACTAAATATTGCATTGGTGATTATAGTTATGGAAAGCCAAAAGTTCTTTTTGAAAATGAAAAAGCTAATTTATTTATTGGAAAATTTTGTTCTATATCTGAGAATGTAACTATTTTTTTAGGAGGCAATCATAGAGTGGATTGGTTATCTACGTATCCATTTAATGATCTACCAACCTATTTTCCAGAAGCATCAAATATAATAGGGCATCCAGATTCAAAAGGAGATGTAATAATAAAAAATGACGTTTGGATAGGCTTGAATGTTGTTATTATGTCGGGAATAACAATAGGTGATGGGGCCGTTATAGCTGCGGGTTCTTTATTAACAAAAGATGTAGGTGATTATGAAATTTGGGGGGGCAATCCAGCAATACTTTTAAAGAAAAGGTTTGAAGAACCTTCAATAAAAAAGCTTCAACAATTAAAATGGTGGGATTGGGATATTGATAAAATAAAAGAGCATATACCTTTATTATGTTCTAATGATATTGAGCTTATTTAAGCGTGTTTTCATATGGCTAATATTTTTAAAAAACTTAAAAACAAGTATTTAATTCATTATAAATTGTTGAATGATTCAAAACGTTTTATTAAATATAATTTAGGTAGTTTATATCTTGAAAATGAATATCATATTGAAGGTGATAAAAAAACATATGAAGAAACTAATAAGATGCCTTATAGATACGATATTATTAATTTTATTTTAGAATTTCTTAATAGAGACACTAAATATTTGGAGATTGGAGTACGGTATCCTAAAGAAAATTTTGATAAAATTAAAGCTACAAGGAAATACAGTGTAGATCCAGGAAAAGAAAACATTGAAAATCCAGTAAATTTTAAATTAACTAGTGATGAATTTTTTCAAAAAATTCGGGATGAAAGTATTTTAAATAAGGATATAAAATTTGATGTCATTTTTATTGATGGATTACATCTGGCTGAACAAGTAGAAAGAGATATAACAAATTCATTAGGATTTTTAAAAGAAGATGGTTTCATTGTTTTACATGATTGTAATCCACCAACAGAGTTTCATGCAAGTGAAACCTATAAGTATAGATTATCTCCATCTAAAGGGTGCTGGAATGGAACTACTTGGAAAGCTTTTTTTAAGATTCGTCAAAGTACTAGTTTAAATAGTTGTTGTATAGATTCAGATTGGGGAATTGGCATTATATCGAAGAAAATAAAATTTGGAGAATCGATACTGGTAGAAAATCCATATTTTGAATACAATGTTTTTAAAGAAAACAGGAAAGAAAGCCTTAACTTGATGTCGTTTGAAGATTTTAAAGTAATATTAAATAAAGGGTAATATGAAACTTGCCATAGTAATACCTTTTTATAAACTTCTTTTTTTTGATGAAACATTAAACTCATTAAGCAGCCAAACTAATAAGAATTTTAAGGTTTATATTGGGAATGATGCTAGTTATGAGAATCCAATAGAATTATTAGAAAAACACCAAGGACAATTTGATTTTGTGTATCATCGATTTGAAACTAATTTAGGAGGCATTTCGTTAACGAAGCATTGGAGTCGTTGTATTGACTTAATTCAAGAGGAGCAATGGATTATGATTTTGGGGGATGATGATTACATTAGTGATACTTTTGTAGAATCTTTTTATAGACATCATTCCGTTTTTAATGAGAAATCTAGCCTAGTAAGGTTTGCCTCTAGTGTTTTTGATATGGATAGTAATGCTGTTTTTTCTAGAGTATTTAAACATCCTATTTGGGAAAACGCTTATGATGCTTGTTGTAGAAAGGTAAGAGGAGAAACTAGAAGCTCTTTATCAGAGTACGTTTTTTCCAAAGCAATATATTCGAAAAAGCAATTTACAAATTACCCTTTGGCTTTTTTTAGCGATGACAAAGCTTGGTTAGATTTTTCTGATGGAAAACCGATATATTCTATTAATGATTCCATTGTATATGTAAGAGTATCTCAAATAAGTATTTCGGGGAGAACGGATAATCTATCTTTGAAAATAGAGGCAGAAATTAATTTCTTTTCGGAGTTATATTTCAATAAATTATATGCATTTAATGAAGCTTGTAGATTGGTGATTATAAGAAAATTTGAGAGCGCTTTATTAAAAAAGGAAAAACTAAGAATGTTTCAATGGATACATTTATACTATTCCTATTTAAGGAATTATGATAAAAAAACATTTTTTAAATTTAATAAAAGATTAATAAAAACAGTATTGTACAGAGAAAAAGTATTTTATTAATTGAAAATTAAGAATTACTATTGAAAAAGTCATTACTTATAGCAACGCCTTACCTAAATAATATAGGAGGAACAGAAATAGAAGCTGTTACCACTGCGGTGTATTTGTACGACAGCAATCATTATAAAAATATTGTTATTTTCACTCCAAAACAGCTTAATAGTAAGCTGTTTAAAAGTATAATAAAGAATAGAAATATAGAATTTATAAAATACCCCAAATTTTTTTCTAGTAAGATCGCTAAATTAATAAATCGTTTTTTTTTTAAGATTGGTTTTTCAAATCTTATTTTAGAATATATTTTTTGGAAATATAAAAGTATATACTTCCAACATTTTTTTATTTTAACTTACCCTAAAAGTGTGTATTTTTTCTCGATATTAGAAGTTATAAGGAAACAAAAAAGAGTAATAGCAAAAATTACTTTGTCACAGTTTGATGCCTTACCAAAAGAGCATTTAAAATATTATAAAAAAATAGATAAGATTATTGTATTTAATGAAGTACAAAAGGATTTTTGGATAAACAAAAATCAATTAAATACTATAGAAAGCTTGGATATTCTTATTCCAAACGAACAAAAATTATTAGCAGTAAAGCCTTTAACGTTCTCTGAAGAAAAGTGCCTTAATTTGGGATATTTAGGACGAATATCTAAAGAGAAAAATTTGGAGGATATGATTAGACTTCTAGATTTTTTCGTAAACAAAGAAAAAAAAATGTGTAAGCTAATAATTCAAGGTAGTGGGGATATTGACTATGTAAATAGCTTGAAACAATTAGCTGAAACTTTAAATGTATGGAAACATATAGATTTTAGAGATGTATTTATAGATCCCATGCAGTCACATTTGTTTTTTAATGAAATAGATATATTTTTAGTCACATCAATCAAAGAAGGTGGGCCTATAACTGCTTTAGAAGCTGCAGCTTCGGGTAGAATGCTGTTAAGTTATAATGTAGGAGCAATGGATGATAGGTTTTCTCAGCATACTTATGTTATTAATAATACTTTTGAAGATTTATGCAGATCATTATTGCAATTTATGAAATTGATAGCTATAAAAAAGATAGAATTAACCGTAAGCATTAAACAGAATTATGAATTAAATTTGAGTAACCATATTAAAGGAAAACAATTGCAAAACATTATTTTAAATGAATAAACATAATCCATTGGTTTCTGTCGTTATACCTTGTTACAATGATGCTCAATTTATTGAACAAACTATTGATTGTGTTTTGAATCAAACCTATAAAAATATAGAAATTATAGTAGTAGATGATGGGTCTAACCTTGAAGACAAAAGAGTTTTAAAAAATATAAAACCCAAAATAACGAAGTTAATTACACAAGAAAACCTAGGGCAAAGTGCAGCTAGAAATAAAGGAGTACATGAGGCCAAAGGCGATTATATTTTGGTATTAGACTCCGACGATTATTTTGAATCAACATTTTGTAAGAAAGCAATTAAGGTTTTTTTTAATAATAAAGAAGTCAAATTAATCACATCATTAGTTAATAGAATGGTTGACGATAAAATTGTAGATGTTTTTAAGCCGAGAGGCGGAAAAATTGAACAATTTATTCTGAATAACCAATTAACGGGGAGTTGTGTTTTTATGAAATCAGATTTTAATGCCGTTAATGGATATGATGAAAAAATGAATAAAGGATTTGAAGACTGGGAGTTTTATATTCGCGTATTAAAAGCAGGAGGAGTTGCACATATTATAAATGAACCATTATTTTTCTATCGTTTAAGAGCAAATTCAACAACGTCTAAAGCCAATAGAATTAAGTATGACTTATTAAACTATATTTATTTAAAACATAAAGAGTTATATGTTTCTCATTTTGAATTATTTGTTAACCATTTATTGCGAAAAATAGAAAGAGAAGAAAAAGAGAAAATTAAGAATACAGAGCGTTTAGAATATAGAATAGGCAATGCCATATTAAGACCATTTAGGTGGGTGAAATCTTTGTTTAGATGAATTTACAGCCACAAATTTCAATTATTATGGCAACTTACAATAGAGCCCATTTTATTGAAGAAACGTTACTATCTATAAAAAATCAAACCTATACCCATTGGGTGTGTTTAATAATAGATGATGGAGGTACAGATAACACTAAAAATGTTATTAAACCACTTTTATTAGAAGACTCAAGATTTCAGTATCATAAACGTCCAGTTACATATAAAAAGGGATTGCCAGGGAGCAGAAATTATGGTTTAGATTTAGCAAAAGGGGATTACATTATATTTTTTGACGATGATGATATTATTCATCCTCAAAATTTAAACTATTGTATTGAAGCCTTACAGAAAGTGCAAGTAGATTTTTGTCATTATCAAAAACAATCTTTTGAAAACAATTTACCAGAAATAGAGTCAGATAAATTAGAAGTAAATAGGCGATTATCTATAAACGACATAGAAGTCATAGTTACAGGAGCATATGCATTAGCATCTTGTACAGTCTTATGGAAAAAAGATTGTTTTCATAACATTAGATTCAATGAGACTTTAATGTATGCAGAAGAGTGGGAATGTTATACGAATATAATATTACATGGTTTTAAAGGGATATCGCTTAAAAACACACTATACTATAACAGAAAACATAGTGTTTCTAACACAGGACAATTTTGGAAAAAGAACCCCATACATATTGCATCGAAAAAGAAAGCCCTTGTTTTGGTTGCCAAAAATTTAGAAAAAAAGAACTACTTAACAATATCTATACAAAAGTATATTCTTGGTTTAGCTATCTCGTATAGAGATTTGAAATTATTGAAGAACTTGCTGGAAATTATTAACCGAAGTAAATTGTTTAAAACCACTATGCTAGTTAAATATTATTTATTTTCTTTATGGCGTATACTTTACAAAATAAAAATAGCATTATTAAATAATAATTAAATTTTATATGAGAGTAGGAGGAAACCCTCAAAAGACGGAAGCATTTATTAAATTGAAAACAAACCATAGAATAGTAGTTGTTGTTTTCGTTCCGGAATTAACAGGCTATTATCAAGATATGTTTGAGGTAATAAAAGTTTCTATTAATTCGTTAATAAAGACGATTCCTAATACCTCCGCAATTACAATTGTAGATAATGGTTCATGTACTGCAGTGGTTAATTATTTAACAGAATTATTTAATAATGATTTAATAGATGCATTACAGTTATTGAAAACCAATATAGGAAAGATAGACGCTTTAATGGGAGGAGCTAGAGCTTCTAGAGAACCTATTGTAACACTTACAGATTGCGATGTTTTATTTAAAACAAATTGGGTTTCAGAAACTATAAAAATCTTTAATATCTTTAAAAATGTGAGTTCTGTTTCTCCAATACCTGCTAGAACCGCGCTAAAATATTTTACATTTAGTACACAAGAGGCTATATTGAGAAAAAGAGTAGATTTAAAATTTGAAAGTATTCCAGAAAATTTTGAGGCTTATAACATGTTTTTAGAAAGTATTAATTGGCACAAAGAGACCGATAATGAAAAGTTATGGCCAATACTACATAAAGACAAGACTAAAGCGGTAATAGGTAGTGATCATCAAGTTTTAACACTACGAAGAGATGTTTTTTTTAATACCTCTCCAAGTAAACCATCTTTTACTAAAGTAGGTAAAGAGTCTGAGAGAGAATATGTAGATTTAGCTATAGACTTAAGTGGTGGGTTGAGATTATCTACTCATAATTTTTATGCTTTTCATATGGGTAATAAGCTTGAAGATTGGATGATGACGGAGTATAATAAATTAGAAAAGGAATCAAAAGAAATAGCGTTAAAATTAATTCCAGAACTAAAATATAGAGAAGCGTATAATTTTTGGTATAAAGTTAAAAAGAGAATTTTGAAAAAAACATTCAAATTTAAAGTCCCTTCTAATTATTGAAAAATTATTTAAACAAGATAAAATGTTAATAGATTTAATAGCAGGAGCTCGACCAAATTTTATAAAAATGGCGCCAATTATCGAAGCCATTAAAAAACAAATCGATTTAGGTGAAAATATTAAGTTTAGATTAATTCATACAGGTCAACATTATGATGATGATATGAGCGCTCAGTTTTTTAAAGCATTGGAAATTCCTAATCCTGATATTAATTTGGGAGCAGGAGGAGGAACCCAATCTGAGCAAACATCAACTATAATGGTAGGTTATGAGAGGTTGTTAGCAAAATCTAAAAGTGATTTATGTTTAGTAGTAGGAGATGTTAATTCTACAATGGCTTGTTCTATTGTTGCTAAGAAAAATAATATAAAAGTAGCTCATGTTGAAGCAGGAATAAGGTCTGGAGATGACTCTATGCCAGAAGAAATAAACAGAAAAGTAACAGATAGTATTAGTGATTTTTTCTTTACCACGTCATTGTCGGCTACAGAAAATTTAATAAAGCAAGGTGTCAATGTAGATTGTATTTATTTTGTTGGTAATGTTATGATAGATACATTATATAAATTTAAAAGTAGATTTAAAAAACCAGAAATATGGGGTGAGATTAATTTAAAGAAGGATAACTATATATTATGTACTTTACATAGACCTTCTAATGTTGATGATAGGCAAAAGTTACTTTCAATAATAAATGAAATTTGTGAAAACGTTAATAATCTCCCAATTTTATTTCCTGTTCATCCAAGAACGCAATTAGTTTTAAAAAAAATAAAAATAAATCATCCTAATTTGTTTTTTACAAAGCCTATGGGATATTTAGAGTTTAATTATTTAACGAAAAACGCAAAAGGAGTAATTACAGATTCTGGTGGAATAACAGAGGAAACAACTGTTATGGGAGTTCCTTGTATAACAGTTAGAAATAACACCGAAAGACCCGAAACAGTATCAATTGGAACCAATGAATTAATAGGAGATAATCCAGAAGCTATTAAGCCTGCACTAAATAAGCTTTTTAAAGGACAATGGAAAAAGGGAGGTATTCCCGAAAAATGGGATGGTAAATCTGCTGAACGTATTGTAAGCAATTTAATAAAAATTTTGAAGTAGATTAAAATTAAATGCAAATAAAAAAAGAACACATAATAATTGTTTCAGAATCTATTGATGTCAATGATAGTAGTGCATCTAAAGGGAGAGTTGCTTTAATTAATAATTTGATTAAAATCGGTTATCAAGTAACTGTTTTACATTATACACGAAAGCATATAGAGCTAAAAGGAGCAAGATGTATAGAGATTAAAGAAAAAAAGAATACCATTTTCTATGTGTTAAGTAGAGCACAACGCATACTTAATCGGTATTTTAAAATTGATCTTTCAAAAACATTAGAGTCTATTTTTGGGTTTTCTTTTACATTCTTTAATGATGTAAATAGTATTAAGGATAGTATAAAAAGGATAGATAATTTTAAAATATTGATAACACTTAGTAAAGGAGCAAGCTTTAGACCACATTATGCCGTTAATAAATCACCTATGTTTCATGATAAATGGCTAGCATATATACATGATCCCTATCCTTTTAGTTGTTATCCAGAACCGTATACATGGGAAGAGCCAGGATATAGACAAAAACATAAATTTTTTATGGAGGTGTCTAAACATGCTCAGTTTTCTGTATTTCCAAGTCTATTATTGAAAAATTGGATGGGCAATTTTTTTCCGAATTTTATAAAAACAGGATTAATAATTCCTCATCAAAACTTTGAGAGTGAATTGGAAAATTTTGAAGAACCAAAATACTTTGATAGTTCTAAATTTAATGTATTACATTCAGGTAGTTTAATGAAGCCCCGAAACCCTAGAGGTCTAATAAAAGGGTTTGAACTGTTTCTTAATAAAAATCCAAAGGCTAAAAAAAGCGCAAAACTACTATTATTAGGTAATGCAGATTATCATAAGGTATTTATAAAAAAATGTGCTGCAGCAATACCAGAGTTGTGTGTTCAACTTTCTAATGTGCCTTTTAATGAAGTCTATTGGTTACAAAAACATGTTTCTGTAAATATTATAATAGAAGCAAAAGCAAGTATAAGCCCTTTTTTACCAGGTAAATTCCCACATTGTATTTCTGCAAATAAACCTATATTGCATTTAGGGCCAAAAAACAGTGAAAGTAAGCGGTTATTAGGCGAAGATTATAAGTACCATTCACTTATAGATGATGTTGAGGGTATAGCTAGATGTATTCAAGCATTATACGATTTATGGTTAGATAGTAATGGTCAATTAAAATTAAATCGATTGGATTTAGAAGACTATATATCGTCTTCATTTTTAAAGAAGCAAATGGATAGTTTAATATGTTGAAATTGGATGAAATAACGGTATTAATCGCCACAAGAAATAGAATAGAAGAATTAAAAATAACGTTGCAGAAAAGTGTTTTTTTATTAAATAATGAAAACGTTAATTTTATTATTTGCGATGATGCTTCTACAGACGAAACCTATCAATATGTAAAGAGTCAATATCCCGAAATTAAATTATTACATAATAAAAGACAAAAGGGAATACACTATTGTAGAAATTTAATGTATAGCCATGTTAAAACAAAATATGCTATAACAATAGATGATGATATCAATTTTGTAAATGAATTTAACATAGAAAATATAACTAATTATTTTGAAAATAATCCAGAATGTGCCGTTATGGCTTTTAGAATTTTTTGGGGAGAAAATTTGCCCGTATCATTAGATTCTAATGAAGTTTCAGAACAAGTGAAGTCCTTTGGAGCCGGCGGTCATGCCATAAATATAGCGCATTTGAATTCTATACCTAAATTACCCGAATGGTTTGTTTTTTATGGAGAAGAAGATTTTATGGCTATTCAATTATTTAAAAGAAAAAAGGAAGTACATTACATTCCAGATTTATTTGTCCACCATCGTGTAGATTTAACAAAAAGGAAAAAGCAAAGTGATTATTATAAAAGATTACATTTATCATTACGATCTGGATGGTATATTTACATACTTTTTTATCCAAAAAATGTAATTTTAAGAAAAATAAGTTATTCCATATACTCTAAAATCCGGTTTATGGTTTTAAAAGGGAATTTAAGAGTGTTATTTATTTTATTATTAGGAATTAAAGATGTTTTTTTAAATTATAGAAAGTTAGTAGCCAGTTCTAACAGATTAACAAAAGAAGAGTATACCAATTATTCTCGATTACCAATGGCTAAATTATATTGGAAACCTGAATAAATTTTAAAGGAAATAAGTATGAATTTTATTTTTTATAAAGGACTTAAACGCGATGAATGGGCTGAATTAAAGCTAAAATCGGTTAAGCAATCAATGCCTAATAATATAGTTAGTGATATTGGAGCTGGTTGGGGATATTTTGAAAAAAATATTGAAAAGCATAATTTTATTTGGCAACCCTTTGATTATGTTAAAAAATTACCAGAGTCTATTTTGTGGGACTTAAATAATCTAGCGCCTAATGATGTGAAAAGGCCAGGTTTTGTGAGTTTTTTAGAAGTCTATGAGCATTTAGCTAATCCAGAGTTGGGAATAAAACATATATCAGAACATATTTTAGACGGTGGTTTTTTAGCACTTTCTTGTCCAAACCCCTTCTTTTCAAAAAGTAAGTATACAATGATTTTTAAAAATAATTTATATGCATTTCAGTCTAAACATTTAGTAGAGCATCATGTAAATGTTCCTTTACCACATGTAATAACATTTTATCTTGAAAAGCATGGATTTCATATTTTAGAAAAAGGAATAATAGGTCAGCGTAATATCCCAAAGTTTAAATTATCATTTAATTTTTTAAAGGATTTAGTAAAATATGCACTTGAGAAATTATTGGGAGGACGTAGCGTACTTTCTAAAGGAGATACTCAAGTATATTTTGCAATTAAAAAGACCGAATAGAATTTAAGTTTAATTTTTTTTATGACAAAAATAATAGCAGAAATAGCTCAAGTTCACGATGGAAGCCTTGGTATGGTGCACGCTTATATAGATGCATTATCCAAGACAGGTATTGATGCTATAAAGTTTCAAACCCATATAGCAGAAGCAGAGAGTAGTATTTATGAACCTTTTAGAGTTAAATTTTCTAAGCAAGATGATTCCCGTTTTGAGTATTGGAAGCGTATGGAATTTAAATTAGAACAATGGATAGATATAAAAAATCATTGTGATGAGGTAGAATTAGAATTTATGAGTTCACCGTTTAGTAATGCCGCAGTTGATTTATTAGAGGAAGTTGGAATTAAAACTTATAAAATAGGTTCAGGAGAAGTTAATAATTTTTTATTATTGGAAAGGATTGCACAAACAGGCAAACCAATTATTTTATCATCAGGTATGAGCTCTTATGAAGAGTTAGATAATACTGTAGCTTTTTTGAAATCTAAGCAAGTAAATTTTTCAATTTTACAATGCACTACATCATATCCAACATCACCTAAGCAATACGGTTTAAATGTTATTAAAGAATTAAAAGAAAGGTACAATGTTCCTGTAGGGTTTTCAGATCACTCGGCAACTATTGAAACTTCTATAGCAGCAGTTGCATTAGGAGCAGAAATTATTGAGTTTCATGCAGTATTTAATAAAGATATGTTTGGTCCGGATGTGTCTTCTTCATTAACTATAAAAGAAATAAAGCAACTAATAAAAGGAATTCGTAATATTGAAGAAGCGAATAATAGACCTATAGATAAAAACGATATATCTCAATTTAAAAGTCTTAAAACTATTTTTGAAAAGTCGTTGGCAGTAAATAAAAATTTAAAGGTAGGTCATAAATTGGAATTTTCAGATTTAGAAGCGAAAAAGCCAGCAAACCAAGGTATATCAGCAACTAATTTTGAAAAGGTTATTGGAAAAGAAATTATCAAAGATTTAAAACAATGGGATTTTTTAACCATAGATGCTATTAAATGAATAAAAGAAAAATTTGTGTTGTAATAACAGCAAGACCTTCATACAGTAGAATAAAAACAGCTCTAATAGCTATAAAGAACCATCCAAAGTTAGAATTACAACTTGTTATAGCGGGTTCAGCCTTATTAGATCGTTACGGAAATGCTGTAGAATATATTGAGCAAGACGGATTTAAAATTGATGCCAAAGTATTTATGGTTTTAGAAGGGGAAAATAAAACCTCTATGGCTAAAACTACCGGTTTAGGTGTTATGGAGTTAGCGAATACGTTTTACAATTTAAAGCCAGATGCTGTAATAACGATTGCAGATCGTTTTGAAACCTTGGCTACCTCTATAGCGGCATCTTATCAAAACATACCTTTAATACATATTCAAGGCGGAGAAGTAACAGGGAACATAGACGAAAAAGTAAGACATGCTAATACTAAGTTAGCAGATATTCATTTGGTGGCCTCAGAAGATGCGAAATCTCGAGTTATTAAAATGGGAGAAGATGAAAATTATGTATTTAATACAGGATGTCCATCCATTGATCTTGCTTATCAGGTTAGTAAAATTCCAGATTTAGATTTCGATCCAATATTAAAATATGGAGGTGTAGGTAATACCATTAACTGGAAGGACGGTTATATTATTGTTATGCAGCATCCTGTAACTACCGAGTATGCTAAAGCTAAAGAAAATGTAACTAATACGTTAAAAGTTGTACATGAATTAGGGATACCAGCATTTTGGTTTTGGCCTAATGTAGATGCTGGATCAGATGGAACTTCTAATGGAATTCGATCATATCGCGAAATACATAAGCCTGAGAATATTCATTTTTTTAAGAATATGATTCCAGAAGATTTTTTACGTTTATTAATGAATAGTAAATGTTTAATAGGAAATTCAAGTGTAGGGATTAGAGAATGTGCATTTTTAGGCGTGCCAGTTGTTAATATTGGTACACGTCAAAATGGAAGAGTAAGAGGCCGTAATGTTATTGATGTTTCTTATGAAAAAGAAGCTATTAAATATGGTATTCAAAATAGATTACAGTTAGAAAATAAAATTACTAACGATTCTATATATGGTAAAGGAGATGCTGGTGAAAAAATAGCTAAGATATTAGCAGGTATAGAATTACGATTTCATAAAACCATTTCGTATTAATGAGAATTTTAGGCTTAATACCAGCACGAGGAGGGTCAAAATCTGTCCCAGGAAAAAACATAAAAAAACTTGAAGGCAAACCGCTTTTACAATATACAGTAGAGGTAGCTGAAGACGTAAAAAACATAGCAAAGCTAATCCTGAGTTCTGATGATGATGCAATTATAGAAGTCGCTAAAAGCCTTAATTTGGAAGTACCATTTAAAAGACCATCAGATTTAGCTAAAGATAATACCCCAACATTGCCCGTAATACAACATGCACTGCGTTTTTTTGAAGCACAGAATATCTATTTTGACGCGGTATGTTTATTACAGGTTACCAGCCCCTTTAAAACCAGTGAATTTATTGATAGTGCAATTAAAAAATTTATTGATACGAAAGCAGATGCTTTAGTTTCAGTTCAAAAAATTCCAGAAGAGTATAACCCTTATTGGGCATTTAAACCAAATAAAGACGGCTATATTGAATTAGCTTCTGGAGAAAAAGATATTATAGCCAGACGTCAAGATTTACCAATAACCTATCATAGGGATGGTTTAATCTATATAACAAAAACAGAAGTTATATTAAATAAAAATTCATTATATGGTGAAAAAATCAGCTATATAGAATCCCCAAAGGAAAGTGCAATTAATATAGATACCATGTTAGATTGGAGTAGAGCTATAGCATATTTACAATCTAAAAAATAATTAATTATGTGTGGTATTGCTGGAATTGTTGGAAGCGGAAATTATAGACCACAGTTACAAGCTATGTTGCAAATCCAAAAGCATAGAGGTCCCAATTGTACAGATGTGTTTTATGATGATAATTTTGCGGTTTTAGGACACAATAGGTTGGCAATAATTGATTTGAGTGCAAATGCAAATCAGCCTTTTACAGATACGTCAGGCAGATATGTTATCGTTTTTAATGGTGAAATTTATAATTATTTAGAACTTAAGGACAGTTTAAAAAACGATTATAATTTCAAAACTACTTCAGATACTGAAGTTTTACTTGCCATATATATAAAACATGGAAAAGATTGTTTGCACTTACTTAATGGTATGTTTTCATTTGCTATTTGGGATAAATTAAAGAAAGAATTGTTCGCAGCGAGAGACCGTTTTGGCATTAAACCCTTTTATTATTTAAAAAATAAAAACACACTTGTTTTTTCAAGCGAAATTAAAGCGATACATAAAGCGGGGAATGAAAGAAACCCAAACGAAAATGTTTGGTATAACTATTTTGAAAATGGCAGTTATGGTTTGCCAAATGAAACATTTTGGGAAGATATTTATCAATTACCAGCGGGACATTATTTTGAGTTTTCTAATAATAATTTAAAAATTAGTAGGTGGTACGATTTTGTTAATAGCATACAAAATAAAACCAAATTAAAAAACTATGAAGAAGCTAAGGAGGTTTATACTAAATTATTAATTAATAGTATTCAATTAAGATTTAGAGCCGATGTGCCTATTGGGTTTAATGTTAGTGGTGGTTTAGATAGTTCTGCATTACTTGCTCTAGCAAATGTTTCTCAAAAAGATATCTCAAAAATAGAAGCTTTTACATTTTATACTGGTGATGATAATTATGATGAATTGCCATGGGTTAAGCAAATTATAGCCAGTTATCAATGTCCACTTAATAAAGTATTATTATCATCAAATGAAGTGCCAGAATTGGCAAAGTATTTAAGTAATATTCAAGATGAACCATTTGGAGGAATTCCAACTTTAGCATATTCAAAATTATTTTCTGAAGCATCCAAAAAGGGGGTTAAGGTATTGTTAGACGGACAAGGAATGGATGAACAATTGGCAGGGTATGATTATTATAGAAACACTTCTAGTTCAACTATTCAAGGGATTAATAAAAGCCCGTTTAGGAAAAACATGATGCAATCCTCATTCATAACTAATCAGAGTTTGAAAAATCAATATCCACAGCCGTTTGAATCATTTGTAGAAAATTTGCAGTATAGAGATTTATTCTATACTAAAATACCGAGAGCTTTACGTTTTAATGATAGGATTTCAATGGCATATTCTACTGAATTAAGAACGCCATTTTTAGATTACAGGTTGGTTGAATTTGGGTTTTCGTTGCCAAATGAATTTAAAACAAGAAATAATCAAGGAAAGCAGATATTGAGAGATATTATTTCAAAGTATGTTAATCAAAAGGTGTCGTATGCACCAAAAAGACCATTGCAGACGCCACAGCGTGAATGGTTAGCCACAAATTTAAAAGGATTTGTGGAATTACATATAGATAAAATTAAGACTAGTACTTATGCGTATTGGTTTGATTTTGATGAAATAGGCAGAGAATGGAATTCATACTTAAACGGCAACCAACAGTCTAGTTTTCATATATGGCAATTGGTTAATTTTTCATTATTAATGAAATAAACTAAATTATTACTTTGGTTTTATATAGTATATTTGAAAGATGAAATTTTAAATATAATTACAAGTTTGCAAAAATATTCTAGATTAGGTTTAGTAATTACAGATGGTGTTGGTTTTAGAAATTTTATTTTAAGCGATTTTCTAAAATATGCCGAAGAAACATTTGATGAGGTTATTATTTTATCGTGTTTACCAAAAGATGTTTATTCAATTCATACTAATATTAGAGTTTTAGAATTAGATGTATTTGAAGAGACGTTTAAAACTTGGTTTTTTAGAAAAGCTAAAGAAATTGCACATCTTAAATTGCATAAAAAAGACAATTTAGGAATTCAAGATAATTTAAAATCTAACGATTCAAAACTGAAAACAACTAGAGGTTATGCAACACGCTTTATCTATAAGTTGACATCTTTGTTTCATTCAGAAAAAAATATTCAACAGTTTCAAAAACTGCAAAATTTTACCTTTATAAATCATAAAATCACTAAAAATTATCGTGCTATTTTAAAGAAAGAACAATTTAGTATGTTATTTTTTACACATCAACGTCCACCATATATTGCGCCTTTAGTGTATGGAGCAAAGCAATTTAAATTAAAAACATCCGCCTTTATTTTTAGTTGGGATAATTTAGCTTCAAAAGGGCGTATGGCAGCAAATTTTGACTATTATTTAGTTTGGAGTGATTTAATGAAACAAGATTTACTTCAATTTTACACAGCAATAAAAGAAGAACAAATTAAAGTTGTAGGTACTCCACAATTTGTACCTTACATTATGCCTGAATATAAAGTATCAAAGGAAGGTTTTATTTCAGAATTTAATTTAGATAGCAATTTAAAAACTATTTGTTTTAGTTGTGGTGACATTTCTACTAGTAAAAATGATGAGTTATATATAAAAACCATCGCAAATGCTATTAAAGATAGTAAAATACAACAGGTTAATTTTATTGTAAGAACCTCACCTGCCGAAGATCCAATTCGTTTTCAATCTTTAGTTAAAAATTTTACTTTTATTAAATGGAATTTTCCAAAATGGAAACAAGTACGGGCAAATCATCAAGAATCCTGGTCGCAGCGTATTCCAACAGTTCAAGATGTTAAACAATTAAGAGCTTTATTACAATATTCCGATTTGAATATTAATATGCTTTCCACTATGAGTTTAGATTTTATGTTGTTTGATAAACCTGTTATTAATCCTATTTTCGGAAATGTTCTTAATGGTTTGTACAACGATCAGCGTTTTTTAGGTTATGCTCATATTCAGCATTTAGTTACTAGTAAATCGTCAAAGGTTGTAAAGAATAAAGAACAATTATTGGTTGCTATTTCAGACTATTTAATAAAAGATACAGAATCAGAAAACAGGAAAAATTTTATTGATCAACAAGTTGGTGTACCTTTAGAAGAGACTAGTAAACGACTAGTACAGAGTTTAAAAGAATGGATGTAAAACCAAAACGTATAGCGGTAATATGTAATTACGAACTTCTTAAAAATCGTGTAGGAGGCATGGATTATTTTTTCTGGGCTTTTAATGCAAGATGTAAAGAACAAAATATACAGGTAGACTGGTTTTTTCCTAATACGGCTACGCATGAAGATTATAAAACGTTCGATATAATATTTTCTAAAAAAGAGACTTTAGAACAATGTTTCATATCATATATTAAATCGCAGAAGGTTCAATATTTAAGTATAGTCACTCATTTTGTTGAATTGTGTACTTCTTTTTTTAGTGAAATTAAAAAAAATCAAAAGGCAAAAGTTATAGCCGTTGATCATAATCCAAGACCTTTAGGTGGTTATCCGCTTAAAAAACGAATAAAAAAGAGGTTAAAAGGATTTTTATATTCAAAACATATTGATTTATTTGTAGGAGTTTCTAAGTATACAAGTCGAGCTATTTTACATGATTTTGGAAGCTTTTTAAAACAAAAAACAAAAACTGTTTATAATGGTGTTTTAATAGAAGATATTATGCCAAAAATGACAAAAAGAAGTAAAGAGAATCCAAAGTTTTTAGTAGTTTCACATTTAAGATATTCTAAAGGCATTCAAGATTTAATACAAGCTGTTAATTTATTACCTGAAAATTTAAAAAAAGATTTAAAGATAGATGTTTATGGAGATGGTTCTTATAAAAACGAATTAATAAAGTTAATAGAAATATATAATTTAAAGTCTGTTTTTAATTTTAAAGGAAGTCAATCCAATTTAAGGGAGTTGTATAAAAACTATGATTATTTGATACAACCAACACATATGGAGTGCTTTAGTTTATCTGTTTTAGAAAGTTTAGCGGCTAATATCCCTGTAATAACAACCCCTGTAGGAGGCAATATGGAAGTAGTAACAAATAATGTAAATGGATTTGTTTTTGAACCAGAAAATAGTGAAGTTTTATCTGATTTGTTAACTGAAATAATTAAAGGAGAAAAAAATATTTTGGGTAATACACGATCTCAAATAGAAAGTAAGTTTTCAATTGATAGAATGGTTGAAGAACATATGAAACAATTAGGTTTATGAAAATAGCATTCTTAACACCAGAATATCCACATTTTAAAACAGGGGGTGCAGGAGGTATAGGAACTAGTATTTTGAATTTATCTAAAGCACTTTCAGATTTAGGTCATGTGATAAGTATTCTTGTTTATGAACAAAATGAAGATGATTACTTTACAGAAGACAATATTCATTTTTATAAAATAAAAAATATAAAAGTAAAAGGCTTATCACTTATTCTTACTCAGAAAAAGGTAGAGAAATTAATTAATTCATTATATGATTCTGGTAAAATTGATATTGTAGAAGCACCAGACTGGACAGGGTTTACGTCGTTTATAAGTACTAAATGCCCTTTAGTTCTTAGAGAACATGGTTGTGATACTTATTTTTGTTATTTAGACAATCGAAAGGTGAAGTTTAAAAATAAATTTCTTGAACAAAGAGCACTTAAAAAAGCAGCTGGTATAATAAGTGTAAGTGCTTATACAGGTAATTTAACCAAAGAATTATTAAGTTTAAAAAGAGATTTTATCGTTATACCTAATGGCGTTGATATTTCATTGTTTAAGCCTAAAGAGAAAGATACTGGAAATTTAAGTATTCTTTATTTTGGAACACTGATTAGAAAAAAAGGAGTACTAGAATTACCTAAAGTTTTTAATTTAGTTTATGAAACTAATAAGAAAGTAGAATTGATTCTTGTAGGTAAAGATAGCGGAGATATAAAAACAGGACTACCTTCTACTTGGCAATTAATGAAGCCTTTGTTTAATGAACAATCGATCAAAAATGTGAAGTATATTGGGGCAGTAGATTATTCTAAGATTCAAGATTTAATTCAAGAAGCTACAGTTTGTGTATTTCCTACTTTTGCAGAGGCATTACCAATTTCATGGTTAGAAGCTATGGCAATGGGAAAAGCCATTGTAGCTTCAGATATCGGATGGGCAAATGAGGTGATTGAAGATGGTAAAGAAGGCTTTTTAGTACACCCAACGCATCATAAAAAATATGCAGAACGTATTTTAGAATTGCTAGATAATGATAAAAAGCAAAACCAATTTGGTGTAGCAGCAAGAAAAAGAGTAAAGGTGCAATTTAGTAATGATGTAGTTGCTAAGCGTTCTGTCAAATTTTATAAAGGCATACTTAAATCTTGATTCATTTAAAAGAACATATCACATCTAGCGGAGAAGTTTTGTTATATCAAGGCAATCCAAATTTAAAAGTACTTGATACATTAGCTTTAGGTGAAGGAGATATTTGGCACAGTAGTTTAGACCAAGGTTATAAAAATATATTTCCAGAAATCGTTTATCAAACAGTTGTGTATTTTTGGTATGCTAAAGATTTTGATAGTTTAGAGAAATCTGTTAGTTGGCGAATTAATCCTAATGCTTTTGTTATAAGAAAGCATGTTTGGGAAACTTTTGGTGGTTTTGACTTCGATTATGAAAATATTCAAATGTCTGCTTTAGATTTTGGTTTTAATACATTACGTTATCAAGGTGTCATTCCATTGTATATAAAAGGGTTGTTTGATGAAGCTGTTGAAGTTATTAATATTTCAACAAAAGATATTTATTTATTTTATATCAAAAATTTCAAGCGTTCACAAAGTATATATATGCTTTTAAGACGTGGTATATGGAAACTTAAAGAATTAAAGAGTTTTTGGTTCGCTACAAACAACTTCCATTTTAAAAATAAATCAATAATATTAAAACCTAGAAAATTACGGTCTATAGTTGGGATACCAAAAGTAAGTTACATTATTCCCACCATGATGCGTCAGGATTTTACACTAAATCTTTTAAACGATTTAGAAAATCAAACTTATAAACCGTTTGAAGTGATTGTGGTTGATCAAACTCCAAAATCTTTTCGTAATGAATCTTTATACAATTCAAACTTATATTCATTTCCAGTAATCTTTAAGTGGAAGACTATAAAGGGCAGTTGTTTAGCAAGAAATGAAGCACTAGAACTATGTCAAGGAGATTACATCATTTTTGGTGATGACGATATAAGAATACAGCCTCAGTTTATTGAAAACCATATTAGATTTTTACAAACGTATAACGCAGAGGCTTGTAATGGTTTAGATATTAGAGCAGACCATCAACAACAAGATTTGAGTGATTTAGATGAAAAGTTAGAAGCTTTAGGAAATCAGCGTTGGAAAGTTGGAGCTGCACAATCATTTAGTAATGCAAATTCTTGTGTTTCTAAACGTGTTGCAGATATTTTAGTAGGTAACGATATTAATTATGATGGTGGTTATGGTGAAGATAGTGACTTTGGGTTGTCTATTACAAAACTCGGACTTACTGTTTTGCATAACCCGTTTTCAGTTAATTTACATTTAAAGCCACCTGTTGGAGGTTATCGTTTTTGGGGACATCAAGCAAGTATAAAAGGAAAGAAGAGGAAGCAACAGCCTTGGGAATTAGATACACCAGTTAAAATAATAGTACCTAAGCCAAGTCCAACGATTATGTATCAATTGTTTAAGCATTTCGATAAAAATCAACGAAAAGAATATAAAATAAAATACTTTATGTTCTATTTTACAAAAGCCAAATTGATAGAATTTCCATTACGATTATTAAAATTTCCTATGCGAGTTTTGCAGTTTAATAAATCGGTTTTTTATGCTAAAAAATTAATAGATTTAGGAAAACGAACAAAATAATAATGATGAATTTCACTTTAATAGTCTGTACTTACATGCGTTCGAAACCACTACTTAAATTATTGCAGTCGGTTAAGGGGCAAACCTTGTATCCTAACGAAATTTTAATTATAGATGGGTCAACAAATAATGAAACACAAACTGTTTTAAAAGAAAATACATTTAATAATTTAAGATATTTTAAAATAAATGAAGCTGATAGAGGATTAACCAAACAACGCAATTATGGTATTAAATTAGTAGCAAAATCTTCAGAAATCATATGTTTTTTAGATGATGATATTGTTTTAATGCCTAACTATTTTGAAGTTTTAATAAAAACATATTTATTTAAACCACAAGCATTAGCTGTTGGAGGTTATATTTCTAATGAAGTTTCTTGGGAATTATCAGATAATCAAAATAGTTTGTCAAAATTCTACTTTGATGGTTGGATGCGTAGTGAACCTTCTCGATTTAAGATAAGACGATTATTTGGTTTGTTGCCAGATATGAATCCTGGATTTATGCCCACATTTTCTCATGGACGTTCTATTAGTTTTTTACCACCTTCTGAAGAAATTTATGAAGTTGAACAGCTTATGGGAGGTGTTTCTAGCTATAAAAAAGAAATTTTTGATACGCTAAAATTTTCTACTTATTTTGATGGTTATGGGCTTTATGAAGATGCCGATTTTTCATTAAGATTAGCTAAAACAGGAAATCTCTATGTGAATACCAATGCTCAATTAGAGCATTATCACGATGGATCTGGTCGTCCAAATAAATATAGCTACGGTAAAATGGTTATTAGAAATGGATGGTATGTTTGGCGAGTAAAATATCCAAATCCGTCAATTAAGGCCAAATTAAAATGGCATGCAACAGCTGTTTTGTTAACTAAAATAAGACTACTGAATGTTATAACAACTTCAAGCAGAAAAGAAGCATTTACCGAAAGTTTAGGGCGTATTGTTGGTTGGTTTTCGATTATCATTAATCCGCCTAAGGTTGAATTATGAAATATTTATTAAATGTTCCACCTGACATTAAAAAAAATATAAATTAACTGATGAAATTTCTAATTATTACGCATGTTTTACACAAGCAGAAGGATAATCGATGGTTTGCGTATGCTCCATATGTGAATGAAATGAATTTATGGTTAAAGTATGTAGATGAGGTTGAAATACTAGCTCCGAGCTTAATAAATAAACCAACAACAATAGAAAGTTCATATAGACATGATAAAATTAAGTTTACAAAAATTCCACCTATTGCTTTTATAAGCTTTAAAATGGTTTTGTATTCAATGCTCAGACTACCATTAATTTTTTTTAAAATATTTAAAGCTTGCCGTAAAACTGATCACATTCATTTGCGCTGTCCAGGAAACATAGGATTAATAGGATGCTTTGTTCAGGTTTTCTTTTCAAAGAAAATAAAAACGGCTAAATATGCAGGCAATTGGGACCCAAAAGCAAAACAACCATTAAGTTATAAATTGCAGAAAATAATTTTAAGTAATACACTCTTAACGAAGAATATACAAGTGTTAGTGTATGGCCATTGGAAAGATCAAACAAAAAATATAAAACCCTTTTTTACAGCAACTTATAAAAAATCTGAAATTGAAAAGCCTATTAAAAGAGATTATTTAGGGGAATTAAAATTTATTTTTGTGGGCAGTTTAGCAGAGGGAAAAAGACCTTTGTTTGCTGTTAAAATAGTAGAGAAACTATACAAGCAAGGAAAAAATGTCTCTTTGAATGTATATGGTGATGGTATTTTAAAGGAAGTACTTGAGGATTATATTGTGACTAATGAATTAGAAAGAGTTATTGTTTTACATGGTAATCAATCAAAAGAAATTATTAAAGACGAATTAAAAAAGACCCATTTTTTAATATTACCATCAAAATCTGAAGGGTGGCCAAAAGTGATTGCAGAGGCTATGTTTTTTGGAGTTATACCTATTGCTACTAAAGTGTCTTGTGTGCCTAATATGCTAGATCATGGAAATAGAGGTGTATTAATTCAACCAGAATTGTATGGTGATGTAGCCATTATAAACAAAGTTTTGGATGATATTTTATTGTTAGAAGCGATGTCTCAAAAAGCTTCAGATTGGTCGCAAAGTTATACCTTAGATGTTTTTGAGGAAGAAATTTCTAAATTGTTAATACATTCATGAGAGTTTTACAGTTAATAGATTCATTAAAAGCAGGAGGAGCAGAACGTGTCGCTGTAAATTTAGCAAATGGATTATCTGCTAAAATTGATAAGTCCTTTTTGTGCGCAACACGGCAAGAGGGATTATTGAAAGAAAGTCTTCTAGATCCTGTTGGTTATTTGTTTTTAAATAAAACTAAAATTATAGATTTTAGAGCAATAAAAAGGTTGAAAGCTTTTGTTAAAAAAGAGAGAATAGAGATCGTTCATACACATTCTACTTCTTTTTTTTTAGCAACTATTATTAAAGTATTAAATCCGAAACTCATACTTATTTGGCATGATCATTATGGGAAAAGTGAGTTTTTAAATAAGCGTCCAAAATTTGTTTTAAAATGGTGTTCAAGATTATTTAAGCATGTTTTTGTAGTTAATAACAAGCTAGAAATCTGGTGTAAAGAGGTACTTCATTCTAAATCGGTTAGTTATTTACCTAATTTTGCAGTAACTAGTAATACAGAACCAATAACAACATTAAAAGGACTAGAAGGAAAAAGAATTATTTGTTTAGCAAACTTAAGAGCACAAAAGGATCATATAAACCTTTTAAAAGCATTTAAGTTTATATTGAAAACAAATAAAAGTTGGACATTACATTTAGTTGGACATGATTTTAAAGATAATTATTCATTGTCCGTTAAAAAATTTATAAATGAGAAAGCATTAGAAGAACATATATTTGTTTATGGAAGTTGTATGGATGTTTCTCATATTTTAAATCAAAGCGATATTGGTGTTCTATCATCAAAATCAGAAGGGTTGCCTTTATCATTATTAGAATATGGCTTAGCAGGATTGCCAACTATCGCAACCAATGTTGGAGATTGTCATAAAGTTATTTCAAATAATATAGAAGGCATATTAATTCCATCAAATGATGTTGATGCCTTGGCTAATGCTTTGATAAAATATATAAATAATATTGATTTAAGACTTGAGTCAGGAAGGTGTTTACAGTTGAAAGTTAAAAAGATATTTTCTGAAATTTCCATAATAAATTCTATTATAGATGTTTATAAAAAACACCAAATATGAAGCTGTCTTTATATTATAAGCTTATTGTTTTTCATATAGTTTTGGCTATAGGTGTTTTTGTATTTAAACCGTTGGCGTTGGTTTATTTTTTATTCATTACTGTTTTTTTTAGTTATAAAATTTTAACAGCTTCTAAAAAATATAAAACGTTTTATGTGCTATTAGTATGTGCATATATAGTGGGAATTGAAGTGTTTTTAAGAATGAATGGAGGGACATTCTTTTATGAAGCCAGTAAATATTTAGTGATTGTGTTTATTGTGATGGGATTAGTTAGTAATAGCTTTTCTAATAAGTCTTTAATTTATGTTATATATATTTTGTTGTTAATACCAGGAATCTTTGTAGCAGTTGCTGAAATGGGCTTTGAAACTAACATAAAAAAAGCTATTGCATTTAATTTAAGTGGCCCTATTTGTTTGGGGTTTACAGCCTTTTTTTGTTATAAGCGTAATGTGAGTTTTAATCAGATAAAAATTATATTGTTAGCATTTTTGTTTCCTTTAATAAGTATGACTGTGTATTTGTTTTTATATACACCCAATTTACAATATGCAATTACAGGAACAGAGTCTAATTTTATGACTTCGGGAGGGTTTGGACCTAATCAGGTTGCTACTGTTTTAGGAATAGGAATATTTGTCTTGGCTGTGCATTTTTTTATATCTAAAGAATCTTTTTTTTACAGGGTCTTTGATTTGGCCTTATTAGGTGTTTTAAGTTATAGAGCACTTATTACTTTTAGTCGAGGAGGTGTTATTACAGCTATTATTATGATTCTATCTTTTTTAGTTGTTTACTATATAAGAGTTAATCTAAAAACTAAGTTCCGTATAAAATTTTCCTTGCTTATTTTTTTTATCATGATAATTTTTATTTGGATTTTTAGTTCTATACAAACAAGCGGCTTTATAGAAAAGCGTTATGCCAATCAAGATGCTGCAGGAAGAGAAAAGCAGGATATCTCTACTGGTCGTTCCGATTTAATAGCTTTTGAGCTTAAAGAGTTTATTGATAACCCTTTTTCCGGAATTGGAGTAGGTAAAATAAAAGAGGAGCGTTTAAACGAAACAGGCGTAGTAGCCGCTTCTCATAACGAAATGACCCGTATAGTTGCAGAACATGGATTGCTAGGTGTTTTTGCTTTTTTAATTTTATTGTTAACACCATTAATTTTTAGATTTAAAAATAAAACAAACTTGTTTTTTTATTCTTTTTATTTATTTTGGTTATTAACCATTAATCACTCAGCAATGCGAATTGCAGCTCCAGCATTTATTTATGGACTTTGTTTATTAAATATTACATATGAACCCTCGCGAACTAAATCTTTACAATCAAGGAAATGATTAAATAGGTACTACATGTGACCATTAGAAAATAATAAATAGAAACACATGAAAAAACTCCTGTACATAGGAAATCAATTATCTCAAAAAGGTAAAACAGAAACGACTATAGATACATTAAGTAAATCTTTAAGATTAGAAGGATATCATGTTTTTACTGCTTCAAAGATTAATAATAAGATATTTCGTTTACTAGATATGTTATTTCATGTTCTTAAATATAGAAAGCAAGTTGATTTTGTTTTGATAGATACGTATAGCACACAAAATTTTTATTACGCCTACTTATGTAGTCAGTTGTGTAGGTTTTTTAAGTTGAAATATATACCTATTCTACATGGAGGTAATTTGTCAAAACGGTTACATAATAATCCTAAGTTAAGCCAGAATATATTCAATAACGCTTATAAAAATATAGCACCTTCAGAATATATTCAGTCGGAATTTAAAAAACAGGGTTATCATAATTTATTATGCATTCCCAATTCTATAGAACTTAAAAACTATCCGTTTAAAAAAAGAGTTTTAGATAAACTTAAACTCCTTTGGGTACGCTCTTTTTCAGAAATTTATAACCCGTTATTAGCAATAGATGTTTTAAAACAGTTAAAAACAAATGGTGTTGATGCTTCATTATGTATGATTGGACCAGAAAATGATGGTTCACTTAAAAAAGCAAAAGCGTATGCTGTAAAATTAAATGTTGCTGTTAAATTTACAGGAAAATTATCTAAGCAAGGATGGATAGAATTATCTAAGGACTGCAATATTTTTATTAATACCACCAATTTTGATAATATGCCAGTAAGCGTTATTGAAGCTATGGCATTAGGATTACCTGTTGTATCAACCAATGTTGGAGGCTTATCTTTTTTAATTGAAAATAAAAAAGAAGGACTTTTAGTTGAACCAAATGATATAAATGCATTTGTAAATGCATTGAAAAAGGTATTGTCTAATACAGAAGAGACTAATACAATGGTATTAAATGCTAGGAAAAAAGTAGCATGCTTAGATTGGAAAGTTGTTAAAAAACAATGGTTTAGTGTTTTGCAATGATTTTTGGTTTTAGTTGAATTAACTTACTATCTTTACAGTCTCTCAAAAAAGCTCTTCGTAAATGTCTAAAAAAGGGATTCACTTCAATATTTCCGAACGTAAAATATTATTGCGTGTTTTTGATATTATTTCAATACTTGTTGTTTTATACTTTGTAAGTAACACATTTGATTTTGATTATTTTACCATTACTAAAGAAAATTGGAGATGGGTATTTGTGTTAATTTTATATATTTCTTTATTCGGAACTATTTTTGAACTTTACGACTTACAAAAATCCAGTCGGTTAGAAAAAGTATTAGCTAATATTATACTAACAGCATCAGTTACCGTTTTATTTTATTTTTTAACGCCCTTTTTTACTCCTGTTTTGCCAGATAACAGATTGCAAATCCTCTATTTTTATTTTGCGATATTATGTGCATTATTTATTTGGCGTTTAGCCTATATAACTTTCATCGTATCTCCACGGTTTTATAAAAAGGTTTTAATAGTTGGTGAAACATCTAATATAAAAACGATTGTAGAAGCGTTTAATGGTGCAGACCCTAATTATAAAATAGTTGGTTTTATTAATTGTGAATTAAACAAAACAGATAAAATTAAATTTAAGGGAATAGTTGAATATAACCCTAAGCAAATTTATCAAGTTATTAAAGATAAAAATATATCTGAAATTGTTATAGCCAGTTATAATTCAGAATCTATAACTCAAGAAATTTATAAAGATCTTATAACGCTTTTAGAGGGTGGGTTTTCAATAAAAGAATATACCCAGGTTTATGAAGAGATGACCTATAGAGTCCCTGTTCAGTTTGTGGGAAAAGATTTTTATAAATATTTCCCTTTTAGTAGAAGTAATCAAAATAAAATGTATCAATTTTTTCATCGTTTTTTTGATATTCTTATTTCTGTTTTAGGGCTTATAATAGGCTTTTTGTTACTACCTCTTGTTTTATTGGGTAACTTAATAGGTAATCGTGGACCTCTTTTTTATTCTCAAGAGCGTATAGGTAAAAATGGTAATCTTTTTAAAATAGTTAAGTTTAGAACTATGGTGAAAAATGCAGAAAAGGATGGTGCCGTTTGGGCAAAAAAGAATGATACTAGAATAACACCTTTTGGGAAGTTTTTAAGAAATTCTAGATTAGATGAAGTTCCTCAGTTTTTAAATATTTTAAAAGGCGATATGAGTTTAATAGGGCCAAGACCAGAACGTCCTTTTTTTGTTAGAGAATTATCACAAACACTTCCTTTTTACGAAACTAGGCATATTGTTAAACCTGGTTTAACGGGGTGGGCACAAGTGAATACAAGGTACGGGTCGTCAATAGACGATAGCTTATTAAAACTTCAGTATGATTTATATTATATTAAGCATAGAAGCTTTTTTCTAGATATTAATATTTTTATAAAAACTTTAAGTACTGTGATTTTCTTTAGGGGGCAATAGATAGCTTTTTAATCAGATACTTTGTTGTAATGTTTTATTAAAAAGAGATACCTAACAAACAAGGCTATTAATAAAGGAATTAGCCCAATAGCAAATACCTGTACACCAATAATCCAATGTAAGGTTAGTAAGCATAAAAGTATGACTAAAAGTTTTAAGTATTTTGTAAACCAATCACTAGTTTTCTTTTTAAATAATTGCCCTATTACTAAAATATTAACAGCACAAGCCCAAAGCAAATTGTAGTTTTGGTGAGTGCCAGTGTGGTCGGTAGCAAACCAAAGCAGTAAAATTAATATTCCTATTAGTCCAGTAATAATAAATAAGGTAATATCTAACCATTTACTTTGTTTGTTGTTTTTGTAATCTTTGTAAGTTATGAAGATGATAAAAAATCCAATAATTCCAAAAATGAATAACGGGCTCGTTAAAAAGGAATTTGTTTTTATAGTTTCTTTTTGAGTGTAAAGTGTTTTGTTTTCTTTTACTAGCGACGTACTCTCATTATTTATAGTCGCTACTTTAAAGAATTGATAGATGTTTTCTGGTAAAAACATTTGCTCTTCTGGAGTAGCTTTTTTGTCAATTACAGATCCTAAAGCCACATCAATACCTAAACTTCCCCAAGAATTTCTATTAACGTTTTCATATATTAGAGATCTAAACGTTTTTTCTTTATAATTTTTAGGGAGCTTGAATTCAATTGTATTATTTACAGCAACTTTAGTGACGTCCTTAATTTTAGTAGCACAATTATCAAAAAAGAATTCATATAAATAATTTCTGTTTTCTGGTTTGTAGTTGTTTAATAAAAAGTTGTAAAGTTTTTGTTTTTGTGTTTGAGAAAGGTTTAAAACTTGAGATTTTATACTTCTATTATAATATGCATATACTTGATAAAATCTATAAAAATCTCCTTTTCCTATTGAATAGTTGAGTTTGCCTTGAGCAAATTTTAGGTAAAAATTAGGAGCATTAAAATCAAATTCACCATAACCATAAACATCATCTAATTTGTTTTTGGAGTCTTTTATTCTGAAAGCACTATGGCCAAAAGCATCATTCAAAGAATTGCCAGGGCCAATAGTAAGTACGCTTATTTCTGCTTCATCAGATAAAACGTTTTGTTGTGCATTTGTTACTTCAACAAAAAATAAAAGAAATAATACAAGTAGTGTTTTTTGCATAATTAACTATTATCGAAAGATACTTAAATCTACTTTTAAAGAAAACACATTAGAATATAAAGCCACACTTTGATCACCAATATCAGTAAATGCATAATCTATTTGAATGCCGTTATATTTAAAGCCTAAACCAAAGCTAGGTTGAAAACTTAATTGCTCGGTATTATCTATTTGTAATTCATTCTGAAAGTTACCAACGCCAGCACGTAAATAAACCATATCTATATATCCAAAATCGAAGCCTAGAGCAGGATTGATACTCGCAAATGATGATGAAAAAATATCATTATTTTCTTCAAACCTTACATTTAAATTAGCAGCCATTAAAAGTGTGTAATCATAATTAAAGTCTACTAGTTTAGAAACTCCAATTTGTAATTTAGGAATGGTGATTTCAGTAGTTTCTGGCAGTTCTTGGTTTTGTCCTTCTACAGCATTTTGTACTTTGGCAAATTCTGTCTCATCAATAGCCCAAGCATTAAATGTGGTTGTAATATCGCGTACCATCACACCAAATTTCCAGTTGTTATCGGTTTCGAATTGAATTCCTAAATCTAAGCCAAAACCCCAAGAGGATGCAAAATCGCCTATAATACGACGAATCACCTTTGCATTTACACCATAATTTAAACCTTGTACAGGAAGTTTTCTGGCGTAAGAAAACGTTAAGCCATAATCGGCTGTAGAGAACAAGCTAATTCTATCATAATTAATATTACCTTGTTCATCAATAAGTTGTGTGGTATTTAAAATATCATCAACTGCAAAGCGAATTAATGATATACCAACCGCACTTCTGTCATCTAAAGGCATAGCATAAGCCGCATAATCATAATTTGCAATATTGGCAAAGTAGCTTGAATGCATCAGCGCTAATTGATCGTCTTCAAGTTTTAATAAACCTGCAGGATTCCAATATCCAGAATTTACATCGGCAGAATGAGAAGTTACAGCATTACTCATACCCAAAGAGGCAGCATCTACACCAATATTCATAAACTCATTAGAGTATTTTCTAGCGGTTTGGCTAAATATAGATATAGAAATTATAGAGAATAATACCGTTATATATGGTTTCAATCGCAATTTTTTTACAAAGATGCACATAATTTACAATCTTTAAAACCTCAAATTGTAATAGATATTGTTTAATACTTGTATTATACTATTTACTGATCGAATTTACCGTAATAAAGCGCCCTTTTTTCCTTTCTATTTAATTAAAAAAAGAAACCGTAACGAAGACTATGCTTTATTTTTATAATTTATATAAAGAAAAAAATCATCATTTTATTTTGCAACAAATTCAAATAATAAATGGTATTAGACGAAAATTGTTTATTATTTTTACAAAAACAAATTTTAATACATGAACAAATATATTCCGAATGGATTAACACTTTTAAACTTATTTTGCGGAAGTATAGCTGTTCTTTTTGCTGTTAATAACAATTTTGTGACGGCTTCTTTATTTGTGTTTTTGGGTATTTTTTTCGATTTTTTTGATGGTTTTGCAGCTCGTAAATTAAATGTACAAAGTGCATTAGGTGTACAGTTAGATTCTTTAGCAGATATGGTAACTAGCGGATTAGTACCAGGAATTGTTATGTATAAACTTTTAGAGTTATCTGATAGAAGCTGGAGCGGCATAGATTTTATAAATGAATCTAGTTTGAGTTTTAACGAAATCACGCTTTTCCCTCTTTTAGGTTTAGCAATAACCTTAGCATCAGCATACAGATTAGCAAAATTCAATATAGATGAAGAGCAACAAACCTATTTTAAAGGCTTGCCAACGCCAGCAAATACATTACTTATAATATCATTACCGCTAATTATAGAATTTCAAAATAGCGATACTATAAATGCTATTATTCTTAATAAATGGTTTTTAATTGTAGTGACTATTTTAAGTTGCTATCTTTTAAATTCAAATATTAAATTATTCGCTTTAAAATTCAAAGATTATAGTTTTAAAAATAATACTACCCGCTATATTTTTCTATTATTGTGCATCGTTCTTTTAATTGTTTTACAATTTGCAGCGATTCCATTAATAATAATTTTATATATACTCATGTCTGTTCTAGACAATTTAACTTCTAAATAAATTTATGGCATCAGGTTTTTTTGCGCTTTTAGACGATATTGCTAGCTTAATGGATGACGTGGTAGTTATGAGTAAGATTTCTACCAAAAAAACAGCAGGTATTTTAGGTGATGATTTAGCCGTAAATGCAGAGAAAGCGACAGGCTTTTTGGCATCTAGAGAGCTTCCTGTTTTATGGGCAATAACTAAAGGTTCTGCGCTTAATAAATTAATTATTTTGCCTATTGCGTTTTTGTTAAGTGCTTTTGCGCCATGGGGAGTTACTTTAGCTTTAATTTTAGGAGGTGTTTACCTGGCGTTTGAAGGATTTGAAAAAGTGTATCATTTTTTCTTTTCACATAAACATGAAAATGTTGAAATAAACCATTCTGAAGACAATGTTATTTTGTCTGAAGAGGAGCTAGATATTGCTGAAAAGGTAAAAATTAAATCAGCAATTTTTACTGATTTTATACTATCTGTAGAAATTGTAATCATTGCACTAGGAACAGTAATTGGTAAACCTATCTTATTTCAAGTTTTAGTGGTATCTATAGTTGCTATAATAGCTACAATTGGAGTATATGGAATTGTTGCTCTTATTGTTAGAATGGATGATTTTGGCATGAAATTAATTGGTTTAAGTGAGAATAAAAAAAGCATATCACACATCATTGGAAATTTTTTAATAAGAACATTGCCATGGGTTATAAAAAGTTTGTCTATTATTGGTACTATAGCCTTGTTGTTAGTGGCAGGTGGTATTTTTGTTCATAATATAGATTTTTTACATCATTTTTTAGAAATGCTTCCTGGTTTTATTAGAGATTTTATAGTAGGCTTGAGTGTTGGGTTTTTAGCATTTTTGTTAGTAAAATTTTTTGTTTTTATTAAAAATAAGTTACTAAAATAGTAGGGTGATTTACAAGAATTACAAAAATAATTAGCTTAAACATTTTTTATGAAAGATATTAAATACCCCGTAAATTTTAAATTTAACATTGGCACATTAGCTAACGATTTTATAGCAAAGGACTCCTTAGGAATCACAATTGCTTTTGTAAAGCAGAAAATGTTTAAGTTAAAAGAAGATGTTCTTGTTTATAATGACGAAAGCAAAGAACATATACAATATAGAATTAATGCCGATAGGTGGATTGATTTTTCTGCAGCATACAGTATTAAAGATAAAAGCAATAAAGAAATAGGAAAAGTAGCAAGAAAAGGTTGGAAATCTATTTGGAAAGCAGAATATGAATTAATAGATCAGCATCAAAAACTTCAATATCATATTAGAGAAGATAATGCATGGGTTAAAGTCCTTGACTCTTTAATTGGTGAAATTCCAATTTTAGGTTTTTTTACAGGATATCTTTTTAATCCAAGTTATAGTGTCCTTGATTTAAACGATAAACCTATTGTAAGGTTAAAAAAGGAAGCCTCTTTTTTTGGAAGAAAATTTGAATTATCTAAACTTAATGATATCGATTCTGATGATGAAGAACGTATTATCTTAGGTTTGATGATGATGGTGCTTTTAGAACGTAGAAAAGGTTAATGTTTATAATGCTCTGTCATTCCTGTACAAGTTTATCTAATTTGGAATGACAAAGCATTACAAGAAATAATACACAAATAAGCCTTAGGCTTTAATCGCGAATCTTCTTTTTACGAAGTTCAAAATTCTGACCTAAATACACTTTACGCACCATTTCATCACTAGCAAGTTCTTCAGGTTTTCCAGCTTTAAGAATGCTACCTTCAAACATAAGATACGTTCTATCGGTAATAGCGAGCGTTTCTTGTACGTTATGATCGGTTATAAGAATACCAATATTTTTTTTAGTAAGTTGTGCTACGATGCGTTGAATATCTTCAACAGCAACAGGGTCAACTCCTGCAAAAGGCTCATCAAGTAATATAAAACTAGGGTCGGTTGCTAAAGCACGAGCAATCTCTGTACGACGACGTTCTCCACCAGATAATAAATCGCCTCTACTTTTTCTAATATGACCTAAACCAAACTCTTCAATAAGCGATTCCATTTTATGGTGTTGCTCTTTTTTACTTAGTTTAGTAAGTTGCAGCACGCTTAAAATATTATCTTCAATACTTAATTTTCTAAAAACCGAAGCTTCTTGAGCCAAATAACCAATACCGTTTTGCGCACGTTTGTACATTGGGTATTTAGTGATTTCGGTATTGTCTAAAAAAATATGACCACCATTGGGCTTAATTAATCCAACAATCATGTAAAAGGATGTTGTTTTTCCAGCACCATTAGGCCCTAAAAGACCAACAATCTCTCCTTGCTTTACTTCAAGAGAAACATCTTTTACAACTTTTCGTCCGCTGTAGGACTTCATTAAATTTTCGGCTTTTAAAATCATATTTTATATACTGAACGCTAAAAATAGTAAAATCATATACACTATTATAGCAAGATGGTTTAATTTATGTTTTCTTTTCTTTTTTGATTTCTAATCACAATTTTAGAAATATAAATACTTACTTGGTATAGAATAAGAATAGGAACAGCTACAATAACTTGGCTTGCAATATCTGGTGGTGTAATAATAGCTGATAGAATTAATACACCTACCAAAGCAAATTTTCTGTATTTACGTAAAATTTCTGGAGTCACTAAACCAATTTTTGTAAGGAAATAAATGATTATTGGTAATTCGAAAATTAAACCTGAAGCTAAAATAGAAGATCTAACTAAGCCAATAATTGAGCTTATATCTATTTGATTGTCAACTTTGGTAGAAATGCTGTAGTTTGCTAGAAAATTAATAGAAAGTGGAGTGATAATATAATAGCCAAATAAAGCACCTAAAAAGAATAGTAGGGAACAAATAATTATGAAACCACGAGAATGTTTTCGTTCATTTGAATGTAAACCTGGGCTTATGAATTTCCATAGTTGATAAATAATGTAAGGAAATGAAATAATAAAACCACCTAAAATTGCTGTCCATATATCTGCAGAAAACTGCCCAGCCATGGTTCTGTTTTGAAGAATCATAGGCATTTTACTATTGCAAAAAGAGGTTTCAATATTTAAAAATCGTCCTGTTTTACATAAAAATTTGTAAGTTGGAAAGTCCATTTCTAATGGAGCGAAAATAATATCGTCAAAAATAAAACGACTAAAAATGAAAGCAAGTGATCCAACAATTAATACTGCTAAGCATATTCTAATTAAATGCCAACGCAAATCTTCAAGATGATCTAAAAAAGACATCTCATTTATATCTTTTTTTGCCATTATATAATGCCTTCTTTTATTAAATCGTGCAGATGAACAACTCCAGCGTACTTTCCGTTTTCTTCAACTAAAATTTGAGAAATATCATTAGCTTCCATAATTTCTAGGGCATCAACAGCCATAGAGTGACCAGTAATGCTTTTAGGGTTTTCACCCATAATGTCCTTGGCTGTTAGTTTAGAAAAATCATCAACTTTGGTTAACATTCTACGTAAATCACCATCGGTTATAATGCCAACAATTTTTTCGTTTTCAACAACGGCAGTAACACCGAGTCTGTTTTTTGTGATTTCTATAATGACTTCTTTTATGCTAGTATATGTGTTAACTTTTGGTTTTTCATTTACAGAAGAAATATCTTTAACTCTTAAGTAGAGTTTTTTTCCTAAGGCACCACCAGGATGATATTTTGCAAAATCGTTACTCGAAAAACCGCGTATTTCTAATAAGCAAACCGCAAGTGCATCACCAATAACTAATTGCGCTGTAGTACTTGTAGTTGGGGCTAAATTATTAGGACAAGCTTCTTTTTCAACATAAGAACTTAGAATAAAATGAGCTTCTTCACCAAGAAAAGATTCCGCATTTCCAGTAATAGCAATAATCTTATTATTGGCTCTTTTTATTAAAGGGATAAGTACTTTTATTTCTGGTGTATTACCACTGTTCGATATGCAAATAACCACATCATCTTTAAGAATAAGTCCTAAATCTCCATGAATAGCTTCGGCAGCATGCATAAAAATAGATGGTGTTCCCGTTGAGTTTAAAGTGGCAACTATTTTATTAGCAATTATGGCACTTTTGCCAATACCAGTAATTATAACACGTCCTTTAGAATTATAAATAAGATTTACGGCATCTGCAAAATCATCATTTACTAAACTAGATAAATTAAAAATGGCTTTACTTTCCATTTCAATGGTTTGTTTAGCGATTTTAATAATGGAATTTTTGCTGTTCAAAATTTATTATTTTATAATTGTTGATGCTTATAAAGATTTTATTATCTTTAAATGTTAGTCAAATTAAATTTTTATTGTAATTTGAATTTTCGTTACAAAACTAACGAAAAAAATATGAGGGTTCTCAAAATACATTATTAAATTAGTAATTGAAAAATCGTTTTTTTAAGGTGTATTAATCTAGTGAAAATAAATTTTTATAAAATTCATGTCAATAGCAAAAAGTGATTTGCATTCTGCATTAAAAAAATATTTTGGATTTAATAAATTCAAAGGTCTTCAAGAAGGTGTTGTTGAAAGTATCATGTCTAAAAATCATACGTTTGTAATTATGCCAACAGGTGGCGGTAAGTCACTCTGTTATCAATTACCAGCATTAATGCAAGAAGGTACAGCAATTGTTGTCTCTCCTTTAATAGCTTTAATGAAAAACCAAGTAGATGCTATTAGAGGTATTTCAAAAGAAGAAGGTATCGCGCATGTGTTAAATTCTTCATTAAATAAAACTGAGGTTAAACGAGTAAAAGAAGATATAGTAAATGGTATAACTAAGCTGCTTTATGTAGCTCCAGAATCGCTTACCAAAGAAGAGAATGTTGAGTTTTTACGTTCTGTAACAGTGTCTTTTTTAGCCATTGATGAAGCGCATTGTATTAGTGAGTGGGGACATGATTTTAGACCAGAATACAGAAACTTACGACATATTATAAAACGTATAGGAGATAATATACCTATTATAGGTCTAACAGCTACAGCAACTCCTAAAGTACAAGAAGATATTATAAAAAATTTAGGTATTAATGGCGCTAAAACATTTAAGGCTTCATTTAATAGACCTAATTTATACTACGAGGTACGCCCAAAAACAAAAAATGTTGATGCCGATATTATTCGTTTTGTAAAGCAGAATGATGGTAAATCTGGTATTATTTATTGTTTAAGTAGAAAACGTGTTGAGGAATTAGCACAAGTATTACAAGTTAATGGAGTAAAAGCGGTACCGTATCATGCAGGATTAGATGCTAAAACAAGATCTAGTCATCAAGATCAGTTTCTTATGGAAGATGTAGATGTTGTAGTAGCTACCATTGCATTTGGTATGGGGATAGATAAACCCGATGTGCGTTTTGTAATTCATCATGATATTCCTAAAAGTATTGAAAGCTATTATCAAGAAACGGGTAGAGCAGGACGAGATGGAGGCGAAGGTCATTGTTTAGCGTATTATGCTTATAAGGATATAGAAAAGTTAGAAAAATTCATGTCTGGAAAACCTGTTGCCGAACAAGAAATAGGGCAAGCTTTATTGCAAGAAGTTGTTGCATTTGCAGAAACCTCCATATCTAGGCGTAAATTTATTTTACATTATTTTGGAGAAGAGTTTGACAATGAAACAGGAGAAGGTGGCGAGATGGATGATAATGTACGCCATCCTAAAAAACAGAATGAAGCTAAAGATGATGCTCAACTTTTATTAGAAACCATTCAAAAGACTAATGAGAAATATAAGTCTAAAGATTTAGTTAGTGTTATTACAGGTAAAGAAAATGCGTTAATTAATTCTCACAGAACGAATGAGCAACCTTTTTTCGGAAAGGGTAAGAGTAAAGACAATAAATATTGGATGGCACTTTTAAGACAAGTATTGGTTGCGGGTTATCTTAAAAAGGATATTGAAACTTACGGTGTCATTAAGTTGAAAGAGTCGGGAAAAGACTTCATAAATACTCCTAAGTCATTTATGATGACTGAAGATCACATTTTTGAAGGCGAACAAGAGGATGGCTCAATTATTACAGCTTCTAAAGGAAGCGGAGCTGTAGCTGATGAGGTTTTAATGGGTATGCTTAAAGATTTGCGTAAAAAAAATGCTAAAAAACTAGGCGTTCCACCTTTTGTTATTTTTCAAGATCCATCGTTAGAAGATATGTCTTTAAAATACCCAATTAGTCTTGCAGAACTAGCTAATGTACACGGTGTTGGTGATGGTAAAGCAAAAAAATATGGCAAAGATTTTATAACATTAATTTCTAATTATGTTGATGAAAATGATATTATTCGTCCAGATGATTTAGTTGTAAAATCAACAGGAACTAATTCTGCAAATAAACTATATATCATTCAAAATATTGATAGAAAATTACCATTAGATGATA
>TARA_R110002050_G_scaffold135508_4_pt1 | contig 87775 bp, 68 predicted proteins | sample TARA_R110002050 | Tara Oceans TARA_R110002050 (sample SAMEA4396988) | marine metagenome | biome: Polar Biome; feature: [DCM] deep chlorophyll maximum layer (ENVO:01000326); material: water (ENVO:00002006), including particulate matter (ENVO:01000060) such as... | depth 25 m
ACCATTGAACCTAAGAGAAAGTATTCAGTTACAGTTTCATCCAGCCGCATGCTTCAAGCTGTTTCACCGGTGGTGAATGATCATCAGGCTTACAACAAAGCAGCCAGCCGGGGCACTTTTCGGGCAATTTTAACGGCCAACTCGCCCAGTTCTTTAATGTCTTCAACTAGTTGGGCTTGCGACAGGTTGTTTTTCGATGCCTGTTCAACCACTTGAGTCAGGATCAGGTACATCTTCAGGTCGGTGGTTCCTGGCGCCACAGCGTCAATTTCTTCTTTCGAGAGACCAGCCAGTTCATTCAACTCCATTTTGTATTTGCCATTAAAAGCGGCATCGGCTTCAGCAAATAAGGCACTAAATCTATTTTCAGGCATGACGTTTTAGTTTTTAATGGTTAGCGTTTTGATTTGATCGGATATGTTCTCCAACTGCATGAGCGCTTCGTCGCTTTGGATGTCAATTTTTTTTCCGGCTTTTACGGTCATTTCTACCCGTTGAGACAGTTTCACCAACGAATTGGTAAAGCTGGTGTCGGCTCCGGCCATTCCTATCATTGACAAACTTTCCTGTTGGGCACCTTTCAATTTATGAAGCGATTGCAGGTAGGCGGTAATGCTGGCGTTGGCATAGGACGCGTTGGCATACGAGTGGTTGATTTCGCGGCTGATGTCCAGATGCTGGTTTTTGATTGGCTGCAGCAGTTCATCGCGTTTGCTTTCGATCTGTTCGCGGGCCGCTTCCTGAAACTCGAGCATCATATCAACAGCTTCCTGCGATGCGATTGCTCCTCCCGCACTACCAGCCTGTTCAATGGCACCATACAGCGAGGGCGAACCGGCCTGGTAACTTTCGAATTCAGCTTGCAATACATAATTCAGGACAAAGGGGGCATAGACTTCATCCACAAAGGAGTTAATTTCATTTTCAATCTTTCTGAAATGGATGTCGGCAAGCTGAAGATGAGCCTGGTGCAAACTGTTGATGTCGTTGCCAAGCGTTTGCGACAGCAGTATGGATTCCTTCGGGATGGAAGCACAACCAGCTATCAACAACGTGGAGACACATACGAGGAGGTAGTTTGTTTTCTTCATTTTACTTACAGTTTTTAATCGATCTGGAAACGGTTTTCGTTTTACTAAAGCCACTTCGGGCTTGTTTCAGAATTTGCTAAGCGGACATCAAGTTACGTGATTTTACAATACGATTCAAGGGCATGTCGTAGGGGAGGAAGGCTCAGTTTCCAGTTTCCAGCTTTATCCATAAACCTTGAATTTCGTCTGAAAACCTTATTTTTTGTACTTCACCGGGAGCAGAGAGCGATCATTTTTTATCCAACCTTATTTATTATGGAGCTTGTTCGTACGTCTGAATTTGCACTTTGTCGAAAACCGTAAATAAGGTTAAGGATTGTATCTAAGTAGTCAGGTAGTTAGATACTAAGAACGAAATAATAAGGTTTGTGTAAAAAAGAGGGTTTGATTTGCAGGTCAATCCATTCCTCCGGGAATATCAATCGATTCACTTTCTTCCTGTCTGAGGTAGTCAAAAAAAAATCACAAAACATATCGTTAATCAAAAGGTAGTAGAGGGCATTTTTTGATTGCTGTTTTTGCTCGATCACTACAGAAACGGACAAATTAGTCTTTAATATCCAACTGTGTTGACTGTTGCATTTTTTTTCCGAAGCGTAATCGTCCATTTTTGTTGAACTTATTCTCACTAGCTTGCATTTTATGATTTGATTTAGCTGAATTACATTTTGATAACTCTTGAAAATAGTAGTTAAAAAACATGAAAAAAGCTGGTTACCTTTTAGTTGGAAAGGGGATTAACTAGTGCAAGATAAAATTAGAAAAAGATCGTAAAGTGTGATTATTGTGGTGTTGGACAGTCTTATTTTATCTGTGAAACGATCCGCTACCCGGACGTAAAAAGAGGAGCTCCAACATCCATTAATCGAAAATCCTCCTCCTTTTACTCATCTTTCGGGTTTAGAAAAAAAGGTGTTTCTCTGAAACACATTACGTTTACCAAGCGTTCAGTTTCGAAATTCATGAAATGATTTTGATATGATTGAATTGGCACTTTTCTTCTTAAAAACTCAGCTCAACAATTACCTGAAATTACGAACCGGTTCAGAGGATAAGGTCGAATTGATTCCGATGTTTGATAAAAATGGAAAATTGCAGGTTTCGAACCTGGCTATGACCTTGGTGAACATTGAAGAAGAGCGGGTAATGAAAAATCAAAACCTGTACCGCGAAACCCCCCAGGGTACCATTGCCAAAACCGATCCGAAAGTAATGGTGAATCTCTACGTTTTAATCTCGTCGAATTTCGGAGAAGATGAGTTTGGTTACCGCGAATCGCTGAAATTCATTTCGCATGTGATTAGCTTTTTCCAGTCACACAGCCTGTTTACGCCAGCCAACTATCCCGATTTAAATGATCAGGTAGCTAAGTTGAGTGCCGAACTTTTTACGCTCTCCCTTGAACAGCAAAACAACTTGTGGGGCGCACTCGGCGCCAAGCAGATGTGCTCGGTGATGTACAAAGTGAAGCTGCTGGCGATTTACGACGACAACATTAAGATGGATGCGCCACCGATTACCGAAGCTAACCTAAATCCCTAAGCCATGCAGTTGTTTAATTATCAGAAAATAGTGGAGTTGCAGGTTTGGACTGATTATTACCAGGGCTTGCAATCCGGCGACTTTCAGTTTATACCTGAACAGGCTGCTCAGCGTACTTTGCGTAACCTGGGACTGAAGCAGAAAGATGTAGCTGGCGGTTTCAGGCTGTTTGCCGCTGTTGATGAAACTGGCATACTGCAAAAAGATCCGGTTTCGGTGCCCTTTAAGTTGGTGTTTTTTATGCGGCTGACTAATCCACGCTTTGTTAACTTCTCCAATTTACCCTTTGATCTTGGCGCCTCCAAAGTGTATTATTTTTCAAACCAGGCCAACAACAAGCGCGAGGTTTTTAATACCGGCTCCGATTCCTTGTTGTTGAATCAAAATGATACCACCACGCTAGCCGATCAGATCAAGACATCGGGCAAAGTATACAGCCATACCCACGATGGCAACGCCGGGTTGAAGACTGCCGAGCTGGTTTCGGTGGATACGGATGAGGTGCTTGCTACGCAGGAACTGGCCCCGGTTGATGAACACTACAACTTTCAGTTTAAGCTCGAAGGCTTTTCTGCCGGACGCTACAAGCTCATGCTTGACGGTGGCGAACTGGACCGTTTTTATTACGCCGCCGAATTGGGGCTGGCCAGCTACTTCGGCGTCATCGAACTGTTTAGCCAAGTCGATGTCGACTACAAATGGTTTACCAACGCCGGGCTGGTTTCCACCAAAACCTATCGGTTGGCCTTTAAGCGCCGGGAAACTTTGTGGCGCTACAAAGTGATCAACCGCAATGAATTGGAATTGACCAACCCGGGGGTTCGCGAAACCGACAACCCTTGGGAATTTACACATAGTGGAGACCATGTTTTTGTTTCCAACAGTCCTATGCCCCTAAAAGAAGCACCAATCAAAGGAATCGCTTTGCGAAGCGACCAAACAGATGCGGCTTCTGTCCTGATAACCGATTTGCCTAATCCTGATCCTGACTTGATTAAGCCAGATCCGGGTGATCCAGCAACCATTTATTCTGATATTTATATTTATCTCTGACCTTCAAAAAATTTAACTGATTATGGCCAAAACGTACAAAACTCCGGGAGTATACATCGAGGAAATCTCTCTGTTGCCTCCCTCTATCGCAGAGGTTGAAACTGCTATCCCGGCTTTTATCGGCTACACCGAGAAAGCGAAAAAGAACAACCAATCCTTAACCAACGTGCCCACGCGCATCACTTCCTTGCTTGAATACAAGGAATACTTTGGCGGTGCTCAGCCCGAAACAGGTATTATTGTCAATATTAACGATACCTATGATACTTCGGGTAATTTGACCCGCACCATTGAAGTGCCCGAGCCAGCCACCAAATCGAACTTTTTGATGTACTATTCGCTGCAAATGTATTTTGCCAATGGGGGCGGGCCATGCTACATTATTTCGGTTGGCGACTATTCAGCTACCATCGCCAAAAGCGATTTGGGCGCCAATGGCGGCTTGGCCGAACTGGCCAAGGAAGATGAACCTACCCTGATTGTTTTTCCGGATGCGACTGGTATTTCAACTGTGGCCAACTTTTATGGCCTGTACCAGGATGCGCTCACTCAGTGCCAAGTGCTCCAGGATCGCTTTACCATTTTGGATACCTACAACCAAGCTTCCGGCTTTGCGGATACTTTGCGTAGCAATATTAGTTTGGGAACTGATTATCTGAAATACGGCGCGGTTTACTATCCCTGGCTGAGAACCATATTGCCCTATGTTTACAACGAAAGTGATGTGAGCATTGCCCATACCGAAACGGATCCTCCAGCCGGTACAACCAGCTACGATGGCGATAAACTCAGCGACATTACGGCCGATATGGAATTGTATAACCTCATCAAGGTACAGCTGGCCAAGTTGAGCGTCACCCTGCCTCCATCAGGTGCAGTGGCTGGTATTTATGCCCGGGTCGACAGTAATCGTGGGGTATGGAAAGCTCCTGCCAATGTGGGGGTCCGCGAAGTGGTTGGTCCTGACAAGAAAGTAACCAACGAAGAACAGGATGGGCTGAATGTTCATTCGACCGGAAAGTCAATCAATGTCATTCGCTCCTTCTTTGGAAAAGGAACCCTGGTTTGGGGAGCCCGGACCTTGGCTGGAAATGACAACGAGTGGCGCTATGTTCCTGTTCGCCGGTTTTACAACTTCGCCGAAGAGTCGATCAAAAAAGGAACACAGTGGGTGGTCTTCGAACCCAACGATGCCAATACCTGGGTGCGTGTGAAAGCAATGATCGAGAACTTTTTGACCAAGCAGTGGCGCGCCGGAGCTTTAGCCGGAGCCAAAGCCGAAGATGCCTACTTCGTGAAGGTGGGTTTGGGCGAGACCATGACCTCGCTCGATATCCTGGAAGGACGCATGAATATTGAAATCGGGATGGCAGTTGTTCGTCCGGCAGAATTTATCATCCTCCGGTTCTCTCACAAACTGCAGGAATCCTAACCAAAACCTTTATTAACTGATTTAAAAAAGAAACATTATGGCTGAATATCCAATTCCAAAATTTCATTTTCAGGTTGAATGGGCAGGTACCAAACTTGGTTTTTCTGAAGTGTCAGGCCTCGATGTCGAAACCGAAGTGATCGAATACCGCGATGGCTCAATGCCTGAGTACAGCAAACTGAAAATGCCGGGCATGCAGAAGTTTTCCAACATCACGCTCAAACGGGGTGTTTTTCAGAAAGATAACGAGTTTTTTGAATGGTGGAACACCGTGAAGCTGAACACCATTGAGCGTCGCGACATCATCATCAGCTTGCTGAACGAGGAGCACGCACCGGTTCTGACTTGGAAGATTAAGAATGCCTGGCCCGTGAAGGTGCAAAGTACCGACCTGAAATCTGACGGAAACGAGGTGGCTATTGAAACGCTGGAGCTGGCGCACGAAGGCCTGTCCATGGAAATGAGCTAAACCACAACAAATATGGACTTTACCTATCCACCTGTTGGATTTCATTTCTCCGTTGTTTTCGAGCTGCTGCCACAATTTCCCAGCGACTTTCGCTTCCAGGAAGTGGAAGGTTTGTCGGTGGACGTGGAAACGGAAGAATTCAAGGAGGGCGGTGAAAACCGGTTTACACACCAGCTTCCTACCCGCACGAAGTATCAAAACATCGTGCTGAAGCGAGGCATGTTTACCGGATCTGGAATTTTACTGTGGTGTCGTAATGCCATTGAGAGTTTCAACTTTCAACCCACCAACTTAACCATCGCCTTGCTCAATGCGGACCATGTTCCTGTGGCGGCCTGGTATGTGGTCAATGCTTACCCGGTTTCGTGGTCGGTTTCCGGCTTCAATGCCGAAGAAAGCAAAGTGGTTGTTGAATCGATTAAGTTGCAGTACAACTATTTCAAAATCCTTAAAATCTAGCACTTATGCCGGTCATTGTTCGAGAGCTTGTAGTCAGGGCAAACGTGTCGGAAAACCGACGCGACGAAGCCGGCGCTTCTTCCTTGCGTGATCAAAGTTCGCGGGAAGATCTGATTAAGGAGTGTGTGGATCAGGTCATGGAAATTCTGAAACAAAAAACAGAGCGATAACATGGAGCTATTTACCGGACTGGAAGGAAAACTGACCAAGATGAAAATCAACGTCTGCGAAAGCACCGAGCCGTTTAACCCGCGTTCGGGCGATGATTTTGAATATGAAGTATTGGTCAATCCAGAACAAATTCAACAGAGGTTTAGTACGGTGTTCGACGAGTCGCAGGCCGATGGAACAACGGGGGCTGATGTTCGGTTCCGGGTGCAAAAGCCGCAGAATTTTGAAACGGATTTGCTGTTCGACGGAACAGGCGTTTTAGCGAACAGTCCACTTCCGGGAGCCAATATTCTGGGCCTAAAAACAAGCGAAACAGTGGATGATCAGCTTGCACGGTTCAAAAGCATTGTGTTCAAATACAATGGTGATACGCATGCGCCCAACTTGCTTCAAATTCAGTGGGGGAGCTTTTTGTTTCGGGGAAAGTTGAAGGATCTGACCATCACGTACTCCTTGTTTAAACCCGATGGCACACCCCTGCGGGCTAAAGCCAGGTGCGTTTTTGTGGAATCGATGGCGGATGCGCTGCGGGTTGCCCGCGAGCGATCGGAATCGCCGGATTTGACTCATGTACGGATTTTAAAGGAGCAGGACAACTTGCCTTTGATGGCACACCGGATTTACAAAGAATCGGGCTATTACCGCGAAGTGGCCGTAGCGAATAAGCTACGCAGCTTGCGGCAGATTCCTGTGGGCACGCGGATTCATTTTCCACCAATCGACAAAACCAAACGATGAGTAGCGAGCGCAACATACCCATTTCTTCTCCTTCGGAAGTCGTCACCAGCACACTTTTAATTAATGGTGAGCCCATTCCCGATACCGTTGGTGTCATGGGAATCCAAATCGTTAAGGAAGTGAATAGGATTGCTTTTGCCAAAGTGAACATTCGCGATGGTTCGGCGTCTGACGAGGACTTTGCGATCAGCAGTGGTGCCTTATTCCTGCCCGGCAACGAGCTGGAAATCCAGGTGGGTTACAATTCCGAAGAGCAGAGCTTGTTTAAAGGGGTGATAACCAAACATGCGCTGAAGACTCGCAAAAACAACTCATCGGCTTTGATGATTGAATGTCGCGACAAGGCTTATAAAATGACTTTGAACCGTAACAGCCGGTACTTTCACGATTTGATGGACAGCGATGTTTGTGAGCAGTTGGCCGGAGAACACGGGCTGCAGGCAGATGAAATTGAATCCTCTGACTTTACCAACGCGCGTTTGGTGCAAATGCACGCTACTGATTGGGACTTTTTGCTGAGTCGTGCCGATGCCTGTAATAAATTGATTTTGGCGGATGATGGCAAGCTTAGCTTTAAGGCACCTGATTTAAGTACTGAGCCGGTTTTAAGCTTAACCTACGGAGCCAATATCCTGGAGTTTGAAGCCGAAATGGATGCCCGCGGTCAGTATGCCGAAGTGAATGGCCAATCGTGGGATAACACCAGCCTGGAAGTACTGGAACTGGATTCGGCTGATGATGGCAGCGCGGAACCTGGCAACCTGAGCAGTTCGGATTTAGCAGAAACAACAGGCGTGGCGAAATTCCATCTCAAACATGGCGGACAGTTAAAGTCAGATGAATTGCAATCCTGGATTGATGGCCGGAAGTTGAAAAGCAAGCTTTCAAAAATCAAAGGACGTTTGAGCTTTCAGGGTTTTCCCGATGTGAAACCAGGGCATTTGATCGCTCTCAATGGCCTGGGCGATCGCTTCAACGGAAATGTCTTTGTGTCGTCGGTGAATCACGAAATTTCACGGGGCGGCTGGATTTCACATGTTCAGTTTGGCTTGGATGAAAACTGGTTGGGGCATCAACTGAATAACGTCATGGATCAACCGGCTTCCGGAGTTTTGCCGGGAGTCAACGGTTTGCAAATTGGCATTGTTTCAGCTTTGGAAGGCGATCCGGAGGGAGAATTTCGCATCCAGGTAAAATTACCACTGGTTTCCAGTCAGGACGAAGGAATCTGGACACGAATAGCCACCTTGGATGCCGGCAACAACCGGGGCACCTTTTTCAGACCCGAAATTGACGATGAAGTCATTGTTGGCTTTCTGAACGATGATCCGCGCGATGCAGTGGTGTTGGGCATGCTAAACAGCAGCTCGAAGCCGGCCGCTTTTGACGCTAAGGACGACAATCATGAGAAAGGCTACGCCAGTCGTGATGGACTGAAGCTTGTTTTCAATGATCAGGAGAAAAGCATCACCATCAGTACGCCTGGCGGTAAGCAACTGCAACTGAGTGAAGATTCAGGCGATATTCTGCTTGAAGATGAAAATGGAAACAGTATTACGATGAACAGTTCAGGTATCACACTGGAGGCTGCCAGCGATCTGATCCTGAAAGCCGGAGGTAACCTCATGTTTGAGGGGACCAATGTGGAGATGAAAGCTTCTGCTAATATGACGGTTGAAGGCTCAGGAATAACCGAACTTAAGTCGTCTGGGGTACTTAAAGTGGAAGGTTCATTGGTGCAAATTAACTAAAAACGAAAACGATGCCACCAGCAGCACGAGTAGGAGATATGCATGTTTGTCCGATGGTAAACGGAACAGTCCCACATGTTGGCGGACCGGCGTTGCCACCAGGATGTCCGACAGTATTAATTGGTGGCATGCCGGCCGCACGCGTGGGCGATCTGCTGACTTGTACCGGTCCGCCTGACACCATTGTTGCAGGCTCAGGTACGGTGTTGATTGGCGGTATGCCTGCTGCCCGCATGGGCGACTCAACAGCACACGGCGGAACGATTGTCATTGGCGCACCGACCGTTATTATCGGAGGTTAATTAAGCATCAAATATCGAGTATCTAGCATCAAGCATCATGGAAAACAACGAACGATACACTTCATTTTTAGGCACCGGCTGGAGCTTTCCACCCACCTTCTCAAAAAAAGCCGGGCAGGTCAGTATGTCCTCCGATGAAAAGGACATTGAAGAAAGTCTTGAGATTTTGTTGTCTACCCGGCTGGGCGAACGGATTATGCATCCCGATTTTGGTTGCGATTTGACGGACATGATTTTTGAACCGCTGAGTGTTTCGGTAAAAACCTACATTTCCAACTTGGTTGAAACCGCCATTTTATACCATGAGCCACGAATTTTGCTGCATAAGATTGATTTGTATAACGATGGCGAAAACCAGGGACTGGTGAATATCCTGCTGGAATACACCATCAGTTCGACCAATTCAAGAAAAAACTATGTCTATCCATTTTATATCAATGAAGGCACAAATGTGAAGAAATGAAACAATGCAACGATCCCATACCAATTCTTGTACGCGATGGAACCAGCCAGAATGCGCGCTATCCAAACGATTTAGATCCGGCTTCGATACAAATAGACGGCCGTTCGGAAAGCGACTTGATTGATTATGCTTGTGAATTTGCGAGTCTACTGAATTTTTATGATCTGAAAAACCAGCTTGATGGCGATTGGCAGGCTTTCTTTCTGCAATTAAAGAATCATCCCGGTGCAACCTTAACCGGTGACTTATCGCCACAAGCCAGTTTGTTTCTGTCTTTTCTTCGCTTATTCAAAAAACAACAAGACCAGCTGAATGGCCTGTCGAAAAAGCACCTGGACACCTTCTTTCGTGATGTCCTTCGGATTCAACCCAAAGGACCTGTTGCCGACCAAGTGCATGTATTGTTTGAACTGGCTAAAAATGTTGAGCCGGCTATGTTACAGGCTGGAACAGCTTTGAAAGCCGGTAAAGATAAAGCAGGGCAGGAGCTGGTTTACGCATTGAATGAAGATATCGTCGTAAATCACGCCACGGTTGAAGCTGTTAAATCGGTTTTTGTGGATTCGAAAGACAGCCAGTTGGTACATGCCGGCCAAGCTGCCAACACCCTCGATGGACTGGAAGAGGAATTGCCGGAAGGTGATGCGAAGTGGCCGCCATTCGGGAAAACCAGCTTTGCCAAAGCCGAGATTGGCTTTGCGCTCGCTAGTCCTGTTTTATGGCTTCAGGAAGGGACACGAAAGATTACTGTGACCCTGAGTTTGCGTGCCGATGATGATTTTGAAATTCCTGCCTCCATTCGTAGTCAAGCCTTTAAAATTTATTTAAGTGGTGAAGAAGAATGGTTAGGACCATACCATTCAACGCCTTCCCTGGGAAAAGTATCCGGGCGCTTTCAGATGCAATTGATCCTGAACCTGCCGGCATCTGAAAAGCCGGTTGCCTATTATAATGGCACGGTTCTGGACGGTAGTTTTCACTCAATCTTCCCTGTCTTGAAAGCTGTTCCGGATACTTCATCGTCTGCTTACCTGAATGCCTTCTTGCAACAAGTTTCGCTCGAAACCGCCCGAATTGATGTGGAGGTTTCCGGGATTCAAGCCCTGACTCTTCAAAATGATCAGGGCAGCCTCGATCCGACCAAGGCTTTTTTGCCTTTTGGCTCAGAGCCTGTGCGTGGTTCGTCGTTCGACCTGGGGTACGAGGAGGCTTTCACCAAAAAACTGAATGAGTTCAAAATTCATGTTGATTGGATGGATGTGCCATCATCGAATCTTCGGAGCTATTACAACAGCTATTCGCTGTCGGCCAACCAGTTTAAAACCAGCCTGAGCTATCGCAATAAAAACGACCAGATCAGTACAAAAACCATCGATCTGTTTAATCCTTCGAATAACCAAAGCCAGGCAAGCTATACAGTCTCTGAAAATCCGCTGCTGGTATCCATCATTCCGCAGGTTTTGATCAATGCCCAATTAAGTTCTTCCAGTGGAAAGAAAAGCTTCAATCTCATTCAGAAGAAATACAATTTCTTTCCGGGAAATAAACTGGTGAAATTCAAGCTTCCCAAGTTGACAGTTCAAGCCGGAGCACCTAAAAACGGCTTTGTCAAATTCGAATTGCTCGATGATTTCCTACATCGCGACTACCGGCAAAAGTACGTAAAAGCCACCGTTGAATATGTAGATGGAGATCTTGTTTTGCCCAAAGAACCTTATCAGCCCAAGATAAAAAGCATCTCACTCGATTATCGGGCATCATCGTCAACGGTGGATTTTAGTCGAACCAGCGAGGCGGCTTACCATGAAAAAGATGTGGAATTTTTTCACTTGGGTGCCTTTGGTCAACGAGAAGTGCATGGCTATTTGCTGTCGAAAACCGACTGGCTGTCAACGAACGAAGTTACGCTAGTGGCAGACTATTCGCAGCAAGGAGAGCTGCTGATTGGTTTGAAAAATATCGCGAAAGGGCAGATACTAAACTTACTGATTCAGGTGGCCGAGGGAAGTGCCAATCCGCAAAAGGAGAAGGAACCGGTTAGCTGGTCGATCCTGGCGCGTGACTATTGGATGGAACTCCGGTCAGACCAATTGCTGGCTGATGCCACCAACGGTTTGCTGAAAAGCGGAATTGTGAAAATCAACTTGCCGGCCGAAACCCAAACCGAACACAGGTGGATGCCGGATGGACTGGTCTGGTTGCGGGCTTCGGTCAAGGAGAATCCCGATGCGGTTTGCCAGCTGATTGACATTCACGCGCAGTCTGCCGTGGCCAAGTTGCTCGAAGCGGAAAAGCATCCGGAGCATTTGCAAACGCATTTGGAAGCTGAAACCATCAGCAAATTGCTGAAGCCAAACGGTGCCATAAAAAAGGTAAAGCAACCGTATGCCAGCTTTGGCGGTCGGTCAGAAGAGGAAGACAAGGCCTATTACACTCGTGTAAGTGAACGTTTACGCCATAAAAACCGCGCCATCACGCTGTGGGATTATGAGCGCCTGGTGTTGCAGGAGTTTCCCGATATCAGCAAGGTGAAATGCCTGAACCATACCTGCGAAACTCTGGAACGGGCGCCAGGCCATGTGAATCTGATTGTGGTTCCCGACTTGCAAAACAGGAATGCGGTCAACGTTCTTCAGCCGCGGGTGAGTAAAGCAACCCTGGAAGATGTCCGGTCGTTTATTGAGCCACAGGCTTCCTCTCTCATCAAGCTCCATGTGAATAATCCGCTTTATGAAGAAGTTCAACTGGAGTTTCAAGTAAAGTTCCGAACGAGCTATGAATTTGGATATTATAAAAAGGAATTGAACCGGGAGTTGATTGAATTTCTGTCGCCTTGGGCAACCGGAAGGCAGGCTGAGATTCATTTTGGTGGTCGAATTGAAAAGTCGGTTTTACTCAAGTTTGTTGAAACCCGAAACTACGTCGATTTCGTGTCGCATTTCAAGATGTTTCATTTGGCTTCGGGCCAGCAGCCACTTGATGTTGATTCGGCCGTGGCAACAAATTCGCGGGCCATTTTGGTTTCGCACAGCAAGCATATCATTCATAACTATAACAGCTAATGTCGATGAAAGAAAGTCCGGTCATACCAAAATTAAACAAGCAGGATGAAAATCCCGGGAATTACTATTGGTTGCGTTCCGAAGGCTTGAAGCACATTCAGGAACTGTCGGACCGCCTGTGGACGGATTACAATACGCACGATCCGGGCGTGACTATCCTTGAAATTTTATGCTTTGCGCTCACCGACCTGGATTACCGCACCAATTTCCCAATTGCTGACTTACTGGCTGAAGAAAAAGACAATGAGCAGGCCATGCACCAGCAGTTTTTGTCGGCCATCAGAGCGTTACCCTCACGACCTGTCAGTATTGCTGATTATCGCAAGTTATTGATTGATATTCCCAGCGTTAAAAATGCCTGGCTGAAAAAAGGCGAAGGCGAAGTGCCGCTGTATTTTGATCGGACAAAAGAGGAACTGACGACTTTGACGGGAGGCTCTACAACGCTTGAGCCGATTGAGATTAATGGCTTATATCAAGTGATTATTGAATACGATGAAGATCTGAAAAATACAGGGAAAAAACAGGTCATGTCTGAGGTATACCGACGTTTAAACGCCAACCGAAACCTCTGCGAAAGCTTTACCGGAATAGCGACGATTGACCCTCAAGACTTCATTATTTGTGGTGAAATTGGTTTGTCAGCCAATGCGGATATTGAGAAAGTGGAAGCCCGCATCCTTTATGAAGTGCAGAACTACCTTTCACCGTCCGTTCGTTCCTATACCTTGCAGCAGCTACTGGACAAAGGCAAAAAAGCGGAAGAAATTTTTGAAGGACCACTGTATCAGGATGCGGATCAGCTATTTTCTGGAGGATTTATCGATGATGATGAGTTGGAAGCATCGCGCTTGAAAACAACGATTTATCTATCCGACTTGATTCACCTGATCATGGATTTGGATGGGGTTGAGTCGGTGCGCGATTTGATCATCAAGCCCAATGTTGCCAATTTGCCTGAGAATTGGGACAAGTGGGTGGTAGCGATTAAAGAGGACAAGCAGGCCCGGCTCGATACCGATTTATCACGCTTTGTGTTTTACAAGGATTTGCTGGCCTTTCGCTCCAACCAGGAGCTGGTTGATGCCGAGTTGGCTCAATTGAATGCCGCCGAAAAAACTGCTCAAGATGCTGTAAAGGTGAGTGATTTACCCATGATTAAGGGGACGTTCGTAGATCCGGCCTCTTACGTTTCGGTAGCAAACGAATTTCCGGTGAATTATGGCATTGGGGAAATTGGGTTACCCGGAAATGCATCAAACGAACGTAAAGCTCAGGCCCGGCAACTAAAGTCCTACTTGTTGTTTTTCGACCAGTTAATGGCTAATTATTTCGCCCAATTGTCCCGGGTGAAAGAGTTGTTTTCAACCGACAACTCAATTACACAAACCTACTTCAGCCAACTGGTAGAAGGACTGGAAGATCGTGAAAACCTGTTTGCCGATTGGGACCATACGTTAGAACAGTTGAACCAGCTTAGCGAAGATGAAACCTTGTTTTATACGCGTCGTCACCAGTTTATGGATCATTTGCTGGCCCGTTTCAATGAGCAGTTCAACGACTATGTTTTGCTGATGTATTCGCTGTCGGGCGAGTTGGCCGAGCGAGATGATATGCTGGAAGACAAAGCCAACTTCCTGAAAAATTACGACTGGACCTCACGGCATCGGGCCGGCGGGTTTAACATCACCCTGAAAGATGAACTATGGGATACCCTCAATGTGTCGGGATTGCAACACCGGGTAGCCAAGCTGCTTGGTATTCGAAATTACAAGCGGCGTGACCTGGCGCGCATTCATTACGACATTTACGATGAAAAAGACGAAGATGACCTGACCGAATACCGCTTTCGGGTAGTCGACAGCGAAACCGATAAAATATTAATCAGTAGCAGTACCCGTTACCTGGATAAGGATAATTGTATTTCAGAGATGAAAGCTTGTGTAAACTACGGAGTTGATTTGGAGAATTACGAATTAAAAGAAACATCCGACGGGCGCTACTATTTCAATATAACAGATCCGACAAAAGAAGTGATTGGCCGACGCATTGAGTATTTCGAAACTTCCGAAGAACGGGCCGAAGCAATCAAGTACCTACGTCGCTTTTTACGTGCAAACTACAACAGCGAAGGGCTCTTCGTAGTTGAACACGTCTTGCTCCGCCCACATGTGAAGGGACATCCGGTGTTTCGAATTTGCCCGAGCGATGATTCTGATTGTGTTTTTAATGATCCGTATTCTTACCAGATTTCGGTGATTTTGCCAGCATGGGAAAAGCGATTTCAAAACATGGATTTCCGGAGGTTTGTGGAGAAAACAATTCGGCAGGAAACACCGGCCCACGTCTTTCCGAAAATTTGCTGGGTGGATGAAATCCAGCTCTCTGAGTTTGAAGGATGTTACCAGGAATGGTTGTTTGCCCGGTCTATTTTTCCGAAGAAAGCTACGAATTACAAAAATGCATTGGGCAATTTACTGGATATTCTGGTTCGCTTGCATTCAATTTATCCGCAGGGAACTTTGCACGACTGCGTGGATGGTGGTGATGAAAACCCCATGATTTTGAATTTAACAAGCTTGGGTTCGATGAAAAATAAGGATCAGAAAAAATGACTCTTTCGAAAATAAACAGGATGAACGATAAGCAAAAGCAGCAACTTTTTAAGAAAAAGCATCATGGAAAGTAATTTATTAAAATTGAAAACCAGACTGGATCATTTTCCAGTATTTGAGGAAAACCAAGTCTTAACGGAAGAACAGCTCAACCAGGTGGTGACTTATCTCGATCAGCAAACCCGTTTGAGCAGACGGAATTTACATGGCTACGGAACCGTTTGTGGTTTGCATCTCAGCATGGTCAACCGACAGATGCAGCTCTCCAGAGGTTGTGGGTTAACCAGTGATGGCGATTTGCTGGAATGGCCATCAGATACGGTTTTTCCGAACGTCAGGCTGTTTAAGGATGACAATGTTAAATATCCCATGCTTCAGAATGCCGCTGTTTATGAGTTGCTGCCGGCGGGAGTAAAAAAGGAGGAACAGTTTAGCTTTTCGCGATTCAGTCAGCAAACACAGAAGAAGCTGAGTGATTTTGCTGCTATGCTTTATCTCGAAAGCTATTTGTTTGATCCGGATGTGTGTACCGGAGGAGACTGCGACAACAAAGGACAAACACAGCTTAATCAGTTGCGGGTGCTGTTGGTGCCAAAATCATTGGCTTCGAAGCAGACCAGTTTGCTTTCGGCCGGCAAAACCTTTTTCCAGCTCAGCAAACTTTCGATCCAGCGTTTGGTGCTTACGCCCGGATCGATTGATAGCTACACCAAGCTGGCCAATGCTTATCAGTCTATTATTTCATCAACCAGTCAGTCGCTGCAAGCGGCGCTGAAATCGGCCTATTCGCAGCTGAGCTTCCTGCTTTCGGATTCATTCAATAACCAGGATCCGACGCCGGAATGGAACCAGAAACTGGGACAGTTGGCCGGGGCCGCTACTACTGCGGGGAAGCAATATCGCTACGCATTTTTAAAAGACCTGGTGCAGGCTTACAATGAATTTGTGGACTCGTGCTACCTGCTAAATGTAGCTTGTTTGCCGGAGATTAGTTTATCGCCCAAACACGTGTTTATTGGCGATGCCGCTGGGCAGATCGAAGACAAAAAAGATCCTTTTCGGCAGCATTTTGTCGAAACGCCATATTATTCCGACGGAAAAGAGAAACTCCGGCGGTGTTTGTTCTTTTTTAACCGGATTGGAGCTTTGATAGAATCGGCTGATTTTAGCAACCAGGAAGACCTGAAAATCACCCCTTCAACATTACATGCCTGTTTGGGTAGCCGGGCAATTCCGGCCTACTACCAAGTGAAGGGAGAAGCGCAACTCCTGGAAAAATGGAGTTTTGAACGAACACAAAAGGATGAGGAACTTAGCATTTATTCGTACCGCGCACCTGAGTATTCGCAGTTGCCTGAGGTTCGTAGTCCGCTGAGTTATGATTTGACGGCTTACGATCATTTCCGGATTGAAGGACATTTAGGACAGCCATTCCGGGCGGCTTATGAAACATTGCAAAGCATGATCCGGGCGCACAACCTGCCAATAAAAGCACTACCGATCATGATTGAAACGGACTTTAACAGGGCGTGGGTTTGGCCAGGCCTAAGATATAATGGGATGGAGATTTTACACAAGCTCTATCGCGATGAGCTGGTGAATAACCTGAATGAACTGAAAGTGTTTAATGTGGAGTTGAACAGCAAGGTACAGGCGGCCAACGATGAGGAGTTACCTCCATTAAATATCGAATCAAATTCCTTGTCGCTCAAAGCTTTCACAGCACAGCAAACCAATCTGGTCAATCAAAAAATTACAGAGACAAAGAATTTTCTCGCTAAATCAATTGTCGACTTTGATCACACATCATTCGAGAACAATTACAAGGAAGTGGTATCGCAAGGCGCTGTGCTCAACAAAGGTATTAAAGGCGTAACCTTTGCCTCCGCTTACACACCGCTTGAAAAAACGGTGAACAACATTAACTTCAGCAAACTGAAAGGACTGGCTGATTTGATTAAAAAGCGGGAGGAGAAAGACAAGGAAAAATCCATGCTTCAAACCTTTATTGAAGGGCATCCGGGGTTGGAACACACCGGCGGAGTGCCTCGTGGCGGAACATTCGTTTTGCTTTATAGCTCGTCAAACGGCAGGGTCGTAGCGGATATGAGCCTGCCATACTGGTATGTGGATGAGTCGGTTTCGGAAGTGCCCGAAGAATCGGATGTTTCGGACAACAACCTGGTGCTGGACTGGAAGTTCAACAACGACATTTTCGTTTATACCAACCAAAACAGCAAGCTGAAAGAGAGTATTTCGAAACTGAACTTGCAGTTGGATCAGTTTAAGTTTGATCTGGATACGCAGAAGACCAACCTCAATTCGTATCAGGGAAGTATTAATACGTTGATTCAAACGATCCCCAACTACCAGGTAGACTACGGCACTATTGGCGGTCTTAACACCAACATAAAGGATCGTGAGTTAGCCAGTAACCTGGGGTTACTTAACCAAATGAATGATTATAAAATGCACCTGGAAAATCAGATTAACGCAGGTGCAGCGACTGACGCGGAAAAGGCAGTTTACAATGATATGGAACTCGTTATGGCTGGTATTGTGGAGGACACGATTGTTAAAACCTCCAAAACATCGACTGATATTACCAGGGATAGCGACGAGGCCAAATCATTGGAAATGATGGTTAATGTGACCAAGAACCTAAAAACTGAAGGTGCCGTCAGTAAAGTGAGGAATACGGTGGAAAGTGTTAAAACCGAGTCGGTGGCAAAGGAAAATTACTTAGCTTCATTAAACATGTTTAAACTATAAAATAAATAACACCCCATGACCATGAAAAAAGCAAATACACATATCATTCAGGACTTTCGAATGGAGTTAGACTTTGAAAATAAAAAAAGTGGTCAACAAGTACTTGGCTCGGCCGATGACCTAATGAAAGCGAAAATCATTCCGATTACCGAGCGTGTTTTAGATGAATGGGCCGATGAAAACAGGCATATTCAACTGGATCGTTTGGAAATCGATTTGGGCACCATTCCGTTGGATGAATTCATGGATGATTTACCCGATGCCTATGAAAGCCAGATCAAGGAGACCTTGAAAAAGCTATTCATCCATGACAAGACCGGAGCCAAGAATAAGATCCGTCCAAGTAGTGAAACAACGGCTTTGGTCAATCAACTCCTTTTTTACCTGAAGGAGGGCGTGTTTCCCTGGCAACATCATCAGGAAGCCTACAAAACGCTTGACGAATTGGTCTTGCAGGTCCTGCACGCTGAAAAAGAGAACTTGAAAAAGCAACTTAAACCTTTGCTTAAGCATGAGGATTTGGTCAATCGGTTGATTGGTGCCCTTCAGCCCGATACCCTTGATTTGCTACTGGCCGAATTAACTTTTTCGGACGTTGCCACCCAAGCGTTACTGTATGTTGGTGAACTAGCCCGGTACAGTCACCATCAAAAATTGCAGTGGAGCCGCCGTCAGATTGGCCTGGCAGTCTATAAACAGGCGTTTCGGCGAGTTACGCACAACGAAGTCATTTTCACAGAAAGGACAATTGCCTTGGTTCTGAGTGATTTGTTTCACCTGCTAAAACAGGAACACGATCGGTGGCTGGAGTTTAGCAGTCAGTTTAGCAACTTTGCTCAAAACGAGCGGTTACTTTCGCAACTTGAAGATCTCCCTGAAGCGCTGAGGAAACTGGAAAAATCCGGCGCATCCATTTGGGGATCGTCGCAAAGTGAGCAAAGGGAGGATGGAACCCAAGAGGAACGAGCGGAGACGAACGAACCCATAGCGGAGGAAGAGATTGTGTGCAACATCAACAATGCTGGCTTGGTTCTGCTTTATCCTTATCTCAATACTATTTTTAGCCGGCTTAACTGGCTATACAAGGGAAGATTTGTCAGCAATGATTCTCAGTCCAAAGCGTTATTGCTGACTGATTACCTTGCTTTTGGCGAGGAAGGCGCAGCATCGGAGAACCAAATGGTACTTAATAAAATCCTTTGTGGTGTCGAGCTGAAGGCATCGTTTAATCCGTTACTTGTTCTTTCAGAAAACGAAAAACAGGAAGCAGAGGATCTGCTTAATTCAGCCATTAAGCACTGGGTAGTACTAAAAAATACTTCACCTGAAGGATACCGCCATTCGTTTTTGAAGCGTCTGGGGGTGCTCAAATTTCAGGACGAAAGCTGGCATCTTCAGGTGGAACGCAAAAGCTACGATATGCTTCTCGAGTCGCTGCCCTTTACGCTTAGCCTGATTCAATTGCCGTGGATGAAAAATAAACTGACTGTAGAATGGTAACAGATAGCCTTATTCGAAATGCCTCTTCATTGGAACGTGAACTACAATGGTTTGCGATGGTTGCCGATGCGCGCTTAAAGCTTTACTTCAAGCAGGAATGTGCTTTCGAATCGATCTTCGAATTGGAACCGCCGGAGTACAACACGAACGAGTCTGTCTATTCCGAGTTTATTCAATACTACCATTTGTCGTTTGCCGAACGGATCTTGCTTTTGCTGGCTTTGATGCCGCATATCAAACCCGAATTGCTCGATCCGCTTTTTGCATCGAACGGGGAGACCAATCGTGGCTGGACTGAGTTTGGCGGAATCCAGGGAAAAAACCACGGGGGTTTTGTGCCGACGGGCGAAACCTTCATGTTTATCATGACTGGTGGCTCACTGAAAGAACGTTTTGCCCTGACGGATGTATTCAGCGCTGAACACGTTTTTGCCAAACACCAGATTTTGCAGTTGGAACACGCGCCCGATGGCGAACCTTTTTTATCGGGTACGATTCAGATCTCCCGTGATATTTTGGATTATCTCACGGTTGGCGAAGTTCACCGGCCGGTGATGAGCTCCCGTTTTCCTGCCAAGCGGATTACCACGGAGCGTGAATGGAGCGACTTGGTGGTGGATGAGAAAACCTTTCAACAGATTGACGAGATTAAAACCTGGCTCGATTACGGAAACACCTTGCTGTATGATTGGGGAATGAGTAAAAAGTTACGGAAAGGTTATCGCTGCCTGTTTTACGGCCCGCCGGGAACCGGAAAAACCATGACTGCCTGTCTGCTGGGCAAGGACACTAACCGCGATGTGTACCGGATTGATTTGTCGCTGGTGGTTTCCAAGTACATTGGCGAAACGGAAAAGAACCTGTCGAATGTTTTCAACCAGGCCGAAAACAAAAACTGGATCTTATTTTTTGACGAAGCTGATGCGCTCTTTGGCAAACGAACCAGCGTTTCGGACGCGCACGACCGCTACGCCAACCAGGAAGTTTCGTACTTGCTGCAACGCATTGAAGATTATAACGGGCTGGTGCTGCTGGCTTCAAACCAAAAGGATAACATGGATGAAGCGTTTACCCGAAGGTTTGATAACATCATCAACTTTAGCTTGCCGCGCCCCGACCAGCGGCTGAAAATTTGGGAGCAGGCATTTGCGGAGAAATCGACCCTGGCCGGCGATATCTCGCTCAAGGAAATTGCCAAAGGCTACGAGCTCTCGGGTGGCGCTATTATGAATGCCGTGGGTTATGCCTCGCTGATGACTTTGAAAAAGAATTCGCGTGAAATCAGTAAATCTGATCTGATTGCCGGGGTAAAAAAGGAATATACGAAGGAAGGAAGGACGGTTTGATGGAACAGCTTTCACTGGTCAGAACTTAAAAAAATCAGGAGAGATGAAAAAAGATACAACAAATTCAAAAAAAATGGAAAGCCGGGCAGTTGCGAACGCTGACCATTCGGTAAAAAAGAAACGCAATGCCAACTTGCCGGAAGACCTTCAGACAAGAATAGAAACTTCGTTTGGTCAAGATTTTTCGGATGTGGCTCTTCAAAAAAACTCGATTGAAGCCAGGGAAATGAATGCGCTTGCCTTTACACAGAGCGAAAAGATTCATTTTGCGCCGGGGCAATTCAACCCAAACACAGAAAAAGGAAGAAACCTGATTGGGCATGAATTCACCCACATTGCCCAGCAGAGAAGTGGTGTGGTTAAGCCCACCCGGGTTTTACGGAAGCGATTTACCGTGAATGATGATCGCGGATTGGAGGCCGATGCCGAACGTTTTGGCAGGAAAGCGGTTCGTGGAGAAACGATTTCCAAGTATCAATCGGCCAGTTTGGGCATGCGTAATTCGATGCGAACGGTGCAGGCTAAAAGCTCGGTGATCCAGATGGCCAAACAAAGCACCTATTTTGGTGAGTTTATTGATGAATCCTACACCACAATTAAAAATAGCGGGGGAAAAGAAATCGGAGTAGATATGTATATGAAGTTTAAGCCAGGAAACAAGGTGGATGCAAAGTTGATTGGGATGGTGCAATCGGTTCGTTCAGTAGATAAGGGGAAGCCTGTATCACTCAACACCACAGTAAAAGACAGATCCATAACTTCAAAAGATGCCAAGACAATCAGCTCGCCAGTAATAGGAACGGATGAAGCAGTGCATATTGATCAGGCTGATTACAACAGAAATCCATTATATGCGGTGGAAAAGGCTTCCAAGTCAGATACCAAGTTATCTCAGGGCGCAACGCCATCTTCTGTAAGTAAGATGACTGCCGCAGAATTAGCAGCGTCTACTGTTACAGGAAAAAACTATAAGGGCTGGGGTGAACATGGCTATCGCTACAAATCGGGAAAGGCGTGGAAATCAAAAGATGCCGAACTTCATGATGCACCTATGCAACCTGGCAGATCGAAAAATGCAGAACAACTATTTGAAACTACGGCATTGGCAATTGATGGAACGCAGAAGGGCACCTATTACGGGTCAGTTCAATGGGGTTGGCGAACAGATAGCAAAGCTAAATTTTCTCGAATCCCGTTTGCAGTTCAATCTCAAGGGACTCCTTCTTCCACCTTTTTGAAAGCGGCGGAGATCTGGAATACTACGAAAACTTCGAAAGGTGAAAGCTCTTTAAATTTACCCGTTGAGGATGTTAAATGGATTAATAATATTATGGGAGTTGATATTGGTTTGGGGCCTCTTTATACACACCTTCCATGGGGGACACGGGTTGTCGTATTGCCAGGGTTTGCGCCATTTGGAAGTTCGTTGATTAAAGTCGTTGATGGACCTTTTACCGGAGAAACTGGTGAAGTTGAGGATCGATATTTATTAGATGAACGACCTTAGATATTTAAAGTATAATCCATTTAAAAGTTGTAAGATGACTTCAGATTCGATAGTGAAAATATTGAATGAAACTGATTACCGGGAGTTATTTTTGTCTGCTGATGATCATTTGAAAGAGCTATGGGCAAACGGAAATAACAAGCAGGATTTGAGAAAAATAATTGAGAATCCCGGAAGTTCTGACAAGTCCAAATTTTTAGCTGCAGAGTTATTATCGAAATTTGAGGTTCCCCTAACGGAAAAGGCTCACGCGGATTTAGCCCGAGTTTATGCTGCTGCTTTGAAGGATACCAACGCCAACCTGGATGGAGAATATCAACTTAGCGGAAATATGTGGGGATATCTTTACGAACATGACGATCCCGGAGAGTTGGGTGCGCGGATTATGCAGTTTGGAGCAGCTGCAGTACCCTATTTGCAAGAGTTGCTTAATGATAATGGTCCGGTTTTATACGAAGGGAGCAGGGAAGCAACAGTTGGTAATGAATACCAATACCGTATCAAAGATTTTGCTGCATTTTACCTTTCTAAAATCACGAATATTTCGATCACATTTTATCACGGCCGGGAGCAGCGGGATGCCGAAATTGAGCGGTTCAGAAAAAAGCTAAAGGATAGTGAATATGGCAAAAAATGAACAGAAAATTAAAAACGATATTCTGGAAGAAATGGAGCAGCAACTTGAGCGCTCTGGTTTTTTTACACATAATGCATTGAGTAATCAGGCAAACCGGATCAATGAAATCGAATCCTTTTTGTATGGATTGATTGATACGCTGATTGCAGAAAAACACATTGAAAAAGAAGCCTTCGAAAAGATAGTCGGGAAGGTAAGGGACGAGATCCTTCAAAAAGGGGAGCATTTTCACGCGGGCATTGCCATTCGGGTTGATGGGAACGAAGAACAGCAGGCGGCCGATTTTGTTCCGGTAAATTGCGAAGAACGTCTACACCTATGCAAAGCTGCCTGTTGTAAATTGAATTTTGCCTTATCAGTGCGCGAAATTGAATCGGGTAAAGTGAAGTGGGACTTGGGGCAACCATATTTTATCCGGCAGGCCAAATCGGGCTATTGCACCCACCTGAATGGAGGACAATGTGGTTGTTCCATCTATCATGACCGTCCAAAAGTTTGCCGGCAATACAGTTGTGCTGCGGATAAGCGCATTTGGAAAGACTTCGATAAGATGGAAATCAACCAGGAATGGCTGGATGAAAACTTGCAGGAACGACAGGTTCATTTGCAGGAAGTTTATATGAATCCCAACAGCAAGATCGAATATAAATCAAAAGTTGAATAAAAAGAAGATGGCTCCAGCTAATTATACGCCTTCTGACGAGTAATAAGCCCTTGCTTAGGGAGTCAGTTTCGAAAACCGTTTAACATCCACTTCGCGCATCATTTCGTAAATGCTTTCAAAAATTTGTTCTACATTGGGTTTGGAAAAGAATTCGCCATCGATGCCGTAAGCCGGGCGGTGTTCTTTAGCCGACAACGTACGAGGCGCGGTGTCGAGGTAATTGAATGCTTGCTGTTCCTCCATCACTTTTTGCATCATGTAGGCGGTAGCTCCCCCTGGCACATCTTCATCCACAAAAATCACTTTCCCTGTTTTTTTGATCGACTCCAGGATGCGGTGATTTACATCAAAGGGCATGAGGGTTTGTACGTCAATTACTTCAACCGAAATATTTTTTGTTTTCAGCAGTTCGGCTGCTTTTACGGCATGGTTTACATTCCAGGCATAGGTCACTAAGGTCACATCATCTCCTTCAACCATCAATTCAGGAATTCCAAGCGGTACTTTGAATTCGCCCAGGTTTTCGGGCAGATGCTCTTTCATATTATAGCCCTTGAGGGGTTCAATGACTAAGGCTGGATCATTGGCTGTTAACAAGGTATTGTAAAACCCCGCTGCCTGGGTCATGTTGCGCGGAACGCAAAGGTACATGCCGCGCAACGATCCTAAAAGCATTTGCATGGGCGAACCGGCATGCCACATGCCTTGCAGCTGGTGCCCGCGGGTACGCACAATTAAGGGGGCGGCCTGCTTGCCCTTGGTGCGGTATTGCATGCTGGCCAGGTCATCGCTCAGGGTCGAATGCGCATAGATAAGGTAGTCGAGGTACTGAATTTCAGCGATGGGGCGGAAACCTCGTATAGCCAAACCAACCCCTTGTCCAATAATGGTTGTTTCCCGGATTCCCGCATCAGAAACACGCTGAATACCGTACTTTTCCTGCATGCCTTTCATCCCTTGATTAACGCCACCTAATTTTCCGGTGTCCTGTCCAAAGGTCACCAGGTTGGGGTATTTCTGAAATAGCACATCGAAATTTTCATTCAGAATGGTAGAACCATTAACTTCAGGAGCGTTTTCGCCGTACGAAGCGAGTACGCCTTCAACTTTTAACGCTGAATCGTTGCCTTCGCGGTAAAGTCGACTATTGTACAACCCGCTACTTTTAACTTTGAACTGTTCTATCCAATGATGTAATTTTAGCCGCTCTTCGCCAACGCTTTCATCGAGGTGAATGTCGTAATAAATTCGCTGGGCAAAGCTTAGGTATTTGCGGCGGGTAGGGAAGATGCGCTGCTTGATCTCAGCCAGTTCTTCAAGGTGGTCAACTATTCCATTTGATTTTTGCTTCAACAGGTGAAGGATTTCCTGTAGGTGCAGCACTTCCTCTTTGTAGCCACCCATGAAATTTTCCCAGGCATTCTTTCTGGCTTCTTTCGCCCGGGTTTCAGCTTTCTTCTCAATGGCATTGATGGTATCCATGTCGGCCTGGCCAGATTCAATCAGCCAGAGCTTAAACTGGTAAATGCCATCGTATTCTTTTTCCCATTCCAGGCGCTCCTTACTTTTGTAGCGCTCGTGCGATCCCGAAGTAGAATGCCCCAGTAATTGGGTCACTTCCTGCACGTGAAACACTACCGGTATATGATTTTTTCGACATTTTGAAATGCCATCGGCAAAGGTCTTCACCAATTCAGGATAGTTCCATCCTTTGCAGGTGTAGATCAGAATTCCGTTGGTATCCTTTTGTTTTTGAAATCCTTTTAATGCTTCCGAAATACTGGATTTGGTCGTCTGCAGCTCAATGGGAACGCTGATCCCGAAGCCATCATCATAAACAGCAACAGCCAACGGTACCTGCATCACGCCGGCTGCATTGATGGTCTCGAAGAACATCCCTTCCGAAGTACTGGCGTCTCCAATGCTGCCAAAAGCCACTTCGTTGCCCGTGACGTTGTTGTTCAGGTGCTTTTTCAAGCCTTTGTCTTCCCTAACAATTTTGGAGGCTTGCGCCAAACCAAGCAATCGGGGCATTTGTCCGCCTGTTGAACTAATGTCGGAACTGGAATTGAAGCTGGTGGCTAGATCCTTTATTTCCCCCTGCTCATTAATATTGGCTGTGCAAAAATGGTTGTTGAAATTGCGGCCACCGGTTGATGGATTCATTTCATCATCGGTGTCGCCATAAATCATGGCAAAAAACTCTTCGGGTTGCATCAGGCCAAGGGCAAGCATGAAAGTCTGGTCACGGTAATATCCCGAGCGCCAGTCGCCCTTCCGGAAGGTTTTGGCATAGGCTATTTGTGCAATTTCCTTTCCATCTCCAAAAACACCAAAATGTGCGCGTCCATTATGTACCTCGCGTTTTCCCAGGAGGCTCAATTGACGACTCAAATAAGCGATATAGTAATCGTTCAGAATTTCTTCGGTTTTTTTATCGCTTGTTATAAGCATTCCAGCTTTCTCTAAAAGCATTTATCGTAATTTAGTGATTAAGACTATTCGGTCTGAAATACATTAAACAACGTTCGTTCGTTGGATTTGTTTAGTTATATGTATGGATGAAAGTGAACACGCCATTCCCGAAAAGAATTTGACTCTCAGTTTCAGAATTGTAGCTGTGTTGAAGGGTTTATCTGAAATTTTGTCGACCAGCTTTTGTTGACATTGCAAGTAGTGAAGCGAGTATTGGTTGAAATTAGAAGAAGACCACCCGAAAATCGAGGCGAAAATTCCGGGTAGTCATTTCTAAATAAATTATAATGGGATATTTCCATGTTTGCGTGGAAGATTGGACTTGCGCTTGTTGTGGGTCATTTCCAGCGCATTAATAATTTTGATGCGTGTATCTTCCGGATATATAATCTCATCGATATACCCCAGCGAGGCGGCCCGATAGGGGTTGGCAAAAGCATCACGGTATTCTTCCACAGCTTTAGCTTTTTCGGCCTCATCGGTAATATCGCGGTTCAGAATGTTTATTGCGCCTTCAGGCCCCATAACGGCAATTTCTGCCGTCGGGAAGGCATAGTTAATATCGCCGCCAATGTGCTTGCTCGACATGACATCGTAAGCGCCACCGTAAGCTTTCCGGGTGATGAGCGTTATTTTTGGCACCGTTGCCTCAGCAAAAGCATAAAGCAATTTGGCGCCGTGTTTGATAATGCCGCCAAACTCCTGTTGAGTACCAGGCAAAAATCCCGGAACATCAACCAAAGTGACCAGCGGAATGTTGAAGGCATCGCAGAAACGTACAAAACGTGCAGCCTTAGCCGATGAGTTGATGTCGAGCACACCTGCCAAAACAGCTGGTTGGTTGGCTACAATGCCAACTGATTTACCCCCAAAGCGTGCAAAACCGATAACGATATTGGCAGCGTAGTTGGGTTGCACTTCCAGAAAGTGTTCATCGTCAACTATTTTCAGAATGATATCTTTCATGTCGTAAGCCTTGTTGGGATCTGCTGGGACAACATCGTGCAGGGCATCAATTTTACGGTCAATCGGATCGGTGGTCGTTTGAAGAGGGGGTTCTTCCATGTTGTTTGAAGGAATGAAACTCACCAATTCGCGCACCATCATGATGGTTTGTTCTTCGTTGTCACCCGAAAAATGAGCCACGCCACTTTTCGAAGTGTGTGTAACTGCTCCACCCAAATCTTCTTTGGTCACATTCTCGTGGGTTACAGTTCGGATGACATCGGGACCGGTAACAAACATGTGACTGGTTTCGTTGACCATGAAAATAAAATCGGTCAGGGCAGGAGAATAGACCGCCCCTCCGGCGCATGGTCCCAGAATTGTACTGATTTGCGGAATTACCCCTGACGAAAGAACGTTATTGTAGAAAATGTCGGCATAACCGGCCAAGCTTTGCACGCCCTCCTGAATTCGGGCGCCACCAGAGTCATTAAGGCCAATAAGCGGAGCTCCGTTTTCAATGGCCATTTTCTGGATCTTAACAATTTTATCAGCATTCGACCGGCTCATCGTTCCTCCAAAAACGGTGAAGTCCTGGGCAAAAATATACACCAGGCGATCGTGAATTTTTCCATAGCCAGTAACGACCCCATCACCTCGAAATTTCTTTTTGTCAATGCCGAAATCGGTTGCCCGATGCAGCACAAACTTATCGATCTCGTTAAATGTTCCCGGATCAAGCAGGTCTTCAATGCGTTCACGGGCGGTTTTTTTTCCGGCAGCATGTTGTTTTTCAATTCGCTCCTGGCCCCCGCCAATTTCAGCTTCCTTATTGAGTTGTTCTAATTTTTCGAATTTGCCTTTTAAGTCCATAGTTTTTTCAATTAATCAATTTCAATCAATACCTGGTTTGATTCTACCGTGTCACCATCGGCAACGTGAACCGCTTTCACAATGCCATCGAGCGCTACTTTGTACTCACTTTCCATTTTCATAGCTGCAATAATGATTGCGGTTTGTCCCTGGGTCACTGATTCACCTTCTTTTACCAATACTTTTACAATTTTACCTGGCATGGGCGCGGTAATCTGTTTCTCACTTTGCGCAATCGCTCCGGCGCCGCGGTTACGAATGTATCGTGCTTCGGCATCAATGATTTCCAGGTCGTAGGTATTATACAAGGTGTGCGCCGTATACGATTTTGGTTTTGGTGATGGTACCAGGGAAATATTATGTGAGCGGTTGCTCTCTATGATGGAAAAGGTTCCCTCGTCATTATGCATCAGGTCAACATTGTAAACCTTATCATCGACCATAATTTCGATGAGATTTTCATTTTGGTTTAAAATTTTAACGGACGCAATGCGGTCACCTAATTTTATTTCAATAGGCATATTTTTCTGTTTTATAAACGGTCAAAATTCTTTTGGTAAGTGTATTTCTTCCACCGATTCTTTGCCGGATTGAGCTCTTTGGTTGGAATGACTTTGTTTTTCCGGTTGATAAAATCGAAGTATGCGGCAATGATTACCATGTCTTGACTTTCGTCTGCGCTGGAATCATCGGCCAATAAAGTACTTCTATTTTTTTCGATGAAATTGGTGTCATAATTTCCACTGACAAAGTCGGCTGAATCCATGATTCGCTCCAAAAACTTGAGTGAGGTCCTGATTCCCGTGATTTTGTACTCGTAGAGGGCTCTTCGCATCCGTTGAATAGCCTCGCCACGTGTTTCAGCCCAAACAATCAATTTGGAGATCAGCGGATCGTAGTGAATTGGGATTTCATAGCCTTCATACACATAACCATCAGTTCGTACGCCTAATCCCAGGGGTTGCGTGATGGTGTGAATTTTTCCCGGACTCGGCATGAAGTTGTTGTCTGAGTCTTCCGCGTAAATGCGGCATTCGATGGCATGCCCTTTTTGTTCGAGCCTAGCTTGCTCCAGGTTTAGCTTCTGTCCTTCCGCAACCTGAATTTGTTTTTTCACCAAATCAATACCAGTGACCCGCTCAGTAATGGGATGTTCAACCTGCAAGCGGGTGTTCATCTCCAAGAAATAATAATTCCTGTCATTGTCCACTAAAAATTCAATTGTTCCGGCTCCAACGTAGTTCACCGCTTTGGCGGCGTCTACGGCATGTTTTCCCATTTGTTCGCGTAACTCAGGGGTCATCAAGACCGATGGCGTTTCTTCAACCATCTTCTGATGCCTGCGCTGGATAGAACACTCACGCTCAAACAAATGAACCACATTGCCATGTTCATCTCCCAACACCTGAAATTCAATGTGGTGTGGCGATATGACATATTTTTCAATGTAAACGGCATCGTCACTAAACGAGGCAAGCGCTTCGGAACGGGCCGCCCTGACTGAAGAAACAATGTCCTCAGCTTTTTCGACCAGGCGCATGCCTTTACCACCACCTCCGGCCGATGCTTTAATCATCACCGGCAACCCAATGGTTTGGATGGTTTTAATGGCTTCATCTTCCGACTGAATGGCCTCGGTTGTTCCGGGTACCACCGGAACACCTGCGGCAATCATGGCTTTGCGGGCCTGAATTTTATCACCCATTTTTTCAATCACTTCGGGAGTTGGCCCGATGAAAATAATGCCATTGTCGGTGCAAAGTTTCGCAAACTTGGCATTTTCAGATAAAAAGCCGTAGCCCGGGTGAATGGCATCGGCTTTTGATTGTAAAGCGACTTCAATAATTTTATCGGCTTTCAAATAACTGTCTTTCGACGGGGCCGGGCCTACATGATATGCTTCGTCAGCATAGCGTACATGCATGGATGTCCGGTCGGCATCGGAAAAAACAGCAACAGTTGCTATGCCCATTTCACGGCAAGTACGCATGATACGGACAGCAATTTCACCCCGGTTAGCAACCAGGATCTTGTTGATCTTCCTCATAATTAACTTTTAATACTTCAAATATTTGTCTTATTAAATAGTCTGGCTATAGTCTCTAAGTCTAACTTAAAAACCACATTCACCTTAAAAAGTTTCTCAATATCCTCATTAATTCTATCATTTTTCAAAAAAAATCGATGTTAAAAAACCTACTTGAATAATAAATTATGTATTTTTGATAGTCTTTAGAAAAAAATTATGTTCTACCAAAAATCACGCCTTCTGGTTTTTTCAGTTCTGGCTGGTCTTTGCTGGGTCAAATCGATTCAAGCACAGCAGTCTGGTAGTTATTCCTTATCTTCCGATTCGCTTGTCAATCAGGTCGCCAGTTATAAGAAAGTTTACTACGCTTCGTTTACGACTGAAAAAGTGAAAGTTGATGGTGAACTCGATGAGTCTTGCTGGAGTAACGGGCATTGGGGAGGAGGATTTGTTCAACAGCAACCACTGCAAGCTCAAGCTCCCTCGCAGGAAACGGAAGTATGTATTTTATACGACCGGAATAATCTTTACATCGCGATGCGCTGTTATGATAATGAACCGGAGAAGATTCGGCCAATTTTAAGCCGACGCGATGAAATGAATGGTGATATTGCGGGAATTGCGATTGACTCGTACGCGGATAGGCAGACTGCATTTGAATTTAATGTCTCTGCAGCTGGACAAAAGGTTGACCTCATGCACTTGGGCGCTTATGAGTGGGACCATAATTGGGATGCAGTGTGGGATGGCAAATCAGCGTTGAAAGATTCGATGTGGACGATTGAAATGCGCGTGCCTTTCAGCCAGCTTCGGTTTGCTGATGCCGAGGAGCAAGTGTGGGGGATGCATGTATGGCGTTGGATTGATCGGAATATGGAAGAAGCGCAGTGGAAACTGATTCCGGTTGACGCTCCGGCTATGGTCTATTTATTTGGTGAACTTCGCGGAATTAAAGACATCAATTCCAAGCGAAAAAAAGAGTTTTTGCCTTACGCAAGCACGCGCTATTCCCCCAATACGGATTTAGAAAACAAGACTAAGCTTGATTTTGGCCTGGACGGAAAAGTTGGTTTGAGTTCGGATTTCACGCTGGATTATACCATTAATCCGGATTTTGGGCAGGTCGAGGCTGATCCATCGGTTTTGAGTTTATCGTCGTATGAGGTTTTCTACAATGAAAAAAGGCCATTTTTTCTGGAAGGAAACAATGTGTTGGATTTCAGCACCGGACGGGATTTGCTGTTTTATTCGCGGCGGATTGGTCGCGCTCCCGTTTATTCGCCGGGGTTGCAGGATAAGCAGACGATGGCTATACCCGACAACACTTCCATCATTAGTGCCTTGAAGGTTACAGGAAAAAATAAAAAAGGTCTTTCCCTTGGTGTGGTGCAGAGTTTGACAGCGCGCGAAGAAGCGACTATCTATTCGGACGATGCGACCGAAAAGCTGACTGTTGAGCCTTTTTCGAGCTACTTTGTTGGCCGTGTCAAGCAGGATTTTAACGAAGGAAACACGGTTCTTGGCGGAATTCTAACCTCTTCGCTTCGTTCCATTAAGGACGAGCACCTGGAATTTGTACCCAGCTCGGCATTGGTTGGTGGTTTTGACTTGCAGCACAACTGGAAAAAGCGGAAGTACTTTTTCGACGCGAAAAGCTTTTTCAGCCGTGTAGGCGGAAGCAATGAAGCAATCAGCAGGTTGCAGCAGGCTTCGCAACATTATTTTCAACGTCCGGATGCTGACCACCTGACTTTTGACCCTGATAAAACCGAATTAACTGGCCATGGCGGCGAGTTAAAAGGGGGCAAGCGTAGCGGAAAGTTCCGTGCGATCGGGACCTTTAGTTGGCGTTCTCCAGGAGTTGACCTCAATGATTTGGGGTACATGTACCAAGCTGATTATCTGCAGCAAGAAACTGAATTGCGATACCAGGTAAACAAGCCATTGGGGATCTTAAGAGATTATTATTTCGACCTGACCCAGAACAATAGCTGGAGTTATGGTGGTGAGACAACTAAAAAAGAACTTGATCTGCATGCCTTTTTGCGGTTTACGAATTTGTGGCGCGTGCATGCTTACCTGGAATATGATTACAGTCAGTTTGATACGCGTGAGTTGCGCGGAGGCCCAAAGCTATATAAAGAAGATAGTTGGAAAGCCCGGATTTTTGTGCAGAGCAATAATGCAAAAAAAATACTCGTGGCTGGCGGACCAAATCTGACTTGGTCGGTTGATGAGGTTTCCAAGCGGGCGGTATATACCTTTTTCGTGCGATGGCAAATCAACGATCGGATTAGCATTAACAGTCAAACCGATTATGAATTGATGACCGACTACCACGAGTATGTTCGCAAGCTCAACCTTTCCGACAACCGGACTGGCTACCTGGTTGGTCAGCTCGACAGGAAAACAATTTCGACCACCTTAAGGCTCGAATATTTTATTACCCCGGAGTTTTCGCTCCAGTATTATGCCAATCCCTATGCTTCGGTTGGACAGTACAGCAATTTCAGGCGGGTAAACGAGAGCAGCAGTAAAAACATCAATGAGCGTTACTTTAGCCCACAAGACATCAGCCTGGAAAAAAATTCCTACAACATGACTGATGCGCAATCGGAAAGTTACGCGTTTGCCAATCCTGATTTCAACTACCAGGAATTGCGCTCGAATCTGGTTGCCCGCTGGGAATTCAGGCCGGGATCGACTGTGTATTTGGTGTGGAACAGTTCACGTTACTTGTATGAACGAAGCAGTAACTATTCGGTCACTAAGAGCTATGGCGATCTTTTTGGCTTGAAATCAGACAATGTCTTTATGATCAAGTTTAGCTACTGGTTTTCGTTATAAGCTAATGTCTTTACTTCCGATTGAATAATTTGCTATCGGAAAACAGATTTTGCTGATTTGATCAAAATAATTCATTTCATTTCCTTAAACAGAAAACATTCGTTTACTTTTGTGCAATTTTAATGCAAAGGTGCAAGAACCATTTTTGCTCGATTTGGTTTTTGTCTGTTTAAAATGACATTGAATTCGTGAGACTTTCAGATTATATCCCGTTATATAAAAAAAGCCTGCACCTGGCTTTTCCTGTTATTTTATCACAAATTGGCCAGGTAACGGTTAGCTTGGTTGATAATATGATGGTTGGGCATGTGGGAACCGTTGAGTTGGCTGCGGCAGCATTTTCCATCAATATTTTTCATATTGGCATGTTGTTGGGAATTGGAATTACCATGGGCTTGACTCCGTTGGTTGGCCATGTTTACAGTCAGAAGAAGGAACAACAAGTAGGCGAATACCTGAAAAACGGCTTGTTTGTGCATGGTGTGGCAACTTTGGTGATCGGCGTGATCATGGCTTTTATAAGCCTCTTTCTCAACCGGATGGGGCAGCCGGAAGAAGTCGTAAAACAAGCTGTGCCTTACTATTTGTTGCTGGTGACCTCCCTATTTCCCATGCTGCTGTTCTATTCATTCAAACAGTTTCTGGAAGGTGTGGGCAACACCAAAATTGCCATGTACATTACCCTCACGTCCAATCTGGTCAATATTATTCTGAATTATTTGCTGATTTACGGAAAGTTTGGATTTCCAGAGTGGGGGCTCAATGGTGCCGGAATTGCCACGCTCATTTCCCGAATAATTATGCCAGTAATGTTGATTCCCTTTGTATTGAAAAACAAACAGTACAAACGCGAATTCCGCATTGCTTATCATGCGCGGATTCAGCTCAAATTGCTGAAAGAAGTGTTTGCGGTAGGTTTCCCAATTGGCTTGCAAATCATTGTTGAAGTGAGTACGTTCAGCTTCGGAGCCATCATGATGGGCTGGATTAGTAAGGAGGCATTGGCCGCGCACCAGGTAGCCATTGGCTTAGCTTCATTTACCTACATGATCAGCTTAGGGTTGGGAGCCGGGACCACCATATTGGTCAGTCATAGCCGCGGATTTGATGATCCGCTGAAAATGCGACGAAGCATCTACGCCTCGTTCCATCTGGTCGTTTTGTTTATGTCGGTGATGGGTGTTTTGTTTGTACTGCTGCGGCACCAGTTGCCGTTTCTGTTTACCGAAGACCCCGAGGTTATTTTAATTGCAGCAAACCTGCTGATTGTGGCCGCGCTTTTTCAGATCTTTGACGGTATTCAAGTAATTCTGTTGGCTTCGCTCCGCGGATTGTCTGATGTGAAACACCCCATGTTTATGGCTTTTATCAGCTACATGGTTTTAGGGCTACCTATCAGTTACCTTTTCGGAATTGTGCTTGGATTTGGCGCAATTGGCGTTTGGATTGGTTTCCTGAGCGGGTTGGCTTTTGCTGCTTTGCTTTTCTCATTTCGGTTAAAGAAGCACCTCCATTTCAAATAGAAAAGCCTCAATTTTTTCGTGTTAGCAAAACGGTCGTGGGGCGTTCCATAATATCGCGGGCTGAAAAGGAAACCTTCACTTGATCTGGCAACCTCACCCCTTCGAGTTTTCGCTTGGTCGAAATAATGACACCATCAGGATATTCGTCGAAAAAGTTGGTGAACTGATCGTATTCCAGGTGTTCAATTTCCTTTTGAAGATAAAATGAGAAGGAAGGATTAAACTTTTCAAAATACCGAATTTCTTTTCCTTCCAGCAAGTGCAGGCTTTGAGCCACCGGGTTTTCCTGGTCGATTCGCGGAAAAACCAAGGAGATAAAGCTGAGTGCACCCAAAAGACTACTCACTCCAATAAGCTTTATCGCCAACTTTAATCGTTTTTTGGAGAACCAATAATACGCCACGGCAAAACCCAGCGGAATGGGAAGGAAATACCAGGCCAAGGAGTCTAAATGAGCCAGTGCCGGGTCGAAACTGATGCCGATATAAAGCGCCGGAATCAAAATAATACCAAAGATGAGCAGCACCAGCATACTCGCTTTGGGTTTGGCGAAGTTGAAGTTGAGTTGAGACAGCCACAGCCCCAGCAGTATGGCAAAAAACGGGTAAGCTGGCACAGTATAATTGGGCAGTTTGGTGCGCGAAATGGAAAAGAAAACCACAATTGTCAGTCCGGCCACTAAGCTGAGCAAGGTGAAATCATCTTTTCGGTTGGCAAAGGCCTTTTTTAAGGCTTGAACAATAAAGGCCGAAAAGGGAAAAAGGCCGAGCAAAACAAACAAAATGGTGATCAGGAAGATTCCTCCATGTCCTTCCATCTCGCTGGAAAAACGGCCCAGATTGTGTTTGAAGAAGAAACCATCAGTCCACACCCCGTTGGTTTTCACGTGAACCAGGATGTACCAGGGCAGAGCGATCGCCAAGACAATGGCCGCGCCCAGAAATGGCCTCAGCTGCTTTATTTCGATCCATTTGAAACGCTTACTGAAAATCAGAAACAGAAGAAAAATCAACCCGGGCAAGCCGATGGCAACCGGGCCTTTCGATAACGTTCCCAAGCCAATTGAGCCATAAAGCATCAACAGGTAGATGAATCGTTTTTCTTTGACAGCCCCATAGAATGAGAACAGGCTGGCAGTGAAGAAAAAGATCAGATAGGGATCGGGAACAGCTAAATGAAACTGGATATTGAGGTGGATGGAAGCCAATAAGATAAAAACAGTCCATAATCCAGCTTTTTCAGAATGAAAACGGCGAACAAACAGAAAACTTATCAAAATTGTCAGGGCACCGAAAACAGCCGAAAAGAACCGGGCCGAAAAGGCATTGACCCCGAAAATGGAGTAACTAAGCATCATGAAAAAGTAGTGCAAGGGCGGTTTGTCGGTACGCAGCTCGTGGTTGAAAGTGGGAACAATCAGGTCGCCCCGGGTAAACATTTCGGCAGCGCAGGTTGCATTCTTCGCTTCATCCAAAATGTATATGCTACTGCCACCAATATTGAAAAGGTAGCTTACTAAGGCAACGGAAAAAATAAACCAGGGATAATATTTGGGCTTGTTCAATCGCTTGAGCATGGGGCAAACCAGTTTTAAATTGATGATTCTATTAGATAACTTTCAGCCTTTTTTGTTAATTTCGTGTCGCTAAATAAGACAATTTCGGCAAAGATATTCTTTAATCGCCATAAACAGAAAATCATGAAGCAATTAAGTGTGGTTATTTGTGTTTACAACGAAGAGTTGAACATTCGGCCACTGAGCGAACAAATAAAAGGCGCTCTCAAAGATTTCGATTACGAAGCAATTTTTGTGGATGACGGATCGACCGACCGCACGCGCGAAGAAGTGAAAGCGATTAATGATGAGCATTTTTTGCTGCTTGAATTGAAGAAGAACTACGGACAGAGCTCAGCGCTGCAAGCTGGAATTGATGCCGCTTCGGGCGAGTATATCGCTCTTATTGATGGCGATTTGCAGAATGATCCAAAAGATATTCCGATGATGTTGAAGATGGCAATCGATGGCCAATGGGATATGGTTGCCGGCGTGAGGGCCAATCGTAAGGACGGCGCTTTTTTCCGCAAAATCCCAAGCAAAATTGCCAACTACCTCATTCGCGAGGCTACCGGAATCCGGATGAAAGATCTGGGCTGCACCTTAAAAGTATTCACCAATGAAGCGATCAAAAGCATTCATATATATGGCGAGCTACACCGGTTTATTCCGGCACTTTTAGCACTCGAGGGTTCTACCAGGATAACCCAGGTTGATGTGAATCACCGAGCCCGTGAGTTTGGAAAATCGAAATATAACCTGAGCCGGACCACGCGGGTTTTCAGCGACTTAATTCTGATGGTCTTCTTCAAGAAATATATGCAACGACCGATGCACTTTTTTGGCGGAATTGGGATTGTTACGCTGGGGATCGGCTTTTTGATTAATTTTTACCTGTTAGGTTTGAAGCTTTTGGGCTACGACATTTGGGGAAAACCAATTTTGATTTTGGGCATGCTTTTAGTGATGGGGGGCATTCAGTTTATGACCATCGGAATCATGGCCGAAATTCTAATGCGTACTTACTACGAAGGTCAAAATAAAAAGCCGTACCGGGTGCGCCGGATCACGGTTACCAGCAAATAATAGATCGGGTTAGGTGGCGCTTTGTTTTTCTTTCGGGTGGGTAAAGTAAAATCGGGAGCCTTCATTAACAGCGGACATCACCCAAATATGTCCTCCGAGTTTTTCGACAAGGGAACGTGCGATGGAAAGCCCAAGACCAGTGCCTCCCTGGTTTCGCGTGATATGTTCTTCAATTTGCTGAAAAGCCGAGAAAATTTCGTTTTGTTTGTTGTCCGGTATTCCAATGCCGCTATCTTTTACGAAAAATTGAATCATGTTATCTTCGCGATATTTGTACCCAAACTCAATGGTGCCCTCGTCTGTAAATTTCAGAGCATTGCCCAACAGGTTTAAAAGCACTTGTTTTAAGCGGACTTCGTCGGTTTCAATTACTAATTCCTGAGCAGCATCCCGATCTTTGGACAAAACCAGTTGTAGGTGTGATTTCTGATTGATTACCAGTTGATTTTTAACCAGTTCATAAACATCGTCAAGTATTTTATTAAGATGGTGCTCTTGCTTTTTGACGACTAACTGGTTGGCTTCAATCTTGCTCAGATCGATAATGTCGTTGATAATGGTGAGCAGGTGTTCGCCACTAGTCTGAATGTGACGGATAAATTCTTTTCGGATGATTTCATCATCATGATATTCTTCGAGTAAGGATGAGAAACCTAAAATACTGTTCATTGGTGTCCGGATTTCATGGCTCATATTAGCCAGAAAAGCCGATTTCAGCCGGTCACTCTCCTCGGCTCTTTTTTTTGCTTCTATCAGTTCTTGCTCGGCTTGAACCCGATGCGAGATGTCATGAATAATCACATAAATAAATGTGGTGTTATCGAAGATAATTTTTCCGCTATGAATTTCAACATCTTTTGTGCGCCCATCCTTCAGGTGGTGCTTTTGTTCGAAATGACTGTTTTGCTTTTGCGATTGGCTGAAAAATGCTTTGATATCCAGTTTGGGAAGTCGGCACAGATCTTGAAAATAAAGTGCTTTTAGTTCCTTCTGGTTGTACCCATAAAACCCGGCGGCGGCTTTGTTAGCATCTCTTATTTGCTGCGTGTTGGCATGGATAAGCAGCATCATCGAATGGCTTTCGTTAAAAATATTGAGGTAATTTTCAGCAATCATCCGAAGCGACTTTTCAGTTTTTCGTTTGCTGTTAATTAGAAAGATAACCAGAAAAAGTATAAAGAAGAGAGCCAAAATAGCGGTGATAACCTTTATCAATTCCAAGCGGGCAATTTCAACATTCATTTGTGGCTGGTTGAGCAAAAGCACCCGTTGCGGGACCAACTCAAGGTTGATACTGTGTTTTTTCAATTGGTTGTAGTCGACAATGCTTGTTGTGGGGAGGGTACTGCTTATTTTGAATTGTGTTGGTGACGCTCCGGCCAGAATTTGCTTGCCAACCATACCAGCCGCGTACATGTGATCATAATAGTTTATGATTGTTCCTCCCATGAAGCCGTCACCAACCCCTTCATCATAAGCATGGTAGATTATGGCTTTCGTGTTGTTTTTAAGAAATTCGACAATTTGTTCCAGTCCTAAATAAATGTCTTTCAAACGGTACGAAGCCATTAGTAATACCAGGTTGTCAGCTGGAATTGCCCGAATTTTTTGAGTGTATTCCTCGAAGGTTAGATCGCTGACGTTTATTTTTTCAACACCAAAGCTGGGAAACAGAGCAATCTTTTGTTGAAAGACCCGGTAGTCTGCCATTGCCGTGGTTGTGTTATCTGTAATTACCTGCAATTTTGTCCGATTGGGATGAAGTTTCTGAATCAAGTTCAGGGTGTTTTCCAGCGAAATGTTTTCGGTAAAGCCCGTAATCCATGGATTATTCTCCTGCTCCATTGCTTTTTTTTGGTCGTTAATGCCCCAGAAAACGATCGGAGTTTGGTTAAATAATTCATTCTGGAATTCTAAACAAAAGTTGAAAGCATTGTCGTTGCAGGCAATCACAAGGTCGTATCGTTGTAAGGTTTGTTGCTTGAGCTTAATGTGTTGAAAAATGGTCGAATTGAGCTGGCCTTCGGGATAACGTTTCGAATCCAGAAATTCAATGTCAACAGAGTAGTCTTTTTCAGGAAAAATTTCATCAATAGCTACTTCTGATTCCTGGTAAATATGAAAGCTTGCGTTGTAGGAATAAATGATCAGTACTCTTTTCTGTTCGGACTGTCCCATGCAAGAAATCGAACAAAGCAGTAGGGTGCTAAAAATCAGATATGTGATTGTTTTTTGCAATGGACTAGGTGCGCGTTAAAAATTATTTAGTAAAATGGTGCATAAAAATAGCTTTTTTTTTGCTGATGTTAAAAGATCATTCGTCCTCATTTTCCTTTATTCCGAAAGTATTTTTTGCACCACTAAAAATCGATTTCCACCAATAGTTGACGATCGACTTTTGCGGATCTCGTTTAAAACGGATTTCATCGGGGAGCAGGATGCGGGTTCGTGGGTGCTTCGATTTCAATACCAAACTATTGGTTAGAAAACTCAGGAATTTAGCTTCTCTCGTATCCCCGTCTTTTTGTTCGAGAATGGTGATTTTAAGATCGTCGTAGGCAAATCGAAGCTTTCCGTCGGCTTGGGTTTCGTTGGCTGTAAATTCAAAATCGAATCGGTTAAGCTGTCCAGAACGAACGGCGATTCCTGCCGCATTTCGGGTAATGGGATTTAAAGTCTCTAAGTCAAATGGCTGAATTTGTCCACGTACCGTAAAACTGTTGTTGGATGAAAGGAGATTGTAAGTCATGGTTGTTTGGAGCAAAGCTTCGCCCATGAGCAATGCATTGGCTTTAACGTTTAATTCTGGTTTTGCATTCAACAGGTAGGGGAGATTGGTTACCGGAAATGCCCGGATATTCATCTTTTCAAAATACACCACCCCCGGCAAAGGCCTGTCTGCAGTTTGTTCCTCATAACGAATGGTGTAATCGTTCAATTTGAGGGTATCGAAATAAATTGGAAGCGCCAGGTTTTTGATTAACTCCTGAGGCAGCTTGGATTGTTTGTTTGGATCGTCTGGTGTTCGTTTGTCGCGATAAATATTCAGGGATCCACCGCTGGCAATTAACTGCGAAGCGGTCAGTTCGCCTTGATTAAACCATCTTTTCAGATCCAAATTCATCACGTCCAATTTGCTGATGGTTCCTTGGTAATGGTCGGCTTCAAAAAGAATAGCCGACTGAAATTGCTGTTTGCTATACCGGGGGTTGATCTTGATATCGGCAACGGATAAGTGGTTGTTCTGATTGCTGAATTGAATATCGCCCAAATGAAAATTATATTGATTTGATTCATCCGAAAAAGCATAATTTTTCAGGTTCAGCTTTACCGATTTTGCTCCAAGTAACCGGTCATTTGGAGTGGTGTCCAACGCAAATTCATGTAATTCAATCTGCAGATTTGGATAACTTTTTGATTGATCATGACCGATTCGTATTAGCTCAGCCTCATTGAGCTGAATGCTTTGAGCAGCAATTTCACGGACAATAGGTGAAATGTCCGGGGGAATTTTTAGTTGGTACAGGTTGATTTTCGAGTCGCCCGTCGCTTTTGCACGAATTGTCAAGCTCGGTTTGTCAGCCTGGATGGACTTAAACTGAAGACTATGTTCATTCAAGACCTGCTGAATATTGACTTTTTCGAAAGTCAGCGACGGAATATTCAACTGAACAAAACCAGTTTCACCGTTGCTGGCTGTATTTTTCAGAAGCAGGTTGCTTACGGTCAGATTTTTCTCATGGGTTGAAAAATGAAGTTCATCGGCGGTATAGTCAACGGTTCCCTTTTCAGGTTTGAAAATAACTCGGCTCAAAGTGGTCGAAATGTTGTCCGACTTGAAAGTAGCCGGCTGATTTGCCCCTTGGCTAATCAAGCTGTTGTTGTCGCCAATCATTGATATTCCAGAGGTCAGCACTTTCGATTCATTAAACTCATCGGTATTGTAAATGTCAATTTGTCCGTTGGTTAGTATAAACTGGCCAATCATCAGTCGCTGCATTTCCTTGGGCAACGGCACTTCGATGTCCTGAAAAACCACTTGCTTTTGTGGTTTTTGCGAGCGATAAAGATTGATACTTGGTTGATCGATTAGAACCCGGTCAACATCAAGTTTTTGTTCAAAATAAGCTTCCTCCAAATCAACACCCTGCAGTCTGATTTCGGGAATATTAATGTGGAAATGCAGGGGCAAATCTCCGTAAATGCGACTGCTGATATCGGGATATAAAATGGCGTTGCGGATGTAAATTTCAGATTTTTTCGATGAGATGCCAATTTCGCTGGCCTGCATGTTGTGCACATCATCGGATAGCTGAAACAGCTGGTCTTCGATTTGCAATTCAAAATCATCAGCAAAAAATAAGCGATCTTTTTCAATTTCAGTTTCATTCAGTAAAAAGTTTTCCAGCTCAACGCTAAATTTATTGTTGAAAGAACTGGTTTTACCTCGTCGACTGTGTGTAACCAACTCAATATTGCCATTTGGTGCTGAGATTTTTCCAATGGAAATACTTTCGATGTACTTGTTTAACAACTCGTACAATTCGCGCGGATTGGTCTTTTTTGTTCTGGTCTTGGGATGTGAAAAAACTTCAAGATAAATGCTGGGTTCAACGATCGAAAAATTATTGATGTGCAGGTTTTTTCTGAAGAAAGCCTGGTGGATGTTCGTATTACTTAAAACGAGTGATGGAATTTTGATTTCGTATATCTGCGAGCGATTGTAGCGTTTCAACAAGCGGGCATTTTGTCCTGGTGAGTCCGGAAATAGGTGCAAATTCTTCATGCTTGCCCTGTTGGTGTGCGACGACACGGCAATTTCATCAATTTCCAGCCGGTGAATCTGGTCAATCAATTTCATCTTGTAGTTCGAAAAAGTCAGATCGATATTGGTCGCAAAAAAAAGTTTGTCGGTTCGTTCGGCGCTGATTGAATCGAGCGAGAAATCGGTCAACCTAAAGTCGAAATCAGAAGAAATTACACCCGATCGTTGCGGTCCTTCATCGGTATTGATCACAAACCGGCCCCGATCGAATTCAACGACATTGGCATACACCCCTTTGATGTAGTTCCGAATGAAGTGATAGAGTAAGCTGTTGGTCTCTAGTTGCTCTTTCTGCTTCTTCTCGCCCTGGTTGATGATTAACGCCGGACTGAACGCCAAAACAGATTGAAGCGGCATTTCGCGCGAATGAAACAGTCTTTTTAGATCGATGTCTATTAACCGGATGCTGTCACATACCATGTCGACAGTCGTTAATTCGGTGCTCGGGTTTTGGCTGGGTTTCAGTTGCAGCTGATCGGCCTGAATGAAGCTGTTTTCGGTGTTGGCTATGATGTTTGTTGCGTCAAAACGATGTATTTCGTCATTCATCAAAAGGTAGTAGTTGTCGATCTGCAGGTATAGGTTTTCCGAGTAAAGGATGCGTTCCGGATCATTAAAAGAATGATCGTTGAGCTCAAAACTTTCGAGCTGAACGTTTAAATCATAAAACTCCTGGATACTTAATTTATCCTCATTTCTTCGTTCAATTTGCAGTTTTCTGGCATTCATCGAAAGATGGTTGATGCTCAGTTGATCAAATTCTCCTTCAACCAACTGAAACAGATCGAACGCTTTGACTTGTCTTAAATTAATTTCAGGTGCGTCTTCTTGAGGAACCACTTTAATATCGGCGCGGTTCAGAAACAGCGAATCAATCTGGATGCTGTCTGTTTGGAACAGCTTCTTTAATTGTTCCGACTTAATGGAAATATCCGGGATTTCAACAAAATACCGCGTGTGGGTTGCCATGCTGTTTGGAACTGGAGCCAATTGTATTTTCGTCCCCCTGATATCCTTTTTTTTCAATGAATATTGAATCTTCTGAACGGTAAGTTCGTGGATGCTGTCGGCCAGTGCTTTCCGGTAATTGTCTATACTCAGAAAAATATCGTCGGCTTGAAAGAAGTCCTCGCGGTGAGTCAGTAACTCCGGATCAGTATAAAAGTCAGACATGCCCACGTTGAAATTGAGCTCACCCAAACGGCTTTTTTGCTCCTGATCTGCAAATTGATCCTTGATGAATCCGGCGTTGGTCAGCTCAATTTCATCAATGGAAACGGATCGAAGGTTTTCACCGAAAAGCGATTGTAATTCCCGGATAAAGCTAAACGGACTTTTCGATTCCGAAGTTGCCAGCGTGTCTTTGGGAATATTCCAGGCCGGCGAATCGAGTTGCAGTTTCTTAATATGAAGTTTTTTATCCCGCAGAAGCTGTAGCAGGTTGATTTTTCGTATGGCGAGTGTTTTGGCTTTTAAAAAGTCAATGTTGACAGAATCGGTTTGTTTTTTGATTTCTATATCATTAAAAATTAAGCTCCGTGTAAATATATTGACCGATAAATCATTCAAGTATAAAGAGTAACTACCCTGCGTTTTTTTATTTAGTTGTGAGCTGAGCTCATTTTTAACTAAGCTTTCAGCAAAAATAAGAAGGAGTAAAAACGCGAGCAATGCCAGCCCTAAAACCATTGCCAAGATCCACTTGGTCAATCGTTTCCGTGTTTTATTTTCGGTCTGGTTCATCGGTTATCAACTATCAAACTAAATGCTTTATATACTTGAGACCAATTTTGCAAAAAAAGTTGCGTATTCAAAAGAAAATTGGGTTTTCATTCGCTTTGGAACAGATAAAAATGAAAGGTGTTATATAACGTATTAATTGCAAGAGTGCTAAAGCTCATTTTTTATATTTTTAGGCCGACGAACTTAAACCCTGATCATGCAATGGATAAAAATACGCAATTTAATGAATCCCAATTCCGCTTGGGGTGTTCTGTTCCGTTCTCTTTTTGCTGTCTTTTATTTTCCTGTTCCGATTTCAATTTTCACCATTAATATAGTGATAGAAAAATGAAAAAAGTGTTGTTTTATACCCTTTTACTGGCTGGATTATCGGGCTTTAGCCAGAAAATTGAGGTTTTGGTTGTGACCGGAGGCCATGATTTTGACAGGGCTGCTTTTGCCGAGCTATTCGACTCGATGGAGCAAATTACCTGGGACGAGCTTGCTCAGCCCCGAGCCAATCAACTGATGCTGAGTGGAGGCATGGGAACGTATGATGTGCTCGTATTTTATGACATGTTCCAGGAAATTTCGGAGGAAGAAAAGGCCGCTTTTCGGCAGCTGCTACAGGAGGGTAAACCCATGCTGTTTTTGCATCATGCGCTTGTTTCGTACCAAACGTGGGACGAGTTTGAAAATATTTTAGGTGGCCGGTATTACGATTCGGCCAGATATAAAGGAATCCCTGAAAACGGGTTTTCAACTTATTTGCACGACACAAACATTCCGATTCGGCTGCTGGTTCCTGAACATCCAGTAGGTTCGGGATTAACAGATTTTACCTTGTTCGATGAAGTTTACGGAAACACTTGGGTGTCGCCTGAAGTGACCCCGATCCTGGGTACCGATCATCAGGAAAGCACCGAAATCATAGGCTGGGAGCACACTTATGGATTATCAAAGATTATTTATCTGCAACCCGGGCATGGTAAAACAAGTTATCAGAATCCGAATTACCGCATGCTTTTGTATAATGCAATAACGTATCTTTCAAAATAATCATTTCTAAACAAATAATCTAAAAATCTGAATTTATGGAGAATGTAAATCAAAAAAGACTTTTTGTCGCCAGTTGTCTGGCCCTGCTGGTAACAGCTATAACATTTGCTATCCGGGCAAAAATTGAAGGGGTATTTTCAACCGACTATGGCTTAACCAAAGAACAGGTTGGCTATGCGTTTGGTCCGGCGTTCTGGGGCTTTGCTCTGGCGATGTTTTTTGGCGGTTTCATTATCGATTTGGTAAAAACCAGAACAATTGTTTGGTTGGCATTTGGCATGCACTTCGTGGGGATCATCCTTTTGTTGCTGGCTCGTGACATGACTTCGCTGTTTGTAGCCAACGTCTTTATTGGTTTCGGGAATGGTAGTGTTGAAGCGGCTTGTAATCCTTTGGTTGCTACTTTATTCCCGAACAACAAAACAAAAATGTTGAACCGCTTTCATGTATGGTTTCCAGGAGGAATAGTTATTGGGGGCGTATTGGCCTGGCTAGTGATGGATGTAGCCGGCCTGCGCTGGGAGATTCTGGTTAGCTTATTGTTTATTCCGCTGGCTATTTATGGGTTTCTTTTCCTTGGACAAAAAATTCCGGAGACAGAGCGCGTAACGAGCGGTGTTTCGTATAAGGAAATGATGCGTAATATTGGTGCTCCGTACACGATTATTTTAACTGTTTTACTGATGATTCTAGCTGCTTCAATACCGTCGCTTAGTCTGGATTTTGACAGCACCTGGCCATACGTTATTGTTGGGGTCATTGTTGTTTTGGTAGTTGTTGAAGGAAGATTGGTCAATAAAATTACCCTGCTGTTTCCCCTGGTTCTGCTAGCCATGTTGCTAACGGCTTCCACTGAATTGGGTACTACACAGTGGATCAATGCCTTGTTGATGACCAACGGTATTAATCCGATGATTATTTTGGTGGTGGTTACCGGAATTATGGCTGTTGGGCGATATTTTGCCGGCGGATTAATTCATCGCTTAAATCCGATTGGTGTTCTGTTGGGCTCCGCCGTCATTTCTGTGGCGGGCTTGCTTTTGCTGAGCATTTCGAGCGGTGCGGCTATGACACTGGGAGCCGCAGCCGTTTTTGCCATTGGCGTTTGTTATTTCTGGCCTACCATGATTGGTGTCGCATCAGAATACATTCCGAAAAGTGGCGCCCTGGGCATGTCTATTTTAGGTGGCGCGGGGTTTGTGGCTACTTCAATGGTATTGCCAATTATGGGAAAGTCGATCGAGACTGCCGGTCCACAAATTACGCTGCGCAATATGTCGGTTTTACCGCTTATTTTGATTGTGATTTTTATCGTGCTGTATTTGGTTGTCAAGAATAAAAAATCCACGGCTGTTTAGCAAAGCTAAGCATTGACAAGATCAGTTTCTGATTACAGGTCGTTTCAGTAGCACTCTGAAGTGACCTGTTTTTTTTGGTGATATGCTCATCCATGGTCACCGAATCAGAAAGTCGTCTCCTTTGTACCGGTTTTAGCTCACTTTCTTTCCAAAGAAGCCCTAAACAAATCAAGTTTTGCCTTGTTTCCTTCTAAACGAAATATAGCAGATCAACTTTTGTTTGTCCGGACAATAATGCTTGTCGGATATTGACGTAGTTTTCAGCTTCCTAATGATTAAAAGAACAATGTATGATAAAGTTTATCAATCTTTTGCTGTCGTTATTTGTGTTTGTGGCATGCAGCAATGATTCGCACAAACTCAAGACAATTACGGGTGATTCGGACAACGGAGGACTGACTTTGCCAGAAGGTTTTTGTGCTTTGGTAGTCGCCGACAGCCTCGGGCAGGCCCGACATATACAGGTAAATGATCAAGGCGATATTTACGTTTCATTGAATCAGTTGAATAAGGGCGGCGGAATTGCCTGCCTGCGTGATACAACTAATGATGGCCGTGCTGATTTAATTGAATATTTTGGGCGGCACCACGGAACGGGAATCGCTTTTTGGAATAACCATCTTTATTTTGGATCCGATACACTGGTCGTGCGATATCCGATGGTTTACAGCCAGCTTCTTCCTCATGATTCCGAGGAAATCGTTGTTGCCGGCTTACCAAAGAACAACCAGCACGGTGCTAAACCTTTGACTTTCGACAAGAACGGAAATTTGTATGTTACTGTAGGGGCACCTTCAAACGCCTGCATGGAGCAAACCCGAACAAAGGGGTCGCCGGGAATGGATCCGTGTCCGTTGCTTGAGCGACATGGTGGTATCTGGAAGTTCAAGGCCGATGAACTGGGGCAGGATCAGATGGAAGACGGAGAGCGCTACGCAACTGGTATTCGTCATGCAGTGGCCATTGACTGGAATGGAGCCGAGAATACCTTGTACGCCTTGCAACACGGGCGCGATCAGTTACACCAGTTTTTTCCCGAGCTCTATAACGAGAAACAAAATGCAGAGCTTCCGGCAGAGGAATTTCTTTTGGTAGAGAAAGGATCCGACTTCGGATGGCCGTATTGTTATTACGATCAAATAAAACAGCAAAAAGTGTTGGGGCCCGAATATGGTGGCGACGGAAATGAAGTGGGGGCGTGTCATGCCAAAGATGATCCGATTCTGGCTTTTCCGGGGCATCTGGCGCCGAACGATTTGCTTTTTTACACTGGCGACATGTTTCCCGAACACTATCGTAACGGTGCGTTTATTGCTTTTCATGGGTCATGGAACCGGGCTCCCGAAGTGCAGGAAGGATATTACGTTGTTTTTGTTCCTTTTGAAGGTAAGGTTCCGTCAGGCAATTGGGAAATATTTGCTGATGGCTTTGCCGGAGTTGATCCGGTCAATAGCCCCCGCGATGCTGAATATCGTCCATGTGGACTGGCGCAGGGCCCAGACGGATCGTTGTTCGTTACCGATGACGCGAAAGGTCGCGTGTGGCGGATCATGTATAATCCGGCTATTTAATCCGATTTATCAACGAAAATTCATACGTAGTGAGGCAGTTCCTTTTTTATTTAACTTTTATAATCGTCCTTGTAATTAGTTCCTGTAATGGAAAAAACTCTTCCAATAACCATTCACGTGAAGTTGAAAGCTCTGAAAAATCTTCCAGTTTGAATGATGCCAAACCGGAGACTGAAACGCATCCGGGTAAAACGGTCTATCAAAAATATTGTTTGACTTGTCATCAGGCAGATGGTTCCGGCGTTCCCGGTATGTTTCCGCCGCTTAGTCCAAATGAATGGATTGCAGATAAGGACAAAATGATTGAATTGATGCTCAACGGACAAAGCGGTGAAATTACAGTGAATGGCGAGGTTTATAATAACTTAATGCCGGCGCACGATTTTTTGTCTGATCAGGAGATTGCTGATGTGATTTCATATGTCCGATCGAGCTTCGGAAACGATTTGGAGCCGGTAAGCAAGGAAAAAGTAGCGGCGGCCCGCTAAAATTGAAGTGACGCTTGTTTGATAAGTTTGCCAACCTGCATCCTTTCTTTTGCTTGCCAGCGAATGATATAGCGTCCGGCAGGAAGCCTTTTCAGATTGATTTGCTGACTCGATGGCATTTGTTGCTCCCAGACCAGGCTGCCCTGAAAAGAATAAACCGAGATCACACTGGCGCTGTCAGCGGTTGAGAAGTTCACCAATCCGTCGGTTGGGTTTGGAAAGAAAAAGGACGTTTGCACGATTGTGTCCTGGCTTTCTGTCGCAAAGCTAAGTTCGTATAAGGCGATTTCATCAATTTGAACATTTGTTTTCGAATAACCTAAATCCAGGACCAGCCGGGATTGGTTGTCGGTTTTGTTTTGCATTTGAAAAATAACCGAAAATAATTGAGGCCTTGGGGTCATATTCAGTGTTGAGTATCCGCTGTAAGAACTCCACGGATCATGGTCCATGCCGGCATAAACAGAAATGGGCCGATTGTTTTCGGCTTTGGCGAGTATCCGGATTTCGTAGGTCTTTCCTTGCTCCAGCAGCAAATCCGGATAAACTAACTGAATATGCCAACCCTGTGTTCCTGCATTTTCAATGTCAATGGTCAAATTGCCCAGACCAACCAATCCTGAAGAGGAGGTGCCATTCGAGTTGTTCAGGTGCCATCCTTCCCAATCGCCATCGTCTTCAAAATCAGTCTTTAAAAGTTCCTCCAAATTGACTGGCGTTGGTTCGGGCATTTCGTTTTGCAGCAGCGCATCAACCAGCTCTGTATGAAATGTCTGGTTTGCCGGATCATATATTCCAAAGCCTGCACTGTATTCCCAATAAGCCCAGCTAAAATTTTGCGACTCAAAATAACGAGTCAAGTAGGTTGTCCAGCGCGCACGCGAATCCATGTCTGCTGTCGAATAAGCGCCAAATTCACCAATATGAATCGGAACCTGATTGGTCTCGCGGTACAGGATGGCCGCTGCAAAATCGGATTGAACAGCCTGTCGCTCGGACTCTGTGTCCATCCATTTTGTTCCCAGCCATTGTTGAGCTTCATCGCCAGCCCATTCTGCTCCCTGATGCGTGAATGAAAAGGGGCTATAATAATGAATGGTCAAAATGAGACGGTCGTCAGCGGGCAGTTTTAATTTCGGTAATCCGACAAGTCCGCCATATTCAGCAGTTCCAACCATCAAAAATCGGTTCGGATTGCTGTTGCGTATCGCATTTACCGCATCAGCAAGAAAAAGGTTCCACTTCGCTGCTGTCAGACTACCGTGAGGTTCATTCAATAGTTCAAAAATCAAGCGGTCGGGATAATCAGAAAAATAGTTGGCGATTTGATTCCACATGGCTAGAAAGCGGGCTTTTTGTTCATCTGGCTTCTCAAATAGCATTTCGTGATGGTGCATATTGATAATTACATGGAGCTGGTGCTCAAGCGCCAAATCAACAACATGCTGGATTCGCTCCAAAAATGAAGCTTCAATCGTGTAAGGTGATTCCGCCATGCTGCGATCTGAAGGTTCCCATCGGATGGGAATTCGCACGTGGTCAAACCCCAATTCGGCGATTTGCTGAAGATAGGCATCCTGAAACGGATTGCCCCACGCTTCTTCGCTTGGAGCCTCAAACATATTGCCCAGGTTAATTCCCCGGCCAAGCTCTTTATTTTTTTCGAACGCCGGCGATTGCGGAAAAACAGACTTGGCAAGTACGAGTAGAACAATGACAATCGTAATTTTCATGATTGATTTGGTTTACGGGGAACGAGCTACTTCCGGTTGCATCAGCTCCCATGAAATTATCGGTTCTGCAGGATCACAGGCTGTCCTTGAATAGCAAAACGGGCAAAAACTTTGTAATTCAGTTTGATTTTCTTAAACGAGATTGCTGGTTCTTCTGCCACTTCAGCTTCATCCTGAAACGATGCCACGCCTCTGATCATCATTTTTTCAGCAAAGGGTTGGCTATAGTTTTCACGTTCCTGAATAAACAACGCTGAACCAACCTGCTGGTCGACAGCTTCAAGCAAATAGGAAGCCTTTTCCTTGGCGTTTTTGATTGCTTTTATTTTGACTTCCTTTTTGAAATCATCCATTTGGCTGTGATCAACACGCTGAATATGGGCATTTGCTGCATCAATTTCATCCAAAATTTCCCAAACATCGGCCAGTTCTTGTGTTGAACTCACTTGAAGAACATAGTTTTTCGAGGCCAGCACATCCTTATTTTTTCTTTTGATGGTTACATAGTCTGCATCAGCATCAGCCAGAGATAGTTTGGTCAATTCGAATTGGTTGACCTTCAGATGCTGTTTCATTTTCTTTTCCAAATCTTCAATATTGATTTTGGTTTTTCCGTCATACCGTTCCGTTAGGGTGAATTGAAGAAAAATCTCGTCAGGAACGACTTCGATTTCGCCTTCGCCGGTTACCTCAATGTAAGGTGTTGAATGCAGAGGGTTAGGTTCTGTTTGTGCAAAACTACTCACCGATAAAAGAAGGAGGACCAATACTAGTTTACTTGCTTTCATGATTGATAATTTTATTGTTTCTAATGGATTCATTTTTATTGATTTGTTTCAATGGTTGAAAAATCTTTTCTGCTCGGCTAAATTTAAGTATTATCTTTAACAAAAATAATTCTGCATGACACCATTTTTAACGCAAGTTGCCCGCTATTTATATTCAACCTTCGGTTCTGATCTGCACCGGATTTCGCTGGTATTTCCGAGCCGACGCTCCAGTGTTTTCTTTCATGCCTATCTGAATGAACTGGTGACATCGCCAATCATTGGCCCCGACGCGATCACAATCGATGAATTGGTTTCACGCATGTCGGGGATGCAAATATCAGACCAGATTGGTTTGATCCTGCATTTGCACCGGGTGTATGTTGCTGAAACGGGACATGACGAAAGCCTGGATGATTTTTTCTTTTGGGGCGAAATTTTACTCAATGATTTTAACGATATCGATAAGTATCAGTTGGAGGCGACCGATTTGTTCCGAAATATCAAGGACATCAAAGAAGTTGAGACTCGTTTTGACTACCTCACGCCAGAGCAGAAAAAAGCGATCGAAGCTTTTTGGGGAAATATGGGACGGGTGGATGGTTCGGTGAACCGAGAGAAGTTTATGGCCGTTTGGAATAAACTACCGGCCATTTATCAGCGTTTTCGAAACGAGCTGTTGGATAAGAATGTCGGCTACTCGGGCTTGGTCTATCGCGAATTGATAGAAGAAAATGAACGGGATAAGGTTGGTCTTCCGGAAGGCGATCAGTTTGTATTTATTGGTTTTAATGCCTTGGATCGTTGCGAAAATAAACTATTTAAGCGTTTTCAATCTGCTGCGAAAGCCTTGTTTTTTTGGGATTTCGATGAACAGTTTTTGAATGATCCGGCGCAGGAGGCGGGGCTTTTTGTCCGTCGCAACCAAATTGAATTTCCAGCTCCTGAAGATTTTGTTTTGGATGAAGGCGCACAAAAAAAGCAGAAAATTAGCTTGGTTTCGGTTCCGGGACAAGTGGCCCAAGCGCAGGTTATCCATTATCCGGCCTTGTTTCAGGAAGAGATCCGAGCTGAGCGGTTTGACGATACAGTCCTGGTTCTTTCAGACGAGAGTTTGCTGGTTCCGGTTATTTCCTCTGCCGGATCACGCTTTCGGAAAATCAACATCACGATGGGGTATGCGCTTCAAAATACACCTGTTTATAGTCTGATTTCACTGCTGATTGATTTGCAAAAAAATAGTCGGAAACTGGATGGCAAGCCCGCTTTTTACCACCGTCCGGTGCTGGCTTTATTAAAGCACCAGCTGATCGCCAACGATGAAACCAAAGGCTTGGTTGCAGAAATCCGCAGTAAGAACAAAATTCATGTTCGGCAAGCAGATTTGAATCGGAGTGAGTTGTTGAAATTGATTTTTTCAACACAAAACAATTGGAAAGCCTTTGCAGAATATTTGATGGAAATCATCAGTAATCTGGGATTGCGCTTTTCCAGCGCCGAAGATGCGCCTGTGAAACTGGACGGGGAATATTTGTATCAGGCTTATCTGTCAATTCAACGCCTGGTGGATACCTTAGATGAACTGGCAGATCAAAAAATGTCGGTGGCTTTGTTCTTCCGTTTGCTTATTCAGCATTTGCAGCGGGTTTCCATTCCGTTTGAAGGCGAGCCGCTAACCGGCTTGCAGGTGATGGGTTTCTTGGAAACTCGCTTGCTGGATTTTAAAAAAGTGGTGCTTTTCTCGGTTAACGAAGGTAAAATGCCGAAATCAACGCCAGTGCATTCCTTTATTCCCTATCATTTGCGAAAAGCATTTGGGCTGCCAGCTTACGAAGAGCACGATGCCATGTATGCTTACTACTTTTATCGCTTGCTCCATCGCGCCGAAGAAGTGGTGTTGGTTTATAATTCGGCCACCGATGGCTTAAATTCGGGGGAAATGAGCCGTTACCTGTTTCAATTGAAGTATGATTCTGAAGTTCAGCCTAAGGAATATTATTTTGATTTTAATTTTAAATCATCGGGCAATGCGCCAATTGCCATTCCGGCTACAGCCGCGCATCAAGAAAAATTACTACGAAATTACACTACACGCAAGCTTAGTCCGAGTGCACTAAACACTTACCTCGATTGCAAGTTGAAATTCTATTTCAAGCACATTGCCTTTATCAAAGAATCGGAAGAGGTGTTGGAGGATGTGGATCCACGTCTGTTCGGAAACTTGTTTCACTATGCGATGGAAATGCTTTACCAGGATTTTGTGGGTAAGGAAGTGCAAAAAGATCATTTAAAGGCATTGCTGGTCAATAAAGCAAAAATCGAGCAGGTAATCCGCGCTGCTTTCGCCAAAGAATATTACAAGGACAAGAGTTTGAATGATGTGAGGATAAGCGGTAAAAATATCCTGGTGAAAGATCATTTGGAGACTTACCTGCACCAGTTGTTGATGAATGACTTGGCGTTTGCTCCATTTAAAGTCATCGCGTTGGAAGGCAAATATGAAGCCGCGTTTGATTTGCTGGTGGGAGAGAAGAAGCAACAAATCCGACTTGGCGGAACCATTGACAGGATCGATGAAACGGTCAATGGTACGCGTATCACTGATTACAAGACCGGGCGTAATTTAAAATTGAATTTCAGGGAAGTCGGTCAGTTTTACGAGCGAGACAAAAATGGTCGCCCCAAAGAGATTTTTCAAACCTTGGTTTATTCTGAGATTTTCAAACGCTCAACCGGAGAAAGCAATTTGCTTCCAACGATCTATAAGATTGATGATTTCTTTGATGATGAATTTCATCCTGAAGTGATTTATGGAAACGATCCTTTGAATTACCAGCAGATTGCAGAGCCTTTTTGCGAAAGTCTTGATGAATTGCTTCGCGAAATGTTCAGCACAGGTCATGTGTACGATCAAACAGAAGATGATCGAAAATGTCGCCTGTGCCCGTACAATGTGATTTGTCGTCGCGGCTAGTCTTTTAGCAAATCAGGCCGCAGGAGTTTGGTGCGTTCGTAAGCTTCTTTTTCTTTCCATTCATTGATTCTTCGGTCGTTGCCACTGATCAGCACTTCGGGTACTTTCCAGCCTTTGTAGTCGGCTGGCCGGGTGTAAACAGGCGGGCTCAGCAAATTATCCTGAAAAGAATCTGTCAACGCAGAGGTCTCATCCGAAATCACACCCGGAATCAACCGGACAATGCTATCGGCCATCACGGCTGCTGCCAGTTCGCCACCAGTTAATACATAATCACCGATCGATATTTCACGGGTAATCAGGTGTTCCCGAACGCGTTGGTCAACGCCTTTGTAGTGCCCGCAAAGAATCATGAGGTTTCCTTTTAATGATAATTGGTTGGCAATTCCCTGGGTAAACTGCTCACCGTCGGGGCTAGTGTAAATAATCTCATCATACTCCCGCTGAGCTTTCAAATACTCAATTGCTGCTTCAATTGGTTGAATGGTCATCACCATGCCAGCGCCGCCGCTAAAGGCATAATCATCGGTTCGCTTGTGTTTGTCGGTGGAGAAATCGCGGATGTTGTGCACGTGTATTTCAACCAAACCTTTTTCTTTCCCACGTTTGACGATGGAATGATTAAACGGGCTTTCCAGCAATTCCGGAACTACGGTTAAAATATCGATACGCATGGTTCTGAATTTTGTGCAAAAGTAGCAACATTTCGCAAATTCAATGAGGTGAATTTACATTTTATATATCTATTTGTTTGCATAACATGACATATTGACTCTATTTTTTGACCGAAATCGGAAATTATGACTTAAATTATCGGTTTAACTGAAATTGTTTGTCCGATTTTGCATGCTGGAATAAATCTTGAAATAGGATAGCCAGAAACAATAAAATGCTATAATTACAAACAATTAGGAGGAAACAAATTATGAAATTAGTTAATGTTAGTCGCCCTGTTTATCAAGCAAATCCAATGGATGCTTTGTTGAACGATTTTTTTAATGCCAATCGCACGAGCGATCGTTTAGAAAGGCAAGAATTAGCTTATTCTCCGTCAATCAACGTACTTGAGAGTGATACTGAAGTTGTATTGGAACTCCTTGTTCCCGGGTACTCCAAAGATCAAATTCAGCTTGCTGTTGAGAATAATACTTTAATGGTGAAGAGTGATTTGAGTAAAATAGAAGAGTCAGCCCCCGAAGACTCCAGCGAGTTGAAATATTCACGCGTTGAATTTGAAAAAAAGGATTTTGAGAAAAAGTTCAGATTGTCCGATAAGTTGGATCAGGAAAAGATTCGTGCCGAAGTTAACAACGGAATACTTAAAGTAATCTTGGAAAAAAGAAAAGAAGCGATCCCCGTTAAGCGTCAAATTGAGATTGGATAATTTCAGTTTTTTTGAAGTAATAAGCAAATGCCACGAGATCTCGTGGCATTTGTTGTTTCTAAATGGATGTTTTTCGTACTTTATTGCTGATTTCTTTGAGTATTCGTACATTATATTCTATTTTCGTATGCGAAAGGGATCCTAATTCTCTGATAATTACTTAGTAATTTAAAAATTTATTACATGACATCTGAAGACCTGAAAAACTCAAACAATGAGTTAAAAGCAACACCAGAGGAAACTGGTGCTGCTAATGCGCCAGAATCGAACCCGGGAAGTGACTTCGAAAAGCAAAAAAAAGAGGTTCAAAGCTCAGAAGCCGACGAGGAAAAAGTGCAATCCCAATCTGATGAAAACATTGGACAGCCCGAAGAGCAGGAAGCTCCTGAGATTGATGAGGATGAAGTCGTCAGCGAAGAGCCAGTATCGAAGGAAGAGGCTGAGTCTGAAATTGAGGGGAAGCAAGAAGGAGTGAAAAAGGAGATTGAAGAACCGAAAACAGAGGTTGAAGAGGAAGAAACAGTGGAGTCTGGAGCTGAAAATCAGGGAGAAGATAAGGCAGAGTTAGAGGCAGAGAAAAAGGAACCTGCGGTTGAAGTTCAGAGCGAAGAGAAAGTTATTTCGGAAACTGAAGAACCAGTCGCTAAGGTTAAGCAAGAAGATAAAGCAGAATCAGAGGAGGCCCGTGCTGGAGAAGCTGAAGCGAAAAACGAGGGGAAGCATGAGGATAAGGCTCCTGAAGAGCCGGAGCGGCAATCGGTTGATTATACTGCGTTGAATGAGGTTGAGTTGATTAATGCTTTGCGTGAATTGCTTGAAAAGCATGCCGACGATGATATCAAAGCCGATATCGACAGCATTAAAATCAATTTCTACAAAAAGCATCGGGCTGTGGCTGAAGCGGAGAAAAAGCAGTTTCTTGAGGATGGAGGTAATGAAGACGATTTTGAACCGTCCAATGCCATTTATGAAGATGACCTCCGAAATCTACTGCGAGATTTCAGGCAACTTCGGAATCAGCAACACCGGCAAATGGAGGATGAGAAGGAAGAAAACCTCCAGCGCAAATATGAAATCATCGATGAAATAAAAAATCTTGTTAATCGCAAGGAATCAATCAATAAGACATTTCAGGAATTCAGGGATTTGCAGCAGGAATGGCGTGAGATTGGCTTGGTTCCACAATCTAGACTAAAGGATTTGTGGGAAAACTACCACCATCATGTCGAGAATTTCTATGATTACATTAAGATCAACCGCGAGCTGCGTGACCTGGATCTGAAGAAGAATCTTGAATCGAAGCTCATTCTTTGCGAAAAAGCGGAAGAGTTGCTGGTAGAGCCCTCTGTCATTAAAGCATTTAATATTTTACAAAAATACCATGAACAGTGGCGCGAAATTGGTCCGGTTCCCCGAGATAAAAAAGAAGATTTGTGGGAACGGTTTAAGGCAGCCACCTCAAAAATAAACAAGAAGCACCAAGGCTATTTCGAGGGGAGAAAACAGGAGCAAAAGAAAAATCTTGACGCAAAAACCGTGCTTTGTGAAAAAGCGGAAGAAATTGCCAATGCCGAGATTTTGAACCATAAAGACTGGGATAAAAGATCGCGTGAGTTGGTTGAACTTCAAAAAGTTTGGCGTACAATTGGGTTTGCTCCCAAAAAAGATAATAACAGGATTTACGAACGTTTTAGAAGCGCCTGTGATCAGTTTTTTGATGCGAAGCGCGAATTCTACGCTGAGAACAAGGAGCTGCAGATGAATAATTTGCAGATGAAAACGGATCTTTGCGTTCAGGCCGAAGCCTTAAAAGACAGCACAGATTGGCGTAAGACAACCGAAGAGTTTATCCGGATTCAGAAAAAGTGGAAAGATATTGGTCCGGTTCCACGCAAACATTCCGATCCAATTTGGAAACGGTTTCGTGCAGCCTGCGACTACTTCTTCGATAACAAATCAAAACATTTTCATCATGTTGACGAAGAGCAGGTTGAAAATCTGAAGCTGAAGAAAGAACTGATTGAAGAGGTTAAAAATTATAAGCCATCAAAAAGCGAGGATGTTAATCTTGAAAACATCAAAGAATTTCAGCGTCGCTGGACGGATATCGGGCATGTTCCTTTTAAAGATAAAGATGTGGTGCAGAACGAATTTCGTGATGCCGTCAACATGCATTTTGACAACCTTAAGATTGACGATCAGAAACGAAGTTTGTTGAAGTTCAAAACGAAAATTTCGAACATTTCCGGAACAACCCGTGGAAATAATAAAATGCGCTATGAACGCGACAAATATGTCAGCAAGTTGAAACAACTTGAAAGCGATCTGATTCTATTAAATAACAACATTGGATTTTTCGCCAATACCAAGAATGCCGAATCGCTGATTGATGATGTGAATAAAAAGATACAGGATACGGAAGAGAAAATCGAATTTCTAAAGGAGAAGATTAGTATAATTGACTCGATGGATGATGACGATTAACTTCAAAAGGGAACAACCCGCTAATTTTAGCGGGTTTTTTAATGGTTAATTCGAATTATAATAAGGCCATTTTAAAGCGCAATAATTTTTATTGATTAACTTTGTGCGTTTTTAAGAACTATTAAAAATATACGATTTTGTCAGCAACCAAGTACATCTTTGTAACGGGAGGTGTGACCTCCTCCTTAGGAAAAGGAATTCTAGCCAGCTCGTTAGCTAAGTTATTGCAAGCCAGAGGTTATTCTGTTACTATCCAAAAATTGGATCCTTATATCAACGTTGATCCGGGAACGCTAAATCCTTATGAACATGGTGAATGCTTTGTTACTGAGGATGGTGCCGAAACGGATTTGGACTTAGGCCATTACGAACGTTTTTTGAATGTGCCTACCTCGCAGGCAAACAATGTGACAACCGGCCGGATTTACCAATCGGTGATCAACAAGGAGCGTCGGGGAGATTACCTTGGAAAAACGGTGCAAATCATTCCGCACATCACCGATGAAATCAAGCGGAAAATCAAATTTCTTGGAAACAAGCGCAATTACGATATTGTGGTGACCGAAATTGGTGGAACTGTTGGCGATATTGAATCGCTGCCTTACATAGAAGCTGTTCGCCAGTTGAAATGGGAGTTAGGCTCCAATGCATTGGTCGTTCACCTGACTTTGGTGCCCTTTTTGGCCGCTTCGGGCGAGCTGAAAACCAAACCTACGCAGCACTCGGTTAAAATGCTGCTTGAAAATGGGGTCCAGCCCGACGTTTTGGTTTTGCGTACGGAGCACGATCTGAACCTCAGTATTCGTAAGAAAGTCGCCCTTTTCTGCAATGTTGATATTGATGCAGTTGTGCAGTCGATCGATGTTTCTACGATTTATGAGGTTCCAAATAAGATGCTGGAAGAAAAACTTGATCTGACGGTATTGAAAAAATTAAAATTGCCAACGAAAAACGAACCGGATTTAAAAGAATGGAACGAATTTCTGCGAAAACACAAAAATCCGGAACAAGAAGTTGAAATTGGCCTGGTAGGAAAATATGTTGAACTGCAGGATGCTTATAAATCAATTGCGGAAGCCTTGGTTCATGCAGGTGCTACCAACCGGGCGAAAGTTAATTTGAAATGGATTCATTCGGAGGAGTTAACGCCGGAAAATGTTGAAGAACAATTGGAGGGGTTGGACGGAGTGATTATTGCGCCGGGATTTGGACATCGTGGTATTGAAGGAAAAATTAAGGCCACACAATACGTTCGCGAAAACAATATTCCATTTTTAGGAATTTGTTTGGGAATGCAAATCGCTGTTATTGAATATGCCCGCAATGTATTGGGAATGACCGGAGCCGATTCAACGGAGATGAATGACAAAACCACCGCACCTGTGATTGCGCTGATGGAAGACCAGAAAGGGATCTCGGAAAAAGGCGGTACCATGAGACTTGGTGCTTACGATTGCCACATCGTCAATAAAAAATCAAATTTTTACAAGACCTACGGAAAGACGGATATTCGCGAGCGTCACCGGCATCGTTATGAGTTTAACAACCATTACCTCGAGGCGTTCAAACAATCGGATATGAAACCTGTGGGAATCAATCCGGATACGGATCTGGTTGAAGCAATGGAAATTATGAGCCACAAATGGTTTATTGGAGTTCAATTCCATCCGGAGTACAGCAGCACGGTTTTAAATCCACACCCACTATTTGTTGCTTTCATTAAAGCAACTTTAAGCACTAAATAAAGAAAAAAAAACATTTAAAATGGATAGAAATACGATTATCGGGATTGTGCTGATTTTTACGATCCTGATTGGATTCAGCTATTTAAACCGACCTTCGGAAGAAGAGATTGAAGCAGCCAGAAGAAGGCAGGATTCCATCGTGCAAGTGGAAGCATCACGTGCAAAAGAGGCAGAGGCCCAAGCTCAAATCAAAGCCATGGAGCAGGATGCTCAGCCTGAAAATATCACAGAATCAGATTCTGCTGTTGTTTCAAAAAATGGACGTGACCAGTTTGGCGCTTTTGGCGAAGCTGCAACTGGAGAAGAAAAATTCATCACCTTGGAAAACAACCTGATGAAGGTTACCATTTCAACCAAGGGGGGTAAAATTTATTCGGTTGAGCTGAAAGATTATCAAACCTACGACTCTTTACCATTAATGTTGTTTGAGGGCGATGACAATTTGTTTGGATTCAACTTCTTTTCCGAAAATCGCAGTATCCGTACCGATGATTTATACTTTGTTCCTTCTGTCGAGCAGGATCGCATTATTGTAAGTGGGCCCGAGGTCCCAAAAGGGAAAGCGGGTCGCTTGAAATTCAATGAAGAATATGGAGGGGAAAGCAAGACGCTGAGCATGCGCCTGAATGCCGGAAACGGACGCTACATGGAGTATAAGTACACGCTGGAACACAACTCCTGGTTGGTTGGTTTTGATGTGAGCAATGTCGGATTGAATGAGCTGCTATCGCGAAACACCAATTACCTGAACTTCAATTGGGCATTTGCAGCGCCACGCCTGGAACGTAAATCGGAATATGGAGAAGACCGCTACACCACCATTAGCTACAAGTTTTTTGAAGATGATGTGGAAAAACTAAGTGCTGCCAAGTCGAGTGAAGAAACCTTAAAAACAAAGGTGAAATGGGTTAGTTTTAAACAATTGTTTTTTAACTCTACCATTATTGCTGATGAATCGTTCCCGACAGCTGATGTTCGTTACGAATACTTGGAAGATGACCCGAAATATGTGGGCCGTTATTTCACGGATATTGCTTTTCCTTACGAAGGAAATTCGCAGGAAGACCACAACATGCAGTTTTACTTCGGGCCAAACCATTATACAACTCTGAACCAGTATGACTTGTCGCTTGAGCGCCTGATTGACCTGGGCTATGCAATAGTCCGTCCGGTTAACAAATACCTGATTATCCCAACCTTTAACTTTCTGATGAAATACATTGATAATTTTGGGATTATCATTTTGCTGCTAACCATTTTTATTAAGCTCATTGTTTTTCCATTTACCTATAAGTCTTACATCTCGCAGGCTAAAATGCGGTCTTTGAAACCAGAGATTGATGAGCTGAACGAGAAATTTGGCAAAGACAAGCCCATGGAAAAGCAGCAGGCGACCATGGCTTTGTATAAAAAAGCGGGAGTTAATCCAATGGGGGGCTGTTTACCCATGTTGCTACAGTTTCCAATCCTGATTGCCATGTTCTTTTTCTTTCCAACGTCGATTGAATTGCGTCAGGAAAGCTTCCTGTGGGCAACCGACTTGTCCTCGTACGACTCGATTATGAGCCTGCCATTTAAGATTCCATTTTATGGCGATCATGTCAGTTTGTTTTGTCTGCTGATGACTGTGACAACCGTCATTTCAACAAAGATGAACTCCCAGGCGGCCAGTAGCCAGCAAATGCCGGGCATGCAGACCATGATGTACCTGATGCCGGTCATGTTCCTGTTCATTCTAAATAATTATTCATCAGGTTTGAGCTATTATTACTTCCTGGCTAACATCATTACCATTGGTCAAATGTACTTGTTTCGGTACATGATTGATGAGGACAAAATCAGGGCGCAACTGCAAGCTAATAAAAAGAAAGGGCCAGCTAAAAAATCAAACTTCCAGAAAAGACTGGAAAAAATGGCCAAAGAAAAGGGAATGCAACTTCCGAAATAATATTTAAAATGCTGCCAATTTTGGCAGCATTTTTTGTAAATTATCGTTCGTAACTTAAAAATGCAAACGATGTATCAATATCAGGCAGAAATACAACGGATAGTCGATGGCGACACTTACGACATTGACATAGACCTGGGATTAAGTGTGTGGGTTCGTAACGAACGCGTCCGTCTCTACGGTGTAGACACACCGGAGGTCTACGGTGTAAAAAGAGATTCGGAGGAATACTTGTTGGGAGTGGCGGCTTCCGGATTTGTCAAATCGCTCGTCAAGAAAGGAACATTGGCTATCGTGGAGACCATCAAGGACAGCAAAGGAAAGTATGGCCGCTATCTTGTGGTATTGTACGTTCGTGTTCCTGGTGAACTACTCGCCGGGCATGATAATATCCGGGCCATCGCCGATTTCTATTGCCTGAATGACTTACTCGTAGCTAAAGGGATGGCGGTGCCTTATTTTTTATAGCTCGTTCAATTCTAAAATAGTACTTTGCATTCTTTTGAAGCAAGATAATGTTGTGATTTGATAATTGAAACGAAAATGATTGCAAAAACTCCCCGTCCTCCTTATTATGCCGTAATATTTAGCTCTGTCAGAACTGATATAGATGATAAGGAATACGCGGAACTTGCTGAAAAAATGGAGGCCCTGGTAAAACAGCAAGACGGTTTTCTGGGCGTCGAATCTGCACGGAATGAACTGGGATTGACGATATCTTATTGGAGAGATCTTGAATCAATACGGAACTGGAAAATACATGCAGACCACGTTTTTGCGCAGCGGTTAGGAAAGGAGCGCTGGTATAAAAGCTATAAAACACGCATTGCCCTGGTTGACCGGGATTATGGTTTTGAGAAATAATCACTGAAAATAAACTACAATGAATAAATTGATTTTTTTAACGGTGGTGGGAGCCGGACTCTTCATGAGTTCCTGCACCGACAAACCCAAACAAGAGGATACAGTGAAAAGCGAAATCGCTTCGAAGGCCGATGCATTTGTCTCATTTCAACTGACAACAGATCTTTCGGTACTGACCGAAAAAGAGAAACAAATGTTGCCTCATTTATTCAAAGCAGCAGAAATCATGGACGATATCTTTTGGATTGAAGCCTTTGGCGACAAAGAATCGGTGTTGTCTCAAGCTTCAGAGGCTGCCATGGGGAAGTTTATCAAAATCAACTATGGGCCCTGGGAACGGCTGAATGACAATGAAGCTTTTTTGGAAGATTTTGGGGAAAAGCCAGCTGGGGCAAACTTTTATCCGGCTGATATGACGAAAGCTGAGTTCGAAGCCTGGGATGAGCCCACAAAAACCAGCCAGTATACTTTGATCCGTCGTGATGAGGATAGAAACCTAACAGCCATCCCGTATCACGAAGCTTTTCAAGAACAGATTGGCGAGGCGGTTGAAGCGATTCGCCAGGCGTCGGAGTTAGCCGAAGACCCCGGACTGAAAAAGTACCTTGAACTGCGCGCCGAAGCTTTGTTGACCGACGAGTATTATGAAAGCGATGTGGCCTGGATGGACATGAAAAACAATACGATTGATTTTGTGGTAGGGCCCATTGAAAACTACGAAGACCAACTTTTTGGCTACAAAGCAGCTCACGAAGCGTTCATTTTAGTGAAAGACAAAGCGTGGAGCGCCCGACTCGATAAGTATGCTGCCTTGTTGCCCGACCTTCAAAAGGCGTTGCCAACACAAGAAGTCTATAAAAAAGAGACACCCGGCTCGGATTCGGACCTGAATGCATACGACGCCATATACTATGCCGGTGATTGTAACGCCGGAAGTAAAACCATCGCCATCAACCTGCCTAACGATGAGCAAGTTCGGGCCAATAAGGGCAGTCGCAAATTGCAATTAAAGAATTCGATGCAAGCCAAGTTCGACCAGATTTTAATGCCAATTACCGATTTGCTGATTGCTGAAGACCAGCGTGAACATGTAAAATTTGACGCGTTTTTTGAAAATACCATGTTTCATGAAGTGGCGCACGGTTTGGGGCTGGGAAGTACAATCAATGGAAATCAGACTGTTCGTGAAGCGCTCAAGGAAACCTACACCTCGATAGAAGAAAGTAAGGCCGATATTTTGGGCCTTTGGGCCGTTTATCAACTGAACGAATTGGGCGAGTTTACTGACAAGGATCTGATGGACAATATGGTTACTTTCATGGCCGGCATTTTCCGTTCGGTACGCTTTGGAGCCGCCAGCGCCCACGGAAAAGCCAATATGATTCGTTTTTACTATTTCCAGGAAAAAGGAGCTTTTGAGCGCGATGATACGACAGGAACCTACCGCGTGAATTACGAAAAGATGAAACAAGCCATGTTGGATTTGTCCGACCTGATTTTGACAGTACAAGGCGATGGTGATTATGAAAAAGCAAAAGCGATGATTGAAGAAATGGGATTCATCCGCGAAGGTTTACAGGCCGATCTGGATCGAATTAGTGAGGCTGGGATTCCTGTTGATATTGTTTTTGAACAGGGACCTGAAGTGCTCGGGCTGTAGACGTTTTCCGCGAAGAAAAGGGAAACGCCGACGTTTTGAGCCATTGGGTGTCGCGATTTTACCTTCTTTGTAACTAACCATAGATTTGACGGATGATAAGGATTTTTTTAGGTTCATACTTCTCTACTCCTCTTTACAAACAATACGACTTGAGTTATTGTTAATCCTTTGATAACCAATAATGAAAAATCATGGTAAAAATAGTCAGTCTAATTGTATTTGTGCTGTTTTTGAGTGAGGCAAATGCGCAGGATTTTGCCCGTAGACAGTTGGAAGCGTCACCACGTCATCACGAATGGGTGAAGGTAAAATCCGGCGAGCGGGAAGTTCACTGCTTTGTGGTGTTCCCCGAAGTCTCCAAAGAAGCAACTGTTGCCATTGTAATTCACGAAAATCGCGGTTTAACAGATTGGGTGCGAAGTTTTTCCGACCAATTAGCCAAGGCTGGTTACATTGCTGTAGCACCTGATATGCTGTCGGACTTCTCAACCGACTATCAAAAAACCAGCGATTTTCCTTCATCAGATGATGCCCGCAACGCCATTTATGAGTTAGCTCCGGAACAGGTGAAAAACGATTTGAATGCCGTGCAATCCTATGCGGCCAAAATGCAGGCAGGCAATGGAAAAACAGTAGCGATCGGTTTTTGCTGGGGTGGTTCGCAGAGCTTTCGGTTTGCCACCAACAACGACAAGCTGAAAGCAGCTTTGGTCTTTTACGGCAGTGCCCCGGAATCAGCTTCAGAAATTGAGCGGATAACGGCCCCTGTTTACGGTTTTTATGGTGAAAATGATTCCCGCATCAATTCGGGCATTCCGGCAACGGAAAAGATGATGAAAGAAGCCGGAAAAATCTATGATTATGTAATTTATGACGGCGCAGGTCATGCCTACATGCGTCAGGGCGACGCCCCTGAAGAATTGGGTGACAATAAAAAGGCCCGCGATGAATCATGGAAAAGAATTAAAACAATTTTATCAGAGATTTAATGGAGCAGGGAATAGTAAAAAATTGAAAGGGGCCCTAAAAGCCCCTTCCTGCTGCTGTTAAATTAAATGCCCTCAAACAATTGAAAATAATCGCAAAAATTCTCAACCTAAGTTTGGGCTATTTACTAACTTTCTTAAACCACATTCGGTCTCCCACATTATAATATTCATTTTTCAAGTCCGGGTTATTTGCCAAATCTTTTTGAGTATAAGGAAAGTGTGGGACCATCATATCATCTCCCGTCGTCCAGTTGGCAGGTGTCAGTAACTTGGTTTTGTCTGCTGCCTGGAGGGCAAGAATGGTTCGTTCAATTTCAGTGATGTTCCGTCCTATTTCTATCGGATAGAAGTTAATTGAGCGTACCGTGTTTTGAGGGTCAATGATGTACACTCCGCGAATATCGCGGCTGGTGCTCGTCGGCGCGTGTAGCATGCCATAAGTGATGGAAACTTTCTTTGATGAATCATCAATGATGGGAAACTGGATGGTTTGCTTTCCTCTACCTTTGTAGTCCAACTCTTCGAGATGGGCTTTCCACATGTTATGCTGCGATAGATCATCAGTTGAAATAATCGCGAATTTCACATTCAATAAATCGAGTTCTTTTTGCATGTAGGCTAACTCAAGAAGCTCAGAAGAACACACTGGCGTAAAATCTTTCGGATGACTAAAAAGTATTTTCCAGCTTTCGCCGAAGTCGCTTGGGAATGTTAATTCACCATTGGTTGTTTGTGCTGTAAATACGGGTGCTTTAGCGCCTATTAACGGGATTTGATTGGACTGAGCATAAGCGACACTGATCACATAAAAAAAGAGAAGAAGAAATAACGCATTCGTTTTCATACTTGTGTATTAAAATTGTCTTTTAGTAAAAAAATGGATTAACGGAAAAAAATGAAAGAGTCTGCAACGGATGAGAATGTCAACACTTCTTGCTCACATTCTTATCCAGGGATCAAATTACTTTAAAGGTTATGTTTCCTTTTGTTCACTGCTAGCAACGCGACAAATAAACGCCAATTTATAAGCAACCTGCAATACGTGATTTCCGTACCTTTTTATATTTTATTTTAAGCCGGTGGAATGAATGGATGGCTGCAATAAATTGATATACATATTGTTAGCGTGCATCACCTGAATATAAAATCGTATGCTCCAAATACCTTAACGAATGTTAAAAATGCTGTTATTAGGAGTGATTTATTGACTGGAAGATTTGTTTATTCCAAAAATACGTCTGTTTATATTACTATAAAACAATAAGATAGGAATTGTAATTAGTATTTTAACTTTTTTATTTGAACGTTCTATTTTTTCTAGAATTTTGACTACTTCATTTATACTATGATCAAAGCATGCCGGATGTCATTTTGAAATTTTGTATCGCCAGACGGAATTACTGAATCGGACAAATAAGTCTCCCATATAAATTACTGGATGTGAATAAGCATGAACGGTTGGAAATTCAGGACTTTCAAAACGGCTAATGAGTTCAAACCCCTCTGGAGTTGGTTTGGCCAAGGCGATTTCTCCTGTTTCAGTGAAAATAAAGAATTTGCCGTCGGCCATTACAAAAGCGCCCGGTTTTATTTCGCGAGTCGTAAAAACTTCTTCTCCGTCGATCCACCGTAAGGCAGCCCAGTGTTTCTTTTGATCCGCCGTGCCGTGAATCAATCCGTCAACCACTTGTATTCCACTCAACTTCGAATCGAAATCGGTATTCTGCCACAGTGTATCCAACTGCTGTGTGGCATCGTTAATTTTATACATGACCGAACCTTCTCCGTAGCCGGAAGAGTAGAAGATTTGTCCATCCTGATATATCGGTTCGTTCGAGTGGTTACCGCGCCTTTCGGTCAATGCATGTTTTAGTTTCACCACGCCCGTTTTCGGATCAAACAAAACCAAGTTGAAATCGAGATTGAGCAAGCAAAGGGTTTTTCCGTTGTGCTCGATAAGCCGCGGCGTGCTATAAGCATTCGCATTTCCTTCCACTTCGGTTTCCCAAACCACCGTACCATCATATTTGTTTAGCCCAACCAGAGAAACTTCCTGACCGCCAGGTTGCAGAATAACCAAATCTTTGTAAACCAATGGTGACTCGGTGTAGCCCCATTTGATCAGCTCACCTCCATATTTTTCAAAAATGTTGACGTGCCAGATTATTTTGCCGGTTTTCATGTCCAGGCAGACAGCATCGCCATAGGCTCCTGAGTAATAGAGTTTGCCATCGTCCAAGGTAGGCGTGCCACGCGATCCGGGAAATCGAAAAGTGAAATCCTGACCATACTCAGTTTTCCAGACCATTTCACCGTCATGAGAAAAATGGAAAACATAGCCCGTTGAATCGTGCATGCCGGCAATAAACAAACCGGCTTCGGTAATGGAGGGCGACCCATAACCTTCACCGATGCCGCTGTAGGTCTGTTTGATTGGTAGCGTGTCACTGGGCCATTCATCCAAAAGATCGGTGTCTGGATAGCGAGCATCTTGGTTGGTCCCATGCCAGCGGTGTGCCTGTCCAAAAAAGAGTACTGGAAGGCAGATTAGTATGATTAGAAAGGCTAGTTTCATGATTTAAAATTTGTACTTCCGGGTGAGGGAAGGGGGGTTAAGTCAACTGTTCCATTTTCGAATCGCAGCAATGTTGCGATCGTTAATCATGTTTTTGGCTTCGGGTGTATAAAGGAATTCCAATTCTTCAGCAAAGTACTCGTTAATTTTTCCGCGCACTATTTTCATCAGGGAGTTCAGCAGGTGATTTTTCTCTGTAAATGCTTCTGGAAGGATAACAACCGTTGCAGGTAGCCAACGCTGTGGAAACTGGTTTTCAAATTCTCCGCCTGGCCGGTATTTGTTTAACTCAGCCCAGAGTATTTTAATGCTCTCAACATAGCCTTCGTCGGTTCCTGGAGTAACACCTTTATGCTTCAATTCTTGGTTAATTGCCTGAATGTTTGGAACAATCATGCCCGAAGTGTATGGATTTTGATTGTTATGAAGCACGCACTGGTCAATGAATTTTGACTGATCAATAAGGGCTTCCTCAATCCCTTCGGGGCTGAATTTTTCTCCATCGTTTCCAATCAATAAACTTTTAAAGCGCCCCAGGACATAGAGAAAGCCATCTTTGTCTACATAGCCCATGTCGCCGGTGTGTAGCCAGCCATCTTTAATGGTATCTGCCGTAGCCTGCGGGTTTTTCCAGTAGCCCAGCATCACGTTGTCGCCTTTAATGATGATTTCACCTTTTTGCCCGGTGGGCAATTCCTTTCCTTCATCGTCCACAATTTTCAGCTCCATGTATTTTACGGGCTTACCCGATGAGCCAAACTTGATGGCGTGCAACGCATTCGATGAAATAACCGGCGATGCTTCAGAAAGTCCGTAACCCTGGCACATGGGCATTCCAATCGCGTAGAAAAATCGCTGCAATTCAATATCGAGCAGGGCTCCTCCGCCAATAAACAGCTTTAAGTTTCCTCCAAAACCTTCCCTTATTTTTGAAAATAATATTTTATCGTAAAAGGCCATCAAGGGTTTGTAGATGAAACGCATTCCCTTACCTTTGTCATGCCCAAAACCATTGTATTTATAGGCAATATCTAAAGCGTGATTGAATAGTTTTTCGGCTGTTTTTCCTTTTTGCCTGATGTTGGTTTCAATGCCTTTTCTGAAATTTTTGGCAACAGCTGGGACGCTCATCAAAATATTAGGTTGAATTTCCTTGATATTCTTTGGAATATTTTTTAGCGTTTCCATGGGGGTTGAACCTACCTCGAGCGATGCGATGCTGGCGCCATTGTACATGAAACAGTAAAGACAGGCAGTATGTGCAAAGGAATGGTCCCAAGGCAAGAAGGCCAGCGTTTTCCAATCCGAAGTAATATCCATCAGCGAGTTCGATTGAATGGTGTTGGCCGCATAGTTCAGATGCGTTAGCATGATTCCTTTGGGATCGGCGGTTGTCCCTGAAGTGTAGGAAATATTGGCCAAATCGTTGGGTTGAATATTTTGGTAAACTGCTTCGAGCTTTTTCTTGTTCTCTTTCAGAAAACTTTTTCCCTTTTCAATGATATCACCATAGTAGAGGTCGCTTTGACCTAAATCTTCTTTTTTGTCCAGGTAAATTATTTTCTCAAGCGTAGGAACTTCGTTGCGAATGGCTTCAATTTTCGCGGCCTGCCCCTTGGATACAATAACCATGCGTGCACCGGAGTGTGAGAGGCGGAACTTCAACTCGCTCGCTTCATCGAGCTTGACTGACATGGGAACATTGACAGCGCCGGCATACAACATGCCCAGTTCGCTAATAATCCATTGGTTTCGGCCTTCTGAAACCAAGCCAATCCGGTCACCTTTTTCAATACCAATTGATAAAAAGCCTGCAGCCAATTGAAGTACTTCTTCACGTGTCTGCCGGTAAGTCGTTCCCTGATAGCCTCCCTGTTTCTTTTCCCACAAATAAATATGCTCGCCGTAATTGCTTACACTGGTTTCAAAGAGCTCTATAATCGTTTTCATTCGCCTTGATTTAATTATTTTTTCGGTAGGAGCCAAAAATACAATTTTTTTCACAGGTCCAACTGAAAAGAAAAAAGCCCTCAGGATTTTCAAACTCTGAGGGCTTCAATAATCATCAAAATGCCTTAGCAAATAACTACATAGTTGCCCTAGCGAGTTAGAGCCATTGATTTGATCCTATTCAATCAACCCAAACTTATAAACGGTCTGTTCTTCGTATTTTTCGCCTGGGGCCAGCACCGTTGACGGAAATTCGGTGTGATTGGGTGCATCAGGATAATGCTGGGTTTCCAGCGCTACGCCGGCATAACTTCCAAATTTCTTTTCTCCCCGGATGGTCAGTTCCGGAATCCAGTAGCCCGTGTAAACCTGAATCCCCGGCTGGGTGGTGTACACTTCAACCTGGCGTCCGCTTGTGGCTTCTTTCAATCGTCCGACAAAAACAAATTTCCCTTCTTCATTGTCCAATACGTAATTCAGGTCGTAGCCATCAGGCAAGCTGTCAATGTCTTGCCCAAGCTTTTTATTGCTGGTAAAGTCAAAAGCAGTTCCTTCAACCGGAATAATTTTCCCCGTAGGTATCAAATCCACGCTTTCAGTCATCTTGCTGGCTGAAAGTTCCAGCTCATGATTCTTGATGTTTTCCTGGCCACCCGTAAGGTTGAAGTAGCTATGGTTGGTGAGGTTGACCAAGGTTTTCTTGTCGGTTTCAGCTTCGTATTTAATAGCCAGTTCATTCTCGTTGTTCAAGGTGTAAATGCAGTTTGTCACCAAAGTTCCCGGGTAGCCTTCTTCGCCATCCACACTGGTGTAAGTCAATTTTACACCAACTTCAGTTTCATTTTCAAACATTTCGGCTTTCCACAATTTTTTATCGAAACCTTCCAGTCCGCCATGCAGATGGTTGGGCCCATTATTGATTGCCCCATTGTACTCGATGCCGTCAATCTTATATTTTCCATTGGCAATGCGGTTTCCATTTCGCCCGATTATAGAGCCAAAGTATGGATAGCTGCCCAGGTACTCTTCACTCAGATAATCTTCCAATCTTTCAAAGCCACATACAATATTGCTGGTTTTTCCACTCTTGTCAGGTGTTTCAATGGAAGTGATAATGGCGCCATAATTGGTCACTTTAATCACAACACTGTGGTCATTACTCAAGGTAAACAAATCAGCCTGAGCTCCGTTGGGCAGGTTGCCAAATGTTTTACTGGTTATCTTCATTTTTGTCAAATTTAAGTGATAAGTCTACAAATTTAATAAATGATACTTACTGGTGGGTACTGGTTGATAAAAATTGGAGAAAATTTGTAAATTTGGGCTTCTTAGCTAAACAAAAACAAACTTTGTGAAGAATATACAGATTGATGATACGCTCGGAATACCGAAATACCGCCAGATCATAAATTCAATTTATCAGGGTATTTTAAACGGAAACCTCAAATTAGGCGATAAAATTCCTTCCTTAAACCAGATCTGTGCTGAATTTGATCTTTCACGCGATACGGTGATGGTGGCCTTTAATGAGCTGAAAGCAAAAGGAATTATCAGCTCCATTCCAGGCAAGGGATACTATATCAACAGTACAGAAGTGAATGTTGATCAGCGAATCTTTCTGCTTTTTGATGAGTTGAACGCCTTTAAAGAAGACGTTTATACCTCTTTTCTGAATAGCCTCGATATCAAATCTAATGTCGATATTTATTTTCACCATTTTAATTTTCAGCTTTTTAAGGATTTGATTTTGGAAGCTGCCGGCAATTATACTTCCTATGTTATTATGCCGGCTACCTTTGATTATACAGCCGATATTCTTTCGGTTTTGCCCAAAGACAATGTTTATATTTTAGATCGAAAAAAGGCTGATTTGGCCGACTATCCGGTCATTTATCAGGACTTTGAAGCGGATGTTTACGAGGCGCTGCAATCGGGCGAAGATTTACTGAAAAAATACGAAAAACTAGTGATGGTTTTTCCGGGAGGAAAAGAGCCGGAAGGACGAATGACCGGCTTTCAAAAATACTGTGAGGAGCACAAGATTAAATACGAAATTGTACGAAGTTTAATTAATCGTCCAATTGAAAGGGGAGAAGCTTATTTTGTTCCTTCTGACCGAAACCTGGTAAAATTAGTAAAAATGGCGGCTGAGAATAAACTGACGCTAGGGCAGGATTTTGGACTGGTCTCTTTTAACGACACCATGCTAAAAGAAGTAGTCGCTGGAGGAATTACAACTATTTCGACTGATTTTCAGCTTATGGGAAAAACGTTGGCTAAAATGGTTTCTGAACGATCCAAAGAACAAGTGAGCAATCCGTCGACTTTAATTCGGAGGAATTCATTATAAAACGATGAGGAGTGGAAAGTAAATTAGGTAGGTCCGTATCTGAATGTGTTTTACAACACAAAAAACGTCGAATTTGAAAAAACAATTATCGGTAGTTTTGCCCACCAGTACCCACCAGTTGGTTTAAATAAAGAGAATATGAATAGTTTTAACAGTAAAGATCACCCACACACGCGATTAAATCCGCTGACAAATGATTGGATTTTGGTCTCGCCGCATCGGTCAAAAAGGCCATGGCAGGGGCAAGTTGAAAAAGCGATCGTTGACGAACGCCCGCAGTACGATCCATCTTGCTATTTATGTGCCGGAAACGAAAGAGCCGGTGGCCATAAAAATCCGGATTACAAAGGAACCTTCGTTTTCACAAACGATTTCAGCGCCTTGCTGACAGATACGCCTGAAGGGGGAGTTAATGAAGGAAGCCTTTTTCAGGCCAAAAGCGAAAGCGGTATTTGCAAGGTCATTTGCTTTAGCGAAAACCACAGCCTGACCATTCCTGAAATGGAAGTGGGAGATATTCGCAAAGTCGTGGATGTTTGGTGTGAGCAGTTCAAGGAACTTGGAGAGAAAGAACAGATTAATTACGTTCAGATTTTTGAAAATAAAGGTGCCATTATGGGGTGTTCCAATCCACATCCGCATGGGCAAGTTTGGTCGTCCTCGTCGGTGCCGGTAGAGCCGGCCAAAGAGTCGGAAACCCAGAAAAGCTATTTTGACAAGCACGGGCGAACACTTCTGAGCGACTACCTGCAAGCTGAGCTGGAAAAGAAAGAACGGATCCTGGTCGAAAACGAACATTTCGTTGCCCTGGTCCCGTACTGGGCTGTTTGGCCGTTCGAAACAATGATTCTCAGTCGTCGGGCTGTTCAAAACATCCTTCAGCTTACCGATGCTGAAAAAGATGGTCTGGCTGATATTTACAAAAAGCTGACCGTGAAGTATGATAACTTGTTTGAAACTTCGTTTGCCTATTCGGCGGGCTTGCACCAAGCGCCAACGGATGGCAAAGACTACCCGGAATGGCACCTGCACATGCATTTTTATCCGCCGCTGCTACGATCGGCAACAGTCAAAAAATTCATGGTTGGCTACGAAATGCTGGCAACTCCACAACGCGATATTACAGCCGAACAAGCCGCCCAACGCCTGCGCGACTTGTCAGACATTCATTATAAAACAAGCATTAAATAAATAACTAAAACACAATAGAATTATGACAAAAATTAGTGCATTGAATGAAAAGATCAATGGTGGCAACCATCCACTGTTTGAGGAATTATACGGAACTGATACTGTCGTTTTGAAAGAGCAGGCCGATCGTTATGCAAGCCTGATGAGTGAGTTCGAAAAAACATATGGGAACGATGATGTCGCGCTTTTTAGCTCTCCGGGACGTACCGAAATAGGCGGTAACCATACCGATCACAACTACGGACGTGTTTTGGCCGGAGCTGTAAACTTGGATATGGCTGCTGTTGCCGCTAAAAACAACAGCAACATCATTCGGATCAAGTCGGCTGGTTATCCCGAGTTTCAGGTCGATCTTTCAGATTTAAGTATTGATGAATCGAAGTTTTACACGTCAACTTCATTGGTGCGTGGTATTTGTGCACGAATGAAAGAATCTGGTTACGAAATTGGCGGTTTCGACGCTTGTGTTGAAGGCCGTGTGCCAAAAGGTTCGGGACTAAGCTCCTCGGCTTCGTTTGAAGTATTGGTTGGCGCGATTGTCAACAATCTGTTCAACGATGGCAAGATGAGTGCCGTTGAAAATGCAATCATTGGTCAGTGGTCTGAAAACAACTATTTCGGAAAGCCTTGCGGCTTGATGGATCAAACAGCTTGCTCAGTTGGTGGCTTAATCACCATTGACTTTGAAGATCCTTCAAAACCAATCGTCAAGGAAGTTGATTTTGATTTTGTGTCAACAGGATTTTCACTGGTGATTACCGATGTGGGTGGGGGACACGACGACCCGGCTTCACAGGCTGAGTATGCCTCTTTGCCAACTGAAATGAAGGCGGTTGCTGCGGAACTCGGTGCCAAAGTGTTGCGCGAAGTAACGCTGGAGCAAATCGTAGAAAAAATCCCGGAGATTCGCAAGAAAACTGGAGACCGCGCCATCTTGCGTGCTTACCACTTTCAGGGAGACAACCAACGGGTTGTTGATCAGGTGGCAGCCTTGGAAGATAACGATTTCGATGCTTTCCTGAAGATGGTGGTTGAGTCGGGGTATAGCTCGTACATGTACAATCAGAATATTTTTGATGTGGTACATAAAGACGAACAAGTGGTGTCATTGGCTTTGGCTTTGAGCGAAATGGTGCTGAAAGGATCTGGCGCATGGCGCGTCCATGGTGGTGGATTTGGCGGAACAATCCAGGCATTTGTGCCACAAAATAAGCTGGATGAGTACGTCAACACACTTGAGCATGTTTATGGCAAAGGATCTTGCCACAAATTGTTCATAAGAAATAAAGGGTCTGTAAAACTCGAGCTTTGAAAAGTTACCTGATAAAAGTTTCAGAAATCGTTTATTTTCTGAAATTTGCATGGAGCTTTAAAAATAGATAGTATTGTTTCAACTAAAATCAATAGAAGTAAGAAATAATTAATCAGCCTAAAGTTATTTATCATGAACAAAAACAAAAGTTACTTACTGCCGATTATTATGATGATCCTGCTTTTCGGGATGATCTCGTTTATCACAAATTTGGCCGCACCGATGGGAATTGTGCTGAAAAACCAGTTCAACGTCTCCAACTCGCTTGGGATGTTGGGTAACCTGGCAAACTTCATCGCATATGCCGTTATAGGTATCCCGGGAGGTATTCTTCTTCAGAAAGTGGGTTACAAAAAAACAGCTTTAATTGCGGTTGCTGTAGGTTTCGTAGGAGTTGGAATTCAATATCTTTCGGGCCATGCTGAAAGTTTTGCTGTTTATTTGTTGGGAGCATTCATTGCTGGTTTCTCCATGTGTCTGTTAAACATTGTTGTAAACCCGATGCTGAACACGTTGGGAGGAGAAGGTAACAAAGGAAACCAACTTATTCAGGTTGGTGGGTCGTTTAACTCGGTCATGGCCACTTTTACGCCTGTGTTTGTCGGAATCCTGATTGGAGAGGCAACGAAAGCCAATATTACCGATGTTTTTCCCATTTTGTATATCGCATTAGGTGTTTTTGCCCTGGTGTTTTTTATTTTGTTGGTCGCTAGAATTCCTGAACCTCATGCCGATCAGCCTAAAGAACCACTTGGCAAAATGATGTCAGGAGCATTGACATTTCGACATTTTGTTTTAGGTGCAATCGCCATTTTTGTCTATGTTGGTGTTGAAGTTGGAACGCCGGGAATGGCTAATCTATACATGACCACGCCAACGATTGCTCAGTCCGAAGAGATTATAGCAGACTATAATAAACAGCAATCAGATCCTGATTACCTGCAGGAGCTTAAAGCTCAAGACGATCAAAATATGGGTGATAAAAGCTATAGGAATCGTGTAGTTAGCGAGATATCTTATGAAAGTGCCTTGAAAATTGTGGAGGGTCGGGACACCCCCGGGTTGGGCATCGGAGCAGGTATTGCAGGTGGAGTAGTTGGTATCTACTGGCTGTTGATGTTGGCAGGACGTTTATTTGGAGCTGCATTTGGAGACAAAATTGCCAGTCGAAAAATGTTGAGTACTGCTTCGTTCGTTGGATTGGCGCTGGTTCTTTTGGCCATATTCTGGCCACCTCAAACGGTGATCTCCATGCCGACTTTTAACGTGGTGGCCGGAGCTGTCAAATTTGGGTTGGTTGCTGTCCCGATTAAGTTTTTCTTCTTGGCCTTGGTTGGATTATGTACCTCAATTATGTGGGGAAGTATTTTCAACCTTGCTGTTGAAGGCTTGGGTAAATACCTCGCAGCAGCATCCGGAATTTTCATGGTGTTGGTTGCTGGTGGTGGTATTCTGCCATTGGTGCAAGGATGGATTGCCGATGTTGCCAATTATGAAATAAGCTATTGGGTAATTGTGGCAGGTTTAGCCTATCTGTTGTTCTACGGAGCTATCGGCAGTAAAGTCACAAAAAGAGCCGACGATAATAGCCTTGAAGGTAAAACCATAATTGGAGCGGCTGAGGCTGACGGAATGTAGAAATTGGTTGTTAAAATCACGTTAATATAGTAAAGAAAGGGCTGCCGGAAGGAAGCCCTTTCTTTTTGGCTGGTGTACAACAAAGACTTGCGGCGCTGTATCTGCACTGTTCAGTCCGTTGAGAGCATCGATGGATGGCTGAGTAAAGTTGATTCCTCCAGTGTCTTTCTGCCGGAGGAAAGCACAAATGAATTTAACGCGAATTTCCATGGTCATTTTTCTTGTGTTTTTGATAAAAGTGATAACTTGCCTCCCATAAATGGACTACTTTTTATGTACGATATTATAGGCGATGTGCATGGGCAGGCAGGTATCTTGAAAGATTTGCTGAAGTCCATGGGATATGAAAAACAGGATGGTTTTTTTTCTCACCAAACCCGTAAGGCGGTATTCGTCGGCGATTTTATAAACCGGGGGCCTCGCATTCGTGATACGGTTAACCTGGTGCGTAACATGGTCGACGCAGGAAGTGCCCTCGCTATCCTGGGAAATCACGAGCTAAACGCCATTCTGTTCGATTTGAAAGACAAATCGGGCAAGCTCTTTAATAAACGTTTATCCAAGTATCGTTTGCCTTTAAATCAAACTCTGGAAGAGTTCGCTCCATTTCCTGAAGAATACAGAGATCACTTGAAATGGATGCGCACCTTGCCCATGTTTCTTGAGCTTGATGGAATTCGAATTGTACATGCCTGCTGGCGAGATGAAAACATTGCATTGCTAAAAGAGCATATAACAGAGGGAAGATTGAAGAAAAGCTTCTTGCGCAAAGTCAGTAAAAATAGCTCTGAACTTTCTGTGGCATTCTGGCAAACTTGCAAAGGAATCGACTTTCAGCTTCCAAAAGACCTGTTGGTTTTTGATAACAAAGGACAGGCACACCGAAGTTTCCGATCCAAATGGTGGTTGAATCCTCAAGGTATGAATTTTCAGGAGTTGTCGTTTGAAAGTCGTTTCGATTTGCCTCCATATACCATTCCGCCCGAAGTGAACGGCGAAAGAAAGCCTTATGGAGTTGACGACCCCATCGTCTTTTTTGGTCATTATTGTTTGAAAAATGGAGACAATATTTTGGCTCCAAACATCTGCTGTTTGGATTCGTGCATCAGTCGCGACGGAAAATTGACCGCTTATCGCTGGTCCGGAGAAAAAAAATTGAAGTTTGAAAATATCGTTAAATAGTTGGCCGGCGGATTTATAAATTTGAAAATTAGAGGGCTAGGTTTAGAAACCTAAAAACCGCCAGCTTCCCCGAAATCGAAGCAATCATTTTTTTGAGTTTTGCTATTGCAGAGAAAAAAAGAAAGTCTATATTTGCAGAGCCTTTTGAAAATAGCATTTCACGAGGGTTCTAAAGAAAAATGGTGGCGTAGTTCAGTTGGTTAGAATATCGGCCTGTCACGCCGAGGGTCGCGAGTTCGAGTCTCGTCGTCACCGCACAAAACGTTCTTTTTAAACACGCTAATTTGACTTAATTTGTTAAATTAGCTCGCGAGTTTCCCGAGCACTCGGGATCGTTCGCAGCGAAAACGTTCTTTTTAATGATTAAAAATAGTTTACTTCGAATAAGTTTTTAACTTATTCCGGATTAAAAAAGGTGGCGTAGTTCAGTTGGTTAGAATATCGGCCTGTCACGCCGAGGGTCGCGAGTTCGAGTCTCGTCGTCACCGCAAGCAAAAAGCTGCTCAATTTGAGTGGCTTTTTTTGTGTACGGGCGCATGTTTTATGTTCATAATTTCTTAGCTTTGTGCTTGTGACACAAAAAATAAAGATGACTTCTTGTACTTTGTGCGAAAATCAGCAAAAGCTTTTACCCATCGGCGGCCCCGATATGAGACAGTATCTGCATTGTCCTGAATGTCGGTTAATTTTTGTGCCGCCGGATTTGTTGCCTTCGGAGGAGGAGGAGGAAAGACGCTACCTTCAGCACAACAATGGCTTGCATCATCGCGGCTATTTGAAATTTTTATCCCGGGCGATTGATGCAGCAGCTCCCTTGCTGTTTGAGCATGCAAAAAGCTTGGATTACGGCTGCGGTCCTTCACCAAGCTTGAGTATGCTGCTCAAAAAGCAAGGGGTGAATTGCGCCGACTACGATCCGATTTTCTTTCCAGAACTACCGGCTGGCCCATTTGATTTTATTTTTGCAACGGAATGTTTCGAACATTTCTTTTCGCCGGCTGAAGAGCTTGCGAAGTTGAACCAGCTATTGCGTTCAGGAGGTTCTTTGGTGGTGATGACCAGCCTGTGGAATTCGCAAACAAAATTTCGAAATTGGAGTTATGCCCGCGATTACACGCATGTTTCGTTCTACCACGCGAAATCTTTTGAGTACATCTGCAGTCATTTCGGTTTTAGGCTTGCTGGAGGAGATCAAAAGCGCCTGGTCATTCTTCAAAAAGAATAAGTTTCATTTGTCTTCGACTTTTTCTATCGCCTCAGACAATTGGCACACAACCTGATTTCGGGCCGAAGTTTTAAGCGTTCGAACGGTATAGACTGGTAGCATTTGAGGCAAATACCGTAATTGTTGTCTTGCACAATCTGTTTGATTTGCGAAAGCTTCTCCAAACGTGTTTCAATGTTCCGTGAGCTGGCATCAAATACACTTTTATTGTTGATGGCATCCATCCGCGAAATCCGACCAATGGCATCATCAGGCGAAATGGGACCGGTAAAATCCTTCAACGTATCGGCCTTAGACTGAAGTTTTTCGATTTCAGAGTGAATAATTTCAACCAGTTGCTGGCGTTCTTCGTTTGTCATATTTCTTTGGTTAGCTTCCAAAAATAGCGAATAAAACCATGTTTTTCAATGTCAATTTAATGTCAATTTTTAAGATAATGTTGTCCGAAACTTCACGCAGGTCATATGATTTCGAAGCAAAGGTCTATTTTTGCCGGCCCTAACATGAAACTAAAGGACCACCCCGTTCTTTTGATGCTCCGCATCATTCAGGGAAAGAATAATAAAAACCAAAACCGGTAATTGTAATCTGTCAATCAATTGACTGGCAGAAAGAAAGTTAGCTTTTAAATTTATTTAGATGAGGAAGATTCTTAATTTATTCGATTTAAGACAGAAAGTAGATTACAAAACGGAAATCCTATCCGGCTTAACTGTGGCCCTGGCTTTAGTTCCCGAAGCCATTGCGTTTGCACTAATCGCCGGCTTGTCGCCGCTCACCGGGCTTTATGCTGCCTTTGTGATGGGCCTGGTGACTTCCATATTGGGTGGTCGTCCCGGAATGATCTCGGGAGCCACCGGGGCAGTCGCTGTTGTGATTGTTGCATTAGCGATATCGCACGGACCCGAATATGTTTTTGCGACGGTAATTCTAGCCGGGGTTCTGCAAATTCTGGCCGGAGTTCTGAAAATGGGTAAACTCATGCGTTTGGTTCCTCATCCGGTTATTTTTGGTTTTGTGAACGGACTTGCCATCATTATTTTCATGTCACAGCTAGCACAGTTTAAAGATGCCTCAGGTAATTGGCTAACGGGGCAGTCACTTTACGTCATACTCGGACTGGTGTTGCTTACGATGTTGATTATTTGGGGCTTGCCTAAAATCACCAAAGTCATTCCATCCTCCTTAACTGCAATTTTGGTGGTGTTTGGAATTGTGGCCTATTTTGGCATTGACACCAAGACAGTTGGCGATATCGCATCAATTAAAGGTGGATTTCCACCATTTCATTTTCCGGCTGTACCATTTACGCTCGAATCAATGATCTTGATTTTTCCTTATGCCGCTATTATGGCCGGCGTGGGCTTGATTGAAAGCTTGCTTACTCTGAATATTATTGATGAGATTACCGAAACCCGGGGACGTGGCAACAAGGAAGCCATCGCTCAGGGAACGGCCAATGTGCTGTCGGGCTTATTCTCGGGAATGGGCGGATGCGCCATGATCGGCCAAAGTTTGATCAATATTTCTTCGGGCGCCCGAGCCCGTTTGTCAGGCATTGTGGCTGCAGTAATGCTCCTCGTATTTATCATGTTTGGAGCTGGATTAATCGAAAAAATGCCAATGGCTGCGCTGACCGGACTGATGATCATGGTTGCCATCGGAACTTTCGAGTGGGCCAGTTTGAGAACGTTCAACCGGATGCCAAAGTCTGATATTTTCGTGATGGTGCTGGTGACCTTGGTGACCATCTTTTTACACAACCTTGCCTTGGCGGTGGTGGTTGGAGTCATTATTTCGGCCTTGGTTTTTGCCTGGGACAATGCCAAGCGCATTCGCGCCCGCAAGCATATTGATGATCAAGGCGTGAAGCACTACGAAATTTACGGTCCACTATTTTTTGCTTCAGTAACAGCATTTAATTCAAAGTTTGATGTGTTGAATGACCCCGATGAAGTGATCATTGATTTTGCGGAAAGCCGTGTTGCCGATATGTCGGGGATTGAAGCGCTCAACAAACTGACGGAGCGTTACCTGAAAGTGGGCAAGAAACTACACCTAAAGCACCTGAGTCCCGATTGTCGGAAGTTGCTGCACAATGCCAACCAAATTATCGAGGTGAATATCATTGAGGATCCGAAATACAAGGTGGCGGTGAACAGGATTTAGCCAAGTATCACAAGCAAAGTGTTTAGATAATTCCGGCACCAAGACCAATGGAAATAAGTACCAGCATCGTGGCTACCAGCAATTGAATAAACCGGAGCGTAATCTTTGTCAGCAGTTTGCTGCCGAGGTAAGCTCCGGCAATGGCTGCCAGGGTAGCCGAAAAAAGCAAGAGTTTATTTTCACTCAGGCCAGATGCTGCAAAGCTGGAGGCATAAACGGTAAGCCGCGTAAAGTCAACCAACGAAGCAATGATCACACTGGTAGCGATGTAGGCTTCTTTCGATAGCCCGCTTTTAATCAGAAAAGCACTGCGCAAGGCTCCCTGTATTCCAGCCAGTCCGCCAAAAAAGCCGCTCAAAGCTCCTCCCAGAATCAACTTGTTTCTGCTGAACTGAATCCGTTGAGCTGCTGGCACCACTTCGGTAATGGAAAACAACAACAGCAGGATGGCAATAATGAGTTTCACCGGCGTTATTTCAAATTCCTTACCGCTCAGTTCGTATTGGTAAATTGATGGTAAGTTTGAAATGCGTAGAAGCAGCCATGCTCCGGCAAATGAAGCCAGAATAGCCGGAATTCCGAAGCGAACTAAGACGGCTTTATCAGCTAGTTTCCCAACCAATGCCATTTTGAAAAGGTTGTTTGTAAAATGAACCACGCCGGTTAGGGCAATGGCAATATCTACAGGAAAGAAGAGCGCAAACACAGGCATTAAAATAGTTCCCAGCCCGAAGCCGGAAAAGAAGGTGAGGATAGCCGTGAAAAATGCTGCAAGACTGATCAGTATGATTTCCATGCGCGAGCGAATTTATTTTTACCCGAAAATAGAACAAGCTGCGCAAAACAGCATGGTAGTATGGAATCTAAAAATGGTATTATTGAAAATATTGCTTTCGGAATTGAACCGGCGTTTTTCCTTCCGCCTTTTTGAAAAACTTGACAAAATTCGAGGCATCGGAAAAGGAGAGAAGCTCCGCAATTTCGACGATGGTATTGTCAGTGTGAAGAATGTAACGCTTGGCTTCCAGCACCAGTTGGGCCGAGATCAATTCCCCTGCACTTCGGTCGGTGTGCTTTCGGCAAACCGCATTCAGGTTTTGCGGACTTGTATTCAGCAGGCTGGCAAATTGATGTACCTTGTGGAGTCGCGGGGTTTCCTCCGGCAATAGCTGCCGAAATCGTTCGAAGATGGCTGGCTCCGGATTTTGTTTTTGTGGGCTGTCGTCGGAAGCCGACAACAATTTTCCAAGCAGGGCAGCCAGCAAGCCATGGATAATTGAGCGCGAATAGGCCGTGTTTCGCTGGTATTCGCGCAATAGCTCGCTCAATATTGCCTCCGGAAAATTGGCTGGCGAAATTTTTAATCGATTGCGCGTCGCCAATCGCTGATACATGGCGATGAGCTCTGCTTCCTGCAATTCATCAAATTCTTCCTTTTTAAACAATACGACAAAGCCCCTTGGAATCCGGGTAAACTCCCAGAAATGCAGCTGTCCGGGTTGCAGAAAATAGCACTCGGGTGGGGAAACGACGAATTTTTCGGTTTCAATGGAATGAAAACCTTCGCCCTCACTCAAAAAGATCAACTCATAGTAGTCGTCGTGCTTGTGCGGGTTGGTGCGTTTAATCTGTTCTTTGAAACGCGAAATCTTAAACTTCATCCCTCCATCGAGCTTATTCTTTGTATCGATTTGGTTGCTTGATGTCATGCTCCTAAAAATAGCAAATAATTCGCTTCACCGGGATCAACATTTGAATCCGCTGGCGCTATTTGAACTCATTTAAACATCTGTTGGTTCCTGTTGTTTTTTATACCGAAAGCATTTTAAAAATTAATCGTTACAAGTTATTCGTTATGAAGACCATCAAAAAGATTCACCAGCCGGTTTACGAACCCATACAAGATTTAATTACATACCGGGTTATTCCAACCCCCTCGATTAAGTACATGGACCCGTTTTTATTTTTGAACCACCACGGGCCGCAGGATTATCCGCCAAACAATAATGGACTTCCATTTGGTCCGCACCCACACCGGGGCATGGAAACGGTCACCTTTATTTTGGATGGTGATATTGCTCATTTCGACAGCAGTGGCGAAAAGAGCGTGATCAAATCGGGTGGGGTACAATGGATGACTGCGGGAAGCGGTTTGATTCATTCTGAAGTTTCGTCGGATGAATTTAAGCGAAATGGCGGCCACCTCGAGATTTTGCAGCTTTGGATTAACCTGCCAGCGCGCTCAAAAATGACAAAACCCTTCTATAAAGGGCTTCAAAAAGAACAGGTTCCTACGATACCCTTGGATGACGAGAAGGTGTTCGTTAACCTGGTTTCCGGCGACTGGGAAGGAGTCGAAGGTGCTTTTCACTCAGGCATTGGCGTTCAGCTGTCAACCATTGATTTCAAGGCGGATGGCCAGTTGCAGTTGAGCATTCCCGAAACGGAAAATGTATTCTTCTATCTGATTCGAGGGCAAATGGAAGTCAACGGTGAGCTGGTTGACGAGAAAAAATTGGTTGAGTTTGAAAATGACGGCCAAAAAATCAACATCCGGGCAACTATGCCAAGCGTGGTCCTGCTGGGCTATGCGCCACCGCTAAAGGAGCCGGTGGTTTCGCAGGGCCCGTTTGTGATGAACACCCGCGAGGAAATTGAGCAGGCTTACGAAGACTACCAGAACGGGAAGTTTGGAAGCTTCAATCATTAGGCTATAAGGTTAAATTACTGTCAAGTTCCTGCCTGTTGTCTTTTTGCTGTTGATTTAAAGTGTACTTTTGCCGCTCGAAATAGAAAAAGAATAGCGATCAGATGATTACAGTATCAAACTTAGGAATACAATTTGGCAAGCGCGTATTGTTTCAGGATGTGAACCTGAAATTTACAGCAGGAAATTGCTACGGCATCATTGGCGCCAATGGCGCGGGAAAATCAACCTTTCTGAAAATGCTTTACGGCGGACAGGATCCCACTTTTGGGCATGTGAGCATTGCGTCGGGCGAGCGGCTATCGGTATTGAAACAGGACCACCAGGAATTTGATGAGGTGTCGGTCTTGGATACCGTGATGATGGGGCATGACAAACTGTGGAAAGTGAAGGTTGAAAAGGACCAGCTTTACATGAAGGAAGACTTCACGGAAGCTGACGGGATGAAAGCGTCGGAGCTGGAAGATCAGTTTGCCGAAATGGATGGCTGGAACGCCGATAGTAATGCGGCCAGCTTACTAAGTGGACTGGGCATTGACGAGTCACTTCATTATAAATTGATGAAAGACCTGAGTGGAAAAGAAAAGGTAAAAGTGCTGCTGGCTCAGGCTCTATTTGGCAAACCCGACAACCTGTTGCTTGATGAGCCGACCAACGACCTGGACTTGGACACGGTTTCTTGGTTGGAAAATTACCTGTCGAACATTGACCAAACGGTGCTGGTGGTTTCGCACGACCGTCACTTTTTGGATGCCATTTGCACCCACACGGTAGACATCGATTTTGGAAAAGTACAGTTGTTTGCCGGTAACTACAGTTTCTGGTACGAATCGAGCCAGCTGGCTTTGAGACAACAAGCGGCACAGAACAAAAAGGCAGACGAAAAGAAGAAGGAATTGCAGGAATTTATCGCCCGCTTTTCAGCCAACGTAGCTAAGTCGAAACAAACGACCAGTCGGAAGAAGATGTTGGAAAAGCTGAACGTGGACGAAATAAAACCTTCCACCCGAAAATATCCCGGAATTATTTTCACGCCGGAGCGCGAACCGGGAAACACCATCCTCGAAGTACGCAACCTGAGTAAAACATCGGGGGGCGACTTGCTTTTTAAGGATGTGAGCTTTGTGGTTGAAAAAGATGATAAAATCGTCTTCCTGTCGCGCGACCCGCGTGCCATGACTGCCATGTTCGAAATCCTGAATGGCCATGAAAAGGCGGATACCGGAGAATTCGACTGGGGGGTAACCATCACCAAAGCCTATTTACCCCTGGATAACGCCGAGTTTTTCGAAAAAGATCTATCACTTGTTGATTGGCTGGGACAATACAGCTCCGACACCAGCGAGAACTTTTTGCGGGGTTACTTGGGGAAAATGTTGTTTTCAGGTGAAGAGATTTTCAAAAATACCAAGGTGTTGTCGGGAGGGGAGAAGATGCGCTGCATGATTGCCCGTATGATGTTGGCCAACGCCAACCTGATGATGCTGGACACGCCAACCAACCACCTTGATTTGGAATCCATTCAGGCATTCAACAACCGGTTAACACAGTTTAAGGGCAACATCCTGATGTCGTCGCATGACCACGAGTTTATTCATACCGTTTGTAACCGGGTGATTGAACTGACACCGAACGGCATCATCGATAAACAAATTGAATACGACGATTACATTAGCAGCGACGAAATCAAAGAACGAAGAGCCGCGATGTATAAGAAATAGATTTTATTTAGCATGATCAATACAGCCTTGCAATGCAAGGCTTTTTTTATGCCGGTTAGTGAATAGTCATTCAATGGATTCGAAACAACAAATGACGATTGAATGACAACGAATAACCACTTTTTAATCGTGGTAGCCAGAAAGCATTTGTATAGGTTGGAACACAGACGTCTGCGCCAGTCGCTTTCAATCCTAACTCAGCTTACTTTTGTAGTCATCATATCCAAATTGCCTCACCAACTGAAATTCGCCATTCTCCCGGATGATTCCGATAGCCGGATGTTGGACGCCATTAAAAAAGGTGGTTTTCACCATCGTGTAGTGAATCATATCTTCAAAAATAATGACGTCGCCGACTTGTAGTTCTTCGTCAAACGACCAGTAGCCCATGTAGTCACCGCTCAGGCAACTGTTGCCGCCCATGCGGTAGGTCGGTTTTCCACTCACCGGGCCAAAGCTGGCCTGCCGGATACGAGGCTGGTAGGGCATTTCGAGGCAATCGGGCATGTGTGCGGCAAACGACACGTTCAGCATGGCGGTTTGAATGCCTTTGTTCTCCACTACATCGAGCACGGAGGCTTTCAGGAAGCCGGTTTCCCAGGCGAAAGCGCTGCCCGGCTCCAGAATCAAATGCAAATGCGGATAACGACTTTTAAAGCCTTGAAGCAGGCCAATCAGATGTTTGGTGTCGTAATCCTTACGGGTCATCAGGTGGCCGCCGCCCATGTTGAGCCACTTGACCTGCTGAAGGTAGACTCCGAATTTTTCTTCCACCGCAGCCAGTGTCTTTTCCAGGTCGTACGATCCCGACTCACAAAGCGTATGAAAGTGTAGGCCGTCCAAACCTTGGGGTAAACGATCGGGCAGTTGTTCGGCAATCACACCCAGACGGGAACCCGGTGCACAGGGATTGTACAATTCGGTTTCCACCTCCGAAAATTCAGGATTGATTCGTAAACCTACTGAAATCGGCCGCCCAGCTTGGGCCAGTCGTGGCTGAAAACGATCGAACTGGCTGAGTGAGTTAAAGGTGATGTGGCTCGAGCACTGCATCAGCTCGTCAAACTCCGCCGGATCGTACACTGGTGCGTAGGTATGCGCCAGGCTGTTCATCTTGTCGCGACAAAGTTTCGCCTCGCTCAAGGAGCTGGCTGTTGCTCCGCTAATATATTCCTTCACCACCGAAAAGGCGCTCCACATAGCAAAGCCCTTGAAAGCCACAATAATTTCAACACCGGCAGCATCGGCAACCGAGCTGATCAGTTGCAGGTTTTTACGTAACAACTTTTCGTCCAGTACAAAGCAAGGCGAGGGTATCGTATTAAAATCAGTCATGTATCTTCAATTAATTTAAGGCCCACAAAATAAGGATTTTTTTGCTCCGATTGGATGCCAACCGCAAAGGAAATCGAATTGTACGGCTTTGCTGTCGCGCGGCATAACGAGAAAAGCCTCTCTTTTGGCATTACGTTTCAAGGCCTTGCCGGAATCGGATAAAACCACCCGGAAATGGAAGAAGTACGGTCTTGATGCAATTCCAGGCGATACCTCCTGTCCGGGCAGGGATCGTATCCAAGGCGAAAGATTCTCTACACTGTTCAGCACACGACTATGCCGGTGAAAAAAGATTTGTGCATGTACAAACAGTTTTATATTGATGCATACTCAAAACGGGACAGCTCGGGGGAACGTTTAGACTTAGAGGTTTCGAGTCAATCCAATACGCGGCTTTGCGCCTTTGCGTAAAAGAAATTTTAAGTTCCAAATTCGAATAGCACATTTATTTCACTGCCACCAGCCGAATGACATGGGCTTTTCCTTTATGAAAGGGCCCTTCGTCCAATTCCACATCGGCTTCCGAAATGTTGACATTGGCGAAACCGGCGAAATCTGCTTGCAGTTCTTCCTTCGAAAATAACAGGTCAATGTCTCTGGGGCCGCCGGAGTTGTTGTGGATTTGCGACTTGGAAAAACCTTCCAAAATGACTGTGCCTCCTGCCTTAAGAGCAGCTTTCAGTCTTTGGATAAAACCCTGGCGTTGGGGTAGCGGCATGTGTGTAAAGATGAGCGCCACACAGTCGAAAGCCTCCGGCTCCAGTCGAATGGTATCATACGAATCCAGCTGGTATTCGATTTTCACCTGCCGGGCGGTGGCCAGCTGCTCCGCTTTTTTCTTTCCTTCGGTGCTGGTGTCGAAAGCCGTGACCTGCCACTTGTTTTGGGCTGCAAATACGGCGTTGCGTCCTTCACCTTCGCCGGGTAACAAAATGGTACCGGCTATCAGCTTGTTCAGCTCCTGTCTGAAAAACATATTGGGTTCCGTGCCGTAAGCATATTCTTCGGCGGCAAATCGTTCATTCCAAAATTCACTCATACTCGTATTTTTGGGTATTCAAACAAGAGGCCGGGCCGCAAAGTTTAATCCGAAAAATTCACGAATTTTTCGGAATTGTACCGCACGACCCATCGCTCAGTTACTCAATTCACTGCGTTTTTGCATGAATTCGGGTTAATACTTCCACTTATTTGCCAGTGCCACCAGCGAAAGCATAACGGGAACTTCAACCAAAACCCCCACAACGGTAACCAGTGCTGCGGGCGACTGAAGCCCAAACAGCGCAATGGCAACCGCTACGGCCAGTTCGAAAAAGTTGCTGGCGCCTATCATGGCGGCTGGGGAGCAAATGGCATGCGGCAGTTTCAATTTTCGACCGCCAAACCAAGCCACAAAAAAGATGAAATAGGTTTGAATGACCAGCGGAATAGCCACCAGCAGAATAATCAGCGGGTTTTCGGTAATCGTATTTCCCTGGAAGGCAAACAGCAAAATCAAGGTGAGCAATAAAGCCAAAATAGAAACGGGTTTGAACCGGGGCAAAAAGTTTTCCTTGAACCAGGTTTCGCCTTTGCGGTCAATTAATATTTTGTGCGTGAGGTAGCCGGCCAACAGCGGAACCACCACAAAAATCAGTACGCTCGCTACCAGCGTATCGTACGGAACCTGCACATTGGTAATGCCCAGCAGCAAGCCCACAATGGGTACAAAAGCCACCAAGATGATCAGGTCGTTGACCGACACCTGTACCAGCGTATAGTTGGGGTCGCCATCGGTAAGGTAGCTCCACACAAAGACCATGGCTGTGCAGGGCGCGGCCCCCAGCAGAATGGCTCCGGCAATGTATTCACCAGCCATTTCGGGACTGATCCACGCCGCGTAAATTTTGGTAAAGAAAATCCAGGCGAAAAAAGCCATGGTAAAAGGCTTGATCAGCCAGTT
>TARA_R110002050_G_scaffold48221_5_pt1 | contig 86926 bp, 77 predicted proteins | sample TARA_R110002050 | Tara Oceans TARA_R110002050 (sample SAMEA4396988) | marine metagenome | biome: Polar Biome; feature: [DCM] deep chlorophyll maximum layer (ENVO:01000326); material: water (ENVO:00002006), including particulate matter (ENVO:01000060) such as... | depth 25 m
AGGAATACATGTTCATAAAGAGCCATGATTGACTTGCCTTTCTTGCTTTAACATCACCCGGATCCGGCGCTAAGCCCCAGCGACTTGTCCTGGCGGCGTATTCGCCGGGCAAGAAAGACGTGGTATCGAGACGGTCGTGAGCGGAGACACGGGAGGCCGGAGCGCTTTTGCCCCTAGGATCCTGAAGGATCGCACCCTCCGTTCAGCCACCAGCCAGATGACCGGGTGTTCGAACAGCCGCGCTTATACGCGTTTTAAACCGGATTGCAAGGCCAAAGCTCCGGTGTGTCAGGGCCGGGGCGCGTCGTTTGCTTCGCAATTGTACCGAATGCCGTCGTCGATCCGGTTTCCGCCCGCTTCGAGGCCGTAAGCAAGGAGTGTGATGATCAGGGCCCGATCAGGGTTGCCGCACGGGGCGGTGCGGCATCGCCTCCCGGCGTTCACAGCCGCTGTTGCCGTCCGGTTGCTCCAAAATATGCATAGGTAAGATTTTTCTAAACCACTTAACTCCGATTTCATCGTCAGGTGAGAGGCTTGTTTCCGGAGCTGGGCTGGATCGGGCCGAACGAATTTATTCCGATCGCCGAAACCTCGTCGCAGATTGTCGAACTGGGACGTTGCATCCTGACCACCGCATGCGTCGATGCGATGGCGTTTCCCGACAACATCAGGGTTTCGGTCAATCTCTCGGTTGGCCAGATGTTGCGCGACGATGTCATCGCCATGGTGACTGACATACTCGCAAGCACTGGTTTTCCTGCGCACCGGCTGACGCTGGAGGTGACTGAATCGGTGATGATGTCCGAGCCTGATCTGGCCGCCCGCATCCTGAGGGCTCTCCAGGATCTCGGCATTTCAATTGCGCTCGATGATTTCGGAACAGGATACTCGGCCCTGTCCTATCTCAGGGAATTTGATTGGGACGAGCTGAAAATCGACAAGATCTTCGTTGACAATCTTGGTGACGATCCGCGTTCGCTGTGCATCGTCGAGTCCGTCGTCGATCTGGCGACGGAACTTGGCATGAAGGTCGTGGCTGAAGGAGTCGAGACCGCCGACCAGCACGAGATCCTGCGCAGGAGCGGCTGCCACATCGCGCAGGGCTACCTGTTCGGCCGCCCGCAACCTGTTGATCAGGTTCACCTGGCCGTGCTCAAATCCATTGCGAAACTTGAACCGGGCGAAGGCGCGACACGCGATCAGCCGTCTCCAAGACTTCACTGGCATTAGGCATGGCCAGGCCGCCAGCAACGATTGATGAACACGTTGACTTGGCCAAATGACTGCGCGGCAGCCTCCGATGACAGTCTCTCCAGGTGATGGCGCGGCGAATTCCAGTAATTGAGCCGCACGTCACAACCATGCTTTCGGCCATTTTCGGCCATGCGTATGGCGTCATCGAAATGAATATCGTTTTCACTGGTGTGAATCAGTATCGGCGGCCAACCTTCCTGATTGGCAAAGACCGGTGAGGCAAGCGGTGAGGTGACCGGCTCGTCCTGGAGATACAGTCGCGCGCAGAACGCGGCCGTTTCCATGCGGAACGGGCTTTGCGAGGAAATGCTGCGGGTAATATAGGACCAGCCGCTCAAACTCAGATCGCACCAGGGGGAAAACAGCACGATGCCGGCCGGCAATTCGGTGCCGTCCATTTGCAGAATCTGAAGAGCACTGAGCACGATTGATGCGCCGGCCGTGTCGGCGGCAAGGAAAATATTCTCAGGACGATGTCCTTGCTCGATAAAGTTAAGATAATGCGCGACGAAATCTGCGGGAGCGGCGGGAAAGGGATGCTCGGGGGCGAGACGGTGCGGCACCATCATGATCTCGCAATTGATCGCTTCGGCGAGCCGCTGGACCATGCTCTTCTGCTTGCGCGCGGGCGGCATGATGAAGCCACCGCCCGCGACATACAGAATGACCGGGCGGTTCTTCATCGCGTATCTTTGCTGTGTCCCATCCTGCGGCCCCGTTTCATCTTGCGGCACGGTGTGCGGCGGACGCGCGCCACGGACCAATCCGCTAGGCATGAAACTGGGCAAGGTCTCCATCGCACCGCTTGCATAGGCGCCGCGCATAAAGGCGACATGGTCTTCGGCGGCGGCAAGGTTGCCGGTCTTGTTCATTGCGGTTTTCAGTCGGGAGATCAGGGTTCGTTCGATGATCCGGTTTTCCAGCCGCGCCAGCAGGCGGTCGATCTGGTCCCGGGCCCACCCGGCTTTGGCCGAATAGCGGCGTGCCAGATCAGCGGCTTCCAGAACGGCAAGCCTTTGGTCCGAATAGGTCTGCAGAAACCCGGATTTGGTGGCTGTCATCATCTGTGCCATCCTGCCGTCTCGGTTTTGACCGGCAGGATAACCTCTGTCGCCACCATTGTGCAACGATCCAGCGGTTCGCCTGGCGTACGATTTTACACCGCCAACCTTGAGTGCCGCTGATGGTCCGGGGATCAGGATGAAGAGAAAGCGATCTCATGCAAGCCCGGACACTCCGGACGACAGGCCGCCAATCGATCGCGATCTGGCTGCACAGACACGCACCGAACTGCCGCGACAAATCGTCGACAGCGGCCTTTTCGACCTTGATCGCGATCCCGCCCAGCTAGCCCGGGTGCGGGAGATCCTGGCCCGTCTTCCCGACAGAGCCGTTGTCGACGTTGCCAATCGCTTGCGTTTGGCAGAAAGTGCGAAGCAGACGGATATCAAGGCTTTCATTAAGGCCCACGGAATAACGCCGGCGGAAGAGCGCTTGCTGACAAGTCTTGTCAACGGCGAGACGGTTGTCGACCATGCTCAAAAGCAGGGCGTTTCGGTCAACACCGCGCGAACCCATATGCGCCGACTGCTTGAGAAGACCGGCAGCACCGGCCAGCTTGACCTCATCAAGAAGACGCGAAGCGATAGCTGATCCCTTTTTCTGATTGCCGCTCCTGTCGTCCCGCGGCCCCAATCCCGACCTTCCCAGCGGTAACTTGCAGCAGTGCTCCGATGTCATCACATCTGATGATTACAGCAGGCCGGGGCTCGCGGATCATGATCTGGACCGGACAGGGCCGGCGGGAAGCCGCTTGAATCCCAACATGTTCGGATGGCCAGTTTGAACCGGAAGGAGAAAGCGGATGAGGATTGAACTAGCGACAAGGAAACTGATCAAGCCACTGACCAGGCACCTTGCAACGTTTGCACTGGTGGCGGGCTTGATGGGTGTGCCAGTCGAGGCATCGGCGACCAAAGGAGACACCGGGCGCGGCGAAGCCCGCAGTCCCGTTATGTTTCCATCGACGAGCTTCTGCGCTTGAATGACAGTACCCTTTCACGGCTTCGTACCGATCGGCATTTGAAGGTGAAAGGCGTGATGGGACGCTTCGGCAGCAGAGTGCTGATTGCAGCCATCCGCTCAAACCCCGTCCGGACGAAAAGATTGATCGATAGAATGGAACGCGCCCAAAGCGATGAAGAAAGAATAGCGATCATTCGCCGACAATTGGGACCCGTCGAAAGAAAAAACAAAGACCTTGTTGCGCGTGTGAAGAAGCAACGGGAGAATTTGGCATTGGCGGATACTTTCTTCACCTCTTCGGCAAATACGTTCCCATTTGGAAGCGGCGTCACAAATGGGCTGGAGGACGATGATCCATTGCACCGTGATGTAAGAGTGGAAAGGGATTTCCTGAGTTTGCTCCAAGCCATTGAATACCATCTCAGTAACAATTTGGGGTACAGGTATTAATCGGAATCCGGTCGTTGGACAGATCTTGCAGAAAAGCAGTTTCGTTGGCGTCGCACAGAAGCTTGCGGCGCTTTAGCTCGATTATGTGGCGTTGGCGAGAAGGCCGAGATGGTGACCCCAACCGCAATCAGCAAGGACTTCACGGCATGTGTGGGGGCCGCAGCCCACAGGCCCCGGCCCGGTGTCATCACATCTGATGATTACAGCGGATCGCGGCCCGCAGATCATGGTCGGGACCGGACAGGGCGGTGAGCTTTGGCGACCAATGCCAGCATGTCCGGATGGTCAGATTGAACCGGAAGGATGAACAGATGACTATTGCACAAACGACAAGGAAACTGATCAAGCCCCTGACCGGACACCTGGCGATGCTTGCGCTGGTCGCGGGCGTGGCGGGTATGCCAATCGATGCATCGGCGACCAAAGGAGAAAGCGGGCGCGGCGAAGCCCCGGGTATCCGTACGGTTTCCACCTACACGCTTCAACGTTTGAACGACAACGCGCTGCAGACGCTCGCTGCGGAACGTAACGTCAGGGTAGAGGGAGAGATGGGGCGCTACAACAGGTTCCGCCTGCTCAAGGCTTTGCGCTTCACCCCCGATCGGACGAGGAGGTTGATTGAACGAATTGAGAATGCCCGGACCGACGTCGAAAGAGAGGCGATCATTCGTGGGCTTTTGAGAGCCGCGAAAAAGCGACACAAGGCGCTGGAAACCCGCATCCTGAAAGACGAGACGGATCTGATAAAGACAAGCCTTGCCGAAAAGGCGGCCACAGATTCGAAGGCGCCAAAAGTCGGGAGCAAAAAGGGTGTCCAGGATCATCTTAAATTGAGAGACGATCTCCATTCGGAGCTAACCTTCATCAGGTTGCTCATCAGCATGAAGCGCAGCCATACTCTGCGCAAGTAAGCAGTTCGGATGGCGCCTGCCGATGACAGAGCAGTCTGCATCGAGGCAGGCGCCCTCCGAGCCTGTCTCAGATCGGCATCGGATGCGCCCGCCGCGCGGTGGCGATGTCGTCGAGTACGGCATCAGACAGTTTCACGTCCTTCGCCCCGATTGCGGTCTTGAGCTGCTCCATGGTCGTCGCCCCGATGATCGTCGCGGTCATGAAAGGTCGCGTCAGGCAGAAGCCGATGGCCATCTGCGAGGGGTCCAGGCGGTGCTTGCTGGCGACGTCGAGATAGGCCGCGGCCGCGGCTTCCGTTCCCGGTCCCCAACGTCCGCCCAGAGTGGGCACGCGGGAACGGCGTGAGCCTTCCGGCGTGACATCACCCTGGTACTTGCCGGTCAGGATGCCTGTCGCCAGCGGTGAAAACGCCAACAACCCCACATCCTCGTGATGTGCCACCTCTGCCAGGTCGGTGTCGAACATGCGGCAGATCAGACTGTATTCATTCTGGATCGAGGCGACGCGGGGCAGGTTGTGCTGCTCGGCGAGCCTGACAAATTGCATGGTGCCCCAAGCGCTTTCGTTGGACAGGCCGATGGCGCGGATCTTGCCGGCCTTGACCGCATCTCCCAGACCTTCCAGCGTCTCGCGGATGTCGGCAACCGCGGCGTCCTTGTCCTGTTTGCTTGCATCAAATGCCCAGTGCTTGCGAAAATGATAGGAGCCGCGGTTTGGCCAATGCAGCTGATAGAGGTCGATATGGTCGACGCCGAGGCGCGCGAGGCTGCCGTCGACAGCTTCCATCACCGAAGCACGGGTAAAGCCCTGACCGTCGCGAATCCAGCTGACCCCGTCGCCCCCCATCTTGGTTGCCAGAATCACCTGGTCGCGTTTGCCGGAACTGCGAAACCAGCTTCCGATGAATTCTTCGGTCCGTCCCTGGGTTTCGGCCCGTGTCGGCTGGGTCGGATACATTTCCGCGGCATCGAAGAAATTGACACCCTGGGTCAGCGCGTAATCCATCTGGGCATGCGCTTCTGCCTCGGAGTTTTGTTCACCCCATGTCATGGTCCCGAGGCAAATCTCGCTTACGGTCATGCCGGTGCGTCCGAGCGGATTCAATTTCATGCGGGCCATCCTGTTTATTCCGGCCCTTTAGCTTGCGGGCACCTGTCGAAGTTGGGCGCACAATACCCGCCGCGCCGCCCGGTGCAAGCCATTCGTCCTGCAAACAATCCGGAGGCGGCGTGCACCGGCGCGGCTGGTCTAAAACAGCCAGATCATGTAGCCCGCATAGACACCGAGCATCACAAATCCGGCCAAACGGCTGATTCGTCCGGCAAGCAGGATCAGGCCGATCAGCGCCAGTGAAACCAGGGCCATGAACGGAATGTCGAATCGCGCCATCGCGGCATCGACAGGAACAGGCGTGACCATTCCGGTGATGCCCAAAATGCCCAGAACGTTGAAGATGTTGGAGCCGACGACATTGCCAAGCGCCACTTCGGCATGACGGCGAAAGGCCGCGACAACGGAGGTTGCGAGTTCGGGCAGGCTGGTGCCGACGGCCACGATGGTGAGCCCGATGACCGCCTCGGATATGCCGAATTCCCGCGCGATGGCGGTCGCCGCGTCAATCAGCATGCCGGCGCCGATAAACAGCGCGCCGAGACCGCCCACGATGAACAGTGCTTCCTTCCAGCCCTCGGTCCTGACCGCCAGTTCGGCTTCTTCGGTGGTCAAGCGCCGGCGATCGCTGTGGGTGACCCAGCCGAGATAGGCGGCGAGCCCGCCAAACATGGCCAGACCGAGCCAGGCATTGATCACGCCCCAGGCTCCCAGGCCAAGCATGACACCCGCCGCGACCATCATCATCGCCAGATCCCGCTTGAGATTGGCGATGCGCGCGGCGATCGGCGAGATCACCGATGCGAGGCCGAGAATGAGCAGGATATTGGCGGTGTTCGATCCGACCACATTGCCGATGGCGATGGCGGGCGCCCCGTCCAGCGCCGCGCTGAGCGACACCAGCAATTCCGGCATCGAGGTGCCGAAACCGACAACGGTCAGTCCGATCAGTAACGGCGGCATGCCAAGCCTGTTGGCCAGCGAAATCGCGCCGCGCACCAGAAAGTCTGCGCCGAATGTAAGCAAGGCAAGTCCGGCCAGAAGCGTCAACACGTTCAAAAGCATGATCGGTGTCCATGGGACGCGCAACCGCACGCGACAGGATCGTCGCGACGGGTGGGCAGCGTGCGTCGTGGGATAAGTCGCAAAGCGCCGTCAGTCGGCGTTTTCGGGATTCATTTCCGCCGAAACAGCAAGCTTTGCCGTCATCCATGTCGCCCACAGCGCTGGCGGCGTAACGAGTGCGATCAGAACCAGATCGCCGATCGTGGCAAGGTCGAAGAAGCCGTCAATGGCCCAGAAAGCAGAGATTGCGGCGAGCCAGATTTCAGAGCCAATCAGCACGATGGCGCCGATGGCGGTCAGGAAGGCGGCAAATCTGGTTTTGGGATAAGCCGGAACGGAGTTTCCGGTGGAAATGGCCGAAGCAGGGTGTGACGCAGTTTGCGGCATCGTTTTTGTCCGAAAAAGGCGCTGCTGGATTTGAGCGCAACGGCAATGATGTGACGGTGGCTGGCGGAAAATTCAAGAGGCGCAAGTTGCCTCTCGAAAAATAATCTTGCGAATGATTGGCTTGCGGGTGGCAGAATTGATCTGCGGGCACGCCACGGCAAGGTCCGGTTATGGGGCAGAAGCTTGACACCGGCGTCCCGAATGTGAATTGAAGCGCAACGGGACAAGCAAGGAACGGAACCGCGAGATGGCCATAGCATTCACTTTTCCGGGGCAGGGCAGCCAGGCTGTCGGCATGGGCAAGGCCCTGGCGGAGGCCTTCCGGGAGGCGCGTTCCGTCTTCGACGAGGTCGATGAAGCGCTCGGCGAGAAGCTTTCGACGGTGATCTTTGAAGGCCCCGAGGAATCCCTGACGCTCACCGCCAACGCCCAGCCGGCGCTGATGGCGGTCTCCATGGCCCTGATCCGGGTGCTCCAGGCGCGCGGATTGAAACTCGAAACCACCGCAAGCTATGTCGCCGGCCATTCGCTCGGCGAATATTCCGCGTTGTGCGCCGCAAGCATGTTCTCGGTGGCCGATACGGCGCGGCTGTTGCGCATTCGCGGCAACGCCATGCAGGCCGCGGTTCCCGCTGGCGAGGGCGCCATGGCGGCCATCATCGGATTGGAAAATGCCGATGTCGAAGCCGCTTGCGCCCAGGCGCGGACGTTTGGCGCGGTTCAGATCGCCAATGACAATGGCGGCGGACAACTGGTGATTTCCGGACTGAAACCCGCCGTTGAGGCAGCCGCGGCGAGCGCCACGGAAAAAGGCGCCAAGCGCGCGCTGATGCTGCCGGTCTCGGCTCCGTTCCATTCCAGCCTGATGCAGCCTGCCGCCTACGCCATGCGCGAGGCGCTGGCCAGTGTGACGAAATCGGCTCCCGTGGTACCTGTCGTTTCCAATGTGCGCGCGGCACCGGTCTCCGATCCCGACGAGATCGCCAGTTTGCTTGTCGAGCAGGTCACCGGCCAGGTTCGCTGGCGCGAAACGGTCGCCTGGTTTGCGGCAAACGGCGTCGACACTCTGGCCGAAATCGGCGCAGGCAAGGTCTTGACCGGGCTCGCCCGCCGCATTGATCGCTCGATCACCGGGCTGAATGTTGCCGGGCCCGATGACATCGATCCGTTTCTGGCCGCAATCGAGAGTCAGACAAGCTGATTGCGGAAAAATCTGACTGCCTGCATTCAGGCACAAACTGAAGAATAATCCCGAAAGGACTTCCCATGTTCGATCTGACCGGCCGCAAGGCCCTGGTGACCGGTGCTTCCGGCGGAATCGGCGAAGCGATCGCCCGTCAGCTTCATGGCCGCGGTGCGACTGTCGGCCTTCACGGAACCCGGGTCGAGCGGCTTGAGGCGCTGGCCGCCGATCTTGGCGAACGCGTCATGATGTTTCCCGCCGATCTGTCCGACCGCGACGCTGTCTCCGCCCTTGGCAAGAAGGCCGAGGAGCAGCTTGAAGGCGTCGACATTCTGGTCAACAACGCCGGCATTACCAAGGACGGGCTGTTCGTGCGGATGAGCGATGATGCCTGGGATCAGGTTATCGAGGTTGATCTGACGGCAGTGTTCCGCCTGACCCGGGAACTTGCCCATCCGATGATGAAGCGCCGCCATGGCCGCGTCATCAACATCACCTCCGTGGTTGGCGTCGCCGGCAACCCGGGACAGGCGAACTACTGTGCGGCCAAGGCGGGCATGATCGGCTTTTCCAAGAGTCTGGCCCAGGAAATCGCCCCGCGCAATGTCACCGTCAATTGCGTCGCTCCCGGTTTTATCGAGAGCGCCATGACCGACAAGCTCAATGACAAGCAGAAAGACGCGATCATGGGAGCGATTCCGATGCGTCGCATGGGGTCGGGCGAAGAGGTTGCCTCCGCCGTCACCTGGCTGGCCTCCAATGAAGCCTCTTACGTCACCGGCCAGACCATCCATGTGAATGGTGGCATGCTGATGGTCTGATCATTGTATGATCCGGTGTTGGGCCGGATCAGGCGGGAAGCGGCAGGCAGGCGGGAATCACGGGGCTTTACGCATTTTCCTGCTTTGCCCTGTCGCCAAACCATGGTACTTCGCCCCCGCCGAGAGCGTAAACGCACCGGCTTCAGGGTCCGAAATTTGCCGAAATCCACAGCTTCGGCTTTGACGGGACCGGGCTCGGAGCATAAAAACGCCTAACGAGCTTGATTACCCATGCTTGCGCAGGTAACGAGGCGCAACAACAATGTGAAACAGGTCGAGGAAACCGACATGAGCGACATCGCAGACCGCGTAAAAAAAATCGTCATCGAACATCTGGGCGTTGACGCTGAAAAAGTGAACGAAGGCGCAAGCTTCATTGACGATCTCGGTGCGGACTCGCTCGATACGGTCGAACTGGTGATGGCATTCGAAGAAGAATTCGGTGTGGAAATCCCCGATGATGCCGCCGATACCATTCTGACCGTCGGTGACGCAGTCAAGTTCATCTCCAAGGCCCAGGCCTGAATGGACATGATTTTGCGGGCGGCTGAACGGCCCGCCTTCAGGACCGGCGCAATATCTGCGCCGGTTTGTTGCTTTTCTGGCATGACTGGGAATTGAGACGATGAGAAGAGTCGTCATCACCGGAACGGGTGTGGTTTCTCCACTTGGCTGCGGCACCGAGATCACATGGTCTCGTCTGATCGACAGCCAGAATGGCGCTTCGCGCGTCACTGCCTTCGATGTCAGCGACATCGCCGCACAGATCGCCTGTTCCGTGCCGACCGATCCGTCGGTCGAGGGAGCCTTCATTCCGGATGACTGGATGGAGCCCAAGGAACAGCGCAAGATCGACAAATTCATCCTGTTTGGCGTTGCCGCCGCCGACATGGCGCTCAAGGATGCCGGCTGGCACCCCGAGAGCCGCGACGACCAGATCGCCACCGGCGTGATGATCGGGTCCGGCATCGGCGGCCTGGAAGGCATCGTCGAGGCGGGCTACACGTTGCGCGACAAGGGCCCTCGTAGGGTCTCGCCATTCTTTATTCCCGGACGGCTGATCAATCTGGTCTCGGGCCAGGTCTCCATCCGCCACGGGCTTCGCGGCCCCAACCACGCGGTGGTGACGGCATGTTCCACCGGCGCGCACGCCATCGGCGACGCGGCACGGTTGATCGCGCTCGGGGATGCCGATGTCATGGTCGCCGGCGGTGCTGAAGCGGCGATTTGCCGGATCGGACTGGCGGGGTTTGCCGCCTGCAAGGCGCTGTCGACCTCGTACAATGATACGCCTGAAAAGGCCTCGCGCCCCTATGACCGCGACCGCGACGGTTTCGTCATGGGCGAGGGTGCAGCCACCATGGTTCTCGAGGAGCTCGACCATGCCCTGGCGCGCGGCGCCAACATCATCGCCGAAGTGGTTGGCTACGGCCTGTCCGGCGATGCCTATCACATCACCGCACCCGCCGAGGACGGCGACGGCGCCTACCGGTGCATGCAGATGGCGCTCAAGCGTGCCGGCCTTGCACCTGCCGATGTTGACTACATCAATGCCCACGGCACGTCGACAATGGCCGATACGATCGAACTTGGAGCCGTGGAACGGCTGGTGGGCGATGCCGCGCCGGGGATTTCAATGTCCTCGACCAAATCGGCCATCGGCCATCTGCTGGGTGCCGCCGGCGCGATGGAGGCGGTCTTCTCGGCCCTTGCCATTCGCGACAATATCGCGCCTCCGACCCTCAATCTGGACAACCCGGAAGTCGAATCCAGGATTGATCTGGTTCCCAAGGTGGCTCGCAAGCGCCGGATCGATGTGGCCCTGTCCAATTCCTTCGGTTTTGGCGGTACCAATGCCTCGCTCGTTCTGAAACGTTTTCAGGGTTGAAGACAGCGCGCGGTGGCGCGCGCTTGTCCTCGAACCGGCATTTCGCCACATTGAGCGGTAAAGACACTGCACAGGGTTTTGCCCTGCTTCAATTCCAGCGGAGATTGACCTCGTGAACGACCGCGATAACCAGAAAAAGGGAATCTTTGGCCGCGCTGGCGACAACAAGGCTGCGCCATCAGGCCCGATTGTACCCGTGTCGCCGTCCCAGGCGCTGAAGCCGGAGAGGGCGCCGCAGCCGCCCAGACGGTCGCGCCGCGCCCGCAACCAGGTGGTGGTGTTCCTCAACTTTGTCCTCTCCCTGATCATCTTCATCGCCATCGTCGGAATAGGCGTTTTCTGGTATGGAAAGACCGAATTCGAAGGGCCTGGCCCGCTTGATCAGACCACCGATTTCATGGTGCGCGATGGCGCTGCTCTCAAACAGATTGCCGCCGGGCTGGAGCGTCAGGGCATCGTTGCCAACCAGCGGATTTTCTCGCTCGGCGCCCAGGGCATTCTTGGCGATGACACGCTGAAAGCCGGTGAGTACGAAATCAAGGCGCATGCTTCCATGCGCGATATCGTCGAGTTGATGCAGTCGGGCAAATCCATCCTGCATTCCTTCACCGTGCCGGAAGGCCAGACTGTCCAACAGGTGTTTGACCGGTTGAGAACGGCGGAGATGCTTGTCGGCGATCTGCCTGAAGAAATGCCGGCTGAGGGCGCGTTGCTGCCCGAAACCTACAAATTCTCGCGCGGCACGACACGGGCGGAGATTATCGCGCAGATGCTCAATGGCCAGACACGGGCGCTTGAACAGGTCTGGGCGCGGCGCGCTCCGGATCTGCCTCTGGCAAGCCCTGAAGAACTGGTCATCCTGGCTTCCATCGTCGAGAAGGAAACCGCCAGGGCCGACGAACGACCGCGCGTTGCCGGAGTGTTCATCAACCGGCTCAACAGAGGCATGCGCCTGCAGTCGGACCCGACAATCATCTATGGCCTGTTCGGCGGCGCGGGAAAGCCGTCTGACCGGCCGATCTACAAGTCCGACGTCGAGAAACCGACGCCTTACAACACCTATGTGATCAACGGTCTGCCGCCGACACCGATTGCCAATCCTGGACGCGAAGCGATGGAAGCCGTGGCCAATCCGTCACGGACCAAGGATCTCTACTTTGTTGCCGATGGTACCGGTGGTCACGCATTTGCCGAGACGCTGGACGAGCACAATTCCAACGTTGCCCGCTGGCGCAGGCTGGAGGCCGAGCAGAAGCAGGCGGCCGAAGCAGCTGCCGCGGCGGAAGAAGACGAGCCGGAAGGCAATTGATCCGGCTCGCCTGATCAGGCGGTACCCGGGTTGAGGACAACAGGGGATGGGGCATGGCTGTTCAGTCGATGACGGGGTTCGCGCGCCGCGAGGGCGAAGCTGAAGGGTTCCGTTTTGTCTGGGAGCTGCGCTCTGTCAACGGCAAGGGGCTTGATGTGCGGCTTAGGCTGCCACAGGGCTTTGAGTCGCTGGAAGCGCCGGTCCGCAAGGCTGCCGCAAAGGCTTTTTCCCGGGGCAATCTTCAGGTCACGCTCTCGGTCAGCGCCACCGGTGCCGCAGTAGAGGCCGTGGTCAATGAAGCGGCGCTGGAAGCCGTGATCGACCTCGTCAACAAGCTGGAAGACCGCATCGACGCGCGCAAGCCCGCACTCGACGGCATTCTCAACATCAAGGGCGTGCTGGAATTCCGTGATCCCGAACTCTCCGAAGCGTCCCGCACGGCACGTGATGCAGCTGTGCTGAGCGGCTTCATGGCGGCGCTTGAGGATCTCAAGGCGATGCGGTTGTCGGAAGGCGCGGCGCTTGGCAAGATTTTGGGCGGGCAGGTCGACAGCATCGAGGCGTTGACGCTGGCGGTCGAAGCCGATCCGTCGCGATCGCCGGAGGCAATCCGCGCCCGGCTCGCCGAACAGGTGAGAAGCCTGATGGACACGGGCGCAGGGCTTGATCGCGACCGGCTCCATATGGAAGCGGCCCTTCTGGCCACCAAGGCCGATCTTCGCGAGGAGATCGACCGGCTCAAGGCCCATGTCGATGCTGCGCGTGCGCTGATTTCGGGCGAAGGCGGCGCCGGCCGCCGGCTGGATTTCCTCGCCCAGGAATTCAACCGCGAAACCAATACGATATGCTCAAAGTCGAATGCAGCGCCGGTCACCGCGATCGGGCTTGATTTGAAGGTCCTGATAGACCAGTTTCGCGAGCAGGTACAGAATCTGGAGTAGCGATGAGCCAACCGCCCGCCTACCTTCCTTCCGCCCGCATCAAGCGGCGCGGCCTCATGCTGGTGATTTCCTCGCCTTCCGGCGCCGGCAAATCCACCATCGCCCGCAACCTGCTTGAAAATGACGATGGGCTCAGCCTCTCGGTCAGTGTCACCACCCGGCCGCGCCGGGGCAGTGAAATCGAGGGGGTGCATTACCATTTCAAGTCCCAGCGCGATTTCGAGCGCATGCGCGATTCCGAAGCTCTGCTGGAGTGGGCCGAAGTGCATGGCAATTTCTATGGCACACCGCGGGAAGCCGCCGAGGTGGCGATGGCCGAAGGCTGCGACATGCTGTTCGATATAGATTGGCAGGGAGCCCAGCAATTGCAGGAGAAGATGAGCGCCGATGTGGTGTCGATATTCATCCTGCCGCCGTCGATGGAAGAGCTTCGCGCCCGGTTGCATCGCCGCGCCGAAGACGCTGATGAAGTCATCGAGCAGCGGCTCGCCAACGCCCGCTCCGAAATCGAACACTGGCGTGAATATGATTACGTCGTCGTCAATGACGATCTCGACAGGGCATATTCCGCCGTACGCGCCATCGTGCAGGCCGAACGCCTGCGCCGTGACCGCCGTCCCGGACTGTTCGATTTTGTCCAGGACCTTCTAAACGGCTGATCAGCAGCCCCGATCACCGCCGCTGCCTTCGCCACCACCGCCCTCTCCATGGCCGTGCATGGTTTCCCGGCTTGGAATTGGACGGGATGATGTTGACGGTACGGCCGCCTGTGCGGTGGGTTTGGCAGCAAATAAACTGAAGACTTTGCCGGTTTCGCCGCTGTAACAATGGGTCGAGCGGTACTTCTCAAGCTCCGCCAGCGCCATCCAGCCGATTTTCTCGTTCCGCTCGCGGCGCGCTTTCTTGTTGGCGAGCCGGATTTCTTCCTGCTTCTTGGCTGCTTCCCTGGCGCGTTTCTTGCGGAGATCGGACTCTGTAACGGCTCTGTCAATAAACTCCACGGTCTCCGCCGTACCTTCCACCGAAGTGCAACCTTGTAGTGCGAGCACGCTTGCCAGCAGCCCACCGGTGATCGACAGAGCTAAGGTTGCCCTGCTGATCGTCATACCGCTATGAAGTTTTTTCATTCCTGCCTCCGGGGATTTGGGTAGTGGTTATCCAACTGTTTCTCTGGATTATCACGCTGCCAAACCTGCAAAAATTGGCAGGTGTACCTAATTAGTAGGTACATTTGCCTAATTCATGTCGCGAAAATACGGAAAACTGCCTTGGCGTTACTGCGGCAGGACGTGAGAGAACATTTGCGCCAGAGCCCTGACCGGGTGACCGAACGTTGTTGTCGAAGCAGTCGGTGGTGCTGTGTACGGCTAGAGGCAGCCGTTTACGCTAACCAGTGATCAGCCGTTGCATTCCGCGGTTTCCATCCGTCAGTCCGATCGCCGCCTGAACGATGGATTGGGCGTTGATCCCGAAATGACTGTAGAGATCACCGATGGTGCCGGTCTGGCCGAAATGCTCGACCCCGAGCGGAATGCTCTGGTGGCCCTGCACCGAACCGAGCCAGCCCAGCGTGGCCGGATGACCGTCGATCACGGTGACAATCTTGCAATGCCGGGGCAGGGCGGCGGTGAGGGTCTCGATATGGCTTCGAGCCCTGGCGTTTCCGCGTGAACGGGCGCGCTGCGCCGCCGTCCAGCCGGCATTGAGCCGGTCGGCGGAGGTCACCGCCAGCACGCCGACATCGCGCCGGGTGTCGGCAATGTGACCCGCCGCCTTGATCGCTTCGGGAGCCACCGCGCCCTGATAGGCGATGACGACCTCGCAGTTGGGGCCGGGCTTGCGCAACCAGTAGGCGCCGTCGATGGCACCCTGGCGGAAATCCTCATTGGCCCGTGTGCCCGGCTGTTCGATCGGATTGGTGGTCAGTCTGAGATAGACCGACCCGCCGGTCTCGTCGCGCAACCACGTGCGTTCATCCGGATCGCCCTCGCCATCCTTCTGCATGTAATCGAACGCCCATTTCATGATCACCGCCAGTTCGTCGGCGAAAGCCGGCTCGAACGCCGCCAGCCCGTCCTGGCTCATGCCGATCAGCGGCGAGCCGATCGACTGGTGCGCGCCTCCCTCCGGCGCCAGCGTCACCCCCGACGGAGTGCCGACAATCATGAAGCGCGAATCCTGGTAGCAGGCGTAATTGAGCGCATCGAGCCCGCGCGCGACAAAGGGATCATAGACCGTACCGATCGGGATCAGTCGCTTGCCGAACAGCGAGTGCGACAGGCCTGCGGCTCCCAGCAGCAGGAACAGGTTCATCTCGGCAATGCCAAGTTCGATGTGCTGGCCGTCGGGCGCGAACTCCCATTTCGCGGTTGAGGGAATGTTGTGCGTCTTGAACGTGTCCGCGCGGGCCTCGCGGGCAAACAGCTTGCGCCGGTTCACCCACGGCCCCAGATTGGTCGTGCCGGTGACATCGGGCGAAGTGGTGACGATCCGTGCCGCCAGTTCGCTGTCGGTCTTGGAGAGGTTGTCAAGGATCTTGCCGAACGCCATCTGGGTGGAAATTTCGCGGTCTGACGCAATCTCGATGTCGGGCGTGGCGATCACGTCGTCGGAATAACGCCGGCGGCCCCTGGCAAAAAACGCTGTTTGATCGAGAAATGCCTGCAGCGACGCGGGATCCTCGACGGTGGCGAACCTCTCCCATTCCTCGCCGGTCCCGACACCCATGTGCCGTTGCCAGTCAGCCATCTGGGTCTTGTTCATCAACCCGCCATGATTGTCCTTGTGGCCTGCAATCGGCGTGCCCCAGCCCTTGATGGTGTAGGCCAGAAAGCAGACCGGCCGGTCATGGTCGATGCGGGCGAAGGCTTCGGCCATGGTGGTGACACAGTTGCCGCCGAGGTTTTCCATCAACTCGGCCAGTTCCCTGTCAGACCGCGCGTCGATCAGCGCGGTGACATCGCCCTGGTCGCCGAGATCGTCCATCAAATGCTTGCGCCACACCGCACCGCCCATGAATGTGAGCGCCGCATAGAGCTGGTTGGGGCAGTTGTCGATCCACTGCTTGAGCTTGTCTCCGCCGTTTTCAGTAAACGCGGCGCGCTGCAGATGGCCGTATTTGACCCGCACCACATCCCAGCCGAAGGCCTCGAAGATCTTCTCGACACGGCGGAACAGTCCCTCATGCACGATGCCGTCGAGCGACTGGCGATTGTAGTCGATGATCCACCAGGTGTTGCGCAGATCGTTCTTCCAGCCCTCCTGCAGCGTCTCGTAAATGTTGCCCTCATCAAGCTCGGCATCACCGACCAGTGCCACCATGCGCCCCAGCGGAAGGTCGTTTCCCCACTCCTTGGCGGCGATGTAATCCTGCACGATCGAGGCAAACGAGGTGATTGCCACGCCCAGCCCGACCGAGCCGGTGGAAAAATCGACATCATCGATATCCTTGGTCCGCGACGGATAGGACTGCACTCCGCCAAACCCGCGGAAATTCTCCATTTTCTCGCGCGTCTGGTTGCCCATCAGGTACTGGATCGCGTGAAAGATCGGCGAGGCGTGCGGCTTGACCGCCACCCGGTCCTCGGGCTTGAGCGCCGAAAAATACAGCGCCGTCATGATCGACACCATCGAGGCCGAGGAAGCCTGGTGGCCGCCGACCTTGATGCCGTCAGCCTTGGGGCGAATGTGATTGGCGTTGTGGATCATCCAGTGCGACAGCCACAACAACCGCTGTTCAATGGTCTTGAGATGTTTGTCGTTCATGGTTCCGGAGTCCCGCCCTGCATGACTGTGATGAATTTGCCGGTATCGATGTTGCCGCCACACAGGATGACGCCGGCGCGCTTGCCTTTCATCAGGGCCTTCTCCCGTGCCAGTGCCGCCAGCGGCGCGGCGCCTGCGCCTTCGGCGACGTTGTGGCTGCACCGGAAATAGATGCGAATGGCTTCGGCCACCTCGTCATCGCTAACCGAGACGATCCGTTCCGCACCCGACGAATAGATCTCGAAAGCCTCCCGCACGGGCACCCGCACCGCCATGCCGTCAGCGAAGGTCCGGGCGCTCTCGGTCTCGATCAGCCGACCGGCTTCGACCGACAATTTCGCCGCCTGCGCTTCGGTCGAAACAACGCCGACAACTTTGGTCTTGAGGCCAAGCGCGTCGCGCACCGCGATGACCGAACAAATGCCCGATCCGCAGCCAATGGGGACGTAGACGGTGTCCAGCTCGGGCGCCGATGAAAACAGCTCATAGGCATAAGTGGCGACACCGCGGAGCAGTTCCCGGTGGAAAGGAGGCACGACGGCCAGGCCTTCCAGCTCGGCAACCCGGATGGCTTCCAGTCGTGCCTCGTCGAAATCCCGGCCGAAGATGACCACTTCGGCGCCGAATGCGCTCATCGCTGCGTTTTTTTCGATGGAATTGCCGTCGGGAACATAGATTTTTGCCTTCAACCCGGCAGCAGTCGCCGCCCGCGCATGGCTTTGGCCGTGATTGCCGCGGGTGGCGGTGCATATTCCGCTCGCCTGTGGCTGTGTCCGTTTCAGCCAGTCGATGAAGGTGATGCCGCCGCGCACCTTGAATGCTCCCGTCGGGGTGTGATTTTCCTGCTTGACCCAGGTCTCGACGCCGAGATGCTGGTTGATCAGCGGCCAGCTGTATTGCGGCGTCGGCGCCATATGGCGGTGGACCAGCGCAGCTGCCTGTTCGATTTCTTCAATGGAAAACATCAGTTACGTGTCCCTGGTTGCGTTGTGCGCAGACTAGTATGTCTTTTTGAGAGTTCATATGCGATATCACTTCCTGTTTTCCGAATTTTGAGTGAAACATCTCATTAATGTGCAGAATAGTGGTGGATATCGGCATGCATGACAAAGACATCGCGATTCTTCGCAAGCTTGCCGCTGATGGCAGGATGTCACTCAACGATCTCAGCGAGGCGATCGGCCTTAGTCCAACACCGACGGCTCGCAGGGTCAGACATCTTGAAACCAGCGGTGTGATCACCGGATACAATGCGCGTCTTGACGAAACCGCGCTTGGCTTTCCAGTCTCAGTTTTCGTTTCGGTTCGCCTCGACAAGCAGGTCGATGAGGCGCTTGCGGAATTCGAGGAGGCGATCAAGCGTTTCCCCGAGGTGGTCGATTGCTGGCTGATGACGGGAAACCGTGACTATCTGATGCGTGTGGCAACCCGTGATCTGGCTGATTTCGAGCGGTTTCTGACCCAGCGTCTGACCCGTATCAAGGGCGTGGCGGCAATTGAATCTTCCATTCCCTTGCGCCGGGTCAAGGCGATGCCGGCGCGGATACCGTGAACCATCCGTCCTTGTCGCGCCATGTCGAACGCCAGCGCCACTCCGCTTGCATCCGCCATGGTTCAGGCGGCCACCTGAACCGGATCCGCGCTGAGCGCCTGGGCGAGGTCGGCAATGATGTCATCCACATCTTCAAGCCCCACCGACAGCCGGATCAACCCGTCCGAAATACCATGCTCGGCGCGTTCCTCCGCCGTGTAGGTTGAATGCGTCATGCTCGCCGGATGCTGGATCAGTGATTCGGCGTCGCCCAGCGAGACGGCGCGGAAGATCATGGTCAACCGGTTCATCAGCGAACGCCCGGCCTCCATGCCGCCATCAAGTTCAAAGGCGATCATCGCGCCGAAACCGGGCATTTGCCTTGCCGCAAGCTGATGCTGCTCAAAACTTTTCAGCCCCGGGTAATGCACCTTAGCCACAGCCGCACTGGCTTCCAGCATGGCCGCAACCTGTTGCGCATTGGCACAATGCCGCTCCATCCTGAGCGCCAGTGTCTTGAGACCACGCAGGATCAGTATGGCGTTGAACGGAGCCATCACCGCGCCGGTCATGTCCTTCATCCCGAACATGCGGATTTGCGAAACCTGTTCGGCGGTGCCGACCAGAAGCCCCGCCACCACATCGCCATGGCCGCCGAGATACTTGGTTGCCGAATGCACGACGATGTCGGCGCCAAGTTCGATCGGCCGGGTCAGATAAGGGGTGGCGTAGGTGTTGTCGACGATGACGGTGGCGCCGCCCTCATGCGCAATTTTCGAGACCGCCTCGATGTCAACCAGCCGCATGTTCGGGTTGGCCGGTGTTTCAAAATAGACAACCCGCGTCTTGTCCGACATAGCTGCCGCCAGATTGTCCGGATCGGTCATGTCGACATGGGAAATGGTGATGCCGAATTTGGCCAGGCCGTGCCGCATGAAGGAGAATGTGCATCCATACAGCGTCTGGTCGACGATGATCTCGTCGCCAGGCGACACAAGCGTCCACAGGGCCGCCGCGATGGCGCCCATTCCCGAGGACAACGCCAGCCCTGCTTCCGCGCCTTCCAGACTTGCGATGCGCCGTTCGAGAAGGTCGAGTGTCGGGTTGGAAATCCGCGAATAGATGTAGCCAGGCCGCTCGCCGGCAAACATTTCGCCGCCGGCTTCAGCACTTTCAAAGGCAAAGGTCGAGGTCAGGTGCAGCGGCGGCGTCAACGCGCCTTCATTGTCCATCGGATTGTAGCCATGGTGGATGGCGCGGGTGGAAAAGCTCTTGCTACGGTCATTCATGACGATTCCTTTCGCATGCATGGTGCGCTCGACCGGCCGCAATTCAGCGAAGCCTCCATGCATCACTTCCAAAAAGCGTGGCATCCCGATGCGATAAACGAGGATGCGACGCCGATGCGCAGGGACGATATTGGCCTTTTCCCAGAGGCAGTAGATTGCTATTTATGCCTCAACGAATAGAGATTTTGGCATAAACTGCCAAGGAGTGGATAAATGGACAGCAAGGATCGCCAGATCATCCGGACGCTGCAAAACAATGCCCGGATGACCAATCAGGATCTCGCCGCCGCGGTCAATCTGTCGCCGTCGCCCTGCCTGCGCCGGCTGCGCATTCTCGAGGACAGCGGCGCCATTCGGGGATACAGCGTCGATGTCGACGCCAAAGCCTACGGACTACCGATGATGGTGTTCATCCGCATCCGGCTGGATCGGCACACCGGCAGCCACATCCAGGAGTTCGAGGCGCGGATCCGGGCGATAGACGAGGTGCTGGAGTGTCACCTGATGACCGGACCGGCAGACTATCTGCTGCGGGTCGTCGTCGCCGGACTGGACCACTACGAGGATTTCATCCGCAATCGAATTCACGCCATTGGCGGTATCGCTTCGATCGACACCAGCATAGTCTATGGAACGGTCAAGAAAACCGGGGTTTTTCCGGCGCTGGCATGAGCGCGGACGCTGGTGGGGGCAGGGGCGCGCAGAAGGCCGATCAAAGCGCCTGTGCGAGCGCGCAGAATTCCTCAACGCTGAGCGTTTCGGCGCGGCGTGTGGGATCGATGCCGACGCGATCGAGAAGCGTCTCCCCGCCCAGCGGTTTGAGGCTTTGCCGCAGCATCTTGCGACGTTGGCCGAAGGCAGCCTGCGTCACGCGTTCGAGTTTGCCTAGGTCACAAGGCAGGCGCTCGGACAGTGGAAGGAGACTGACGACGCTGGACGTCACCTTCGGCGGCGGCGTGAAGGCTTGCGGCGGAACATCGAACAGGATTTCGCTGTGGGTCATCCAGCCGGCCAGAACGCCGAGACGGCCATAATGGTTTGATCCAGGCGCCGCCACGATGCGTTGTCCGACTTCCTTTTGAAACATCAGCGTCATCGAACTCCAGAACGGACGATCCGGATCCGCGGTGAGCCAGTTGATCAGCAACTGGGTCCCGACATTGTAAGGCAGGTTGGCAACGATCCTGGCGGGTTCGCCTCCCGCGAGCGAGGCCAGGTCGGTTGTCAGCGCATCGCCCTCGACAACCTCCAGCCGTCCGGGGAAACGCGCGGAAATCTCGGCAAGGATGGGCAGGCAACGCGGATCCCGCTCGATCGCCACAACGCGGGATGCGCCCTGGGCCAGCAGCGCCCGCGTCAGGCCACCGGGACCAGGTCCGATTTCGAACACCGTGAAGCCTTCGAGCGGACCGGCCGAGCGGGCAATTTTCGCCGTCAGGTTCAGGTCGAACAGGAAATTCTGGCCCAGCGCCTTCTTGGGGGCAAGACCGTGCGCGGCGACCACGTCGCGCAGCGGCGGCAAACCGTCATCGGGTGAGGCCATTATGCCGCGCTCGCTTTGCTGGCCGCTTCGGTTCGCGCCATGCTGTCGGCGAGCCTGAGCGCCGCAACCAGACTGTCGGCGCGCGCCTCGCCCTTTCCCGCCAGGGAAAACGCCGTGCCGTGATCCGGCGAGGTCCGGATGAAGGGCAGGCCCAGTGTGACATTGACCGAATCGTGAAATCCAAGCGTCTTGGCCGGGATCAGCGCCTGATCGTGATACATGCAGATTGCCGCGTCGTACTCCGCCCGGGCTTCGGCATGAAACATGGTGTCGGCGGGCAGCGGCCCAAAAGCATTGATGCCGTTTGCGCGCAACTCAGCGATCGCCGGTACGATGATGTCGGCGTCCTCAGAGCCCAGCGCGCCTTCTTCGCCGGCATGCGGGTTGAGACCGGAAACCGCGATCCGCGGCGAGGTCACGCCAAAGCGCGAGACAAGTTCGCGGGCGATGATCTCTCCCGTTTCGACGATCGATGCGCTGGTCAGCGCTCCGGCCACTTGCCTGAGCGGTATGTGGATGGTGACCGGCGCCACCCGCAGATGCGGTCCGGCAAGCAGCATGACCGGTGTCATGGGCGGGCCGTCCGGCGTTCCGCTTGCCCAGGTCGCCAGATGTGCCAGGTACTCCGTATGCCCGGGAAAGCCGAAACCGGCGGCATAGAGCACCGATTTCGCGATCGGATTTGTCACCACCGCGCAGGCCCGGCCGGTGGTAGTCAGTTCCACCGCCAGTCTGATAGCTTCCACGACCGCTGCGGCATTGGCCGGATCCGGCTTGCCGGCAAGCGCTGTGGTTGCCAGCGGTACGGGAAGAACCGGCAGGGCAGTATTAAACTCCTGCGCCGCGCGGTCCGGCGAGGTTTCGATCAGCGGGATTTCAAATCCGAGCATCTTTGCGCGATGGTCCAGCATGTCCGGATCGCCGATCAGGAAAAATGCGGGCAAGTCGAGCGCGACACGGTTTTTCCAGGCAAAAAGTGCCAGATCCGGTCCGATTCCGGCGGGATCGCCCATGGTCAAGGCCAACGCGCGGCGAATCCCGTTCATACTGGTGAAATTCCCTACTTGTTGGCGATCACGGCGCGCTTGCGAAGATCTTCAAGAAGTTTCTTGGCCTCTTCGGACTCGCCTGCACCCTCATTCTCGGAGCGGAAAACCATTTCGGCTGCCATGTCGTCGGAAACGGTCTTGGCCGAGCAAATGACAATGAACTCAACACCGCGATCGGTTATCCGCGCCGGTGTGGCGGACCCGGCCTTGGTCTTTTCGATCAGCGGCTTCCATTCCAGCGGCAATTGCGGCTGCATGATGCGGCCCAGTTGCCGCAACGTGACGTCGCGTAAATCTCCAATGACCGAAGCGGCGCTGTCGCATCCTTGATAGCGTCCGCGCAACTGGTCGGCCTCACGCTTGCGGGCATTGAGCGTGGCGTTCGAGCGCTTGTTGGCGGGGACCACGAATATGACCTGCTGCAGGATATATTCGGTGGTGGATGGCTTGTCGCCGCCGCGTTCGAGCATCTTGGAAACCAGGTCCTGGGTCGACATGGTGCCACTGCCACCGGTCATGGCCTGGACCACACGCGGCCAGCTCATCTGGATCTGGATATATTTCTTGAAGTGTTTCGGCGTCACGCCGGCCTGATTGAGGATTTGCGTAAGCTGCTTGGGTGAAAGTTTGTTGGAGGCGGCAAACCGCTCAAAGGAGGCATTGACCTGTGCGTCGGTTACAAGAGCACGGATCCGCGCTGCTTCCTGCCCCTTGAGCGCTTCCTCAGTCAATTGATCGCGCGCCTTCTGTCCGAGATTGCCACCGGTGCGCTGCAATTTCAGGAATGCGACACGCCGGGCGATGTCGACGCTGGTGATGGCCTGATTGTTGACCACAATCTTGATTTCGCTTGCGGCAAATGCGGGCGGCGCCGACACCGGCGCAAAGGAAAACGTCAAGGTCGCAACCAGCAACAAGACGGTTAAGCGAAAGATCGCGGAAAAATGCATGCTTTCAGGTCCTCTGGTTTCTATGGAAAACCGACACGGCCAGTTTCGCAAATCCGATGTCGCCCGTAAATGCCCAATTCATACGGCGAAAACGAGGCGTTGATCTGCCTGTTCTTGCAGGGCAGCTTCAGAAACTTGGCTTCAGCAGCGGGTTGGACACCGAACCTTGCTCGAAACCGGCGAGTGTACGGAAACTGATCCTCGCGCCGATACTCCAGTCTCTGGCTTCCGAATCGTCATCGTCGCGGGTGTGCTGATAGGCGAAGGAGAATGCGAAACACTCGTCTTCGTACAGGATTCCGAATGCCTGACTGTTGAACTTCTCATCCACCAGATCATAGCTCGTCGAGGCCGCAACACTCCAGTAGTCATGAATTTTGAGCTTGGCCAGACCGGTGATTTCCCGCCGATCCGGGTCGGCGTATGTGTTGGGTCTGGGAGCCTTGATCTCGCTGTAGGTCAGCGATGTGGACAATCGGCCCTTGGTCAGGCCGGCCCGAACATCGGTGCGTTCAACGCGGAAATCATCCTTGTCGAAACGGGCCGAGGTCGCCAGCGAGAAGCCATTGTAAGCCACGCCAACCATGCCGACGAAATCCGACACGTCGTCTTCAAGCCCGGAGTTTCGTGTCGCCTGCGAAAGATCCGGAGTGGCGAAGGAATTGAGCCCGGCGAGATGATAACTCTGTCCGAAAACTGCCTGTGTCTTGAAACCATTGTCGAACTGGCCGGTGTAGCGAACTCCGACATTGGCGCGGGTGCCGCCTTCGGCGCGATCGAATCCGGTGAACTTGTCGCGCTCGAACAGCGAGGTCGCATCGAAAACGAAACTCTGCGCATCCTCGTTGGGAAGGCCGCCGGCAAGTTGCTCGTCGGGGCGGACGAAGATCTGTGCAATCGGTTCGATCACATGGCTCGAATTGGCGGTTGTTACCAGGACAGGATAACTGGCTTCAAGGCCTGCTGTCACCATGCCCCGCGTGTGGCTGCCATTGCCGGCAAACGTTCCGTCATAGTCGGTCGGGGCGGTGTCGACATCAACCGAGTTCAGATCGCCGCGCGCTGCCAGGATCGGCGTCAGCCGCAATCCGTTCATGGCGGTGAAGGTGCGTTTCCATTCCAGTTCGGCGCTCAGACGGGAGTTCGAACCGGCAAAACCCTTGTACCTATCGGCAAAAAGAGGGTCGGTTGTTGCAAGTCCGGCACGCCACCTTGTGTCATCGGTCTCGCGCGACAGCGAATAGCCATTGACGTCAAGCGACAACTCGCCGCCGGCGATGTCGCTGAAGGTCCGCTTGTAGTCAAGCGAGGGGTGAACGACGGCCTGCTTCCTTTCGGCAAGGTTGGTTTCGTCACCATTCTGGATGTCGAAGCTGTAAGCACGCAGGTCGAAATAACTTCGGTTCGACAAGCCGGTTAGATAGACTTCCGATTTCTGGGTGCTGGCGTTGAAATCTTCTATCCCGTAGGTCCGTGAGAAATTGTTGTCCGTCTGAACCATGGCGTCCCAGCCAAAAGTCCAGCGCGGATTGATCCGGAACTCGCCCGTGGACCCGATCATGCCGCGTTCGGTTTCAAGCGCATCGGATGTCAATGCTGTGAACTCGCCAGGCTTTCGTTGGGAGATGCCGGCCATGCGTAGCGTGACTTCGCCATTGGCGAAATTCTGCCGGAATTCGGCCTCTCCGAGAAAGCCCTGCTTGGTGTAGCCGGTACCGGTAAAAGTCGCATCCATGTAAGGAGAAATGACGAGATAATACGGGACAGTTAATCCGTAGCCGAAATTATCGGATTGGCTGTAACTGGGGGTCAGAAAGCCGGACTTGCGCTTGGAGTCGTGATCGGGAACTTCGAGGTAGGGCAAATAGGCGATCGGCATGCCGAACAACTCGAAGGTCGCGCGCTCCATCCGGATTGTCTTGGTTTCGCCGTTCTGAATCACCCGTTGCGCCTTGACCTGCCAGAACGGCGCGCGCTCCGGATTTTCTTGGCACGGCTCGCAGGCGGTGTAGACGCCGTTGTTGAAGGTGGTCACCGAGCCGCTGCTGCGTTCAGCGCTTTCGGCTGCGATACGGGTGTTGTCCGGCGTTTCAATCCTCAGGGCGTTGAGAAATCCGTCGGAGAAATTGTCGGTTACATCGAGATCGTCGGCATAAATCCGGTTGCCGCCCGGTTCGATCATTTCGACCGAGCCGCTGGCCTTCACCCGACCTGTGTTCTGATCATACTCAACCCGGTCGGCGACCAGCTGATAATCGCCGTAATCGATCTGCACACCGCCGGACGCTACAACCACGCGCGTATCGTTGTTGTAGATCATCTCGTCGGCGGCGAGCAGCATCTTTTGATCTTCTGCCACGCTGATATCACCCGGCACCGCTATCTGTGCAGCGGCTTGAGGTGTTGCAAATGCAAAAATGGCGCACATGGCCGCGCCAGCGCCCAAGACGCTAGCCAACGCATATACTCTAGACCGGCGCACACTTGCCACTATCCGTCCTCCTTGTGGAGAAGCACTGTCGTCCCCAATGCCGAAGCGACCAAAACCGGAAGCCAGGCCGCCACAACAGGCGGAATGGTCCCGGCATTTGCAAACGCCTGGATCAACTCGGAAACGACATAAAGCACGAAGCCTGCCAGGATTCCACCCAGGATGACCGTTAAAGACTGACCAAATCGAACAAATTTGAGCGACACCATCGCTGCTATCAGCGTCATCGCCGCCAAAAGTGCCGGTTGAGCCACCAAACGGTGGAATTGCATCTCATAACTGGTGGATGGGAGCCCGAAAGACTTGGCCGTTGCAATTTTCCCACCCAACTCAAAAAACGGCACTGTTTCGGCTGAAGTGAGTGATTCGCCAACGAATTCCGCTTTGAGATTGGTGGGCACTGTTGTGCTTTCCATGATTTCGACGGGTTGAGAGGCCCGGATTCTCTTCACACCCGTCAATTCCCAGACGCCATCGCCAAGCACGGCCTTTTCGGCCTCCAGACGCTCGCGTATCCGTTGATCCTCATCAAACAGAAAGAATGTGGCGCCCGACAGCCTGGTGCCGCCGTCGGACGTGGCCCTTGCTCCCAGAACCGTATCGCCGGCTTCGGTCCTTTGTCGCAGCCAGGGGGCGACCGTATTGGCTTGCCTTGCACCGAGATTGCGTTCGACGACAATATCCTCGGCCATCTGCAAGGCATTGGCCGCGAGCGTATTCAGGGCGGTGATCGAAAAGACCCCTATGATCAGGTTCGCCAGGACCAGCGGCGCCAGAAATTGCCAGGCAGATACGCCCGCTGCCCGGGTGACGACAAGCTCGTATTTGCGGTTTAGTTGCAAGAGCGTGGCAATCGAGGCGATCAGCACCACGAACGGAATCAGCAACTGCAGCACGGTCGGCACCCTGAGCAGCGAAATCAACAGACCCGTGAGAACGGTGTAATCCGCCGCCGCCGAGAGCCGCCTGCTGGATTCGTTGAAATCCACCAGAAAAATCAAAAACAGAATCGCCAGGCAATAGGCGATGAAGGTGAAAAAATAGCGCCGGAAAAAATACCAGGACAATGTCGGAACGAGGAAGCTCATGCTGATTGTCCTTTGCCCGCGATGCTGCGCCAGCGCCTGAAGCGGGCGGTCGTGGCCTCGAGCAGGCGATCATTAAGACGCGCCCAGGCCTTGGGGATTGTCAGCGTCCGGCCGGTCAGGGCCAGCACTCCGAAAATCACAATGACTGCCGCAGGGATCGCATAGGTCAGGAATTCCATGAAGCCATTCAGGCCGGCCTTCTCGCTGCTGAAAAATCCAAAGCCGCGCATGCCCAGGGTGATTGCTGCCACCAGCGCTCCATTTTGAAACTGTTCGTGCCGGTTTGAGCGGGCTTTTCCCAGAAAAACAAAAGCAACCAGACCAAAAGCCAGCGGATACATCCACATCGAGAAACGCTGCACCAGTTCCAGTTTGATGATGTGGGGTGCTTTTTGCACATAAAAATCGTCATTGGACGGATGCAGAAGATAGGAGGTGGGCTGTTCCTTGGGCCTGCGGACGGCGGCTGAGCCGGCCGGCACGAAGGCCGCCATGTCGAGGGCATAGGATGTGAACGTCACAATCGAAATCTGATCGCTGGAAAGGTCGCGCTGCTGCAACTCGCCATCGACGAGATACAGAATGTCCTTGTCGCCCGAGGACTTGATGACGCCGCTGCGCGCGTAATAGATGGTTTCAGCGTCTTCGGTGCGGGCGTCGGCAAGGAAAATGCCTCCCATCTCGCCGCCCGGCAGCTTTTCGTTGACCTGTACGTAAAGTCCTTTTTCAAGCTGCATGAACGTGCCTGAACGCACCGCGACCGAAAACAGATCTGATTGTGCCTGAGCGAGCACGTCGTAAAGCTTGCGATTCGACCATGGTTCGACGAAATTGCTCACCAAAAGCGCCATGATCGAAATGGCAACCGACAGAACCAGAACTGGCTTGAGAACCGTTACCGGTTTGACTCCGGCAGCCTCCACGACCACCAGTTCGCTGTCGGCGTTCATCCCCGAAAGCACCTGACTCACTCCGATCAGCACGGCAAATGGCGCCACGATGGACAGCACCGAGGGAATAAGGGTTGCCGCAAGCATCAGGAATGCGCCGATGGCCTGGCCGGTGGTGGTCAGCACATCGATGCGGATGAGCACCTGAGTGGTCATGACCAGCAACGTTACCGATGCCAGTGACCAGAAGGTCAGCAGGGCCATACGGCGCAACATGTAACGTTCGATCTGCTTCATTGCGCCTTTCCGGGGCAAGCGGCGGGTCGCACCGCGATTCGCGTGGCGCTTGTGAACGTCAACTGGACCAGGTCCACCATGCACCAGCCTTGTTAAACTGCAAATTGGATAATCTGTGGCAAACAAACACGGTTAACCGTTTCTTGCAGCACTGTCTCGCAAATGCAATATTGGCCGTGGCGCCCGTGGCCGCGGTGTAGTCAGGAATTGATGCATCGATCACGCCTCATGCCGTTCCGGGTTCAGGACGTTAAGCAAGTTGCGCCTTTGTCCGCACATGGGTGCTTGCCTTCCGTCGCGAAAACGAGAACATCGGGGGGCAACGCAAATCACGCAAATTCATTGGAGCCGTCATGTCGATGAGCATTGAAATCAGTTTTTCCAAATCCGTAAAAATCGCAGGAGGACTGGTTGTCGCCATGGGCTCTTCTTCCGCCCCTGTTTCCGGTGCGGCGAGGAGCGCCGACCCCACGGGGCAGCTCGACAAGGCGGTCAAGGTTGCCGGGTTCAACGGCAAGTCATTCTCGACCATCGACGTTATCGCGCCTGTCGACGCAGCCGCTGACCGGATCGCGCTGATCGGAACAGGAGATCCGGACAAGCTTTCCAGTCACGAATGGATGCGCATTGGTGGCAAGATTTTCACGCAGATCGGCAAAGTCAGGCAAGTGACGGTGCTTTTGGGTGACCAGGCAGCCCCTTCCGCCGAGGCCGCCGCCGATATGGCGCTGGGGTTGTTGATGCGGTCCTATTCCTTCGACACCTACAAGACCGTGAAAGCCGAGGACGACGACAAGGAAACCCGCAAGGTCAGCGTGGTTTTCCAGCACGACGATGCGGCTGGTTGCAAGAAGGCCTTCGCAATTCGGCAGGTGGTTGCCGAAGGCGTCGAGCTTGCGCGCAATCTGGTCAACGAGCCTGCCAATGTGCTCGGTCCGGTGGAATTCGCCGCCCGCGCGAAAGAGCTTGAAGCACTGGGCGTGAGTGTTGAAATCCTCACCGAGAAGGAAATGAAGAAGCTCAAGATGGAAGCGCTGCTCGGGGTTTCTCTCGGCTCGGCGCGGCCCCCGCGTCTGGCCGTGATGCACTGGAATGGTGGCAAGCCCAAGGACAAGCCGGTTGCTTTCGTCGGCAAGGGGGTGGTCTTCGACACGGGCGGCATTTCAATCAAGCCGGCGTCGGGCATGGAAGACATGAAGGGCGACATGGGCGGCGCGGCTGCGGTCACCGGACTGATGCATGTGCTTGCCGGTCGCAAGGCCAAGGTCAACGCCATCGGGATTATCGGATTGGTCGAGAACATGCCCGATGGCGCAGCCCAGCGTCCGGGCGACATCGTCCGTTCAATGTCCGGCCAGACGATCGAGATCATAAACACCGACGCAGAAGGGCGGTTGGTGCTGTGCGATGCACTCACCTACTGTCAGGAGAAGTTCAAGCCGGCGATCATGATCAACCTGGCCACACTGACCGGCGCCGTCATGGTTGCGCTCGGACAGCATCATGCCGGTCTGTTCTCCAATGATGATGACCTGTCCCGGGCGCTGACAAAGGCGGGCGAAGTGACGGAGGAACGGGTCTGGCGGCTGCCGCTGAGTTCCGATTACGACAAGATGATCGATTCCAAGTTCGCCGACATGAAGAACACCGGCGGACGCTACGCCGGATCGATCACCGCTGCCCAGTTCCTCAAGCGCTTTGTCAAGGACACGCCCTGGGCGCATCTCGATATCGCCGGAACCGCGATGGGGTCGCCATCCACCGACGTCAATCAGTCCTGGGCATCGGGTTTCGGCGTGCGGCTGCTTGATGAGTTGGTGCGCGCCAACTACGAAAGCTAGGAGCCGGTCCGGTGGCCGAAGTGCTGTTTTATCACCTGACCGAATCCCGGCTTGAGGAAGCGCTCCCGCCGCTTCTCGAGAAGAGCCTTGATCGCGGCTGGCGGGTTTCCGTGCATATGGGCAGCGAAGAGCGCTGCGCGGCGCTGGATACCCATCTGTGGACCTATCGCGAGGACAGTTTCCTGCCGCATGGCGGCGAGCAGGGGCCTCACGCGGCGCGTCAGCCGGTCCTCCTGACGCTTGCCAGTGACGCGGTCAACGGAGCCACTGTCCGGTTTGTCGCCGACGGCGCCGGTATTCCGGCGCTTGAGGGTGTCGACCGGCTGGTGATGATGTTCGATGGCCATGATCAGCAACAGCTGGACTCCGCGCGGGCGCAGTGGAAGACACTCAAATCCGGCGGTCATACCCTGACCTACTGGCAGCAAACTCCGGAGAGGCGCTGGGAGAAGAAAGCCTGACAGGCGCGCGGATCCATGTCCCTGTCGTAGAATTGCCAAGCCCCCCGGAACGGATTTCGGGGGGCTTGCTCGTCTGATCTGGCGACGGTTCAGGTCAGGCGGTGCTTAGAATTCTTCCCATTCCGACATGTCCACCGCAGCGTTGCCATGAAACGCTGCCTTCTGTCTTGCCGGTGCCTGTCGCTGGGGAACCGCTGCCGGACTTGAGCTGACTGCCCTTGGCGCGGCGTGGACAGCGTTGCTGTCTGTCGTGAACCTGGAGAGCAGGTGGAACAGCGAAGCCGCCTCCGCCGCCAGGCTGTGGCTGGCCGCTGTTGATTGCTCAACCATTGCCGCGTTCTGCTGGGTGCCCTGGTCCATGGTGTTGACCGCGGTGTTGATCTCGTTCAGTCCGGTGGATTGCTCCCTCGATCCGGTGACGATGGCTTCGACATTGGCGTTGATCTGCTGGACCTGCTCGACAATGCTGACCAGGGCCTTGCCGGTCTCGCCGACCAGCGACACTCCGCTCTTGACCTGCTCGCCCGACGCGGTGATCAAACCCTTGATCTCCTTGGCGGCGGTCGCGGTGCGTTGGGCGAGTTCGCGCACTTCCTGGGCAACCACGGCAAAACCGCGGCCGGCTTCTCCGGCCCGTGCGGCTTCCACCCCGGCATTCAGCGCCAGAAGGTTTGTCTGGAAGGCAATATCATCAATGACGTTGATGATATTGGTGATCGCTTTCGACGAGCTTTCGATCTCTGCCATGGCGACGACAGCTTTCTCGACCACCCGGCCGGAGTTTTCAGCGTCCTTCTTGGTTTTGGATACAAGCTGCCCGGCTTCTTCGGCGCGTTCGCTTGACGCTGCAACAGTCTTGGTGATTTCCTCAAGCGCGGCGGCGGTCTCCTCCACCGATGCGGCCTGGTTCTCGGTTCTCTTGGACAGATCGTCCGCCGCGATGCGGATTTCCTCCGAACCGGACGATATCGCCCTGGCGTTTTCCGACACTGATTGCATGGCCTCGCACAAGCCTGTGTTGGCCTTGTTGAAATTGACCCGCAATGGCTCGAGCGCGGGCTGGTAGGGCTCGTTGATCTGGAAGGTGAGGTCCCCGTCAGCGAGGCGTTCGAGCCCGTTCGAGAGTGATTCCACATTGCTGACGCGTTCGGTTACATCGGTTGCGAATTTGACAACCTTGATGACCTTGCCGTCCGAATTGAAAATCGGGTTGTATGAGGCCTGGATGTATACCTTGCGGCCATTCTTGCCAATCCGGAGGAATTCATCCGAAATGAATTCGCCGGCGCCAAGTTTTTTCCAGAAATCCGCGTATTCGGGGCGCTGTGAATAGGCGGTTTCACAGAACATCCGGTGATGCTTGCCGGCGATTTCACCCAGACTGTAACCCAGAGTATTCAGGAAATTCTCATTGGCTGTGATAATGGTCCCGTCGAGATTGAATTCGATGACGGCCTGGGCTCGGGAGATGGCGCTGATCTTGCCGCCATCTTCGGCGGCCTTGAGCCTCTGGGCGGTCACGTCGGTCGCGAGTTTGACGATCTTGTAAGGTTTGCCGCCGCGCAGGACAGGGTTGTAAGTTGCTTCGATCCATACTTCTTTGCCGCCCTTGCCAATACGCTTGTACTGGGCCTTGTCAAATTCTCCGCGGCCCAGCTTCTTCCAGAACTCGCCATACGACGGAGCCGCCGCTTCCGTCGGGTCAACAAAGATACGGTGGTGCTTTCCCTTTATTTCCGAGATTTCATAGCCAAGAACCTGGCAGAAACTGTCATTGGCGGTGAGGATGTTGCCGTTCATGTCGAATTCGATGACAGCCAGTGACTTTCTAAAGGCGGCGAGAATATTTTTTTCGTCTGAAGATATGATGCTGTGAATGCTCATTTGGTCGTCCCCAATACTTTCGTTCCCACAAGTCCGTGTCGCTGGAGAAATTTCCTCGACTTCGCAGTTTGAGCGTTTTCCCCGGTGTGCTGCCGGTTGAGGCATCACTTTTTCTACGCGAAATCAAAATCTCAAAAATCAGTGTCTGAAAAGTTAACGTAACGACTAAAAATACTGTGATATGTTGTACCGATAATTCAGATCAACTAATTATGTAAGCTTGAAATCTATTTGTACCCTCTATGATGTGTAAAGCTCCGGGTTGAATTGTAGAAATATAATCAGTTATGGCGGTTTTTAACTGGTGCAATCCATGCAATGTGCCGCAGAGCGATGACGCATCTGAGTTGTATCTGGAAATACTGTATTGATTGAATATGATTGCGCTCTAATGTAACGCTTGAGGTCACTGCAAAATTATCTGTTCCCGGTTCCCGTATGTGAGTACGTGAGTTCGCGACATGCATCATTTCAAGGTGTTACAGCGACCTTTGCGCATCCGACTGGATGCGCGGCACTGTAGCAGATCGGGTTTGTTCCACCCCTCTACTGCGGCCGCCGACTCGATGACGGTAGGTGCGAAAGCGGCAGCGCCGCCCGGTTAACAACGCTTGTTCTTCACCTCAATGCCTGTTGCGCAAAGCGTGCAGCGGTTTCGCGGTTACGCCATGCAAAAGCACAGCGCTGACGCGGGTCATCTGAACCGGTTTGAAGGCGACGGGCGTTAGGAACTTTGATGCAACCCGTCATAAATCGGCACATCCGCATATTGCCGTTCAATCTCGATCAGCTTCTGCTTGCGCCACAATCCGCCGCCATAGCCGGTGAGGGAACCGTCGGCGCCAAGCACCCGGTGGCAGGGCACCAGGAGCGCGATCTGGTTTGCGCCGTTGGCGCGCGCCACCGCGCGGACCGCCGAACGCTGGCCAATCTGATTGGCGATCATGCTGTAGCTTCGGGTCTGCCCCGCCGGAATTTCAACAAGCGCGCGCCACACCGCTTTGGTGAAATCATTGCCATGAAGCACCATCGGAACGCTGAAACTTGACCGGCGTCCGCGGAAATACCCGTCCAGTTCCGCCTCGAGAAGATCCATCACATGCCTTTGCCGGCCGATGCCGATCCGTCCCTTGAATATCTGGTGCATCCGGCGCAATTCGGCAGGCAACGCCTTGCGATCGGCGAATTCGAGCAGATGCAGGTGGCTCTCGTCGCACAGTGCGATCATCGCGCCCAGCGGCGTGTCGATATAATCCGCCTTGATCATGCCATCTGCCGAAAACCGCTTGGGCGGCTGTCCCATCAGCCGGGCGAACGCGGTGCGAAAGGCGCTTGGCGATTCAAAGCCCGCGTCCATTTGTGCCTCGATCACCTTGCCGCCGCTCGCCAGCGCGACATGACCGTGACGCAGCCGTTCAAGCCGCGCCATTTCCAGAAATGTCATGCCGAAATGGCGTTTGAAGGCCCGCCGTACGGTGGATGGGTCAAGTCCCATCCGGACAATATCGGGTTCGCCCCAGCGCTGGCCCTTGCGCTCCGTGAGGGCTTGGAGAAGCGTCTTGATCGCCGGCTCGGCTTCGGCCGCCGGCGCCATCGGATGGCATCTCTTGCAAGCTCGGTATCCGGCCTGGATACACTCTGCCACCGTGGCGTAGAAGGTGCAGTTCTCAGGCCTGGGTTTGCGCGCCGGGCAGGTGAGGCGGCAAAAGATGCCGGTCGAACTCACGCCGACATAGGCGCGGCCGTCATAACCGGGATCACGCGCCAGAAGCGCATCGTAGAGGGTGGCGGTGTCGGGCAGATCAAACAGCATGAGGTCATCGTACCGCAGTGGCGGCTGGCCGTCAGTCTGATTTCGGGCGCTTATTCAAGATGGCGTCAGGATGGCGGAAGCATTGGGTGTTACTGGTGACGCAGCGCTTCGATCGGATCCATCCGCGCAGCCCGGCGTGCGGGAAAATAGCCGAAGACGATTCCCACCATCGCCGAAAACGCGAAGGCAGCCAGGATGAGCGTCGGATCGGGAGTGAAGGGAATCGACAACAGCCGTGAACCCAGCAGGCCCAGCGCCAGGCCCAGCACGATGCCGATCAATCCGCCGATCAGCGACAAGACGATGGATTCGACCAGGAACTGAAGCAGCACCTGTCCCTCCGTGGCGCCCACGGCCAGCCGGATGCCGATTTCACGGGTGCGCTCGGTAACCGAGACCAGCATGATGTTCATGATTCCGATCCCGCCGACGAGCAGGCTGACAGCGGCAACCGCGGAGAGCAAACCGGTCAGCACGCTGGTGATGCCGGTCAGCATCGAACTGATCTGCTTCATGTCGAACACGTTGAAATCGTCTTCCTCGAACGGGCCGATGCGCCGGCGTTCCCGCATCAGCCGTTCGATATCGGATTTGGCTTTGTCCGTGGAGATGCCGTTGCGTATCGAGGCATAGATCATCGACACATCCTGGCTGCCTGCGATCCGCCGCTGGAAGGCCCGGATCGGGATCAGCACGATGTCGTCCTGGTCGGTGCCGAAGCTGGATGCGCCCTTGACGCTGAGTACGCCGATGACCCGGCAGGAGATCTGCTTCAGTCTTATGTTGGCGCCCAGCGGATCACTGTTGCCGAACAGCTTTTCCCGCACGGTCTCGCCGAGGATGCAGGCGGACGAACCCGCTCTCTGCTCGCTCTCGTAGAATGCGCGGCCGCTCGCCAGCGGCCAGTCGCGGGCGGTCAGAAAGCGGGTGTCGGTGCCGGTCACAGTGGTTGAATAATTGATATTGCCGAAAATGACCGTCATCATCCGCGAATTGCTCGGGGTGGCGACCGCGACGCTGGCAATTTGCTGTTCGATGGCATCGACATCCTTCAATGTCAGGCTCGCCGCGGTGCCGCCCACGCCTGAACCGGGCCCCTGCGACGGCTGTCCGGGGCGAATCATCAGCAGGTTGGTACCAAGCGTTGAGACATCCGCTTCCACCTGATCGGTGGAACCCTGTCCGACGGTGACCATGGCGATGACCGCGGCGACGCCGATAACAATGCCCAGAACCGTCAGGAACGACCTGAACGCGTTTCTTAAAATGGCCTGCAAGGCCAGCCGCACTGCTTCATAAAGCATCTGGCGCCACTTTCTGCCCGCTTGCGTCGGATTCGATGCGGCCATCAAGGAAATGGATCAGCCGGTCGGCATATTCGGCCATGTCCGGTTCATGCGTGACCATCAGCACGGTGATGCCATCCTTGCGGTTGAGCTCGGTCAGCAGATCCATGATTTCACGGCTGCGGGCAGTATCGAGATTGCCCGTGGGTTCATCGGCCAGGATCACGTCCGGATTGGTGACAATCGCTCGCGCGATCGCCACGCGTTGCTGCTGGCCGCCTGACAGCTGGGACGGATCGTGCTCCTCGCGGCCCTTGAGGCCAACCTTTGCCAGCGCGTCCAGCGCCAGTTTCCGGCGTTGGGTCCGGGCCATGCCCTGATAGATCAGCGGCAGTTCGACATTGTCGAGCGCCGATGTGCGCGCCAGCAGATTGTAGCCCTGGAAGACGAAACCGAGGAAATTCCGCCTGAGCAGCGCCAGCTGGTCGCGGCCGAGATTGTCGACTTCGGCGCCGCCGAAGAAATAGGCTCCGCTGCTGGGCTTGTCGAGAAACCCCAGAATGTTCATGGCGGTCGATTTGCCCGATCCGCTGGGACCCATGATGGCGACGAATTCGCCGCCGCCTATATCGAGATCAATGCCCCGCAAGGCCCGCACCTCGGCATCGCCGGTTCCATAGATCTTGGTGACGCCGCGCAGCCTGATAAGCGGCGCATCCTCCTCAGCGGGAATGGCTGGCGATCCGGCGGCTGTCTCGATGGATGTCATGGCGTCGTCTGATCGGTTATCACCAGATCGCCCTCGTTGACGTCGCCGCCGCTGATCGCGGTCTTCGAGCCGTCGCTTTCTCCTGTCATCACCGAGACAGCGACCGCTTGTCCGTTGCGCAAGATCCAGATCTGGCGAGATCCATCGGTGCCGGCCTTGGGAGCTGGGACGGGGCTGCGCGAAGGCGGCTTGAACAGCATTCCCAACAAGCCGCTGCCGCTGCTTTCTTCGACTTGGAGGGGCGGCGAGAACCTTAGCGCCGCGTTGGATATCGCCAGTGTGTCTTCGACCTCGGCAACCTTGATGTCCGCTGTCGCGGTCATCCCGGGACGCAACAGCATATCGGAATTGTCGATCGACAGGATCGCTTCGTAGGTGACCACGCCGTCGACGGTCTTGGGCGCGAACCGCAATTGGGAAATGACCGCGGGAAAGCTGCGGCCCTGATAGGCCTCGACGGTGAACTCCGCCTCGTTGCCGACCATTACCTTGCCGATATCGGCCTCGTCGATATCGACCTGCAATTCCATCTTTGTAAGATCCGCCGCCAAGGTGAACAGCACCGGGGCCTGCAATGAAGAGGCGACGATCTGTCCGACCTCGACATTGCGGTCGAGAACGACGCCGTCAATGGAAGAGCAGATGCAGGCTTTCGCCAGATTGGCCTGGTTGATCTTCAGATTGGCGGCTGAGACGCGAATGTCGGCCTCGGCGCTCTTCAGCGCGGCTTTGGCACGCTCGTAATCGGCCTTTGCGCTCAGCAGGGTTTCCTGGGTGGCGACATGCCTTTCCTCAAGCATGACCGCCCGGTCATATGCGTCTTTCCTCTGGTTGAGAGTGGCGGTTGCTTCCGCAAGACGCGCCTGTGTGGCCGCCAGCGAAGCCTGGCTCAACTCGACATTCGCTTCGAGCTTGTCGGTATCCAGACGCGCCAGGATCTGACCTTGTTTGACGGTGTCGTTGAAATCGGCTTCCACCGAGCGTACCGTCCCGGAGAGTTCGCTGGAGATTTCAACCTGGCCGGTTGGTTCGACAGTCCCGGTCGCGGTCACCTGCACCACGATGTCCGTTCGGCTCACGGTCTCGGTGACATAGGCCGGCAGGCTCTGCCGCGAGGCAGTGTTGGACCAGTACCAGATACCGCCACCGGCGACGAGCAGCACTGCGAGCCAGATCAGCCAACGCCGCACCGGCGAGCCTTTTTCAGCGGTTTTGACGATCGATTCGATATCGGATTTGGAAGGTGGCATTTGCGTTTCCCATCGGTTGGGTCTCGCTAGCACAATAACGAAATCGGGAGATTGATGTGCATCAATCCGTCCCTTGCCGGCAGCATCAATTCACCCAGAGAGGCCCCCGGGTATAGGCCTATTGTTCGGTCTCGGCGTCATCCACCTGACTGGTCAGGGCAATCCATTCTTCTTCCGCCTTGACCAGTTCCGCCGCCCGTTCGCCCCGCTGCTTGGTCTTCTGGGCGATCTTGTAGGGCGCGTCAGCGAACTGCGCGGGATCCGCAAGCTCTGCATCAAGCGACTGAATCTGTTTGGTAAGCTTTGCCACCAAGGCCTCGAGAACGCTGAGTTTTTTCTTCATCGGCGCCAGACCGGCGCGCTGCTGCGCCGCCTGCTTGCGTTTCTCCGCCTTGGAACCGCCGTCGCTGTTGGAGTTCTTCTTGCCCTTGCCTGACGAGCCCACCACTTCCTGGCGGTAATCCTCGAGATCGCCGTCAAATGCGCTCACCGTGCCGTCGCGGACAATCCACAGCCGGTCGACGGTGGCTTCGATGAGGTGGCGGTCATGGGAAATCAGGATCACCGCGCCGGGGAAATCATTGAGCGCCCGGATCAGCGCCGCGCGGCTGTCGATGTCGAGATGGTTGGTCGGCTCGTCGAGGATCATCAGGTTGGGGGCGTGGAACGCCGAAAGCCCCATCAGCAACCGTGCCTTCTCGCCGCCGGAAAGATCCTTGGCCGGCGTGTTCATCTTCTCTGCCGTCAGCCCCATCTGCGCCACGCGAGCGCGCACGCGGGCTTCCGCCGCATCGGGCATCAGCTTGCGCACATGCGCCACGGCCGATTCCGCCGGCACCAGATCATCCATCTGGTGCTGGGCGAAGAACCCGGTCTTGAGTTGCGGCGCCAGTTTGAGCCGCCCTGCTTCCGCTTCCAGCCGTCCGGCGATGAATTTCGCGAAGGTGGACTTGCCGTTGCCGTTCGAGCCCAGAAGCGCGATGCGGTCGTCGGCGTCGATCCGCAGATCGAGCCGCGTCAGGATTGGCGAACCCGGGGTGTAGCCCACCGATCCGTCCTCGATGGCGATGATCGGCGAGGCGACGCCGCGGTCGGGACGCGGGAACGAAAACCCCCGGACATTGCTTTCCACCACCGCGTCCACGGTTCCCATCCGCTCCAGCGCCTTGAGCCGCGATTGCGCCTGGCGCGCTTTCGATGCCTTGGCCCGGAAGCGCTCGACAAAGGCCTCCATATGCTTGCGCGCGGCGATGTTCTTTTCGCGCGCCTTCATCTGATGTTCGTCGCGTTCGGCCTTCTGACGTTCGAACTCGTCAAAGCCGCCGCGATAAAACGTCAGCTTCTTCTGATCGAGATGGACGATGGCGTTGGCCGCGGTGTTCAACAGATCGCGGTCATGGCTGATGATCAGCACAGTGTGCTGGTAACGGCGGATATACTCCTCCAGCCACAGCGTGCCTTCAAGGTCGAGATAGTTGGTCGGCTCGTCCAAAAGCAGCAGGTCAGGTTCGGAAAACAGCACCGAAGCCAGCGCCACGCGCATGCGCCAGCCGCCCGAAAAGCTTGACGCCGGGCGCTGTTGAGCCTCCTGGTCGAAGCCAAGGCCCGCCAGAATTGACGAGGCGCGGGCTTCCGCCGAATGCGCATCGATATCAACCAGCCGGGTCTGGATTTCGGCGATGCGGTTCGGGTCGGTCGCTGTTTCGGCTTCCTTCATCAGCCTGGTGCGTTCGAGATCGGCGCGCAGCACGATTTCGACCAGCGCTGTGTCTTCAGCAGGCGCTTCCTGCGCCACCTGGCCGATGCGGGTGTTCTTCGGGATCGATGTATGCCCGGTCTCGGTCGCCATCTCGCCGGTGATGATCTTGAACAGCGTCGACTTGCCGGCGCCATTGGGTCCGACAAGGCCGGCCTTGATGCCCACGGGCAGGGCAAGCGAGGCGTTGTCAATCAAAAGTCGCCCGGCAATGCGTGCGGAAAGGTCTGTAATCGTAAGCATGCCCGCGCTTCTGGCCGGGATCGCTCGAAATGGCAAGGGGAAACCACGTTTTGATCGCATCCGCGGGCGTGACAATTATTCGGTGTTGCGTCACAACACACCGCACGCTTGCCAGGAGATTCAGCATGTCCATCGTCTTTCACGACCTCATCGGCGCCGATCCGGCGCGCCCGTTCAGCCCGCATTGCTGGAAAACGGCGATGTCATTGGCCCACAAGGGGCTGCCGTTCGAACGTAACAATGTCTGTTTCACCAAAGTGCCCGAGGTGGAGGGTGGTTTCTCCAAGACGGTGCCGGTGATCCGCGATGGAACCAAAATTGTCGCCGACAGTTTTCTGATCGCCGCCTATCTCGAGGAAACCTATCCCGACCGGCCGTCGCTGTTTGGCGGGCAGGGTGGGCAGGCGATGTCACGCTTCATCGAGTCCTGGACCAATTCGACCTTGCACACGGCCATGGCCGGTATCGCGATGAAGGATATTCATGACGTGCTGGAGCCGGCCGATCAGGCCTATTTCCGCCAAACCCGGGAAGCGCGCATGGGCAAGACGCTGGAACAGATTGTGGAAGGCCGCGAGGCTGAGGTCGCCGGCTTCTCCGCCAAACTCATGCCATTGCGCCTGATGCTCAAATCCCAGCCGTGGATTGGCGGATCTTCGCCGCTGTTTGCCGACTACATTGTTTTCGGCGCCCTGCAATGGGCACGCGTGACCTCGACCGCCAAGTTGCTGGAAGAGGGCGATGCGGTCACGGACTGGTTCGAGCGCTGTCTCGATCTGCATGACGGATTGGGCCGTTCGGTTCCCGCCGCCGGCTGAATCTCGGTCGGGGTGAGACGGACCAGACACCGGGCACCCGCGATGCCATCCATCGGAAACCGGTTTGAAAATCCGCCCCGCACCGGCCCTCAGCACAGCGCTGGTCTGCGGCGCGAACCCTAAAGCCGCGAGCGCGACAACACCCGAGGCGATCCCCATGTCGGTCATGACGCAATTCTGCGATGGCTCCAGCATGCGCCCGATATCGCCGGCGAGGCGGTGAGGGAGGGGCGATCCGCTTAACGCCCCTTGCTTAGGACCGGGCATGCGGCTATTTAGGCCGCAATTCCGGACCGACCCGTTGCGGTCCGGTTATTTTTCACACCCCATTTGGCCCGCGCATCCGCGGGCAAACGCTGAAGGAACAAGACCATGGCGATTGAACGCACCTTTTCGATGATCAAGCCCGATGCCACCAAGCGCAACCTGACTGGCGCCATTACCAAGGTTTTTGAAGACAACGGCCTGCGCGTTGTCGCCTCCAAGCGCGTCTGGATGAGCAAGCGCGAAGCCGAAGGCTTCTACGCGGTTCACAAGGAACGCCCTTTCTTCGGTGAACTGGTTGAAGGCATGACCTCCGGCCCGACCGTTGTTCAGGTGCTTGAAGGCGAGAACGCCATCCTCAAGAACCGCGAAATCATGGGCGCCACCAACCCTGCCGATGCTGCCGAAGGCACCATCCGCAAGACCCACGCCCTGTCAATCGGCGAAAACTCGGTCCACGGCTCGGATGCGCCTGAAACCGCCGCCGAAGAAATCGCCTACTGGTTTGCCGGCACCGAAATCGTCGGTTGATTCAATTGCTCGGCTTAACCGCCTAAACCTTTGAACTGAATCGCAAAAAGCCGGGTTCGAAAGAGCCCGGCTTTTTGCAGGGCGAAGTCCAGGTTCCGCACAATTCGTGGTCAGAGCTTTTCCGGCAACCGCCAGTCGATCGGCGCCATGCCGTTTTCCTCAAGGAAAGCGTTGGCCTGGGAGAAATGCCGGCAGCCGAGAAACCCGTTATGGGCCGACAGTGGCGAGGGGTGGGCGGCCTTGAGAACCAGATGGCGGCTGGTGTCGACGAAACCGGCCTTCTTCTGGGCATAGGCGCCCCACAGCAGGAACACCACCGGATGGTCGAGTGCGTTGACCCGGGCGATTACCGCGTCGGTGAAGCGCTCCCAGCCGCGGCCCCGATGCGAGGCGGCAAGGCCTGCTTCCACCGTCAGCACGCTGTTGAGCAGCAACACGCCCTGTCTTGCCCAGCTCTCAAGATTGCCGTGGCCGACAGGCGCGATGCCCAGATCGCTGTTGAGTTCCTTGTAGATGTTCTTAAGCGAGGGCGGGGGGCGCACGCCCGGTTGCACCGAGAAACACAGCCCGTGGGCTTGCCCGTCGCCATGATAGGGATCCTGCCCGAGGATGACCACGCTGACCTGGTCGAGCGGCGTCAGATCAAGCGCTGCGAAGTACTCAGGCACCTTGGGAAATATCCGTTTTCCTGCATCGATCTCGGTCGTCAGAAACCCTTTGAGATCGGCCATGTAGGGCGTTGCCAGTTCTTCCGCCAGCGCGGCTTTCCAGCTGTCCTGCAGCGCAAAGGTCGTGGCTGTCATTTGGTCCGCCAGCGCGCCTTGGCTTTGTCGTCGGCGTCCTTGGCCGACACCCATTCGCCGGTAGCGCCATCGGCCAGATGCTCTTTCTTCCAGAACGGAGCATCGGTCTTGAGATAATCCATCAGGAATGACGCGCCATCGAAAGCCGCCTGTCGATGTGGCGCGGTGGCAACCACAAGCACGATATTTCCGCCGGGCGCGATAGCGCCATGCCGGTGGATTGCGGTGATGCCGTTGAGCGCAAAGCGTTTTACAGCCTGTTCGGCGATGGCACGGATGGCGCGTTCGGCCATGCCGGGATAATGCTCGAGTTCCAGCGTGGCCAGTTTCCCGCCTTCATCGCGGCAAAGCCCGGTAAAGCTCACCACCGCGCCGATGTCCGCACGCCCTTTGGTGAGCGCATCGATTTCCTCGGCGATGTCAAAATCCTGCGCCTGAATGCGGACAGTGACCGCCGGCGTTGATGTGCCTTCTGTCTTGCCGCGCGCCGTCATCTCAGCCGCCAGTCATGGGTGGAAACAGCGCGATTTCACGTGCAGTGCCGATGGCTTCATCGTGATCGGCATGCTCTTCATCAAGTGCGGCGCGAATGACGCCGGGCACCTGAAAGGCCGCCTCGTATTCCTCACCAAGGCTTGCCAAGTGTGCGATAAGGTCGCCCACGGTTTTCACGTTCTCCGGAAGGTCAATGTCTTCCGAACCCTTTCCGATGCGTTCGCGCACCCAGGCGAAATAGACAATCCGTACGCTCATTCGTCCACCATATGTCTCAGCCCGGCCTTGAAATAGTCGTAGCCGGTGTAAATCGTAATCAGTGCGGCGAGCCACAACATGCCGATGCCGATTTGCGTGGTGTAGGGCAGCACCTTGTCGCCAGCCGGGCCGGCAAGCAGGAAACCGAGCGCCAGCATCTGCAAGGTGGTCTTCCATTTGGCGATCCAGGTAACCGGCACCGAAACCTTGAGTGCAGCCAGATATTCGCGAAGTCCGGAGACCAGTATTTCGCGGCACAGGATGATGATTGCCGCCCAGATCGACCAGCCGGCGATTGTGCCGTCGGCAGCGACCAGCAACAGGATCGCCGACACCAGAAGTTTGTCAGCGATCGGGTCAAGCATGCGACCGATGTTGGAGGTCTGGTCCCAGATGCGGGCCAGATAGCCATCGAAGAAATCAGTTATCGAGGCGATGGTGAAGATCGCCAACGCGCTCCAGCGCGCCAGATCGGAACCATGCAGACGGCCTTCGATAAAGAAGCAGAGTACAATCAGCGGAACAGCAACTATCCGCCCGTAGGTCAGCATATTAGGTATGTTGAGCGCGCTTGACGCCATGGAGCACCCCGTACGGTTCAGGATTTTGTGCAAGATGCGCGCGGGTCGCCTGAAAGGTCAACCGCTAATCCTTGTCGCACCCAAGGGATTTGGCCAAGCCAACGCAAAATCGCCATCCTGAAGATTTAGCGCGCGTCAAATGCATTCACATCAGTGTGATCGGCAGGGTCGAACCTCCACAGTCGGCAATCGCCGCGCCCGAAGAAGGGGTGCAGCCAGCCAGGCATCTTTAGCAGGTGCCGAGTCAGGCAAGCGCTCATCATACCCTCAAGCGCGAACAGGAAGATACCAGATGGAGTATTTCGGGAAGCAAAGCCGTTGCCACTTTTGACCTGCCCGGTGCCAGGTCATCACGACTGCGATAGAGGCTTTCTCAATGCGGCCGGGAGACAAGCAACCGTATCCGGGTTTGGCCGGTCAACCCCGCAATCCGGCTCCAAGCAAATTTTTTCTCGCGAATTCCGGAACCATTTGCTCCTGGAACGCTTGTCCTCCGGCGCGCTTGAAAAATTTTGGAGACTTGTGAATGTTTAGGATAATTCTCGCGGTGTTGCTGTTGCTCCTGGGTGGCGCTTTGCTGACCGGAGGTGCATGGCTTGCCTGGCTCGGGGGGGCACCGTTTTACTTGGGTCTGGGTTTGGCGACACTCGTCACCGCGGGGCTTCTGCTCGCCCGGCGTCCAGCGGCGCTCTGGCTTTACGCGCTCATGCTGTTTGCCACCCTCGGATGGTCGCTCTGGGAGGTCGGCTTTGACTGGTGGGCGCTGGCTGCACGCGGCTCGCTGTTGGCAGTGATCGGCATCCTGTTGTTGCTTCCCCCAGTGGTAAGAACACTTCATGCCGCTGATTCTTCCGGCGAGCACTACGGAGTGCCTGCTGGCGTACTGGTGCTGGCACTCGTGGTTTCGAGCGGCGTTGCGCTCTACTCGCTCACGCAAAATCCGCACGATCTGGCCGGCGCGTTTCCCGACGACCGGATGGACGCATCGGGTGAGGTCGCAACCGCTGGCGTGCCTGACGGTGAATGGCAGTCATACGGGCGGACCGCCTATGGTCAGCGTTATTCGCCGCTCGAACAGATAACCCCTGACAATGTAGCCAAGCTCAAGGTTGCATGGACCTACAAGACCAATGAGGTGCGCGGCGACAATGATCCGACGGAAACCACCTACGAGGTCACGCCGCTGGTCTTTGACGACACCATGTATATCTGTACGCCGTTTTCGACGGTCATCGCGCTCGATCCGGTAACCGGCGAGGAGAAGTGGCGCTTCGATCCCTATCTCAAGCAGCCGCCGACCAAGACAACCCAGCACATGACGTGCCGGGGGGTGAGCTATTTCGACGGGGCCGCCAATCCGCGCCCTGCGCAAGAGGCCCCAAATCCGAGTGGAACAGATCAGGCGCCGGCCGGGCAGGAAGAGGTTCTTGCCGGGGAAAGCAATTCGGAGGTGACGACCCGGGCGGCGGGAGTTCCGCAAAATATTGTGGCCGGTACCGCCAAGCCGGGCGATCCCAATCCGGTCATCTCGCGTGAAACCCGCCCGGTCTCCGTCGCTGAACAAGGTCCCGAATGTATCAAGCGACTGTTCGTGCCGACTTCGGACGGACGGCTGATCTCGATCAGTGCCCGCACCGGCGAAATCTGTCCCGGATTCGGCGGTGACGACGGCACGATCAATCTCTGGGCAAATATGCCGAATGTGACGCCGGGCTCGGCCTATTCGACATCCCCTCCGGTGGTGACCTCGAATGCCTTGGTGGTTGGAGGAACTGTCAATGACAATGCGTCGGTGACATCGCCATCAGGCGTCATCCGGGCCTTCGATGTCTACACCGGCGAACTGCTGTGGAATTTCGATTCCAAGCGTCCCGACGCAACACAGCCGATTGCCGATGGGGAGACCTATACCGAGAACGCGCCGAATTCCTGGAGCGTTGGTTCGTGGGACCCGCAGCTCAATCTGGTCTACCTGCCGATGGGCAACCAGTCGCCCGACCAATGGGGTGGCAACCGCAGTGAGGCCGTGGAACGGTTTTCCTCCTCCGTCACGGCACTCGATGCGGACACCGGCGAGGTGCGATGGGTCTATCAGACAGTCCACCACGATCTGTGGGACATGGATGTGCCCGCCCAGCCCAGCCTGATCGATCTGACCATTGACGGGGCCACCGTGCCGGCGCTGGTGCAGCCGACCAAGCAGGGGGAAATCTTCGTCCTCAACCGCGAGACCGGTGAGCCCATTCTGCCGGTCAAGGAAGTTCCCGCCCCCACAGGCGCGGTCGAAGGAGACAGCACCGCGCCGACCCAGCCTGTCTCGACGATTTCCTTCAATCCGCCCAGGATGACGGAAAAGGACATGTGGGGTGCGACACTGCTCGATCAGATGGCCTGCCGGATTGCGTTCAGGCAATTGAATTACGAGGGGCGCTATACCCCGCCGACAACCGGTGGGACCCTTGTCTATCCAGGCAATTTCGGCACCTTCAACTGGGGTGGTGTGGCGGTCGATCCGAAACGGCAGGTGATGTTCGCCATGCCGGTCTATCTGGCTTTCACGTCCAAGCTGGTCAAGCGCTCCAACGATACCGAACGTGTGGTTAGCGGTGACCAGGATCCGGTGTTCAACGAGAATTTCGGGGCGCCTTGGGCCGCCAAGATGGGAACATTTACCTCCGCTCTTGGCTTGCCGTGCCAGGCGCCGCCCTGGGGCTATGTCGCCGGCGTCGATCTGACCACCGGCGAGACAGTCTACCAGCATGTCAATGGCACGGTGCGCGATCTCTCGCCTGTTCCGCTGCCCTTCGAGATGGGCGTTCCCGGTATCGGCGGTCCGATCATCACCGGCGGCGGCGTGGCATTCCTGTCAGGCACGCTTGACTATTATGTTCGAGGATACGACCTCCAGACCGGCAAGGAGATATGGCGCGAGCGCCTGCCGGCCGGCGGACAGGCAACGCCTTCCACCTATCTGGGTTCAGATGGCCGTCAGTATCTGGTGGTTGTCGCTGGTGGGCACGGCTCCACCGGCACCAAAGCAGGTGATTCCATCATCGCCTATGCGTTGCCGGACTAACGCCCGTCGCATCCAAACGAATTCAGGTCACGCGCCTTTGCTCTTTGTCTCTGCCTGTCGTTACCCCAAAACCGCAGGACACTATTGCGCGACATGATGAGGACACCTGCCGCCGGTGGAAGCCGGCGGCAGGTGTCTCGGCATCAGGTGCGGTGCCCCGGGGACCTGTTTCCCTCCAAGCGCTTTTGACTGCGAGGCCGGGCATGCATCACCGGTTTTCCTCGTGAAAATGGTTGTAGATCAGTTCGGCCACCGCCTCGGAGATCCCCTCGACCGTGACAAGGTCATCGACGCCGGCGCGTGAGACCGCCTTTGCCGTGCCGAAATGGTGCAGCAGCGCCCGCTTGCGGCTCGGCCCGATTCCGGCGATCTCATCGAGCGGATTGGCGATCATGTCCTTCTTGCGCCGCGCCCTGTGTGTGCCGATGGCAAAACGGTGCGCCTCGTCACGCAGTCGCTGGACGAAATACAGCACCGGATCGCGCGGCGGCAGCGTGAAATCGGGTTTGCCGTGCACGAAAAATCGCTCGCGCCCGGCTTCGCGGTCCATGCCCTTGGCAACGCCGATGGCGGTGATCCTGTCGGCGATTCCGAGTTCCTCGAGGATGGTCCGCACCGCGCTCATCTGGCCCTTGCCGCCGTCGATCAGCACCAGATCCGGCCAGGCCGGCATGCCGGTGTTCTGGATTGCATCAGGGTCATCGGCTGTTGGCTGCTCCGGTAGGGTCGGGCCGTCGTCGCCATGGTCCTTGATCAGCCGTGAGAACCGCCGCTGCATGACTTCGCGCATCATGCCAAAATCGTCGCCGGGGGTGATGTCGGTCGATTTGATGTTGAACTTGCGGTACTGGTTCTTCACGAACCCCTCGGGTCCGGCGACAATCATGCCACCCACCGCGTTGGTGCCCATGATGTGCGAGTTGTCATAAACCTCGATACGCCGCGGCGGATGCGGCAGGTTGAAGGTTTCGGCAAGTCCCTGCAACAACCGCGCCTGCGAGGCGGTTTCCGCCAGATTGCGACCATGGGCCTCGCGCGCATTGGACAGAACCTGATCGACAAGCTCGCGCTTTTCCCCGCGCTGCGGCACGGTGATGGTGGTCTTGCGCTCCATGCGCACGCCAAGCGCCTCGGCGAGAAGTTCCCGGTCCTCGAAATCATCGGAAACCAGGATCATGCGCGGTGTTGGTTTGTCATCGTAAAACTGTCCGATGAAGGCACCCAGGATCTCACCGGCGGCGAGCGAGGGATCAGCTTTGGGGAAATAGGCGCGGTTGCCCCAGTTCTGCCCTGTGCGGAAGAAGAACACCTGGATGCAGGCCATGCCGGCATCGTGGTGAATGGCGAACACATCGGCTTCCTCGACGGTGCGCGGATTGATCCCTTGATGGCTCTGCACATGGCTGAGCGCCGACAGCCGGTCGCGGTAGACCGCCGCACGCTCGAAATCGAGGTCCTCCGAGGCGGCCTGCATGGCAGCGGACAATTGCGCCTTGACCGCCTGGCTGCGGCCGGACAGGAAATCCTTGGCCTCATCCACCAACCGGCCATAGTCCTCCGGAGCGATCTCGCCGGTGCAGGGGCCGGAGCAGCGCTTGATCTGGTAGAGCAGGCACGGCCGCGTCCGGCTTTCATAGACGCTGTCGGTGCAGGTGCGTAACAGGAACGCCCGCTGCAGCGCGTTGATGGTCCGGCCCACCGCGCCCGCCGACGCGAAGGGGCCGAAATACGAACCCTTGCGTGATCTTGCGCCGCGATGCTTGAAAATCGCCGGCGCCTCGTGGTCTCCGGTGATCAGGATATAGGGGAACGACTTGTCGTCGCGCATCAGTACGTTGAAACGTGGTTTCAGCCGCTTGATCAGATTGGCTTCAAGCAGCAGCGCTTCGGTTTCGGTGCGCGTGGTGACGAATTCCATGTTCGTGGTCTGCGCGATCATCCGCGTGATGCGGTTGGAATGGCCACGGCCTTGTGCGTAATTCGTCACCCGTTTTTTCAGGCTTCGCGCCTTGCCGACATAAAGCACATCGCCAGCCTCGTTCATCATCCGGTAGACGCCGGGCTGATTGGGCAGATGCTTGACATAGGCCTGGATGACTTCGGCGCCCTTCAACCCCTCTGTGAGGCCGGGGCTCTCATTCCACTCTATGCCTGCGACATTGGCCACATCGGCGGGCAGGGGCGCCTCGGCCTCGGTCCGATCGTCATCCTCGCTGTCGGTTGCCTCATAGATCACGCCGCCATCGGCTTGCGTCGAGGCTTTGGATGGCTTGGGGGATTTCGGATCAGGTTCGCGAGTCATTCCTGGATCTTATCAACTTCGAGCCGGTTGCGGGCAAGTGCGTGTTTGAGCAACTTGATGTCATGTGGCGTCAGCATCCGCCCGTATCAACCGGTGGAGCCGGGCAATTGCGGTGGAGCACCGCAGCCTATTCCCCGTCACCGCTGACATCCGGTGTCTGCCACGCCAGATGCTGGCCTCCGTCAAGAGCGATCATCTGGCCGGTCACCGAGCGGGTTGCGTGAAGATAGCGGATGGTCGCGCCGAATTCGGCAAGTTGCGGCCCGTGGCCGAGCGGCACCGAGGCCGCCTGCATGGCAAAATCATCGGGGTTTTGCCGTTCATTGGCGAGCGTCGGGCCGGGCCCGATGGCGTTGACCCGGATGCGGGGCGCCAATGCCTGGGCCATGGTTTGCGTCGCGGTCCACAGCGTTGATTTCGACAGCGTATAGGAGAAGAACCGCGGTGTCAGTTTCCACACCCGCTGGTCGATGATGTTGACGATCAGGCCGTCGCGATGGTCTGGCAAGCCGGTAGCCATGGCCTCGGCCAGGATGACCGGCGCTTTGAGGTGGATGGCGAAATGCCGGTCGAACAGCGCCTCGTCAAAGCCTTGCACTTCGTCATCCTCAAACACCGACGCATTGTTGACGATGACATCCGGCGATCCCAATCGGGATGAAACCTCGTGATGAAGTCGGCGCACCGCCGCAGTTTCGCAAAGGTCGGCAAGAAAGACTTCCGCCACTCCGCCGGCATCCCGGATAGATCCGGCCACCGCCTCGGCATCCGCGCCGCTGCGGTTGGCGTGGATGGCGACATGATAACCATACCCGGCCAGATCCAGCGCGATGGCCTTGCCAATCCGGCGACCGGCGCCGGTCACCAGAACCGTTCCCTTGCTAGACATCACGTTTTCCCAGCTTGCGTGCGCCATGGTGAGGGCGCCTGATTATTCTCAGAACACCGAGAAGATATAGATCGCGAAAACCGCAAGCATAGCCAGGCCTCCGGATTTTTTGATCGGTATGTTCCAGTGCGCCAGTCCCACCACCAGCAGGCCGGCGGCGAGCATCACCCACATGTCGATCGAGACAATACGCTGATCCACATCAAGCGGCAGGATCACCGAGGTGCCGCCGAGGATCAGGCCGATGTTGAAAATGTTGGAGCCAACCACATTGCCGATCGCCACTGCGCCGGATCTGCGCCATGCGGCCATCACCGAGGTGACCAGTTCGGGCAGCGATGTGCCGATGGCGACAATTGTCAGTCCGATGGCTGTTTCCGAAGCGCCGAACATGCGGGCGATGTGGGATGCGCCGTCAACGGTCAGCCATGCACCAAGGGGCAGGCCGATCAAACCGCCAACGATGAATACCGTGGTCTTCCAGCTTTGCTGCGGAAGATCCACGACTTCATCATGATAGTCGGGCGCGGTCACCAGTCCGCATTGGCGTGCGGCCTTGATCTGCCAGCCAAGGTAGGCGCCGATCATCAACAGAAGAATGGCGCCGTCGATCCGGCTCAGCGGTCCGAACCACATCATCACCATCAAGGCCAGCGTCATGATGATCATCACCGCCAACGACGCGCCGAGGCCGTTTTCGCGGCAGTTGATGGTCATCAACAGCGCAGGTGCGCCGAGCACCAGCAGCACATTTGCGATGTTTGAACCGATGATGTTGCCGATGGCGATGCCTGAAACACCGTTGAAGGCAGCCTGCAGCGAGACGAACAATTCGGGTGCGGAGGTGCCGAAGGCCACAATCGTCAGGCCGATGATCAGCGGATCAATCGAGAGCTTTTCCGCAAGCGCCACTGCGCCCCGAACCAGGTAATCGCCAGCCACGACAAGGACGACCAAGCCCGCGATCAGGGTCAATATGCTCAACATGCTTTGGAATCAACGCTCGCGATTTCGGTCAGGTACAAACAGACATATAGGTGAAGCATCCCTGCGTGCAATGGGCGCCCCGCCCCGCAGCCCGGTAGCCGGTCCCGGGCGGTCCGCCGCTCAGCGGGATTGTTGCCTTCAAGCAACAGTCCGAACTGCCCTTTTTCCGCCGCTGTGTTTCCACATTTCCGCTTCGAGGGCGCCGCATTCGGTCTCCATCTTCGGATCTGTCAGAGGCGGACCTCCCAACTGCCTCGCGCTTCAGGTCCTTGGTGTTGACCAGGGCCGGATCAAACAAGGAGACTATAATGCGTATTCGTAAACTGGCACTGCTGGCAGCAGCCCTTTCCGTGTCGCTCGCCGGCCCCGTGCTGGCCGCGGACGCGATCCTCGAACAACCCCCTGAGCCGCCTGTGGCTGAGGTCGTACCCCAGACCTATTTGTGGTCGGGCGGTTATCTCGGCGGTTATGGCGAGTACAAATGGGGTGAGTTCAGTGCGCTTCCGGGCCAGGATGCCGATGGTTTCGGTGGCGGTGTCTATGGTGGTTACAACATGCAGTCCGACAATATCGTCTACGGCGCGGAAGTCGATCTGGGTTATTCCGGTGCGGACGTGACGTCGGGTGCTCTGACCGGCGAGCAGGGTTTCAACGGCTCGATCAGGGCCCGGCTGGGCATGGATGTCAATCCGTTCCTGGTCTACGCCACCGGCGGTGTTGCTGTGACCAACGCCGAGCTTACCAATGCAGCCGGCTCGGACGACAATACCCACTTCGGCTGGACCGTGGGTACTGGCGTCGAAGCATTCGTGACCGAGAACATCACCACCCGCATCGAGTATCGTTATACCGATTACCAGTCGAAGGACTACAATCTGGGCGGCACGAATGTGTCCTCGGGCTTCGACGATCATTCGGTGCGTCTGGGTATCGGCATGAAGTTCTGATCAGACAGATCCGAACCTGAAAAAAGAAGCCCGGACGAGACATCGTCCGGGCTTCTCTCGTTCTGGATGGGGGCGTTCTGGATCGCGGTCCGATGCCGGGCAGGGCACCGCACGCTGTGTTGGAGCCACAGACCCGGATCAGCTTCGCATATCTGCAAGCTGGTTGAGGATGCTGGCGTAATTCTCGGTGCCTTGTGCGCCGGTAACCAGGTGCTTGCGGTCGAACACGACTGCCGGCACGCCGGTGATGCCTTGCTGAACCCAAAAGCTCTCCTTCTGCCTTACCTCTCCGGCATAGCGCTGATCTTCAAGCACCGCCTTTGCCTCCGCAGCATCAAGGCCGATGGCTTGCGCCACATCGACCAGCACGTTGATGTCGGACAGATCCCGGCGGTCGGTGAAATGGGCGGCAAACAGCGCCTGCTCAAGATCATGGCTGCGGCCCTGGGTTTCCGCCCAGTGGATCAACTGATGGGTGTTGAAGGTGTTGTGCATCCGCATGTCGTCGGCAAAATTGAATGTGAATCCCAGGCTTTCGCCCAGTTCGGTCAGTCTGGCGCGGCTTTCGAGCGACTGCTCACGGGTGCTGCCGTATTTCTCGGTGATGTGTTCGCCGAGGTTCTGGCCTGCAGCCGGCATTTCCGGGTTAAGTTCAAACGGATGCCAGTGGATTTCATGGGCAGTGCCGGTGTCGTTCAGCGCCTGTGCCAGCTGGCGGTAGCCGACAATGCACCACGGGCAGACAACATCCGACACAATGTCGATCCGCAACGGTTGGGTTTGGTCTGTCATGATGGGTCCTATCGTCTGAGGTTTGGATGGCAATTGCTGTCACAGGTAATGCGCGATCGGGAAAATACCAGCGCCGGTCTCATCGCCTGGCAATGCTCCGGTCGCCCCGGAACCACTTGACCGCGTCGGGATAGTCAAACGCCAGGGAGAGCAGATCGACGGCAAACAGGATCCACAGATAAATGCCCCAGGGGTCTGCAGGCGAAGGCTGGATAAATGCGATGAGCACCAGAAGCAGGGTCCACGGCAGCAGGTGCGGCACTGCCATCAGCTTTGAAAAACCACGCTCATTGAGCATCACCGGCAGATTGGCCAGCATGGCGCCGTTGGCCAATACGGCCACCCATACTCCCATCGGCTCATCAAGGAATGCCAGACTGGTCATGTTGACCGGCACCAGCACAAGGGCCACCCAGATCTGCACCCAGCCGGGAAGCGAGCGAAAGGACCGCCAGATGTCGGAAAACAGGGATGTTTGCGGATCGGTTGTCGGGATCATGGTGCAAGTCCTTCGGTTGAGGCCTCGGTGCCAGGACGCGGACCCGGTTGGTTCCGGGTCCGCAATCGGATCAGGCGACTTTCTGCCACTCGAACTTCTGGAACGGCTTGTCGACCGGGGTTTGTGCCAGATGGTTGGTATAGTTTGACATCACCTTCTGGGCGACACCAAGAACGACTTCAAGAATCTGGCGTTTGGTAAAGCCGGCATCGAGGAATGTCTGAACAGTAGCATCGTCGACATTGCCGCGGTCGCGCACGACGCTCAGCGTGAAACTCCGCAGTGCTTCAAGGTGTGCGCTCGGCAGCGGCGTCTCGTTGCGCAGCGCATCGTTGATGGCATCGTCAACCTTCATTGCCTTGGCAATGCCGGTGTGGGCAGGGACACAGTAGTGGCAGGCGTGCTCGACATTGAGGGTCTGCCAGACAACGGTCAGTTCGTCCTTGTCGAAACTCGAATTGACAAATTGCTCATGGGCATACCGATAGCTGGCCAGCAGGCCGGGAGCTTCCGCCATCGTGGCGTGCAGGCCGGGGATCATGCCGTTCTGCTTTTTCGATTCGGCAAGCATCGCCTTGCTGGCTTCGGGGGCAGAGGCTTCATCGTGCAGCGGGAAGTCGGACATTGGTTTCTCCTGAGAATTGGATAGGCGCCCGGTTAGGACGTCGCCTTTATATGTTTCTTTTGAGTGATCACTCAACGGCCAATTTGAGCGATCACTCAAAGGTGATCGCTGTTCAACCGGTGAAAGACGGGACAAATCCCGGAATCTCGCTTATCTAGGGGATATGAAACGCGCACGACCATATGACCGAGACACCGCGCTGGATGCGGCGGTGCAACTGTTCTGGACCAAGGGCTATCACGCGACGTCGCTGAAAGATCTCGAAGCCGCGCTCCACATGAAGCCGGGCAGCATCTACGCGGCCTTCTCAAGCAAGGAAGCGCTCTATCTGGCGGCACTGGAGCGCTATTTCAACGCCTCCCGGGCCGCCTTCGCATCAGGGATGCAGGACGCCGTCTCGCCGCTCAGGGCGTTGTCGGATAATCTGCTGCGGCTTGCCCGCTCTCGGTCGCAAGATCCGCAAGGCCGGGCCTGCATGCTGGTAAAGACGCTGATCGATACGACATCGACGGATGCGACGATCTCGGGGAAGGCGAATGCCTATCTCGAAGACATCAAAGGCGATTTCACCGCCGCATTCGATCGCGCCAAGCAGGTCGGGGAGCTTCCGCAGGAGCTTGATTCACAACGTCTGGCCCGGCGCTACCAGTCCAACATCAACGCGCTCAGAATCGAATTGCATCGCGGCATGCCGCAAGCGGAGATCACGACCCTGGCAAAAGACATGGTTGAGGATCTGGAGCGACTGCGGGTGAAGCCAGTCCAGCCCGAAATCAGCACACCGGCCTGATCCGGGGATGAATCAGCCGGCGGCAAGCGCCCAGTGCGTCCACAGCACAAAACCGGCCCAGACCGCATTGGCCAGAAGCAGGCAGGACACGGCGAAGGACCCAAGATCCTTGGCGTGTTTTGCCATGATCGAATACTCAGGCGAAGCGTGGTCGGTGATTTCTTCGACGGCGGTATTGAGCGCCTCGATCGAGACGGTTAGCAGGTAGAGCAGAACCGCCCCGACAAAGCCCCACAGCGGCGCTCCGGCAAAACCGAAAATTCCGATGATGAGAACAAAGGCGAGCGTCTCGTGCTGAAACGCGGTTTCGCGCCACAGTCGTTTGATGCCGCCCAGCGAATAGCGGGCGGCAGCGAAGACATGGCCGAGGCCGTCCTGTTTTTGTGGTCGCTCGCTCAAGGCCTGGGTCGCATCGTTTCAAGTTCCGGGAAATTCGAGGCGAATTTTGCGCTCCAGCGCTTGAGTTTGGGGCGCCCGCGTTCCCACTTGCCCGGAAACCGCAGGGCCAGATATCCGATCAGCGTGGCGAGCGCCAGTTGCCCGCCATTGAGGGCCTTGGTGCTGCGCGGCATGTTGGCTTCAAGATAATCGAGCCCGCGCGTAGCCTTGGTCCATTGCTTGTCGATCCATCCCTGGTGGACTTTCTCCTCGGGGCGGAACCTGTGCTCATACATGATCGCCAGCAGGCAATCGCATATGCCGTCGCACAGCGCCTCGAGAACCTCGACCTCGGTGCGCTTGACGGCATTGCGCGGGTAAAGCCGTTTGCTGCCGGTGCGGTCGAGAAACTGCATGATGGCGCGGCTGTCGTAAATCGCCTGGCCTTCATCGGTAACAAGGGTGGGGATCTTGCCGAGGGGGTTGTTGTCGACAAGTTCAGCCGGCGCGGCATTGGTGTCGGTCAGCACGCTTTCAACATCGATGCCTGCGTATTTCGCTGCCATCCGGACTTTGGAAGAATAGGGCGAAGCGGGGGAATAGAGTATTTTCATCAGATATATCTTTCATCAAGGAACAAAGCGTCAATCCCGGTCAGTCAGGTTCGGGAACTTCCAGATCAGCGATCCTGCAACCCGCCTTGTCGACCTCCCGGCAGGCGCGGAAGTCAAGGCTTGGCGTCAGGCAGATACGCACTTCGCGCAACATCCCACGCTCGCATGCAACCGCAATTCCGTCACTCGCCATCCCGGGATTGGCGGCAATGAATGCAGCCTCGGCCTCCATGGCGTCAATCTGGGCGGGCAAGTTTTGAGCCGCGAACTCGTCAGGCACACTGATCCTGTCGTGGGCGGCGCGCAGCACGCGAAAGTAGTCTTTCTGGGAGAGGCCCGAACAGGAACCGTGTTTGCGCCACTGATGCCCGATCAACCCCATTGACGGAACAATATCGAAATATTCCCGGCCCAGGTCTGACGGAACCCGCTCAGGCCGGCGCGTCGGACAAAATTGAGGATAGCCGCTTTCGAATTGCGGCCACAGCCCGTGCACCACAAAACCAAAGTCGCGGTCCTTGGCGCATTGCTGCCTGTTGGCGTTTGCGCCCTCTGCCTGGCAATAGGCTGGCGACCAGGACAGGGCCAAAACATAGAAATCAAAGCCCGTTCCCGCCGGCGAATTCGCGGATGCCGGAACAGCACCAAGCGTCTCAGCCTGTGCAGCAGGCTTGCCGTCGTCCCAGCAAGCGCTGACAATCGTCAGCACCGCCAACGCCGTCAAAAGTCTGTTCAGCAGGGTCTTGAACATGCAACGCGGTCAGCGAACCGAGCGGCACCAGGCGCCATGGACCTTGAGCGGGTCGAGCCCGGAAATGCAGAACTCCAGATTGTCGCCCAGGCCGACAAAGCCCATACCGCCTTCGATCAGCCACCAGATCTGACGCTTGCGGCCGTCATTCATGTGTGCGGTGCCACTGCAATAGAGCCTCGGGATTGACCAGTATTCTTGCCCATAGCTCACGCGGTGGCGATGCGTTCGCGTGATGCTTTCGATGGCAAGGCCGCGCTTGAGCACGTGCTTGTCGGTCCAGACGAACCGCTTCTGGATGTAATTGACGACTTGTGGTGCGTCGCATGATGGAAAGTTGCCGCCGGTGAAGGCCGCTGCCGGGCTCGCAAGGCTCAAAAGCCAGACGCCGACTGCAAGTATCAAGCTCTTCATGGTCATGACAGGTCCTCCAGACAGGATGTGAATCCCCGTATACGGCGCGCCGGTGTGTTTGAGCAAGGGCGAAGCGCGATTCCGCCTGTCATTATCACGGACAGCCAAGGCCCGGATGCCAGAGTCTTCGCCACTTCACTACAATTTTGGTCAAATCTTTCCATCGCTGGAGACGCCGTACTTCAGTATCTGGAAAAGCATCTCGCCGATCTTGCCGATGCAAGCCGGTGGTCGCTAAGGGGGCGATCCGTACAGCGGATGATCCGTGGCCCGTCAAGAGCGCTTCCGCCTCGTCAGTTGCGTTTTACGCCTCGCCGACGAGGATGCGGACTTCCGATCCGGCGCCGGTGCCCCCGGGGCTTTGTGACAGCAGCCGCGCCAGTTCGGGCAGGGCCACCGTCAATTCGGCCTCCAGCGTGAACGGCGGATTGATGATCACCAGCCCCGAACCATTGAGACCCGGCGCGGTCATGTTGTCTCGCGTCAGCATGCGCACCGTCAGCGTACGCGGTCTGCCGAGCGCGATCAGCTTCTTGTCAAAGCCGGCGAGCGGGCTGTCGGCCTTGATCGGGTGCCACAGCATGTAGGTACCACCGGGAAATCGCCTGGTGGCGCGCGCAAGCCCGTCGATCATCCGGTCATACTCGCCGTCCACCTCGAACGGCGGGTCGACCAGCACCAGTCCGCGCTTTTCCTTGGGCGGCAGGTGACCGCCCAGCGCCAGCCATCCGTCAAGTTCGATTACCCGCACCTGGTAATCGCCTTCAAAAACCCGTCTGAGCTGTCTGGCGTCGTCTGCGTGCAGTTCGATCGCAGTCAGCCGGTCCTGCTTGCGCAGCAGCATGCGGGTAAGCTTGGGCGAGCCGGGATAGGCCCGAATGCCGCCGTCCGGATTGAGCGTTGCAACTGCCTCGAGCCAGGGAGCCAGAAACTCTCGAAGCTCGGGCGAAAGCTTGGCCGAGATCACCCGGCCGACGCCGTCGCGCCATTCGCCGGTTTTTTGCGCTTCGCTGGAGGACAAATCATAGATCCCGATGCCCGCATGGGTGTCGATGACCCGGAACGCCGGATCCTTGCGTTTCAGATAGACGATGATGCGCGCCAGAACCGCGTGTTTGAGTACGTCGGCGAAATTGCCTGCATGATAGCTGTGACGGTAATTCATCGGCTGGCGTGATACGTCCCTGAATTGATCTGATGCAGTCCGGCGTGGCGCGGTGTCGCGAATTCTCTTATAGAGAAAGCATGAACGACGCGACCCCCCTTGAATCCGACGCGGCAATCGCCATTGGCCATTCCGCCTGTCCGCATGATTGCCCATCGACCTGCGCGCTGGAGGTGGAACTGCTTTCGCCTAACCGCATCGGCCGGATCCGCGGCGATATCGCCAACAGCTACACCGCAGGTGTGATCTGCGCCAAGGTGGCGCGATATGCCGAGCGGGTCCATCACCCCGACCGGCTACTCAAGCCTTTGGTTCGCGGCGGCGCGAAAGGCGAGGGGCAGTGGAAAGAGGCGAGTTTCGAGGCCGCACTCGATCTGATCGCCGAAAAGTTTGATCGGGCTGAGGAAAAATTCGGCTCGGAAACGGTCTGGCTGAATTATTACGCCGGCACCATGGGGCTGGTGCAGCGCGACGGCATGCACCGGTTGCGCCACGCCAAGCGCTATTCCAACCAGTTCGACAGCTTTTGCACCAACCTTGCCTGGACCGGCTTCACCATGGGGACCGGCGCACTGCGCGGTCCTGATCCGCGCGAGATGGCAAAATCCGATTGCGTGGTGATCTGGGGAACCAATGCGGTCTCCACCCAGGTCAACGTCATGACCCACGCGATCCGCGCCCGCAAGCAGCGTGGCGCCAAGATCGTGGTCATCGATATCTACGACACGCCGACCATGAAGCAGGCCGACATCAAGGTGCTGCTCAAGCCCGGCACCGATGGGGCTTTCGCTTGCGCGGTGATGCATGTGCTGTTTCGCGATGGCTTGGCCGATCACGATTATCTCAACAAATACAGCGATGACCCGGTAGGTCTTGAATCACATCTGCAAGACCGGACGCCTGAATGGGCCGAAGCCATCTGCGGTGTGCCGGTGGCCGAAATCGAGGCGTTCGCGCGGCTTGTCGGCACCACCAGGCGCACGTATTTCCGGCTTGGCTATGGCTTTACCCGCCAACGCAATGGCGCGGTCAACATGCATGCGGCGCTGTCGCTGGCGGTGGTGACCGGCAGCTACCAGTATGAGGGCGGTGGCGCATTTCATTCCAATTCCGATATTTTCCGGCTCGACAAAACCCTGCTTGAAGGCCGCAAGCATTTCGATCCCGGGCTGCGCTGGCTTGATCAGTCCAAGATCGGCCGGATCCTGACCGGCGACACCGAGGCGCTGAATGGCGGGCCGCCGGTCACCGCCATGCTGGTTCAGAACACCAATCCGGCCAATGTGACGCCCGAGCAGCGCAAGGTCATCGAGGGGTTCAGGCGCGAGGATCTGTTCGTGGCAGTCCATGAGCAATTCATGACCGACACCGCCAAATACGCCGATGTGGTATTGCCTGCCACCATGTTCCTCGAACATGATGATATCTATCGCGGCGGCGGCAATCAGCACATCACGCTCGGGCCGAAACTGGTCGAACCGCCTGAGGGCCCGAAACCCAACCATTATGTGATTGAAGAACTGGCCAAGCGTCTCGGTGTCGGCGATCGCGAAGGCTTCGGTCTGAGCGAGCGTGACCATATCGACATCATGCTCAAAAAGCGCGGGCTTGGAGATTTCGACAGCTTCAAGGCTGACAAATGGGCCGATCTGCAACCGGACTTCGAAACCGCACACTTTCTCAACGGGTTTGCCCACAAGGGCAGCAAGTTCCGGTTTCGGCCCGACTGGACTGGCACACCGGCCGCCAACAAACCGCCCCGGCGCATGGGCCCGCAGGGGCCGGTGGATCAACTGCCCGAGTTCCCCGACCACGTTGAGCTGATCGAGAGCGCAGACGCCGATCATCCGTTCCGGCTGGCGACCTCGCCATCACGGTCATTCCTCAACTCCACATTTGCTGAAACCGCCTCGTCGAAAGCCAAGGAAGTCCGCCCGGACCTGTTGATTCATCCCGACGACGCTGAAGCGCTGGGGATCGGCGATGGAGACCGGGTGCAACTCGGCAATCATCGTGGCGAGGTGACGCTGCAGGCCAGGCTTGATGCGGGACAGCGCCGCGGCGTTGTGATCCATGAAGGCATTTGGCCCAATTCCGCCTTTGAAGCAGGCGAGGGGATCAACACGCTCACCGGCGCTGATTCCTGCGCACCTTATGGCGGTGCCGCGTTCCATGACACAAAGGTATGGGTGAGGCGGGCGTAGCCTGTGCTGATCGCCGGAAGCCTGCCGACAGGCCATCCACCGGACCTGTATGTTGGTGCGCGCCCGGCGGGATTGTGTGAGAAAATGGTCTATAGCGCCGGATCTTGCTGCCGGTCGAGCAGCGCGGCGCGCACCGTGCCCAGAACGTCATGCAGTTTGACAAGGTCGGCAAGCGGCAGCCCGAAGGCTTTCATGATGCAGTCCGGAATGTGAAGCGCCGCCTGTTGCAGCCCGGCGCCTTTTGCTGTCAGCCTCACCCGCACCTTGCGCTCGTCAGCAGCGTCGCGCTTGCGCTCGACCAGGCCTTGCGTCTCCAGCCGCTTGATCAGCGGCGTCAGCGTCGAGGATTCCAGATAAAGCCGCTCGCTGATGGTGCCGACGGTGACTCCGTCACCCTCCCACAGGATCAGCAGTACAAGGTATTGCGGGTAGGTAAGCCCAAGCGGAGCCAGCAGCGGCTTGTAGACCTGACCGACGGCGTGATGGGTGGAATAGAGGTCAAAGCAGAGCATTGATTCAACGCTGATGCTGCTGCTGATGTCGGCCTTGGCCTGTTCACTCATCCTGGGAACTCCATTGCTGGACTGACTTTATTTCGCGCACGAGACAATCGCAAGCGGTTGACACCCGGGCGCATTCAAGATTACCATCGCACACGATATAATCGCATACAATATAAGGAGCATCCCATGCCGACCAAGATTGTCTACTCCACAAATGCCACGGCCACCGGCGGCGGTCGCGATGGCCATTCCAGCACCCATGATGGCGCCGTTGACGTCAATCTGGTGGTGCCCAAGGAAATGGGCGGTCCGGGTGGCGACGGCGTCAATCCCGAGCAGCTGTTTGCCACCGGTTATGCCGCCTGCTACCTCGGCGCGCTGCGCTTTTATGCCGGCCAGAAGAACGTCAAGGTTCCCGATGATGCCACCGTCAATGTCACCGTCGGCATCGGCCCGCGCGAGGATCTGGGGTTCGGTCTGGACGTCAAGATCAAGGTTGATCTTCCCGGCATCGAGAAGAATGTTGCAGAAGACCTGATCGCCGGCGCGCACAAGGTCTGCCCCTATTCGCACGCCACCTCGGGTACGCTCGACATCACGCCCGAGCTCGCCTGATTTAGAGGCCCCATCCGGGGACCTGTTCTCAAAAGCATCAAGCCCGGGCGCATTGCGTCCGGGCTTTCGTTATTCTTCCAGCGCCTGCTTGGCGCTGGCGACCACACGGTCGAGGAATTCTTCCTCCCGTGCGGCAATCCGGGCTTCCTCGATGGCGATGTAATCGCGGGTGAGCGGCACGACGTCGCGCTCCCGGCCAAGCTGGATCTGGAAGACATTGCTCGCGCCTTGCAGGAAGGCGCATTCGCACATCGACAGGTACAGCTCCCACATCCGGCAGAACCGTTCGTCCATGAAGTCTGCCGCTTGCGCGCGGTGCGCCTCGAAGCGATCGCGCCAATGCCGTAGCGTATGACCGTAGTGGCAGCGCCAGATCTCGCAATCAAGCGTCCACAGACCTGACAATTCAATTGCCGAGACCGCTTCCGACAGCGATGGCGCATAGCCGCCCGGAAAAATGTATTTGCGCAGGAACGGACCGGTAACACCCGGCGGCGCCTTGCTCGATATTGAATGGATCAGCGCCACGCCGTCAGGCGAGAGCCGGTCGCGCACGGTGAGAAAATAGGGTTTGAGGTAGTGCACTCCGACATGTTCGAGCATGCCCACCGACACGATGCGATCGAATTTTCCGTCCACTTCGCGATAATCGATGAGCTCGAAGCGGACACGGTCGCTCACCCCCAGAATCTCTGCGCGGCGCCGGGCGACCGCCAGTTGCCGTTCGGACAGGGTCACGCCCACCACTTCAATATCAGCGACATGGGCCAGATAGAGCCCCAGTCCGCCCCAGCCGCAGCCGATGTCGAGCAGCCGTTGCCCGTCGCCCAGTTGCAGTTTGGCGGCGATATGGCGCTTCTTCAGGGTCTGCGCCTGTTCGAGCGTCTCGGTTCCCTCGGGAAAATAGGCGCAGGAATATTGCATGTCGGCGTCGAGAAACAGCCGGTAGATCTCCTCGCCGATGTCGTAATGCACCTGCACATTGCCGCGGGCGCGCGACAGTGCGTTGTTTTGCTGGAAGCGTCTGAGCCCGCGTGACAGGCCGCGCCAGAAAATCTGGCTGGCGGAGAGATCGAACTGTCGCTTGTTGGCGAAAAACAGCTGGATCAGGTCATGGATCGAGCCCTCGTCCATCACCAGCTCGCCATCCATGTAGGCTTCGGCTGCCTTGAGTTCCGGATTGAGGAAGATCTTGCGCGCGACCGAAGGCGTGGTGAAACGGATGGCGGCTTCCGGACCAGGTTCCTTGCCGCCATAGACATGGGTCCGGCCCTTGGCGTCGGTCACTGTCAAACGGCCGTTGCTGATGGCTTTGTCGAGCAGTCCGTGTAGAGAAGGCATGGCGTCTCCAATCAAATTCCAGGAACGCGATTGTCGGCGGCTTGCATAGTGGAAAGAGTATAAGTAGCCGTACCGGCAAGGTATTTTACTGTCATCCGGTTAAAAATAGCAACCGGGCGCGCGCTGTCAAAAGGCAAGGTTTCCAGCCTTGCCGGTCACTTGCCGAATCTGGTTTGCCCATCGCCGCTCATGCGGACATCGCCGCGCGCCAGCATGGCCAGCGCCTGGGGGTAGATCCGGTGTTCGGCCTCAAGCACGCGGGCGGCGAGCGTTTCGGGCGTATCGTCGCTCGAAACGCGCACGGCTTCCTGCTCGATGATCGGGCCTTCGTCCATGCCTTCGGTAACGAAATGGACGGTGCAGCCGTGCACCCGGCACCCGGCCGCGAGCGCTCGCTCGTGCGTTGCCAGTCCGGGGAATGCCGGTAGCAGCGACGGGTGAATGTTGATCATCCTGCCCGCGAAATGATTGACGAAGTCGCCGGAGAGCAAACGCATGTACCCGGCCAGCGCGATGATTTTCGCGCCGGATGCATGAATGGCCGCGATCACCGCCGCCTCGTGCTCGGCCTTGCCCGGATAGTCGGAGCGCGGGATGGCCAGGGCGTCAATGCCGAAGCCGCGGGCATGTTCAAGCCCCTTGGCATCCGGTTTGTCGGAGATCACCGAGACGATCTTGGCCGGGTAATCTGCGGTCAATGAAGCCGCGATCAATGCGCCCATGTTCGATCCCCGCCCGGAGATCAACACAGCGACCGGGACTTTGGGGGCAGCGCTCACAGCGCCAGTGTCCCCTTGTAGGAAACACCCGGTCCACCTTCAGGGCGCGCGCTCAGTCTGCCGAGCCGGATCACGGTCTCTCCCTGCGCTTCAAGCGCGCCGGCGACAAGATCTGCCTGTTCTGGCTTGACGACCGCGATCATGCCGACGCCGCAATTGAAGGTGCGCAGCATTTCCTCTGGTGCAACACCGCCGGTTTTGGCGATCCATGAAAACACCTTCGGCGCGGAAATGGCGTCGAGGTCGATCTCCGCGGCAAGGCCTTTGGGAAGTACGCGCGGCAGGTTTTCGGGAAATCCGCCGCCGGTGATATGCGCCAGCGCCTGGATCGCACCGGTCTCCCGGATCACCGCAAGCAAGGATTTGACATAAATCCGGGTCGGCTCGAGCAGGGCGGCGCCGAGGCTGATGGACGGATCGAACGGTGCGGGAGCATCGTAGCCCAGCCCGCTCATTTCGACGATCCGGCGCACCAGCGAATAGCCGTTGGAATGAACCCCGGAGGAGGCCAGCCCCAGCACGATGTCGCCTTCCGCCAATGTGCCCGATGGCAGCAACTGACCGCGTTCCGCAGCACCCACGGCAAAACCGGCCAGATCATAGTCGCCATCGCGGTACATGCCGGGCATTTCGGCGGTTTCGCCGCCGATCAGCGCGCAGCCGGCCTGCAGGCAGCCCTTTGCAATTCCGCCGACAATCGCCGCGCCCTGTTCGGGATCGAGCTTGCCGGTGGCGAAATAATCCAGAAAGAACAGTGGTTCGGCGCCCTGGACCACCAGGTCGTTGACACACATGGCGACGAGATCGACGCCAACGGTGTCGTGCATCCCGGCCTCGATCGCCACTTTCAGCTTGGTGCCGACGCCATCATTGGCGGCAACCAGCACCGGATCGGAAAATCCCGCCGCCTTCAGGTCGAACAAGCCGCCGAAGCCGCCGATCTCGCCATCGGCGCCGGGCCGTCTTGTTGACCGCACCAGCGGCTTGATGCGGTTGACCATCTCGTTGCCGGCATCGATATCGACGCCCGCCTGGGCATAGGTGAGGCCGTTTTTCGGATCCGCCATATGGCTTCCCTTGCTTTGGTTTCAAAGGCGCTTCGTCAGTGCGGGGGATGGCATTTTGTGGGCCATTCTGCAAGCCGGAGCATGTGATCCGGTGTGACATTTGACGGGAAAACCGGATGCAGGGATGCTACATGGTCAGCAAACCATTGGAAATGTGCGGTGCCATAGCCATATCCGGTTCAAGTCAGGACGGTTTGCTGATCATGACACTGCCCAATTACATCACGGTTGCCCGGTTCATCATGGTTCCGTTGATTGTGCTTTCGATGATCAATGGCGAGATGCTGGTGGCCTTGACGTTGTTCATTCTGGCCGGAGTGTCCGACGCGGCCGACGGCATGATCGCGCGGCATTTCAATCAAAAATCCGAACTCGGCGCCTGGCTTGATCCGGTGGCCGACAAATTCCTGCTGGTCAGCGTGTTCGTGATGCTGGGATGGCTTGAGGCGCTGCCCGCCTGGCTTGTTGTTGTTGCCGTATCCCGTGACGGGATGATCATAAGCGCGGTGCTGCTCTCGAGCCTCCTGGAAAATCCTGTCGAAATGCGCCCGCTGATGATCTCCAAGGCAAATACCATGCTCCAGATCGTCCTGCTCATCATTGTGCTCGCCGATCTGGCCGGGATCGTCCGGCTTGACGCTGTTATTGGATGGATGATCTATGGAGTTGCCGGCTTGACCGTCGCATCGACCGGCGCCTATCTCGTTTCCTGGCTCGGGCACATGACGAGCGAGGGCGGAACCGGTTAGCAGGGTGCGGAATTGCGGCCGGCTGAAACGTGGCCATCAAGCGAGGTGATCATGACGACTCATATCGACCCGGCGGCGCTTCGGCGGCAGATCCTGTTCTGGTTGCTGGCCTTCGCGGTCTTCGTCGGCTTCCTGATGGTGTTCAGTTCCATCCTGCTGCCGTTCATCGCGGGCATGGCGCTGGCCTATTTCCTCGACCCGGTGGCCGACTGGTTCGAACGCCGCGGCCTCTCGCGGCTTATGGCGACGCTCGTCATCCTGGTTTCATTCGTCGCGATTTTCGCCATCTCGCTGGTGATCTTGATCCCTGTCCTGATCACCCAGGCCCTCGATCTGGGAGGGCGCATTCCGGGCTATATAACTGAACTGCAGAATCTGCTGATGTCGGAAACAACCGTGTTGCCCGACTGGATCAGCAGTCAGTTCGGACAGTTCAAGGAGAGTTTTGCCGCCCTGTTGAAGGAAGGCGCCGGTTTTGTCGGGACAATTTTCCAGCAGATCTGGAATTCCGGCATGGCGATTCTCGATATCGCGGCCCTGTTTGTCGTGACCCCGGTGGTGGCCTTCTATCTGCTTCTCGATTGGGACAATATGATCGAGAAGATCGACAGCTGGGTGCCGCGCGACCATGTCGCAACTGTCCGCGAACTCGCCAGGCAGATCGACCGGACGATTGCCGGATTTGTCCGGGGGCAGGGCAGTGTCTGCCTCATCCTGGGCCTGATCTACGCTGTCGGTCTTATGCTTGTCGGATTGAATTTCGGCCTTCTCATCGGCCTGTTTGCCGGTCTGATCAGCTTCATTCCCTATGTCGGCTCCATGGTCGGTCTGGTCCTGGCCCTGATTGTCGCCATTGTTCAGTTCTGGCCGGATTTCGTCATGATCGGCCTGGTCGTTGCCGTCTTTGCCATCGGACAGTTTTTCGAAGGCAACATTCTGCAGCCGCGGCTGGTCGGCTCTTCTGTCGGGCTGCATCCGGTTTGGCTGATGTTTGCCCTGTTTGCATTCGGCGCGTTGTTTGGCTTTGTCGGCATGTTGATCGCGGTGCCGGCGGCGGCGTCAGTCGGCGTGCTGGTGCGTTTCGCCATTGACCGCTATCTGAAAAGCAATCTTTATTCCGGCAGACAGCCTCCCGAGCAGCAAGCTGCGGAGTCCTCCACTGGTGCGGCGTCCGATTGATGAGCAAAAGGCCCCTGACACGGCAATTGCCGCTTGAGTTCGATCATGAGTCCGCCTCGGGCCGCGACGATCTGATTGTCTCGGATCGTCTGAGTGCGGCGGTGGGGATTGTCGACCGATGGCCGGACTGGCCGTCGCCGGTGGTCATCCTGGCCGGCCCCACGGGATCGGGCAAGTCGCATCTCGCCGGCATCTGGGCTGAGCGCGTCGGCGCCAGGGTTGTCAATATCGAAAGACCGGACCCGATGGTTCTCGAGATGGCGGCCCTTGGTCCGGTTCTCATTGAAGACATCGACCGCTCGGCGTTTGACGAGACGGCGCTGTTTCACCTGATCAATGCCGTGCGCGAGCACGAAAGCGCGCTGTTGATCACGACGCGGCTCTGGCCGGCCGGCTGGAACGTGACATTGCCCGATCTCGTCTCCCGCCTGAAGGCAGCCACGGTGGTCGAGATCGCCGAACCCGATGAGGAACTTCTGGCCCAGATCCTGGTCAAGCTGTTCGCAGACCGGCAGGTGGCGGTCGACAACCGGATCATCCTGTGGCTGGTCGCCAGAATGGAGCGCTCGCTCGCAGCCGCCCGGGCAATTGTCACCCGGATCGACCAGCTTGCCTTGGCGCGCGGTTCGAAAATCACACGCGCGCTGGCCGCCGAAGTGATGGCGGAGATGGATGCCGGAAAAGACGACATGGAAGTGTCATAGTTCCTTCTTTGTCGTGCTATAGATGGTCAGTCCGGAACCAAAGCGTTGGAGTGCGAAATGGATATTGTCGAGGGTGCGGGCGCGAGTGAACTGCGGATTGATCCGGTTGCATCGGAAACCCCGCTGCAGGATCTGCTCACCAGTCCGGAGCGGTTCGTCAATCGCGAGTTTTCCTGGTTGCAGTTCAATCGCCGGGTGCTTGAGGAAACCCTCAACTCGAGCCATCCGCTGCTTGAGCGGGTAAGGTTTCTGTCGATATCGGCGGCCAATCTCGACGAGTTCTTCATGGTTCGCGTTGCCGGCCTCGAAGGGCAGGTTCGTCAGGGGATTGCCAACCGCTCAGCCGACGGGATGTCGCCGAGCGAGCAACTTGACAGCATTCTCGAGGAAATCGACGGGCTTCAGCTCGAGCAGCAGGCGTCGCTTGCCATCCTGCAGCAGAACCTGGCCGCCGAGAGCATCTATATCATCCGTCCCTCGGTGCTGGCCGAAGGCGACATGGAATGGCTCAAAAACGAGTTCCTGCAATCGATCTTCCCGGTGCTGACCCCGCTGTCCATCGATCCCGCTCACCCGTTTCCATTCATTCCCAACCTGGGTTTTTCAATCTGTCTTCAACTTGCCTCGAAGGCTGCCAATGATCCGATGACGGCGTTGATCCGCCTGCCGGTGGCGCTTGACCGTTTTCTGCGCTTGCCGGATCTCGATGGCGCGATCCGTTACATCACGCTCGAGGACGTCGTAAGCCTGTTTATAGATTCGCTTTACCCCGGATATGAGGTTCGCGCGTCCGGCACGTTCCGTATCATTCGCGATTCCGATATCGAGGTGGAGGAAGAAGCCGAGGATCTGGTGCGCCTGTTCGAAAGCGCGCTCAAGCGCCGCCGCCGCGGCTCGGTCATCCGCATCGAATTCGATTCCGAACTGCCGCAATCCCTGCGTGATTTCGTTGCGCACGAAACCAATGTGCCGGAAAACCGGATTGCCGTTCTGCCGGGGCTGCTGGCGCTCAACACGCTGTCGGAGATCACCAAGGCGCCGCGCGACGACCTCAAGTTCGAACCCTACAATGCGCGATTTCCCGAACGCATCCGGGAACACGCCGGCGACACCTTTGCTGCGATTCGCGAAAAGGATCTGGTCGTTCATCACCCGTACGAATCATTCGATGCGGTAGTCCAGTTCCTGTTTCAGGCGGCGCGCGACCCCGATGTGCTGGCGATCAAGCAGACGCTTTACCGGACCTCCAACGACAGCCCCATTGTCCGCGCGCTGATCGATGCGGCCGAAGCCGGCAAGTCGGTCACCGCTTTGGTGGAACTGAAAGCCCGGTTCGACGAAGAGGCCAACATCCGCTGGGCGCGCGACCTCGAGCGCGCCGGCGTGCAGGTGGTTTTCGGTTTCATCGAACTCAAGACCCATGCCAAGATGTCGCTGATCGTGCGGCGCGAGGAAGGCAAGCTGGCCACCTATTGCCACCTTGGCACCGGCAACTACCACCCGGTGACCGCCAAGATCTATACCGACCTGTCCTACTTCACCTGTGATCCGGTCATCGCCCGCGATACCGCCCGCGTCTTCAATTTCATCACCGGCTACGGAGAACCCGACGATCTCGTCAAGCTTGCTGTATCGCCGCTCAATCTGCGCACCCGGATTGTCGAAAACATCGAGGCCGAGATCGCCCATGCCGAAGCGGGGCGTCCTGCCGCTGTCTGGATGAAGATGAACTCGCTGGTCGATCCCGAGATCATCGATGCCCTCTACCGCGCCAGCCAGGCCGGTGTGGAGGTTGACCTCGTGGTTCGCGGGATTTGCTGTCTGCGACCGCAGGTTCCCGGCCTCTCCGAGCATATTCACGTCAAGTCAATTGTCGGGCGTTTCCTAGAACACAGCCGGATTTATTGTTTTGGCAATGGCCAGGGTCTGCCATCTTCCGCTGCGCTGGTCTATATCGGCTCGGCTGATCTCATGCCGCGCAATCTGGACCGCCGTGTTGAAACCCTGGTGCCGTTGTCCAACAAGACCGTGCATGAACAGGTGCTCTCTCAGATCATGCTGGGCAACATGATCGACAATCAGCAAAGTTACGAGATCCTGCCGGATGGAACCTCCCGCCGCATCGAAGTCGGCGAGGGTGAGGAACCGTTCAACGCACAGGTGTATTTCATGACCAACCCGAGCCTGTCCGGCAGAGGCGAGGCGCTCAAATCGAATGCGCCGAAACTGATCGCCGACCGGTTGGCGCGAACCACCCGAAGCAAACGCTGATTTGCACCGCATCAACAGTGGATTTCATGCACCGGAATTCGTGGCCTGGTCCGCAGCGGGTTCCGGTTTGTCCGCATTCCATATATAAAACTTCGAATCCTGTTGTCCCTGACCCGTTTCGCTCCGGCGGAGCGGGCCACGCAAATCGCGAAGCGCTTTAGATATGGTGGAATCGGAAGCACAGGGACGATTGCCGGGCATTCATCCGGTTTCTGTCATCGATATCGGTTCCAACTCCGTGCGCCTGGTGATTTATGAAGGGCTCAACCGAGCGCCCTCGGTGCTGTTTAACGAGAAAGTTCTGTGTGGTCTGGGCAAGGGGCTGGTCACCAGCGGCAGGATGGATGAAACCGGCATCGCCCGCGCGCTGGCCGCGCTGACGCGCTTTCGCGCCTTGTCGGAACAGGCCCGCGCATTGGAAATGCATGTTCTGGCCACGGCCGCCGCGCGCGAAGCCGAAAACGGTGCGGCCTTCATCAAGGCGGCGGAAGCCATCCTGGGCTGCCGGGTCCGGCTTTTGACCGGAGAGGAAGAGGCGCGCTATTCCGCCTTCGGCATCATCGCCGGTTACTACCAGCCTGATGGCATCGCCGGTGACCTGGGCGGCGGATCGCTGGAACTTGTCGATGTCAAAGGCGCCGAGCATTCAGGAGGCCAAACCCTGCCACTGGGTGGCTTGCGACTGGCGGAAATGTCCGGAAACTCGATTTCCCGGGCGCGAACGATCGCCCGCCGCGCGCTCAGGAAATCTCCGGTGCTGCTGGGCGGGGCAGGGAGAACCTTTTATGCGGTCGGCGGCACTTGGCGCAATATCGCCAAGCTGCACATGGAGATCAGCAATTACCCGCTGCACATGATGCAGTCCTATGAAATCGAAGTCGAACCGGCGATTGAATTCCTGGGCGAAGTTTCCGCCATGAAACAATCGCGGATCAGCGCCATCAAGGCGATTTCGAGAAACCGGCGCGGGCTTTTGCCCTATGGCGCGGTGACGCTGCAGGAAACCCTGATTGCGATGAAGGCGGCGCGCGTCAGCTTTTCGGCGCTTGGAGTGCGCGAGGGCTATCTTTATTCGCTGCTTGACCGCGCTGAAGCGGAACGCGATCCCTTGCTGACTGCGGCGAGCGAACTTGCGATCCTGCGCGCCCGATCACCCGAGCATGCCCGTGAGCTGGCCGCATGGACCGGACGAATGTTCCCGGTGTTCGGTGTGAACGAAACCGAGGAAGACGCCCGCTACCGGCAGGCCGCCTGTTTGCTGGCCGACATCTCCTGGCGCGCACACCCTGATTACCGCGGTCCGCAGGCGCTCAACGTTATCGCCCACGGAACATTCACCGGGATCAGCCATGGCGGCCGCGCCTATATCGCGCTTGCCAATTATTTCCGTTTCGAAGGCCTCAATGATGATGGCGTTTCGTCCGGCCTGGCCGCCATAGCCGGCCCGAAATATCTTGACTACGCCAAGCTGCTGGGTGGCATGCTGCGCGTTGTCTACCTGTTTTCAGCCTCGATGCCCGGGATTGTGCCGCAACTTGCGTTTGCGCCCGCCCAGCCCGCCGACGGGGAGGTTGACCTGGTTCTTCTGGTGCCGCGGTCCTGTGAGGATTTTATCGGGGAACGGCTGCAGGGCCGTTTGCAGCAACTCGCCAAGCTGACCGGCAAGCGCCTTGGCTTCCGGCTTGTCTGACATGGGCGATCGCAGCCTGGTTTCCTGATGTTTCAGTCTGCGCTTCGGAGTACGTCTCGAAATCCATATTCCTGTGCAGAAAAGGAAAAAGGCCGGGCGAAATTCGCACCGACCTTCCCACTTTGCCTCAACACACCTGCCAGTACATCCGTGGTCAGGGTGGAGACAAATCTCGTATTGATCTCAATATAGGGTGTCTATCACGGATTGCAAGGCCGATGAAAATCTATTGGCGCCGCTTCTGCATGGGCGCCAGCGGGCACACCGGTGCGGACGACTGAATCAGTGTTGCCTACAAGTCCAGCGCATCAACCTTCTTGCCGGTGAACCGGAGCGCCAGTTCGCCGCGGATCAGTTTGAGCGCGCGGTCGCCGAACAATTCCCTGCGCCAGCCCTTGAGCGCGGGAACATCCGCCTCCTCGCCATCGATGGCGATGGATTCCAGATCATCTGACGTTGCGATGATCTTGGCGGCGACGTTTTCTTTCTCGACCGTCAGCTTGAGCAGCACCCGCAACAGCTCCACCGCCGCCTGGGCGCCTTCCGGTGCCTGCCGGTGACGTGGCAACCGCGGCATGTCTTCTTTCGGGGTTTCAAGCGCCTGGTTTACGATCTCGACCAGTTTCGCGCCCTGTGCCGAACGTTCCCAGCCGCGCGGAATGGTTCTCAGCCGTGACATCGCCTCGGCATCCCTGGGCTGTTGCTGGGCAATTTCGTAAATCGCGTCATCCTTGATTACCCGGCCGCGCGGCACGTTGCGGCTGCGGGCCTCCCGCTCGCGCCAGCTTGCCACATGCTGGAGCACGCAAAGCTCAACGGGTTTCTTCACCCGCATCTTCAGCCGCTTCCAGGCGTCTTCGGGATCCATCTCATAGGTGGTGCGCGATTCCAGCACCGCCATCTCATCCGCCACCCAGTGGCCACGGCCCTCCGCTTCCAGACGCGAGACCAGTTCGAGATAGACATCGCGCAGATGCGTCACGTCGGCGAGCGCGTAATCAAGCTGCTTGTCGCTCAGCGGCCGGCGGCTCCAGTCGGTAAACCGGGAGGTTTTGTCGATGGCAGCGCCGGAAATGCGCGAAACCAGTTGGTCGTAGGAAATCGATTCGCCGAAACCGCAGACCATGGCCGCAACCTGCGTGTCGAAAATCGGGTGCGGAACCAGATTGCCGCGATTGACGACAATTTCGATGTCTTGCCGCGCCGCGTGAAACACCTTGATCACGGACGTGTCCGCCATCAGATCAAAAAATGGTTTGAGATCAATGCCTTCCGCCAGGGGGTCAACAATGCCCTCATCCTCCGGACCTGCCATCTGGATCAGGCAGAGTTCGGGCCAGTAGGTCGTCTCGCGCAGGAACTCGGTGTCAACGGTGACATAGTCGTGGCTTGCAAGGCGGGCGCAGAAGGCGGCAAGCGCCTCGGTCGTTGTAATCATGTCCATGATTGGCCTTTACCCCGAAAAATCCGCTTTGTCTTGCCCCCGCGGCCGATCGGTTTCTCCTGCTTTCGTCTCACTGCCTCCGGGGCGATCCACAGATTGTGCCGCCATGCGGGCAAAAACCGGAGACGTGCGCAGCAATCCGGCAAACCGGCCGCGGTCAGGTTCATCGGGCGCTCCTCGAACGATCCGCACGATGGTGTAGACAACGAAGGCGCCATGCATGGCGCAGATAAAGGAGAAGAACGCCACCGGCCCAAGCCAATCCACCAGCATGGCCGACAACAACGGGCCGATCGAGGCACCGATGGCCCAGAAGAACATCAGGCCTGACGCGATCTGTACAAATTCACCCTCTTTGGCCCGGTCATTGGCATGCGCCGCAGACAGCGAGTAGAGCGGCATGGTGAAAGCCCCCCACAGAAAAATGCCGGCCAGATTGAGCGCGACATTGCTGCCCGCGAACCAGACCATGAACAGCCCGCTCAGTGTCGAGCCGGTGGTGGCCATCAACAGCACCGAGCGGCGGCCGATCTTGTCGGACAGATAGCCGAGCGGATATTGCAGCATGATCCCGCCGATAATGCCGGCGCTCATGAACGAGGCGATGTCGGAGACCTGCAAACCCAGACTCTCGGCGTAGAGCGGCCCCACCGAGCGGAACGAGGCCGTCGTCAGTCCGACGGTGATGGCGCCGGCCGAGGCCAGCGGCGAGACCATCCACAATCGTTTCGGACTGAACGAAAACGGCGCGGGTGGGGCGGGGTTGGAACGGTCGGCGAGCGACACCGGTACGATGGACAGGATGATGAGCATGGTCATCAGCGCAAAGATCTCGAAGCCGCCGATTCCGAATATGGGCAGCAGATACTGCGAGGCCGTCACCGCGCCCAGATCGACAAACCGGTAGATTGCCAGTGTTCTGGCACGGTTCGTGTTGGTGATCTGCGAATTGATCCAGCTTTCCACATTGGCAAACAGCGAGGCGAAACAGATGCCGGTGACCAGCCGCATCAGGAACCAGAAGAACGGGTCGATGACCATCACCATGGCGAGCGAGGCGCATGCGGCAACAGCCGCCATCGCCGCAAACGCACGAATATGGCCGGAGGTCCTGAGCAGCCATGGCGTCATCCAGCAGCCGATGATGAAGCCGAAATAATACCCCGCGCCGGCAAGGCCGATGACAGTTGGCGAAAAGCCTTCCGCCGAGCCGCGCAGGCTGATCAGCGTACCCTGAAGCCCGTTTCCTGCCAGCAGCACGCCGGCAGTGGTCAAAAGCGGGATAAGCGGCCGAAGCGAGGACATGAGCAACCGGGTTCAATAAAATAGAACCCGACCGTATATCGATTTCGCCGGGCCGTCGCGGCGAAATCCCGTCAATGCACAGCTCGATTGCGCCCTTTCGCCTTGACAAACCGGGTGGGTCATGCGCTTTTCCGCGCGATTTTTACCGTGCGCCGAAGCGGCGATATGCGCCCATTGCACCCCGCCGGTCCACAGGTTCCAGCATCGAGGATATGCCATGCATCGCTACCGTTCCCACACCTGCGCCGCGCTTCGCAAGAGCGACACCGGCGCCACTGTCCGGCTTTCGGGATGGGTGCACCGTGTGCGCGACCATGGCGGCTTGCTGTTCATCGATCTGCGCGACCATTATGGCCTGACCCAGATTGTCGCCGATCCGGATTCGCCGGCCTTCAAGGCGGCCGAGACAGTGCGCGGCGAATGGGTGATCCGGGTCGATGGCGTGGTCAAGGACCGCATGGCCGACACCATCAACCCCAATCTCGGCACCGGCGAGATCGAGGTCTTCGCCCAGGAAATCGAGGTTCTGTCGGCCGCCAAGGAACTGCCGCTGCCGGTGTTCGGCGAGCCCGAGTATCCCGAGGACGTGCGGCTCAAGTACCGCTTCCTCGATCTGCGCCGCGAAACCCTGCACAAGAACATCGTCACCCGCACCAAGGTGATCGCCGACATGCGCAACCGGATGACCGAGATCGGCTTTGCCGAATACTCGACACCGATCCTGACGGCATCGTCTCCCGAAGGCGCGCGCGACTTCCTGGTTCCAAGCCGAATCCATCCGGGCCAGTTCTACGCGCTGCCGCAGGCGCCGCAGCAGTACAAGCAACTGTTGATGGTCGCCGGTTTCGACCGCTATTTCCAGATCGCACCGTGCTTTCGCGATGAAGACCCGCGCGCCGACCGTCTGCCGGGCGAATTCTATCAGCTCGACCTCGAAATGAGCTTCGTCACCCAGGAAGACGTCTGGGACACGATGGAACCGGTGATGCGCGGCGTGTTCGAACAGTTCGCCGAAGGCAAGCCGGTGACGCAGGAATTCCGACGCATTCCCTATGACGAGGCGGTGCGCAAATACGGCTCCGACAAGCCCGATCTGAGAAACCCGATCGAGATGCAGGAAGTCACCGAGCATTTCGCCGGTTCGGGCTTCAAGGTGTTTGCCGGCATGATCGCCAACAACCCCAAGGTTGAGGTCTGGGCGATCCCGGCCAAGACCGGTGGCTCCCGTGCATTCTGCGACCGGATGAATTCCTGGGCGCAAGGCCAGGGCCAGCCGGGGCTTGGCTACATCTTCTGGCGCAAGGAAGGCGACAATCTCGAGGGCGCCGGCCCGATCGCCAAGAACATCGGGCCTGAGCGCACCGAGGCGATCCGCATCCAGATGGGACTTGAGGATGGCGACGCCTGCTTCTTTGCAGCTGGCGATCCGGCCAAGTTTGCCCGCTTTGCAGGCGATGCCCGCACCCGTGCCGGCGAAGAGCTCAATCTCGTCGATCAGGACCGGTTCGAGTTGTGCTGGATCGTCGATTTTCCGTTCTACGAATGGGACGAGGAAGCCAAGAAGGTCGAGTTCGCCCACAACCCGTTCTCGATGCCGCAGGGTGGCATGGAAGCACTCGACAATCAGGATCCGCTGACGCTGAAGGCTTACCAGTACGATCTGGTCTGCAACGGGTTCGAGATCGCTTCAGGCTCGATCCGGAACCAGTCGCCCGAACTGATGGTCAAGGCGTTCGAGAAGGTCGGGCTCAGCCAGGCCGATGTCGAGGAACGCTTCGGCGGCCTCTATCGCGCGTTCCAGTATGGCGCACCGCCGCATGGCGGCATGGCGGCCGGTGTGGACCGGGTGATCATGTTGATCGTCGGCGCCAAGAACCTGCGCGAAGTGGCGCTGTTCCCGATGAACCAGCAGGCGCAAGACCTGCTGATGGGGGCGCCGAGCCCGGCATCGCCGGCGCAGCTTCGCGATCTCTCACTCCGTGCCATTCCGCCCAAGGCTGAATAGGCAGGCCACCGGGAAACCGGAATCAAGACATCAAAAAGCCCGGGTAAGCTTATGCTTCCCGGGCTTTTTGATGAGTTTGATATCTTGGCGGATGGTTCGGCCTAGTCCTTTTCGCCGGTCTCGTCGGGGGAAAGGTCCAGCAGGTCTTTCCTTGGCGCTTTCGCTGCTGTTTTCGCCTCTGCGGAAGCCTTGGCCTTGGCAGGCGATTTGGCGGGTTTGGAGGCCGGTTTTTCGTCCGGATTGGCCTTGAAGCGGATCATGGATGTGGGTCCAGTGCGGGTGTGAGGGAGACGATCAGCGCGATCCGGTGGGATGCGCTGATCTCGGAAGAATCTTGGGCTCACCCTGCGCCCGTGAGCTCAAACAAGCAACACAAACCATCTCGTTCCAGAGCCCGGTTCGTGCCGCGCAGGATCTTTTCCTACTCGCAGCAAAGCAGAACCGGCTCGTTGGCGGTTACCTGCACATTGAGCAGATCCACCAGTGATTTGGGATCACCCATGCCTGCGCCCATGATTACCGGCACTGCCACGGGGTTGGCCGGCTTGGCAGTGATCGTGATGGTCTCAGGATTGTCGAGATAGACATTGGCTGCGGCCGAAATCTGCTGCTGAAGCGCGGGGATGCCCAGTTGCCCAAGCATCAGCGGCAACATGAATTTTACCGACTGCCGCATCTGTTCACCGGTAACGCCTTGCTGCTTGCCGGCGTAGGCGAGCGCCTTCTCGGTCACCGAATCGTCCTCGAACTGGACCGAGGCCGACTTGAAGCTGAGTTGTTGCAGCATGCCCATCATCACGATTCCCATGGACTGCTGGGCCGCTTGCGGATCGGGGTTTGCCGCGGCCGCGGTTTTCGCCTGCTGGATCGCCTTGATGAAGTCGCGCGTATAGCCTGAAACTTCCAGTGCCACTGCAAGGCGGCCGACCTCATCAAGATTGAGCGAATATTCGCGAATGTTGAGCGTGCCTGACGCCAGCTCCCAGATGCCATCAAACTTGAGGTCGCCGCTCAAGGTCGTGTAGCCGAGATCACTCAGGGCTCTCCTGGCTTTCGGGTCTTTGATCTGGCTGAGGTCTACCGAGATGTCCGAGCCATCCATCTTCATGCCGATGCTGGCGTCATCATCGGCCCTGTCGATGTCCAGAATCGTACCAGCCATCGAAAAGATTTCCTTGCGGTCCTTCTCGACCCTGATCATGCCGGTCGAGAACCCCTCGTAGAATGAAATGGTGTCGATCGGGTCTGCATCAAGATCCGCCGGAATCGTCAATCCGGAGAGTTCCATGTCGTCAACCGTGATCCTGACGCCGTCCCTGGTGAAATCGATGTCCTGGAATATTGCCTGATCGACATGATAGCTGCCGCCGGTCTCATCCTCGACACCATCGAATGTGATGTCGCCAAATTCGACCGCCGGTTCCCCCGGGGCTTCCATACGCACGGATTTCAAGACGATCGTGTCGCCGTCCGGTTCCACCGACGAGAAACTCACTTTTGCACTTCCCTGGCCAACCAATGCAGCGACCTTCGTGGCAAAATCATCGGCGTCGAGCGCCAGTGCCGGGACAGTGAATGCAAGAGATCCGAGGATCGTCGAGATGGCGAGATTGTGGCGCGGGTGTAGTGTCATTTGGCAGTCCTTTGTCGCGAAGCCGAAAATGCCGGCCATGATTTTTCACGGTGTCGCGTTGAAATCTATGGCGTGTATGCTTTACCGTCCAGATATGAGCACGGGTTTAGCGGCGGAAAGATGACGCCCGGTCCAACCACGTGCCGAAATGGCGGCGCAATTGGGCTTGGCCATGCCTGCCCCTTGCCCCGAATCACCGCTTCCTTTAACCCGTCGCCATGGGAAAAAGCCTGCTTCCGCCCGGTGGTGGCGACCACATACAAGCCGTTGACCTGAAGAAGGCGCTCGAGGAGCGCTATCTGGCCTATGCATTGTCGACCATCATGCACAGGGCGCTGCCCGATGTGCGTGACGGCATGAAGCCGGTGCATCGCCGTATCGTCTACGCGATGAGCGAGATGGGGCTGAAGTCAGGCGGATCATTCAAGAAATGCGCCAAGATCGTCGGCGAGGTGATGGGTAACTTCCATCCCCATGGCGACCAGTCGATCTATGACGCGCTGGTGCGTCTGGCGCAGGATTTCGCGGTGCGCTATCCGCTGGCCAACGGCCAGGGCAATTTCGGCAATATCGATGGTGATAGCGCTGCTGCGATGCGCTACACAGAATCGAAGATGACCGCGGTCGCTGAATTGCTGATCGAAGGCATCAACGAGGATGCGGTCGATTTCCGCACCACCTATGACGAGGAAAACAGCGAGCCGGTGGTGCTGCCCGGCGCGTTTCCCAACCTGCTCGCCAATGGCGCCACCGGCATTGCGGTGGGGATGGCGACCTCGATTCCGCCGCACAACGCAGCCGAACTCTGCGATGCGGCGCTGGCCCTGATCCGCAAGCCCGAGGCTTCTGTCGAGGAGCTTCTGCAGTATGTCGAGGGACCGGATTTCCCCACCGGCGGCATTGTCATCGACAGCCGCGAGTCGATCCTCGAATCGTACCGGACCGGACGCGGCGGCTTCCGTGCGCGCGCCAAATGGGAGGTCGAGGATACCGGCCGTGGCGGGTACCAGATCGTCGTCACCCAAATGCCTTATCAGGTGCAGAAATCGCGGCTGATCGAAAAGATCGCCGAGCTGCTGATCGCCCGCCGGTTGCCGCTGCTTGACGATATCCGCGATGAATCCGCTGAAGATGTGCGCCTGGTGCTGGTCCCCAAGAGCCGCACGGTCGACCCGACCCTGCTGATGGAATCGCTGTTCCGGCTTTCGGATCTGGAAAACCGTATTCCGCTCAATCTCAATGTGCTGTCGATGGGCAAGGTGCCCAAGGTGATGAACCTGGCAGAGGTGCTGAGCGAATGGCTGGCGCATCGCCGCGAGGTGCTGCAGCGCCGGTCGCGGCACCGGCTGGCGGCGATCGAGCGGCGTCTGGAGCTGCTGGCGGGTTACCTGATCGCCTATCTCAATCTCGATGAGGTGATCCGCATCATCCGCGAGGAGGATGAGCCCAAGCTCGAACTGATGAAGACCTTCGAGCTGACCGATGTGCAGGCCGAAGCGATCCTCAACATGCGGCTGCGCTCACTGCGCAAGCTTGAGGAAATGGAGATCCGCAAGGAATTCGACGGCCTGACCGGCGAGAAGGCGGACATCGAGGCGCTTCTCGCCTCCGATGCCAAGCAATGGCAGACAGTGGCCTGGGAAGTCGGCAAGGTTCGCGAAACCTTCTCCAAGGAAACCGAACTTGGCGCCCGCCGGACAAAGTTCGCCGAAGCTCCGGTCGCCGATCTCGCAGCCATCGAGCAGGCGATGATCGAGAAAGAGCCGATCACCGTGGTGATTTCGGAAAAAGGCTGGATCCGCGGCATGAAGGGCCATATGGCCGATTATGCGGGACTGCAGTTCAAGGATGGTGATCAGCTCAAGCTCGCCTTCCACGCCAACACCACCGACAAGATCGTCATTGTCACCACCGGCGGCAAGGCCTACACGCTTGGCGCCGACAAGCTGCCGGGCGGGCGAGGGCACGGCGAGCCGTTGCGCATTATCGTCGACATGGACAATGATCAGGCGGTTCTCACCGCATTCGTGCACGATCCGGCGCGCAAGCTGCTCGTTGCCTCGACTGCCGGCAACGGCTTTATCGTGGCCGAGAGCGACATGGTCGCCAACACCCGCAAGGGCAAGCAGATCATGAATGTCAGTTTGCCCGACGAGATGAGACTGTGCGTGCCGGTGAGTGGTGACCACGTTGCCGTCATCGGCGAGAACCGCAAGATGCTGATTTTCCCGCTCAAGCAGTTGCCGGAAATGAGCCGCGGCAAGGGCGTCCGCCTGCAGCGCTACAAGGATGGCGGCATCGCTGACCTCCGCTGTTTTGCGATGGAGGAGGGGCTGACCTGGGAAGACAGCGCCGGACGCATGCACAACCGCAAGAAGGAAGAACTGACCGAGTGGATCGCCGACCGCGCCCAGGCCGGCCGCGTGGTTCCGAAGGGATTTCCCCGCTCCGGTAAATTCAGCTGAGCGGACCAGTGTCGGGATCCCGATTTCCCTTGATCCGTATCCATTTGCAGAGTTGATCCCATGATTGAAATCCGGCCCGCCGAGCCAAAGGACCGCGCCGCCATCGTCGAGATCCTGCATCACGGCTGGCACGATGGCCACGCCCATCTGGTAAGCCCCGAGGTCTTGCCGCTGCGCACCGTCGAATGCATCGATGATATTTATGGTTCGTCGAAGGATGTGTTCCATGTCGCTGACGATGGCGCGACGGTCCTCGGTTTCGTGGCGACAAATGGCGACGAACTCACCAAGCTGTTCATCGCGCGCAATGCACGCGGAAGCGGGATCGCCGAAAAGCTGCTGGCCCACGGCGAGCGGAAAATCGCCGAAAACGGTTTTGCGGTAGCCCGTTTGCTTTGCCAGGTTGGCAATGTGCCAGCGGAGAGGTTTTACTCACGAACCGGCTGGGTCGAGGAACACCGTCGTCACTATCCTCTCTGGATGCCAACGGGAGCTTCCGGTCACTTCACCGCCGAAACGATGTGCCTGCACAAGAAAGTCGGTCGCTGAGGATCGCCGGACGTGGTCTGGGTGCTCTAGACGCCGATCCGACCGAACCCCGGCAGCTTGAGGCCGGGATGGACGATGTCGAGACCGAAGACCAGGCCGCCGAGACGGATTTCGACGCCATGGAGCGTGCCCACCGCCAGACCGGCATAGCCGCCAAGCGACAGCTCGAGATTGCGCCAGTCGGACGACAGCGTCACGAACTCGCCCCAGGGTCTGTAATCGCGTCCCACCGCCTCGGGCGGCAGCGTGATGCCCAGTTCCGGAACGGTTCGGAGCACATGGGCGACGAACGAATTCGAATTCGGACCCGGCCAGATCGTGTAGTCGCCTCGCTCCGCATGGGGGTAATCCTTCACCGCCGCCGCGATTCGCGGGATCAGGCGCGCCGCATTGTCCCCGTGCAGGGCAAGCAGAATATCGGGCGTGTTGGAGTACCAGCGTCCATCGGCCGGATAGGCGTTTTTACGGATCGGACTGCCCCAGCCAACCTTGTCGTAACGCGTGTAGCGCGGATCACCGGCCGGTTTGACGACAATCCAGCTGTGAACCGCCAGAGCGCCTTTCATGCCTCCGGTTCGCGCCGCAAAGACGTAGAGTGCGGCATTGCCGTCGTCCGCGGCTGCTGGCAGCAAACCCGACGATGACCAATCGGCGCTACGCCAAGAACCGGGCTGGGAACTTGCGGCACGAACGCCGAGCGAGGCAAGCGCCGGTGCAACGAAACACACAAGTACAAACAGGATGAGTTTTTTCATATGCGGCGAAGGCCTGATCGTGTGATGTTGCGATGACCAGATACAACCATCGCCACAAGGCCAGATTGCGGCAGCAGGATCAGAGCGGATGCCGCGGCGCCAGATTGCGCGCTGCCTGCCTGTGCGCCGACAACCGCCACACGGAATGGGCCACCAGCGCGATGACGATGATGCCGCCGCCGACCAGTCCGAGCCGCGTCGGGGCTTCCGCGAAGATCATCCAGACCCAGACCGGAGCCAGGATGGTTTCGAGCAGATAGAACATCGCCACCTCCGGACCTGAAATATAGCGCGGTCCGGTGGCCAGGCACCAAAACGCAATCGGGATGACGATCAATCCGTTGAGCACCAGCCATCCCGGTTCGCCAATCACCAGCCCCGACGGTCCGCCGACAGCCACAAGCCCGATCATCGAAGGCACTATCGCGGCAAACAGCGGCGCAAATCCCATATCGACGCGGGCCTTGCGGCTGGCGGTGATCGCGCCGGCGAGAATGAAACTGGAGGCGAGCGCAAGCAGATCTCCGGTCAGATTGCCGGCTTTCATACCATCCGAGACGATCAGCGATACGCCGAGGATCATCACGATCATCGCCACAAAGGTTTGCGGTTTGGGTTTTTCTCCGGCCAGCCACCAGGCCAGCAGTGCGGAAAACATCGGATTGAACGCAAGAATGAAAACCAGATTGGCCGTGGTGGTGTTGTAGACGGCAAGAATGAAGGTGATCGATGCGATGCCGTAAAGCGTGACCACGAGCAGACCGGCCTTGCCCGGAATAATGGGCACGTTCCGCTTGAGAGCGAACCGGATGAAGCTCCATGCGATTACCGCGGCAAGGAAGGTGAGTGCGCTTCTGACCGCAAGCGCCGACCAGACGTCGCTCTGTGACAGCCTGATCAGTGGAATATCCACCGTCAGCACCAATCCGCCAAACGCGGTGATCGCCAGCCCCTTGCGATGGTCAGCCGCTTGTTGAAGGTGATCGTGCATGAAAAGCGGCCTTGTTGACAGTGAAAGGATGTTTTGGAGACGGATGCGGCAAAGACCGGCGCCATGCGTGGCAGGCAGGCCGGTCGCGGCCGCTAAGGCTGGAAACGCTGCCAGCCCTGGGCCATCAGGTGTTCCTGTGGCAGGAACCGCGTCTTGTATTCCATCTTGCGCGATCCCTTGACCCAATAGCCAAGATAGACGTGTGGCAGACCCAGCGCCTTGGCCCGGTTGATGTGATCGAGGATCATGTAGGTGCCGAGAGAGCGCGCGGTTTCCTCGGTTTCGTAAAAGGAATAGACCATCGACAGGCCATCGCCCATCCAGTCGGTCAACGCCACCGCGATCAACTCACCAACAGGTGTTTCCTGCAACCCGTCACCCTCGGTCTTCCTGCGGTATTCGATGATTCGGGTGTCGACATGCGAATCTTCCACCATCATCGCATAATCGCCGATGCTCATGTCGGCCATGCCGCCGCGCTGGTGACGGCTGTCGAGGTAGCGGCGGAAAAGCTTGAACTGCTCGCTCGATGGTTCGGCGTGATATTCAGTGGCGATCAGGTCGCTGTTCGTGGCGAGATTCCGACGCATCGACCGCGTCGGCTCGAACTCGGCTGCGAGAATGCGCACAGAAATGCAGGCGCGGCAGTTTTCGCAGGCTGGACGATAGGCAATGTTCTGCGACCGTCGGAACCCGCCCTGCGTCAGCAGATCATTCAGTTCCGGCGCTTTTTCTCCCACCAGATGGGTGAAGACCTTCCGTTCGCTATGTCCCTCAAGATAGGGACATTCCGACGGTGCGGTCAGAAAAAACTGCGGAGAATTGACGGGTTTGTTCATCATGCCTTGGGTTCGATATGGTTCAAAGTCCGTAATACCATGGCGCAAGTAACGAAAAGGTCAACCAGATGATGATCACAAGCGGCGTTCCGGCGCGCAAAAAATCGCTGAACCGGTAGTGACCCGGACCCATCACCAGCAAATTGGTCTGGTATCCTATCGGCGTCGCGAAGGATGAATTGGCGGCGAAAATCACCGCCGCGATGAACGGTTCCGGCGGAGCTCCCATGCCCTTGGCGATCCCGAGGGCAATCGGCGTGAACAGCACCGCGGTGGCGTTGTTGGACAATATGTTCGTCAGCACCGCCATCACCAGGAACAGGCCGGAGAGAATCACAGCCGGTGAAGCGCCCTGCATCAGAGCGAGCGAGCTTGACGCAATCAGCGCCGCGCCACCGGTTGCCTCAAGCGCGGTCGCAAGCGCCACCGAAGAACCGACCAGCAGGAAGATCTGCCGGTCAAAGGCGCGCGCCGCCTGCAGGATAGACAGGCAGCCGGTCAGCAGCATTAGAACCGCGCCACAAACGGCCGCCACAACGATCGGAACGATCGAGAAGGCCGAAAGCAGGACAATGCCGGCGAAGATCGCAACCGCGATGCGCGCCTTGCGCGATTGCGGCACGGCTTCGGCGGAGTGTTCGAGCAGCAACAGGTCATGATTGCCCCTCAGCAGCGTCATCGCGTCCATCGGCCCGCCGATCAGCAGCGTGTCTCCGGGTTCAAGCCGAATATCGGACATGGCCGAGCGCGCCATCCGGCTTTTGCGTTGCACCCCCAGCACGGAAATACCGAATTGCGGCCTCAGGCCGGACAACTGGATGGTGCGGCCGGCATAGCGCGATCCGGGCGAGATCACCGCTTCAGCAAGATGATAATCCGGCCCCGGCGGATGGTCGCTGGCGGCCTCTTCGGAAGCGACGTCATCTGCTTTCAATCCGGCGCGTCCGCGCGCCAGCGCCTTGGAAAACGCCCGTCGGGTGCCGCTCACCACCAGTGTGTCGCCGGTCGACAGGGTGAGATCCTCAAATGGCGGCAGGACCGGAACGTCGCGGCGCTGCAGCAGCCGCAACGTCAGATCGCCGAGACCGGGAAACATGCCGGCCCTCGCCGATATGCCGACAAAGGGGTGATCCCGGGTGAGCGTGATTTCACCGATGAACTGGGCGCCGGACTTGGCGACCGCTGAAAGTTCGGCCTGACGCTCGGGCAAGAGCCGCGGCAACACGCCCAGCACATAGGCACCACCGACAATCGCCAGAATCACACCCATGCCGGTGATGTCGAAAAAGCCGACATCGAAGCCGTAATCCCGGGCCACGCCCGCAACCAAGAGGTTGGTTGAGGATCCGATCAGCGTGGTCATGCCGCCCAGTATGGTGATGAAGGACAGCGGAATGAACACCCGGCTCGCCGAGATTGATCGCTGCGCGGCGATCACCACCAGAATCGGGATGAAGATGACCACCACTGGCGTGTTGTTCAGAAATGCCGAGATCACCGCGGCGCCGACGAGGATGAAAAGAATCGGCCGGAATGTCGCCGATCCGCCCATTTTCCCCAGTTTACGCGCTGGCGCTTCCATGGCGTCGGTGGCAAACAGCCCCTGGCCGACGATCAGAAGCGCGATAACGGTAATCAGCGCCGGATTGGAAAATCCTGCCAGCAGGCGCTCAGCCTTCAGCTCTTCGCCTTCCGCGCCGGAATAGGGGACAATGCCAAATATTACCAGAACGGCAGCTAGCGAAACCAGCGACACCGTCTCCATCGCCCAGCGTTCGGACGCATAGGCGAGGATGGTTGCCACGATGAGAGCGAATGTCGCAATGAGATGATAATCGGGCATGTATGCGTGGCGACCCCTTGGCACGAATGTAACGCCACTTTACGCCGTTGCCGGCTCTCGCGCCTAGGACGAATTTTCCCGGTGCGCGATTTGCCGCGCAACGCTACGTAGCAATCCGTGCCGAAATGGGAAACCTGAATCCGGCATTGGGGCTAACCGAGATCCGACAGCAAGGATTCCACCTTCGCCCTGGTCTTCAGGACAGCCTCGTGTTTGACCGGGCCATAACCGCGGATTTCCATCGGGGCGGCAAGAATTTGCGCCCAGACATTGGCGGTAGCTTCTGTGATGTCCCGTTCGCACCTTGCCATCAGCGTCTCGAACCAGCCGATCAACTGGCGTTCCATTTTCCGCTCGGCGCTATGCCCGAAGGGATTAAAAACGGTCCCGCGCAAGCCCTTGATTCGGGCAAGAACGGCAAAAAGCGGCCGGATCACCGGTCCGAACTCCCGTTTGAGCGGGCGGCCGCGCGCGTCGGTTCCGCCTCCGAGCAGCGGTGGGGCAAGGTGATGCGTGATCCTGAAATCACCCTCGAAGCGGTCGGTGATGCTCTTGAGGAACGCCGGATCGCTGTGCAGCCGTGCCACTTCATATTCATCCTTGTAGGACATCAGTTTGAACAGCGATTTGGCGGCGGCGGATGAAAGCGCGTCCCGGCGCGCGAGCGGCATTTTGCCGGAAAACCCGGCCATGCGTGCCTTGTAGCGTTCTGCCCAGGCGGCATTTTGGTAGCCCTCAAGAAACTCGGCGCGCCGTGCGACGATTTCTTCAAACGAGGTGGCGATATCAGTTTTTGCAGCAAGATGCGTGGCCAGCGCCGCCGGATCTGCCGCCATCAAGCGGCCGCAGGCAAAGGCCAGCTTGTTGGTGTCGACCGCGACATTGTTGAGCTCGATTGCCCGCATCAACGGCTCCAGCGACACCGGCGCCAGTCCGCGCTGCCAGGCGAAGCCGAGCATCATCACATTGGCGAACACCGCATCGCCAAACAGCGCTTCGGAGGTTGAATTGGCGTCGAACGCGGCCACATGGTCAGCGCCGACGGCGGCTTCGATGGCCGATATGCGACCGCCGATATTGAGGTCAGCGTCGCGTTTGAGCACCAGATCGCCTGTCGGCATCGCAGCAGTGTTAAGTGCGATCGCAGTGCCGTGCCGGTAGGTGCCCGAGGCTTTCGGCGAGGACGAGACAACGATGTCGCAACCGATCACCGCGTCTGCGCTGCCCGCGTCGATTCGCACCTGATTGATCTGATCCGGATCGCTGCCGATCCGAACGAAACTCAGCACCGCGCCGAATTTCTGCGCGAAGCCGGTGAAATCGAGAATGCTGGCGCCCTTGCTCTCGAGATGCGCCGCCATCGAGATCAACTGGCCGACCGTGACCACGCCGGTGCCGCCAACCCCGGTGACCAGCAGGTTGAATGGTTGATTGAGCGCCGGCAGTGTGGGCAGCGGGACTGTCTTCATCAGTGTGTCGATATCGAAAGCCGCCGGCTTCGGCTTGCGCCGTTCCGCACCCTCAACCGTGACGAAGCTCGGGCAGAAGCCGTTGAGGCAGGACATGTCCTTGTTGCAGTTGGACTGGTTGATCTGCCGTTTGCGGCCGAATTCTGTTTCCCTGGGCTCAATGCTCAGGCAGTTGGATTCGGTCGAGCAATCGCTGCAGCCTTCGCAAACCAGCTCGTTGATGACGGCGAATTTTTTCGGGTCCGGCAACTGGCCGCGCTTGCGTCGGCGGCGTTTTTCTGTGGCGCAGGTCTGCTCGTAAATCAGGATCGAAACACCTTGAACTTCGCGAAGTTCGCGCTGCACGGCGTCCATGTCGCCGCGCCCATGAATGGTGATTCCACGCGGGAAATCGGCGGCTGAAAACTTGTCGGGGTCATCGGAGACCAGCGCGATGCGCTCGACACCCTCGGCGCGGCAGATCTGGGCAATCGCCTGGACGCTGACTGGCCCGTCGACCGGTTGGCCCCCGGTCATGGCGACAGCGTCATTGTAAAGGATCTTGTAGGTGATGTTGGCCTGCGCCGCGATCGCCTGGCGAATCGCCATCGAGCCCGAATGATACCAGGTGCCTTCACCGAGATTCTGGAAGATGTGGGTGTTGCCGGTAAACCGCGACGAGGCTGCCCAGTTGACGCCTTCGCCACCCATCTGGATCAGTGACGAGGTTTCCCGGTCCATCCAGCTGGCCATGAAATGGCAGCCGATCCCGGCCAGCGCCTTGGAGCCTTCCGGCACCTTGGTCGAGGAGTTGTGCGGGCAGCCGGAGCAGAAATAGGGTGTTCGCGTTGCGCCGGGATCTGACAGGCTGATCAGGGGCACGGCAACGATCTTGGCCGCCCGCGCGCCAAACTCTTCGCCGCCAAACACGCCGTCAAGCCGCTTGGCGATCAGCGGAAGCAGTTGTTTGGGCGACAGCTCACCGGTCCACGGGATCAGCCGCCGCCCGGTCTCGTCATGCTTGCCG